>Ga0208971_1001455_pt1 | contig 14007 bp, 13 predicted proteins | sample AOAMet1_18_M0_10_2_FD_188229 | JGI IMG/M metagenome (GOLD analysis project Ga0208971, IMG submission 188229) | Ammonia-oxidizing marine microbial communities from Monterey Bay, California, USA - CAN11_18_M0_10 (SPAdes) | ecosystem: Environmental > Aquatic > Marine > Intertidal zone | place... | reverse complement strand
GTTGCACCCAGAGCCGGCGCCTGTGCCTGGTTGTAGTCGAGACTATCCAGTGCCCCACCCCCGAGATCGCAGTCACTCAGCGAAATAGTTGCTTCAAACACTTGCAGAGCAGTTTTTAACTGCTCTAACTCATAGTCTGCAAAAATAACATCCGCCTCGAGACTTCCGGACAGCGCGCAGCGGCTGTTTTTATTTTGAAACATCAGCTGCTCCGGCTCCATTGCCGTGAACTGACCCTCGGCGCTCACCTCAACCAGCGAGATACCCTGAGCAATATCCGAATACTCCACATAAATACCCGGCGGTATGCTGCCAAAGTTAAACTCTTCAGCTTGGGTTTGAAACACAAACAGGCCATCTTCCCCGTCATTGAGATCCGCCAGAGTAATACTGCTATCTGGCACAATCGTGCCGGCGATAGTCAATGACGAACGGCTTAAATCTGCATCAATGCAGGCGAGATCTCCGGACAGCGTATCCCCGAGAATAACCAGCTGACCATGACAGATAGAGTCAACCGCACCACTGGGGGTAAACTGGCGACTACTGGCGCGACCATTGCGCGAGATCACCAGCATCACCTGTTCGTTGGTGGATGGCAGATCCATGACCCAGTGGCCAGCCACAAAAGCATTGCTGGCAAAGGTAAATGATTTTGATGTAGATCCACCAGAGGCGTCTGAGGCGCTGATCAACAGATCGTAAACCGCAGGACTGGTAGCACGCCCCTGGATCAACCCTGTGGTGGGATCTATCTCTAAGCCGGAGCCATCGGCATCCATCTGATAGGAAACACTGTTGCTATTTAGCCCATCGGCACTGGCGCTGAGAGTCCAACTGATTTGATCAGACCAAGCTTGAGGCTGGCCTGACAGTGTAATTGTGCCGTAGTCCTTCTCTTGTTCGGTGCTGGTGCTGGTGCCACCCCCGCCGCCGCAGGATATTAGAAACATAAGAGCAGATAGTAAGCAGATGCGCGCAATCATAAATAGCCAACAATTTGGTAATAACACTGATATTTAAGGCTGCCTTTACATCCCCCTCTAGATTCGAGAGCAAATCTAAAGCGAGGGCAACCACCGACAAATTACTTTAACGGCAATCCTTGCTGTTATGATCAAGATGCATAGTTCTTCGTTTGAAGTGGGGAATAGCTGAGATACGAGCTTATTACTTAAACACACCATTGTCGCGAAGGAACGCGCCCACATCAAAATCCTTGGCAAACTGCTCGCCTAGCTGATCGGCATCTAAGCCGAGCTTATAGGCATTCCTCAATGGCTGATGATCCATCAGGTCGATGATATTTTCATCGCTTCCGCGCAGCTGTAACCGCGGATTTCCGGCACTGGCGACCTGTTTAAATTTGGCGTACCAGCTATCCCAAGATGGCTGCCCCGATTTCTTCGCGGCAAAGGTATTCTCTGGCTCACTGGCAAATTGAGTCGCGGGCTTCGCCGCTACCGAGGCACCAGTCTCGATCACTCCCTCGGAGGCTTCCCCTTTAGGATGCACTGCAGGCTTCACTGTCGACTGCCCGGCTGCTTTGTCAGCCCGCTGTTGGGCGCGCTTCTTAAATAGACTCATATTATCGACCGGTTACTCACGCAATAGTGGCTTCCAGTAGAGGATGCCCCACAACATAATCCAAACAAAATCCATCGAGCCTGAGTGACCGCGGCGTTGCAGCTCTTTGCGCATGACCACAAATTCGATCAGGTGAACCGCAAACATGGCTGCGCCAATCCACATAATCCACTGACCGACTGCCCCTGCAAGTGGCAGAAAAACATTGACGATAAAGGCCAACCAGAAACCCAGCAATATAAGTTTATTAAAAGCGATAAATTTATTCATAGTCCGACTTTCTCATTGTTATTATTATTTGCAGTGACTGTCAGCGGGCATTTGCCCAAATAGTTAGGTGGATAATCTCAGACATAGTCGAACTATGCAATCTCTAAGACCTACTCTAGGCCTCTCACAGCCCCCCAACAATAATACTCAGTGGCACTCAAATAGCGGTGCTAGACTAGTGTTTATGACATGGAAAGCATTTATTTATCCCTCGCCAAAGTTGCAGGAGCTGTATCGGCTGGCGCTCTGTATATGTGGCGTTACTATCCTGCTCGGCGCCTGGCGTGATATTGGCTACCACTCGGGACTTCTCGCCGTGCTGCCGGCGCTATTTATCTATCAGTTTGGCAGCTATCTAACCACTCACTCGACTGTTTCGACCCTCAGCCGCCAGCGTTTATCTCTGGCAATGGAGTTTAGCGACGGTGTTATTACCGGTTTATTAATCGCTCTCGCCGCCTTTGACCCGATTATTACTCTAGCGCTGGGTGCCGCCTTTTTAGTCACTATTGTCGGTGCCATGAAAGCCACTGCCCCGCTAGATCTATTCGGTCTATTTATTGGCGCCCTAATGGGTTTCTGGCTGCTACCCGTTGCTGTTGCAGTGTCGCCACAGATGCAGCTCCTAGTGACCTGCATTAGCTTTTCCTACTGTCTATTCAATGTCAATATGGCCCGCCAGACCCATTTTCTGCTGGCGGAACAACACGACTCGGTACTGCGACAAAATGACTGGCTGACGCTGCGTACCTACCGTCTCTCCAAGTATCTGTCTCCGGCGCTGCGCAAAGCCATACTCACGGGCAAGGATGTTAAGGCTGGCACTCAGGAAAAAACAATCACGGTATTCTTCTCGGATATGGAGGGCTTTACCAAACTCGCTGAAGAACTGGATTCGGAACAGCTGACCGGGCTGCTAAATACTTATTTAACCGAGATGTCGGAGATTGCCTTTCGCTTTGGCGGTACTGTGGACAAAGTTATTGGCGATTCGATTATGGTGTTCTTTGGGGATCCTGAGAGTCGCGGTGTGCGCGCCGACGCGGTGAGCTGTGTGTCGATGGCCGTGGCCATGCAACATGCCATGACCGAGCTGCAGTCACGCTGGCGAGCTGAGGGCATAGCCAATCCTCCGGCCCTGCGCATGGGAATCAATAGCGGGATCTGCAAGGTGGGTAACTTTGGCACCGAAAATCGCCTCGATTACACCCTGTTGGGTCGCACGGTAAACCTTGCCAGTCGCCTTGAATCGGCTGCGGCAAGTAATGAAATCTTAGTCTCGAAAGATACCTATGACCTGATTGTCGATGCGGTAGACTGCACCGACAAGGGGCAGATAAGCGTTAAGGGATTTGCTGCACCAGTGAATGTTTTTAGCGTCACAGACCTGCATAAAAACATTGCCATTAAACAGGCAATTGAGGATCGCGCTCTGGCTGAAACAATTTAACCTAAACCCTGAGCATTCGAATATTAATCAATAAATCACTTTAAAATAAACACCTAACCCATTGATTTTGCTATTGCCTTACCTGCCGATGACTCGGTGGGAATGGATAGCGGCTGCTGCGAAAAGGATTGATATCCAGACCGCCGCGACGCATGTAGCGGGCGTAGACATCCAACTGGGCTGGCTGGCAGCGCTGCATAATATCGCCGTATATCTTCTCCACGCACTGTTCGTGAAAATCCTGATGCTGACGAAATGAGACCAGATATTTGAGCAGCCCTGCGCGGTCGATCCCGGCACCCTGATAGCTGATATAAACCGAGGCCCAATCCGGCTGATCGGTGACCGGACAGTTGGTTCTAAGTAGATGGGAATAAAGCGTTTCTGTGACAGCTTTACCCTCTTCCCCCGGCTTGTCTAAGACCAAAAAATCTGGGTTTGGCGTATAGCAGTCAATGGCAATATCTTGCAGATCGAGACACTGACCCTGAGGTTCAGTAACCGGACGAAAGCCGTTGTACTCAGCCAGCTGATAAAAAATAATCTCCACATCACCCTGAGCGGCCGCCGATAAGTCTGCAGTCATGCACTCTTGCACTGCCTGTTGTGAGTCAAACTGAGTCTGGTTAAAAGAGTTCAGGTAGAGCTTAAAGGACTTCGACTCAACAATATTGACGCTGGTACAGGGCACTAGAAACTCGACAATGGCCACTTGCGGCAGGCCGTGATTATTTAACCAAGAGACTTCAAAGCCAGTCCACAGGTCAACGCCGATAAAATCTGGCAGCGGCCCGCCGACAGCCTCGAGCTGTTCCCGGGCGATGGCACGGGGAATCGGATCTAGCAGCGAGGGGTCATAGCGGTTGCTGTAAACCGTATCCTTACCCAGTTCGGTATTGGAGTAATCCGCCATTAGCTGCGCAACCTCGAGCCCTTATCAAGCAGATTCAGTGCTATGGCAAACAACAGCACACAGAACAGACTGACCATAGTAAAGGCCCAGGTAATATTGATATCGCTAATGCCGGCAATGCCATAGCGGAAGGCATTGACCATATAGAGTATCGGATTGATCTTTGACACCGAGCCCCAGAACTCGCCGAGCATATCGATGGAATAGAACACACCACCGAGATAGATCAGCGGGGTCAGCACAAAGGTGGGGATAATCGAGATATCATCGAAGTTACGGGCAAATACGGCATTGATCAAACCGGCCAGAGAAAACATCAGCGAGGTCATCAGCACAATGGCAATGGTCACCGGCAGGCTGTGGATACTAAAGTCGGCAAAATACAGTGATAGCACGGTGACGATTAAGCCGACACCGAGACCACGGCTCATGCCGCCGACCACATAACCTGACAGAATAATCCAGCTGGGCACCGGTGATACCAGCAGCTCTTCAATATTGCGCTGAAACTTGGAACCAAAGAATGAGGACACCACATTGGAATAGGAGTTGGTGATCACCGACATCATAATCAGGCCCGGAGCGACAAACTGGATATAGGGTAGACCTGACATCTCTCCAATCCGCGAGCCAATCAAAGTGCCAAAAATCACGAAATAGAGCACGATGGTGATCACTGGGGGCAACAGGGTTTGAGGCCAGATACGCAAAAAGCGCTGAACTTCCCGGCGCACGATGGTGATAAAGGCAATCCATTTTTGCTGGCTAGTCATGGCTCTCTCCTGTCAGATTTTTTTCAACCATCGTGAAGAACAGCTCTTCCAGGCGATTGGTTTTATTGCGCATGCTAAGCACTTCGATGCCCTGCCCGCTCAATACTTCAAATAAATGGTTAATCGATTGGGATTTCTCTACTTCGACTTCCAGTACGTTGGGTTCAACCAGTGTCAGGGGGTAGCCTTCAATCTCCGGACACTGAGTCAAAGGCTCGCGGATATCGAGCACAAACAGCTCTTTGTTAAGCTGAGCCAGCAGCGCGCGAATACTGGTGTTTTGCACAATAGTGCCATGATCAATAATCGCCACATTGCGGCACAGACTCTCGGCCTCTTCAAGATAGTGAGTGGTCAAAATAATCGTTGTACCACTAGCATTGATCTCACGGAGAAATTCCCACATCGAGCGTCGCAGCTCGATATCGACACCGGCGGTGGGCTCATCGAGAACCAGTAATTTGGGCTCATGAATCAACGCTCGGGCAATCATTAAGCGGCGCTTCATACCACCGGAGAGCGTTCGCGATGGCACATGGCTCTTGTCCCAGAGACCCAGTTGACGCAGATATTTCTCCGCCCGGACTAGGGCTATATCCCGAGGAATACCAAAATAGCCGGCCTGATGGATAAGAATATCAATGGGCTTTTCAAACTGATTAAAATTGAACTCCTGGGGAACCACGCCCACCAGCTGCTTAGCCTGCGAGAAGTCTTGATCTATATCATGGCCGAAGATGCTTACCTTGCCGCCGGTCTTCAGCACCAGAGAGCAGATAATGCCAATGGTGGTGGACTTGCCAGCACCATTGGGGCCAAGCAAGGCAAAGAAGTCTCCCTGCTCGACAGTTAGAGAGATATCCTTGAGTGCTTGGAAACCACCCTCATAGGTCTTGGTCAACTGATCAATTGTCAGTGCTGCTTGCATAGTCGTTCCTGTCTCTCGATTTAAAGTACCGATTTAAAGTACCGAATTAAAGTGCCAGTTGGAGCCGCTTACTTGAACTGCTAATGTGACTGCCTAGTCGAAGGCTTCATTGTAGCTATGCCACGGCCATAAGTCTGGCATTCAATGCCTCGGGCAAATACTTTTTAGCTCTGGCAAGCTTAATTACCTAGTTCGGCAACAGTATTGGCGGCATAATAAGTCTCTTGCTTTGAACTCAATAAACTCTATGCCGAAAAAAATTATCCGCCGCATGCTCCCCGACCTAGCAACTGTGCTCAAGCACCGGTCCATGCGCTGGACTGCGCCGCTGATACGCGACCCCAATATCCTTCACTTAAACCGCGAGTCTGTCTCACTGGCCGTGTTTATCGGTGTGCTAGTGGCCTTTCTGCCACTGCCGGGACAAACCTTTATTGCTGCAGGGCTGGCACTCTGGTGGGGCGCCAACCTACCCCTATCAATTCTCTGCATCTGGATTAGTAACCCGGTAACCATCGCGCCGATATTTTTCCTAACTTATCGAGTCGGTGCCGCGGTACTTGGCAGTGCACCGCTTGATTTCAGCATCTCCCTGACCTGGGAATGGTTCTCGAGTATGGGATCGCAGATTATATTGCCCCTGATGGTCGGCAGCTTGCTCTGTGGCTTTGCAGCCGCCGCCGCGGGCTATTTACTGATTAATTTTCTCTGGCGCTGGAAGGTCATCAGCAACTGGGAAAAGCGCAAGTTGGCGCGTCAGCAACAGCAGAGCCGGTAGTCCCAAAGCTTTTAATTCAGAGCCTTTTATTTGGAGAGCCTTTTATTTAGAAAGCCTTTTATTTAGAAAGCTCTTAATAAAGAGCCTTTGACTCAAAGAGCTTTCTACTCGTAGCGCAATTCATCTGCCGGCACCATACGACTGGCCCGCAGTGCCGGATACAGCGTTGCCAAAAGATTCAACACTACAGCCGCTAATACCACCTTGAGCACATCGAACCAGCGCAGATCCACGGGAATATAATCGATGGGATAGACCTCGGTATTCAAGAAAGTCAGGCCAAAAAACGCCTCGACCCAAAGTACCAGATCCGCCACCCAGAGACAGCCGAGCACCCCTACCAGCACGCCAATTGAAATACCAAACAGGCCAATCACGACTCCCTGAGTCAAAAACAGCTGCAGAATTTCCCTGCGGGTCAAACCCAGAGTCTGAAGAATGGCAATATCTTTGCGCTTGTTCATCACCGACATCATTAACATGGAGATCACATTAAACGCGGCGATAGCAATAATCATAAAGATCAACAGCCCGACCATATTCCGCGACAACTGAATCGCCTGATAGAGATTGCCATGAGTCTGGAACCAATCCCTAAACCCATAACCAAAAGGCAAGCTCTCGAGCATCTGATAGCCCAGCAATCGAGCATTAAACTGATCGTCCACCTGAACCCGAAAACCCTGCACTAACCCGCCAATGCCAGCCACCTCTGCAACCTGCGGCAAGGCGCCAATAGCCAGTAGCTGGTCGATCTCGGTGTGGGTGGCAAAGACCCCTGCCACTGTAAAAGCCTCAGCTAGGGTAGAACCCTTAGCCGAGGGCACAATAACGGTTAAGCGCTGCCCCAGCTGAATATTTAAACTCTGAGCCAAAACCTCAGACAGAAGCAGTTGATTGCCCTGCGGCAGACTGACATCGGCTTCATCAAGCACCGCCTGCAACCCGGCGGGCACTGCACTGGCATCTAGACCCAGCAACTGAATGGGCCTGCTGGTCTGACGAAAATGAACCAGACCGTTGACCTCGGTATAGGGCGTCACTTCAGTCACCGCAGGTTGACGCGCTATAAGCCCGGCATCGGTGCGCCAGTCGGCAACCCCCTGCTGATGAATAATCTGAACATGGGGTACCACCGAGAGAATGCGCTCCCGCAACTCCCGATCAAAGCCGTTCATGACCGACAGTACAATAATTAACAGACCCACACCCAGCACCAAACCGCTAACCGCCAACAGCGAAATAAACGACACCAGGCGATTGCCGCCCCCTCCAGAAGAAAAGTAGCGCAGCCCGATAAATAACGGCAGTGGCTTATACAACCCCAGTCTCCAATTCCACCAGCTGACCATCGATCAAATTCACCTGACGATCCATTCGCGCCGCAATAGCCGGGTCATGGGTAACCACCACAAAAGAGATATTTAAGCTTTGATTGAGGGTTAATAGCAGATCCAGAATCACCCCAGCGGTGCTTGGATCCAGATTGCCGGTGGGTTCATCCATCAACACAACCGAAGGAGACGTCACCAAAGCCCGGGCAATCGCCACACGCTGGCGCTCACCACCGGAAAGTTCTGACGGCTTATGCTTGAGACGATCCCCAAGACCCACCTTGCCGAGCAACTCCTCAGCACGCTGCTGGGCCTCAGCAACCGACGCCCCGCCGATCAGGCAAGGTAAGGCGACATTTTCCAGAGCACTAAACTCACCCAGCAGATGATGAAACTGATAGACAAAGCCCACATGCTGATTGCGCCACTTGGCTCGAGCAGAAACACCCAGCCCCTGCCAATCCGCACCGCAGACCGTCACCGTGCCAGCGGTAGGATCATCCAAACCGCCAAGCAAATTCAACAAAGTGGTTTTACCTGAGCCTGACACGCCAACTACTGCAAGCTTTTCACCCGCTTTAACCGCCACATTAGTATCCCGCAGCACCGGCAGTAGGCTATCGCCCTGCTGGTAGTCGCGACCGACCGCCTTGGCCTGTAAGACATAAGTAGAGCCCTCAGCAGCAGAAGAGCCCTCAGGGACTTTGTTTAAAAGCAGGTCAGTGGTCATAGCGCAACGCCTCCGCAGGTAATACTTTGCCCGCTCGCCAAGCGGGATAGAGTGTAGCGAGAAAACTAATAACCAATGCGCCGCCTACAACCAAAGCCACATCACTGACTATAATCTCCGAGGGCAAGGCACTGATTAAATAAATAGAGGGATCAAAAATATAGCTGCCACTGAGCGCTTCCAGCCCAGCCACAATATCGCCGACAAAATAGGCCAGCAGACAACCCAAGACAGTGCCAGCCAGAATACCCAAACTGCCCACCGCCAGCCCCTGAATCACAAAGATCTTCATCACCGTCCCGGACGTTGCACCCAGCGTCCGGATCACCGCAATATCCTTGCGCTTATCCGAGACCATCAACACCAGACTAGCAACAATATTAAACGCCGCCACCGCGATAATCACCGACAGCAGCAAGCTTACAATTACCTTCTCCATGCGCATCGCCTGAAACAGCGTGCCCATATCATCGCTCCAGGTACGCCACTGCAGATCGTCCTTTGGTCGGTCAGCTAAAAAGTTCTTATCACCCTGAGAGCTGAGCCAGTTATCCGCCATAAAAGCATCAGACAATTCCAGCTGCACACCCTGAAAACGCTCTCCCAAGCGCAACAGCTTTTGGCCATCGCGATAATGGATAAACGCCACCGAAGCATCCACCTGAGCACCCACCTGAAAGATCCCGGTCACCGTCACCCGCTTAATCCGCGGAAACACCCCAGCCGGCGTCACCGTCACCGAGGGCAAGGTCAGCTGTAATCGGTCGCCGACAAAAATATCTAACTTGCGCGCCACCTGGCTGCCGATCACCACGCCAAAGTCACCAGCCTGCAGCTGACCCACATAGCCACTGATCATATTTTCAGCCAACTTTCCCCCAACGGAGGATTCAGGATCTATACCCTGCAGCACCAAACCGGTTTGATTGCCCTTGCTAGAACCCATCACAAAGCTCTGTAACATAGGCACCACCGAGAGCACCCGAACCGGCGCATCATCAAAACCCGCCTTTAACTCGGCCTCAAACTGATCAATCTGTGCAATATCCAGCCCCTGAGGACTGCTCACAGTCACATGAGGCACCACCCTTAATAGACGCATCTTGATCTCGCGATCAAAGCCATTCATCACCGATAGCACCACAATCAGCGCCGTCACACCCAGCGCCATAGCCGCCAGAGAAAATAGCGAAATAAACGACACAAAATTATCGCGTCGTTTGCTGCGCATATAGCGCAGACCAATAAATAGAGGGAGGTTGGTTAACATGCAGGGATTAAACCCGAAAGCCGCAGGACACACAAGATTGCGGGGCCGGATGGGCTGAGATTAAGTGATACTGCTGAGGAATTACAGCTTTGCTCCAGTTACAAACTAGACATTCGCGACCAGTGATAAGGCTAGGGCAAGCATGATAATCCCGACAAAAAACTCAAAGATCTTCCAAGCTTTAGGGTTTTCAAACACCGGCGCCAAGACTCGCGCGCCATAACCGAGGCTAAAGAAGAATACAAAGGACGCGATCACCGCACCCAGAGCAAACTGAAATTGCTCAGGATGGTATTGGGTTGAAACCGAGCCCAACAGAATCACAGTATCCAAATAGACATGAGGGTTTAACCAGGTAAAGGCCAGACAGATGGCGATGGTTTTAAACAGCGAGCCTTCTGTTTCCGCTTCGGCTTCGAGGGCATGAGTTTCGGTGAAAGCAGACTTAAAACTGAGCAGAGCGTAAATGGTTAGAAATACTGCACCACCGTATCTAGCGACTATCTCAATGGTGGGAAACTGTTTAACCACCGTGCCAAAGCCGGCAACACCAAGGGAGATGAGAATCCCATCGGAGACAGCACAGACCAGACAGACAATAAAAACATGACGCTTTTTAAGCCCCTGTTTGAGCACAAAGGCATTTTGCGAGCCGATGGCCAGAATTAGGGAAAGTCCTAGGGAAAATCCTGCGAGGTAAGTTGACAATTTTTTACTGCCTTATTTGGATCCAGACTGATCTTATTATTTTAGTAATGGACTGGGTAGCAAGCAGGGATTAAACCTGAAAGCGTTGAGAGGTACAACAGCCAGTGGCTTCTACTGGACTGTTGGTTAAAAAATAAGCGATACGGCCCCAACTAACAAACCTTGCCATCCGGACAGGGCCCAGCCAAATCTGTTATCCCGACACAACTCAGCCAAACCTGTCATCCCGACAGAGCCCATCCAAACCTGTCATCCCGACAGAGCGCAGCGACGAGGGATCTCATAGCTGGGTTTACTGAGGGATCTGAGTGGACTGGATGTTTGATATGCCTTACATGGCCAAGAAGATAGCATCTGTTTGCGCACCGAATATAGCTTTCGCCTTAAAACCTATATTTTTCCTTAAAAAAGAGGCCTTTAAGCAATAAGTGACAGCGCTTAATAGGTCTTTTTATGTATATTTCAATTGCTTACGTAGGTCCGACCTCGTTCATGCTCTGACTGTTGATTACGCCTCGTATATTGCAATTAAATCCTTAAAGTACATTTACTTCGAGTCTGACCCTAATTCTTCACTAGTGTCGTCAACTTCGAGGAGCACTTCTTCAATAGTCTTATCTAGATCGCTATTATGAATTGTTTCTTCTGCCAATTTTAGGCAATAGATTGGCGCCTCTCGAACGCCAAAGCGCCGATGTTCACTATCAGTTTTCCAAAATTCTACATGTACAACATTCCGCATCCTTGGCTCCATAAATAAAGAAAAGTCCAATGTATAAGCTTCAAACCTTCCCTTTCTCCCTGAGGCAGCTGAAGTATCTGGTTCAATAATATGTATCAACTTGAAATCCATTAGCTGCTGCACAAGCTCATGGATAGCTGTATATTCCTGCGCTTGCTCTTGGGAAACAAGAAATGCAGTTTTTCGTTTTTCCTTTAGACAAAACGAAACAATATTTCTATACAATCTTTCTAACGGAGAGGAATCGCTAACGCCCTCATCTTTAAGGTTGTTTATTTTTGTTCGGTAAGAAAGTCTACTAGCACCTTTCCATATATATGTTGGAGTGAGCCACTTTTCTTTTCCGTCTGACAATGAAGAAGAAATCGCCTCGACAAATATGTTTAAAAAATCCCTAGGCACTCCTCCAGAGGCTAGAGATAATGCATGGAATGCTTCAGGATTAAAAAGGGCTTCCTTCGGGCTATCTAACCCAGCCTTAAGCGCAACTGCTTCTAGCATTTGGGATAAGTACTGACTGGTTGATTCGATATCTTCAAGGGTTCTATCTAAGCTTATCTCTTCGACATCTTGATGAAGTTCAACACCTATTGTATTTTCTTCATTCCGTATTATTGTAGTCCTATGTCGGACCGTACCAATTTTTAGATAAAAATCTGTACCTCGTACAAGACGATGCAAATAGGCAATTACATCTGGCTGACGACTTCTAGGAATAAGGTAAAAATCATCAAGTAAAATATATGCGGAGTCATATTTAGAATTAGTAAGGGAGGTTGTGAGAGCTTCTTTGTAATCACTTAAGTAGCGTTCAAGATGGTCTAGCTTTTTCTCTTTAAATTCACTTTGTTTTTCATGTTTTTTCGATTTACTTCCAGCTGCTTTTGCAGAACCCTTCGAGACCTCTGCATGCTCCTCTGAGCTTGTACCATCTGTTTGCTTTATACTGGCCTCATCAGCCAGAGATAAAATTCTTCTTAAATCGTCAATATTTTTTTGTGTCTTAGTCGGAAACCTTATCACGCGTCTCCATTTTCTATTTGCATCAGGCATTTTCTCAAAAATTCGAAGCAGTAATCGAACCAGAAGGTCTGGATAAGTAAGTCGTTTAAACTCATCACCTTCAATATAAATGGGCAAAACCCCCCTATTGGCACTGGAGTCATTAACAAAGTGAACAAACAGACAAGACTTCCCTGAACCCCGCCGGCCAAATACTACTTGATGCTGCTTGGAACTGAACCTAGATAAATGTCCTGAGAGATCCACATAGTCAGGTAAATGATTCGGTCTAATGCGAAATGAGTCTTTAATCAGGTTTGTTAATTGTGTTACTTCTGAATCAGATAGCACTAGACTCTCCAATCGTATAATAGGCCAATTATGGGGCTTTCCAGCCTCATAACAATTCGTATCTGAACGCCCATACAATATGTTACCAGGGGCACTTTAATATTTTTTTTCACTGCTGATTTATATATAAGTCATTAAGACTAAGCTGCCTTGTTTTATTATAGGTGTCGTTTTTTTTGAGAGCTGCCGATGATTTATAGAAATAAGCTGGGATACTGTTTTGTTACACAGTATTTTGAAAAGGGTCTTTCGCAATGTCGTCATCACCATTCCTTTGGTCTAAACGCAAATATAAGATTCGTTAGTCATTAACGAGAGCTCGTACAATAAAGTCATATTTATATCGGATCAAGTATTTTTTCTTATTCCCGAATAAGAGCCACCCCGACTGAGCCTAGCCAACCTGTCATCCCGACTGAGCGCAGCGACGAGGGATCTCTTGGTTGGGTTTTCTGAGAGCCCTGAGTGAACTGACAGTAGATCTCTCACATGCGTTCGAGATGACAGTGTTTTTTTGTCCAGCGCGTACTTTTTAGCACCAAGAATCCGATTTCTGCCATCTCGAGCGAAGCCCAAGGATCTCCTGCAAACCCAATCACGGTCACAGCCTCTGCTATGGCCTACAATTAGGCTATTGAATTCAGACAATTGAATCCGCACCAATTTATCACAAAGGAATGTTAGCTATGAAAAACCTGATATTGGCTCTGGCGATTAACACATTAACCTGCACCCTGAGCAGCACCCTTGCCGCAGAGCAGATTACCTTGCCAATCGGTGAGCAAACCCGTCAGTCAGAGCTGCAGTTGCCGGAGAGAGGCATGCATAAAAATTCAATATTAGAAGACTTTGGTGATCCTCAGGAGATAACCTCAGCGGTGGGCGAGCCACCGATCAGTCAGTGGCGTTACGATGGCTATGTGGTGTACTTCGAGGATAACTGGGTGATTCAAGCGGTGGTTAAACACCCACCGCAGGATCTTAGTGCTAGATAGCTTGTAGTAGAGAGCTTGTAATAAAAAGCTCGGAGCTAAGCTAGAACTCAGCGCTGTTTGGCCTCAAAGCGTCGATGTTCACGACTGACGCGATTGAGTCCGTTCATGGAGGCGATACGATAGGCTTCGGCCATGGTCGGATAGTTGAAGGTGGTGCGGACGAAATACTTAATACT
>Ga0208971_1001452_pt1 | contig 14038 bp, 10 predicted proteins | sample AOAMet1_18_M0_10_2_FD_188229 | JGI IMG/M metagenome (GOLD analysis project Ga0208971, IMG submission 188229) | Ammonia-oxidizing marine microbial communities from Monterey Bay, California, USA - CAN11_18_M0_10 (SPAdes) | ecosystem: Environmental > Aquatic > Marine > Intertidal zone | place... | reverse complement strand
AATATTTTTTAGTGAGCCGCCGAGTTCAACGCCGAACATATCGTCATTCGTGTAAACCCTAAAATATCGTGACTTAAGGACTGTTTGCACCGCGTCACGAACCTCGAGGTCGGCGCTCGCAATCACCGTACCCGTGAGTTGCCGTGCCGCTATCTCCTTCGCCAAATTTGGACCGCTTAGGACGCCAATAGGCGACTCGGGAGCGAGTTCACCGAGTATCTGACTCATCAACAAAAAAGAGCCCGCTTCTATTCCTTTTGTCGTGCTGACAAACATCGCGCCTGGATCTGCCGACTTCACCAACTCCGACACCACCGTCCTGAAAGAACTGCTAGGCACAGCGACAAAAATCAGCTGCGCGCCAGATACTGCTGCAGCCATATCATGCGTAGCAACTACACGTTCATTCAGCACATAATCTGGCAAGTAAGATTCGTTGACGTGATCGCGGTTAATCGCTGCGGCGAGAGAATCGCTGCGCATCCAAAAGCTCACAGGATAGCCATTGCCTGCAGCAATATTCGCCATTACCGTGCCGAAGCTGCCGCCACCGACGACCGCTACTTTCATCACTTCTGCCACTCTTACTCTCCCATCACTTAGGCGTAGTACCTATATACGCAATCAACAGCCGTTATGATAGACAGTTTGAGGGCCGAGGGCGAAGACTCATTAGCGTGAAGTGAGAAGAAGCGAGTGCTTAGAAATTGGACGCAGCGAACGCAATAAGCGCGAACAGTGGCTCAGGGTAGACGCCGACCCAAAGAACGACGACGGTAAGCACTGAAAGCACCGCCAACACGCCCAGACTCTCTATCCCTATTTCTCTCAACGCAAAAGACTCTTCTGTGTCGAGAACAGGCATAAGCATCTGGTAGACGATGCGTAAATAGTAAAAAAGACCTATCGCACTACCAAGAACCATCGCTGCCAATAATCCCCATTGAGAATCGCCTACGGCGGCAAAAAAGACCTGAAATTTTGCGATAAAGCCGGCAGTCAGAGGGATTCCTGCTAAACCTAAAACCATCACCAGAAGCACACTAGCAAGCCACGGAGATCGCCAGAAAAGGCCACGATAGTCCCCCACCCCCGCGGCCTCGTCCTCGCTCGATGACACGAGCAACGCGCAGCCAAATGCGCCGAGGGAAAGAAGGCTGTACACAAGGAGGTAGAACAACGCCGACTCTAGAGCAAACGCTGAGTCTTCCACTTCGGTGATTGCGGTAGCCGCCGAGATCGATAGCACCGCCACGAGAAGATAGCCCATGTGCGCAATCGAAGAATAGGCCAATAGCCTTTTCAAATTGGTTTGTCGTAACGCCAATAAATTGCCTACTAAAATTGATGCCACCGCGACGAGCGCGATGACACTAGTCACAACAGGCAGCTGCCCCATTTGCGGCTGGCTAAACAGACGAATCGCGAACACAGCTACTGCGACCTTGCCAAGTGTCGCAAGAAAGGCCACTGCCGGTAGCGGACCGCCCTGATACACATCTGGCGTCCATAGATGAAAAGGCACCAACGACAATTTAAACGCTGCGCCGACGAATAGCATCAGCAATCCAAGATAAAAAAGCGACCCCGTCGACACAGAGATATCGAGAAACCCGAGCGAGCCAGTCGCTGCGTAAATCAATGCCATACCAAACAGCATCGTTGCGGATGCAACGGCGGAAAGAACAAGGTATTTAATGGCAGACTCTAGACTTTTAGCAGCCCATGCTCCGCTATGAATGGGGTAAGCAATCATGCCATACAGCGCCATGCTCAACATCTCAAGGCCTATAACCACGGTGATAAAGTGCGCACTGCTGACAAGCGTGATCGCCCCAAGCGTTGCTAGTGACAGCAGCAATTGAAATTCATCGCGCGCATCCGCGAGCTTATGAAAATAGGCGAAGCTCATAATCGCGACACCCATCGCGCTAAAGGCTAGCAATGCGATGAACAAGGCAGATAACGCATCGAGCACAAAAAGAGCTGTGACCATACTCTGCGCAGCGCCCAGCGTTAATTCATAGAACTGCATTGCTCCTGCGATCCCTGCGGCAAGCATGCCTGAGGTTGCGATAACCGTGCTTACGAAGTGATTGCGCCCAATAGCAATAGCGAGCATACCGACGATTATCGCAAGCCCCATTAGTTCATGCGGAAGCAGCAGCAAAAGGCCGTCTAAATCTACTGCTGGAGTAATTGGCATTGTGGCGAACTCCTTTTCCATTATCGACTCTCCCCTACAGCAGCGAAGGCATCGCTAGCGCTAGACAGCCTTTCAAGCACTCCCGAAGAAAGGTCCAGAAAGGCATTCGGGAAAAGCCCCATTACCACCAGGCCGATCATCATCAATGCGTAAATAAAGAGTTCACGATTATCTAGATCGGGCAGTGAAGAATGATCCGCTTCAGAGTTATGAGCCCCTTGGAAAACCGCCTGCATTACCCAGAGCGAATAAACTGACGCGACGATCATGCCCAAGGCTGCCAGCGCTGCAGCCCAGATGCTCACCGAAAAGACGCCGAGCAAAGACAAAAACTCGCCGACAAAATTGCCGAGACCCGGCATGCCAAGCGCTGCGACAGAGAAGAATAGCGCCACGATGGCCATCCGCGGTGCGAGCGCCCAAAACCCACCCATGAGGCGCATATCTCGGGTATGCAGTCGCCCCTGCAATCCACCTGCAAGACTGAATAGAGCCGCTGCACTGAGACCATGCGCGAGCATAGTCATCACTGCACCCTGCAATCCTATAAGGTTCCATGCGTATATACCGAGCAACACAAACCCCATGTGACTCACGCTGGTATAAGCGATCAAGCGCTTAATATCAGATTGCGCGAGCGCTACCTTCGCGCAATACAAAATACTAATCACCGCGAGGGCCAGTGCGACAGGCGTAAACTGCGCCGACGCCTCTGGAAAAAAGGGCAGCGTGAATCTGATAAGCCCATAGGCGCCAGTCTTGAGCAATACTCCAGCTAGCAACACGCTACCCGCAGTAGGCGCTTGCGAATGCGCATCGGGCAACCACGAATGGAATGGAACGCTAGGTAGCTTGGTGGCAAATGCGATAAAAAATCCGAGCATTAGCCCTATCTCTAAAGCGCCATCTACCTCTGTGCGCAAGAGATCCTCGTAGGCAAAACTGAGATAGCCATACTGAATCTTGAAAAAATACACAAGGCAAAGCAGCGAGACCAAAAGCAACATGCCTGTGAATTGCGTGAAGAGAAAAAACTTTGTCGCCGCATAGCGCTTATTTTCGTGACCCCAAATCGCGATGATGAAATACATCGGAATGAGCATTACTTCCCAAAAGAAAAAGAACAGAAATAAATCGATGGCAGTGAACACACCGACAACACCCGCGAGCGTCCAAAGGAGATTAAAATAGAAAAAGCCTACTCTCTCGCGCATCTCCTCCCAAGCAGCGCCAATTGAGATAAGCCCAAGAAAACTCGTTAACCCAACCAACAAAAGACTGAGCCCATCAACTGCAAACGTAAACTTTATGCCTAGGCTTGGAATCCAACTGCGGCTGAATTCTACAATCCATTTAGATTCACTGTCAGCGTCATATCCCTGATAAAGCAGCACTAATGGAATGAGGGTAGCCGCAACAGAGAAAAGGGCAATCCATCGCGGAAGACGAGAGTCAAACCATTCGGAAAGCCAAGCAAGCAAGCCGCCAAAAAATAGAATGAGGAGAATCCAGAGCAAAATCATAGAACGCCTCCTAAAGTGAGAAGCAACACTGTGCCGAAAACCACGCTCAGAATGTACCAGCGCAGCGAGCCTGACTGCGATCTCACAAGTAACGTATTTACTGCCTCACTCAACGCGACTAGCAGCCCTGCAGCGCCATCAATAAAATCATTTCTATTAATAGCTGCTAGCCACAGATAAGGCGTAATAAAAAGCCTTCGGTAAAGACCGTCAAAGCCCCAGCCTGTAAACCAGAATCTGTGCAACCACTGCGCCAAGTCGCTCGCCATTAATCGGCTAACCGACAGGGTGCGCGATCCATAAAACAAATAACTTATCCCGATGCCAAACAGAGGAATAGCGATCATAATCGCGTGCATCAATGCTGAGACCGTATGCTCGCCATGCTCTCCCGCTGCTGAGAAAACCGAATCGGTGGGGACATGAATTAGCCCGCCTGCTAATGCCAGCACCATAAGCACTAGCAGCGGCGCCGCCATACTGAAACCAGTCACTTCCCGCGCCTTGTGATGATCCACGCTTTCGCCAAAGAAGACGACAAACACTAGTCTAAAGCTGTAAATGCCGGTAAAGAAGGCCCCAATAACGCCTCCAAGCCACAGCCAGAACCCATAGTGTTCTAACTCGAGCGCGGCCAGTAGGATTTCATCTTTGCTGAAGTAACCCGAGGTAAAGGGAAACGCAGCAAGTGCCAAACTGCCGATAAGGAAAGACGCAAATGCCAAAGGTAGTTGACGCCACTTGCCGCCCATCTTAAAGATATCGTGCTCATGGTGAAGGCTAAGAATCACGGTGCCAGCAGCAAGGAAAAGCAGCGCCTTAAAGAACGCGTGGGTCATTAGATGAAATACCGATGCCGACCAAGCACCGACTCCTAAACCAAGAAACATATAGCCGATCTGGCTAATCGTAGAATAGGCAAGAATCCGCTTAATATCGTGTTGTGTCATCGCTGTGAAACCTGCAATTAGCAGGGTCGCCAAGCCGATGAGCGCCACCAGAAGCTGTACATCAGGCGCAAGCTCAAACAAGGCATGAGTGCGAGCAATAAGGTAGACGCCCGCGGTCACCATTGTTGCAGCATGTATAAGTGCGCTGATTGGTGTAGGACCCGCCATTGCATCCGGAAGCCAGGTTTGTAAAGGCAGCTGCGCAGATTTGCCTACCGCGCCACCCAGAAGAAGTAACGCTGCGGCAACTGCATAGCCTGAACCGATGGCCCATTCGCCTCGGGCCAAATCCATTGACTCTTGAATATCGAGTGAACCGAGTTGGCTGAAAATCAAGAAAAGCCCTATGGCCATTGAGGTGTCACCAACACGCGTGGTGACAAAGGCCTTGCGCGCAGCATAGCCGTTGGCTGGATCCTGATACCAAAATCCAATAAGCAAGTAACTGCAAAGCCCAACACCCTCCCACCCTAGGTACAGGAGAAGCAAATTATCGGCAAGCACCAACACGAGCATCGCAGCCACGAATAGATTCATGATGGCAAAGAAACGACTGTAACTCGGATCGTCAATCATGAATCCGGTCGAATACAGGTGAATTAAAAAGCCAACCCCGGTTATAACCAGGATCATCACAACGCTCAATCCGTCTAAATACAGACCAAATGCCGCGTCAAATGAACCTACAGCCATCCACGTGTAGACCTCGTGAACGATGACTTGAGCATCGCCATTGATAATCGGCAGAGAAACCAACACTGCAGCGCAAAAGGCGAGCCCTATGCTACCCGCACCAATTACCGCGACTAATTTTTTCGGCAAGCCTCCGCCACTCAGAAAGAGAGTTAAAAAACCGAGTAGCGGAAATGTTGGTAACCATCCAAGTGATTCGAACACAAGTTACTCCTAGCGTGAGCCTAGCCCTTTAGTGCACTGAGCACGTCTATGTCGATTGTCTTAAAGTGCTTGTATAACTGAATGATAAGCCCCAGCCCGACAGCCACTTCCGCAGCGGCAAGCGTCAGAATCATGAGGAACATCACCTGACCATCGGCACTACCCCAGCGCGCGCCTGCAACGATAAACGCGAGCCCCGAGGCATTCAGCATGATTTCTAAGGACATTAAAACGAAGACAATATTGCGCCTGGTCATCACACCAACCAAACCGAGGCAAAAGAGAGTAGCTGCGAGCATAAGTCCATGCTCTAAGGGAATGCTTTCCATAACACCTTTTCCTTTTTTATCGCCGCAACCCGCTGAGGGCTGTCGGTACTGAGACTATCTTTTAGCTATGTGGTAGGCGGATACCAACCCTGCCAACAACAAGAAAGACGCGAGTTCCACCGCGAGAACATACGGCCCAAATAAAAGTTCACTTACCGCACGAGCGCCGATTTCCTCAATGTTAAGGCCTGCCGTCGGTATAGACGCGACGAGCTGAATGAGCAAGAGAAGCGCTAAGACGCTAGGAACAAACCACGTCCGTGCGGGCAACCATTCTTTCTCCTGATCACGGCTTCTCTGCCCTAGATTGAGCATCATTACCACAAACAAAAAGAGCACCATGATCGCGCCGGCGTAAACGATCGCCTCGAGAATTGCGACGAAAGGTGCTCCGAGGCTAAAAAAAACAACTGCAACTGCAAGCAGCGAAAGCACTAAATAGATGAGAGCATGCACCACGTTGGTCTGCACGATTACCAATAGCGTGGCTATTACTGCAACCACTGCTCCTGAGTAGAATAATTCGGTCATGGAAGCAGACTCCGCACATCAACCGGCGGCAGTTCATTTCTCGCTTCGCCTTTATCCTTGCCCCCAATAGACTTGCCAGCGACACGATAGAAATTGGTCTCGTGGTATTTACCCGTGCCAGCTATCAGCAAATCGGCTTTCTCCCAAACCATGTCTTGCCGCTTGTATTCGGCCATCTCGAAATCAGGCGTTAACTGAATAGCATTGGTAGGACAGGCCTCTTCACAGAATCCGCACATTATGCAGCGCGAAAAATTAATGCGGAAAAATTCCGGATACCAACGTCCCTCCTCGTCCTCGGTTTTTTGCAGAGCGATACAATCGACCGGACAGGCGACTGCACAAAGATTACAAGCGACGCAGCGCTCTTCGCCGCCGGGATCGCGCGTGAGAATAATTCGACCACGCCAACGTGAAAACATGTGTGGCTGTTGCTCTGGGTATTGAACAGTGTCTGTCGCAACAAACAAATGCCTAAACACTCGCCAGAGTGTCACTACTTGGCTCGATAGCGTGTCTTTTACCAGTTCGCCAAATTTAGCCAACAAAGACTTGGAATGGGGTCTGACAATGGGATCACTCACTTCAACCTCCTCCTCTCCACGGCGCTCACTGACACCTAATTAGCCGACAGGATTACAACGCCGGTAATCAATAAATTCAGAAGCGACAGGGGTAATAGAAATAGCCACCCGTAGCTCATCAACTGATCGTAGCGTGGCCTTGGAATTGCGGCACGCAGCAAAATAAAAAAGGCAATGAAGCACGACGCCTTAATGAAAAACCATGCTGGCGGAGGCAATAGAGGACCCTGCCAACCGCCAAAAAAGAGCACCGTAATAAGCGAAGATATCAGCACCAAACCGAGGTATTCGCCGACGAAGAACATGCCAAACTTCATGCCCGAGTACTCTGTGTGATAGCCCGCACAAATCTCTTGTTCAGCCTCGGGGATATCGAAAGGAAGACGGTGACTTTCTGCTACACCTGCAATCAGAAAAATGACGAAGCCTATAAATTGGGGGACGACGAACCACCCTCCTTCCTGCGCCAAGACGATTTCGCGCAAATCAAAACTGCCGGTCAGCGCGACAACCCCTAACAGAGAAATACCCATAAACACTTCATAACTAACCATCTGCGCCGCAGCGCGCAGACTGCCGAGTAGCGCGTATTTGTTATCAGATGATAGCCCGCCAAGCATTACCGAATAGGCGCCGAGAGAGGCCATAGCTAAGACAAAAAGAACGCCGATATTTGAATCGACAATGCCCACTCCGGGCGCAAATGGCACTACAGAAAAACTGAGCAGTATGACGATCATGATGATGGTCGGTGCAAGAACAAAACCAAATCGGTCGGCAAAAGGAGGGATCCAATCTTCTTTGGTAAAAATCTTGATCATGTCGGCAACCACTTGCAGAAGACCAAAGGGGCCTACTCGATTTGGTCCGAGCCTATCTTGCCAGAATCCAAGCAAGCGTCTTTCGACCCAAATTAGCATCGCAGCAAAAACGATTACTACGACGAGGATACTGGCGATATTAAGCGCTGAGCCGACTTCCCATTGCATATTAGTGAGCTCCTGCCGCGGCATCGTTCACGACTAGATTGGTCAGCCCGAGCCGCGACTGAATGGCATCGTACACAGCTTTAGAAGGCGCTAAAGACGCATACTGGGGCAGATCATGGGGATTTATCCGAGCGCCCAACGCACTGCTTCCCGCATACACTAAGGCAACGCCTACAGGCGTCTCCTTTCGTATATAGAGAGGCAGGGTAGCGCCATCCTCTGTGCTGCCATTCTCGTTACCTCCGATCGACACAAGATCGCCATTAACTACACCCATCTCGCGCGCATCACTGGGACACAGTGACAGATAGGCATCGCACATACGCTTCTGTATCGCTGCCGAATGCGAGGAAAGCGAATCGCTCCCGAAGATCTGCATGACAAGTCGAATCTCGAAAGGCCCGTCCATCGTGATAAGCTGCTCTGTGTTATAGGGCGACCCTTTGTTACTGCGAGCGATCAGATGCACGCCTGCATGCCCCTGTTTAAGTTCACCGTTGACCTCCGCTTGAAATTTACTGATCGCTTGATTCGAATTCCAGCGAGGAGCCCAAGCAGTGGCGAGAAGCGAAGAGTCTTTCTGTGTGAGCATCCCCTCCATCGAAAAGGACATAACCGAGTTATCATCGACAGGCTGCTTGCCTTCGTGCACATTTTTATCGGCATTCATCGCAGTTCGACCGCTGTAGCGATGCGACTGGCGCGGCACTTTCAAGCCAGCGATTAGCCCTGTCGGATTCGGTAGGCACTCGCCAAGCCGTGCGAAATCATTTGCCTCGGCCGCACAGCGTGCAACCAACGAATCTGAATGAGCAGAGGCTTCCACATTAAGCCATTTTTCAACTGGTTTTGCCGCCTCGCTACCCTCACCCACTTGGAAACTTAGCTGTGCTCGTCCTTCGTAGTTAACCTTGGTGGTTTCACATTCGTTAAATGTTGCACTGGGAATAGTTAGCGTCGCAAAGCGTTGCGTAGGCGTTTCGATCTGATCGATCACGAGCAGCTCAGCCGCGGTCAGCGCCGCCCTTACGCTTTCTGTCGGTGCGCGTTCGAACAGATCGTTCTCGATTACGATAGCCCGCTTAATCTCACCCGTCGCCAACTTCGCTAACGCGGTGGTTAGCGTGTTCTCACCCGCTGCAAGTAACGCGTGTCCAACACTATTATCCTCTGCAGGCAAAAGCACCAAATCACAGGCTTGCGAACGGAGATCACTCAGCGCGCGCGCGATATTCGCAGCGCAGCGCATCAGGGCAACCCCTGCGCCGCTGCCACCGACTATTAGGGGTCTTTTTGCGCCAACTAGGGCCGAATAGGTCGCCTCTACACTCTGCATCGTTGTACCCAACGTTTCATCCGAGTAGTTCGGCGAGCGACCCGACAAACGTTCCACCAAGGCATTAGCAGCATTTATAAGCGACACCCCATCGACGTTGAGTTTGATCGACACAACGTCATCGAGCCGCGTCGAGCCTGACGCGAACACAGCTAAAGGACTCAGCGAGTCTTGTGCTAATTCGCGCACTGCAGCGTCTTGCCAACTTGGTATTCGATTCGCCTCGGCGAGATCTTTCGCCGCGTTGCGCACGCTTTGACGCAGCGCGAGCGCAATCCGCGGCGCAGTGTTAGTCACGTCCTCGCCTAATACAATTATTGCATCAGCCTGTTCTATCTCTCGCACGCTAGGACTATGAAAAGACGAGTCACGCAAACACTCGATCAACACTTGCAATGCCTCGTGGTCGGCATCGGAATGGCCTGCAAAAAAATTCTCAGCGCCGACGAAACAGCGCAGAGCAAAGTTTGCCTCGTTTGACGCGCGCGGCGAGCCAATACCAATAACCGCCTCGCTTGCGAAAGCGGTGATCCGCTCTTCCACCTCGCGCGTGCTAACCGACAAGCCCGAGGCATCCTTAGCGCCGCGAAGACGAGACTCACTATTCACATAATGAGCACCAAACCGGCCGCGATCGCATAAAAAGTAACCATTGATGTCATTGTGATAACGATTGACGACACGGCGTAAAGAACCGTAGCGCTCGCCCGGCGTTATATTGCAGCCAACCGAACAGCCGCTGCAAATCGACGGCGCAGATTGCAAATCCCACTTGCGCGCGTAGTGCGCACTAAAGGGTTTATCGGTGAACACACCCGTAGGGCAAACCTCAACGAGATTGCCGCTAAATTCACTTTCAAGCGAACCCTCTTCGAAACGACCAAAATAAGTATGATGATGAGACGCCTGAGCGGATAAATCGGTCCCGCCTGCGTAGTCGTCATAAAACCGAACGCAGCGGTAACAGGTGATGCAGCGATTCATCTCGTGATTAATAAAGGGGCCTAAATTTTGATTACGGTGGGTTACTTTCTGTTTATCAAACCGTCGATAGTTGTGGCCAGACATTTGAGTCATGTCTTGAAGATGACACTCGCCTCCCTCCTCGCACACGGGGCAATCATGGGGATGGCTTGTCATCAAGCTTTCGATTACGTCGGCTCGAAAATTCGACGCCTGCTCGCTCGCCAGTGAATAAATTCCGCCCTCGGTGACAGGCGTCATACAAGACATCACTAGCGTGCCCTTTTTATCCTCAGCATCGCGGTACTGAATGACCGCACATTGACGACAGGCGCCAACCGAACCCATTGAGGGATGCCAGCAGAAATAAGGGAGGTCGAGCCCCTGCGAGAGACACTCTTGCAATAGATTATTGGCTGGGTCTACTTCGTAGCAAATCCCGTCGACCGTAATTTTCACCATCGCGTTACTCTCCAATACTTGACGCCTCCATCACAGTTTAGTGATACGGACACTTCGCCCCCGACACATGCGCTGCAAATTCTTCTGCGAATAACGTAAGTCCACTACCCAATGGGGCCGTCGCACCGGGGGCAAGTGCGCAAAAGGTACGACCTGGCCCAAGGTATTCGACGTGATCTTTTAAAATGTCGATGTCTTTAAACGAGCCTTTTCCTGTCTCGAGATCACGAAATATCGTGTCTACCCAGGGCAGGCCATCACGGCAAGGCGTGCAGAATCCACAGGACTCGTGCGCGAAAAATTTCATGAGATTGCCAATCATGCCAATGGGGCACGTTTTATCATCGAGTAAAATCATTGTGCCGGTGGCAAGCCTGCTGCCAAGTTCGCCGATTGCTGCGTAGGTGAGAGGTGTGTCGAGATGCGCTGGGGTGAGAAAGTCGGTAGAACCCCCGCCCGGGAGAAACGCCTTGAGTGTAAAGCCCTCCTGCATACCTCCCCCGTAACCCTCGATCACTTCTCGGATACTCACCCCAAACGGAAGTTCCCAACAGCCTGGATTTTTGACACGTCCACTGACGCCAAACAATTTCGTCCCAAAGTCCCCACCACTGCCAAGCGACTTATACCACTCAACGCCATGAGCCAGAATGCCAGGAAGGTTACAGAGCGTTTCGACATTGTTAACGATAGTGGGTTTGCCCCAAAGGCCACTGACCTGAGGAAAAGGCGGTTTCGCGCGAGGATTAGCCCGCTTACCTTCAAGCGCATTAAGCAGAGCGGTCTCTTCGCCACAGATGTAGCGACCCGCGCTAGTGTGAAGCACTATATCGAAATCGAATCCTGTGCCAAATATGTCGCGTCCTAAATGGCCCGATTCGCGTGCCTCAGCAATCGCCTTAGCAAGGCTACGCTCTGCATCAAAGTATTCTCCACGTAAGAAAATAAACGCACGACTCGCTTGAATCGTGTAGGCCGCGATGATCATCCCTTCGATCAATAAATGGGGATCGCCTTCCATTAACATCCGGTCTTTAAAAGTGCCTGGTTCCATTTCGTCGGCGTTAACTACCAGATAGCGCTGAATAGTCGCATCGTCGCTTTTCGGCACGAAACTCCATTTAAGACCCGTAGGAAAGCCTGCTCCACCTCGCCCCTTTAGCCCAGAGTTCTTTACCCGCTCGAGTACGTCGCTTGGTTCCAACCCGTTAGCAATTGCGCGCGCGCCAGCATAGCCGCCTGCTGCCTCGTAATCCGTGAGGTTAAGCGCGCCCCTAGCAAGGTCAATATTCTTAGTCAGCGGGCGATCGGTCATTTGTCACCTCGCACATTTTTAAGCGGTAAAACCGAAGCGATTGTGTCAACAGAGAGGTGACGATGCATCGCTTCACCAACCATCATCACGGGTGCTTTATCGCAGTCGCCCAAACACGGGACTGGAATTAGCGTGTATTCTCCATCGGCAGTTGTTCCACCATAGTCGATACCAAGATGCGCACTTAGCTGTGCTTTGACCTTGTCGCAGCCCATAATCCAGCAGCTTACGCTATCGCAAAAAAGGATAACCTTCTCACCTACTGGCCGCCGATAAATCAAATTAAAGAATGTCGCCACGCCCTCAAGCTCACTCACCGGCACTGATAAGTAATCGGCTATGGCGAGCATACTCTCGTCAGATACCCAACCTTGATGCCGTTGCACAATCTTTAACGCTTCGAGTCCAACAGCCTGCTTAGTCGGATAGAGAGTTAATTCGTGTTCGATTTCAGCGATCTCTTCAGCCGATAAGTCGCGTGCGCGTGGACGCGGGTTCGGACTTGAGCTAGCTATAACGTGTTGCTGCATCGGTGCGTCTCTCTATACTCGAGTGAAAAACATCATCTATCTACATCCGCCATGACAAAATCGATACTGGCTATAATGGCGATCAAATCGGACACCATAAAGCCGCGGGAAATCGCCGGAATCATCTGCAGGTGCGCAAAAGACGGGGTGCGGATCCGCGTGCGATAAGAGGCCGTATTACCATCGCTAATTAAGTAGTAAGAGTTGATACCTTTGGTGGCTTCAATCGACATAGACACTTCGTTGGGCGGAATCACTGGCCCCCAACTCACACTCAAAAAGTGATTGATGAGCGTCTCGATATCTTGCATCGATTTTTCTTTGCGCGGAGGTGTCGTTAATGGATGCGAAGACTTATAGTCTCCTGAAGGCATATTGTCGGCGCACTGCTTAATAATTCGAAGGCTCTGCCGCATCTCTTCCACACGCACTGCGCAACGGTCGTAGCAATCTCCGTTAGCCGCGATCGGAATATCAAACTCAAAATTCTCGTAACCGCTATAGGGCCGCTGTTTACGCATATCCCATTCATAGCCTGTCGCTCGTAGACCAGCACCAGTTACGCCCCAGTCAAACGCGTCTTGGGTGGTATAGGCGCCAACGCCCTGTGTACGGCGTTTAAGAATGCCGTTGTTGAGCACCATGCTGTCGTACTCATCGAGTCGCGCAGGCATAAAATCGAGCAACTCTCGAATCCGCACTTCCCAGCCTTGCGGGAGATCTTGCGCGACGCCGCCAATGCGGAACCAACCCGGATGCATCCTCGCGCCGCAAATCGACTCAATGATATTGAAAATCCTTTCTCGCTCTACAAACATATAGAAGATAGGCGAAAGTTGGCCCACGTCCTGAGCAAACGTGCCATAGAATAGAAGATGGCTACAAATTCGAAACATTTCGGACAGCATGACGCGAATAACTTTGACCCGTTCGGGCACCTCTATCCCAGCCATTTTCTCAACTGCCATAACGTAAGGCAGATTGTTCATTACCCCACCGAGGTAATCTATTCGATCGGTGTAGGGAATAAAGGTGTGCCACGATTGCCTCTCGCCCATCTTTTCTGCGCCGCGATGGTGATAGCCAATGTCGGGAACAGCGTCGACTAAGATTTCACCGTCGAGTTGCACAGCTATGCGAAACGCGCCATGAACACTTGGGTGATTTGGACCAAGATTTAGAAACATAAATTCCGAATCTTCGGACGCGCGTTTCATTCCCCATTCTTCGGGCTTAAATTTTAACGCCTCTTGCTCAATATCAGTTTGGGCATCATCAAGGGTAAAGGGTTCCATCTCTGTTGCCCGCGCAGGATGCTCTTTGCGCAACGCATGCCCTTCCCAAGTTGGTGGCAAAACCAGTCTGTAGAGGTTGGGGTGACCGTCGAATCGAATGCCAAACATGTCCCACACTTCGCGCTCAT
>Ga0208971_1001442_pt1 | contig 14090 bp, 13 predicted proteins | sample AOAMet1_18_M0_10_2_FD_188229 | JGI IMG/M metagenome (GOLD analysis project Ga0208971, IMG submission 188229) | Ammonia-oxidizing marine microbial communities from Monterey Bay, California, USA - CAN11_18_M0_10 (SPAdes) | ecosystem: Environmental > Aquatic > Marine > Intertidal zone | place... | reverse complement strand
TTTTAGAGGCTCATGGAAGCGGTCTTAGAGGTCTAAAGGCCAAAGGGGTAACAGGAAGGGACATAGATAAAGGCGTTTCTGTTCTTGATTCCGCAAGACTGGCCCAAGCGGACGTTATTTTGACAACCTATGAAAGCCTCCGCGATTATCAAATTTCCTTTGCGCAGGTAAGCTTTGGCTTTATTATTTTTGATGAAATCCAAAAGGTTAAAAACCCGACTAGCCTTATATCAAAGAGCGCAGCGACCGTGAATGGAAAATTTTGCATTGGACTTTCTGGGACCCCTGTAGAGAACTCTTTGGCAGACCTGTGGACTATTCTAGACGTCCTGGCACCTGGACTACTTAATTTTTCTTTGCGTGATTTCTTAAAGCTATTCTCAGGAGATCCGGAGCAGCAAGACTCGAAACTAGCACTCGAGAGGCTACAGTCTCAACTTGTCGACACTGTCGATGGGAACGTACCGCTTATCTTGAGACGCATGAAGGATGAGGTGTTTAAAGATGTAGGGCCTAACGGTAAGCCAATGCCTAGGAAGATAATCGTCCCCTCGGGCCAAACCAGTCAGATCATGCCTTCTCATCAAGCATCAAGTTATAGCCGTTGCTCTAATCAGGTTCAGAGTAAGCAAATTTCAATGCTTGAGGCCCTCCATAGTTTTAGAAACATTTCTCGCTCACCGAGTAACCCTGACAGCTGGGTCTCCAATTCAAGGGAGGCCATCTCAGAATCTGCGAGGCTCAGTGTAGCGTTTAAGATTCTAGACGAGATACATAGTCGCGCAGAGAAGGTCCTTGTTTTTGTAGAGAGTAGGGCGGTGCAGCCGCAGCTCGCCATTATAATGAAGGAGCGGTTCGGCATGAAGAGGACGCCACTCATTGTTAACGGTGCTATCAGTGGGCAGGCTAGGCAAACTGCCGTAGACGAATTTCAAGCAGGAGGCGTCGGGTTTGACGCTATGATAATCTCACCCAAAGCGGGAGGGGTAGGCCTAACCCTCACAGCCGCAAATCACGTCCTTCATCTTGAGCGATGGTGGAATCCAGCAGTTGAGGACCAATGTAATGACAGGGCTTATCGGATTGGCCAGGAAAAAGATGTAACCATCTACACGCCAGTAGCGCGGCACCCCGAACTTGGAGAGAAGTCTTATGATCTAGTTCTTGACGGCATTCTGTCAAGGAAGAGACTTTTGGCGCGCTCTTTGTTTGTTCCGACAGAGCTCAAGGCTGATGATTTTGGCGATATTTTCAACCCCGGCTCAACCGAGAGGACCTTCAGACCGATCTCTTTGGAAGAGAGCTATGTAATAGAAACGGGGGAGGGTTTTGAGGATTACGTTGCTACGGCTCTCAATGATAGTGGTTTCAAAATATACAAAACCCCTCACTCGCACGATGGCGGCTGTGACCTTATAGCTGAAATTAATGGCTCTACCTTACTTTGCCAAGTTAAGCAGGTTCGCAGTCCTAAAGTATTAAATAACGGGGTAGAACAGGTCATAGACGCTAAGCCTCGCTTCGAGAGGTCAAACGGGATGGTTTTGGTTACCAATGCACTGTCCATTACTAGAGCCCAGCAGGAGCTTGCACGGCAAGCGGGTGTTATTGTAATTTGCGGCGACGCTATAGGCTCGTTTGGCTCCTCATTGCTCAGTGCTCTTCGTTGAACAGAGGATTCAGTTACTAAATGATGTTTAGAAGACTAATGTTAATTGCCTTGAGACTGTCTATGAAATACGTATTAATTCTTATCCTACTTATTGGTATCAGATAAACTATCCAACGAGCAACTCTTGGCTCTTGGTATTAGTCGGTCTTGCATTATTGCTGTGAGTGAGGGTATGAAGCCTTATCTGACGATACACCGCAGCGAGCTCCGAAAATAGGGAAAGATAATGAAGAAGTTACTGATTACTCTAATGCTAATAAGCTCCTTTAGCTTTGCTGATTGGGGGGATGTTTATTATTGCAAGATGACTACTAATTCCGTAACAAGTCTTGAAGGGAAAAGGAAGAATTACAAACTGGAAAAGTTTCAGTTCAAAATAGACAAGACTAAGAAGGCTATGGTTTTTGGAAAGAGCGGAAAATTTAAAGACGTTGTTATGGAGCTAAAAGAAGGAGAGTCTGTTCCGTCACAAGAGTTTTGGTTGGCCGACAGGTTATTTAGCGAGTTGATCCTCTACAAGGGTAAGTTTCTATATTCGAGTATTGGGATTACTCGTGGCATTACCTCCATATCCGCCGACTGCGACAAGCTTGAGTAGACTTTAGCTATGATCAAGTTAGTCATTATTTTAGCTAGCTTTTGCTTATCCTCTTTTGTGATTTCAGACAACTACGAACGCAAAGACTTCAACTACCGCAGCTACAAACCCAACACCTCCATAGGCTTTTATATTAACAAAGCCTGTGACTTCATTAACATCGACCACATCGTCAGTCTCAAGGACGCATACGAGAGCGGTGCATCCTCTTGGGGCGCAAGTAAAAAGAAAGCCTTCGCCAACGACAGGTCTAATCATGTGCCGTCATGCGGCCGTGTGAACAGTTCTAAAGGCTCTGAAGGCCCTAGTGATTTCTTGCGCAGAAGTCGTGATGGACGTGGCTTAGAGTACGATATCGTTAGGTTCTGTGAGTACGTGCAAGGGTATTATGCTGTGAAGGTTAAGTATGGTTTGTCTTTTAGTAGTAATAAAGCGCATCCATTTGAAGGCTGTGGAATCACCTCGATCTAGCCCTGATTTGACTGCATTGATTCATTCACGTGTATTAGTAATACTAGGGTAGAACAGGAGTCCCATCTGACAAAAGGGTGGGTACCCCCGGGGTGGGGTCGACTTAGCTGAGAATTGGGGTTTTGTTGTTAGGGGCGTCGAATTACCGGCCTGTAGCACTCTATTAGTGGGTAGGTTAATGGGTATAAATTTTAGGTATAAAAAAACCCCTGTAAAAACAGGGGCTTAATTAATGTATATGGCGGTGGGATAGGGATTCGAACCCTAGTTAGGCTATTAACCTAAGCCAGTTTTCAAGACTGGTGCATTCAACCGCTCTGCCATCCCACCTAGTGAAGGCGCGATTATACAGCGCCTTTTTGCTAGGACAAGTACCAATTACGCTTGAGAGCCTTTTTCATCAGATTCTTTTGCTGTACCTGTGTCTAAAGGTGCCTCTTCAGTCTTTGTAGCCTGAGCCGTACGCTTTTTGCGTGGGTCATTTGATGCTCTGGCAACGGCCGCTTTTGGCGTTGTTGTCGGTGCTGGCTTGGTCGTGTCCAGTGCGACAGCTGCGGGCTTCTCAACACGCTCCGTACTGACCTTGACTTCGCTTACTGGCTTTGGCTTGAAGCGTGGATCGTTACTTGCTCTCGCCTTGCCAGTTTCAGCTGGTTTCGCTTTAGCTTTCGGCGCGGCTTTTACTTCAGTCTCTGCCGCTGCCTTCTTCGGAGCTTTTGGCTTTTCTGTTGGAGCTTCTGCCTGCTCTGGAGCTTCAGCCTGTTTAGGAGCTTCAGCCTGTTTAGGAGCCTCAGCTTTAGCTGCTGGCTCAGATACCGGCGTTTCAGCTTTAACGGCAGCAGGAGCATCGCTAGGGGCTGCAGTAGCTTCACCTTCAATTTTCTTAGGCTTGGCTGGTGCTTTCCGGCGTGTTCTAGGCTTAGGTGCAGGCTTCTCTTCAGGGGCTACCGCTGAGTCTTGGCCTTCAGTCGCTACTGTTGTCACTGGAGTCGCTTCTGTTGTCCTAGTCTCTCCACCCTCTAGTGTCTCAGTTTTTGGCTTGCGACGGCGGGCAGGGCGCTTGCGTGCTGGCTTGGTCTCTGTAGTTTCAACTGCTGCATCCCCAGTGGCCGGTGCTAATGTCTCGGCAACAATCGCTGGTGCGGCCTCGGCTACTGCTGGTGTTTCAATGGCTATATCAGTAGCAACTTGAACCGTAACATCTGCCGGAACATCTTGACGCTGACGGCGACGACGTGGCCCGCGACGTTTGTCATTGGGTCGTTTCTTTAACCCACCAGTTTCACCTGCATCAGCGCTCTTGTCAGCGGTCTGTGATGCAGTGGATGGGGCATCTGCTTTCTGATCCCGAGCCTGGGGCTTGGCAGCGCCTCGAGATTGATCATTGCGGCCTCGGTTCTGTGCTGGTTTATCAGCTGACTTGCCTTGAGTGTCGTTGCGCTCGCCGTCCCGTGTGTTCTCGCCGCGGCTGTCATTGCGGTTACGGTTGCGATTGCGATTATTCGGTCGACGGTTGCCCTGACGATTGCGACCCTCTTGGTTCTGTCCGCCGCGACGGCTATTGCCACTCGGGCGTGATTTCTTCGCTTCTTCAGTGGTCTTTTCTTCTGTGCTGCTACCAAATAGGCTAGCCAACATGCGTTTAAGAATACCTGGCTTGTTCACTTTGGAGGCTGCTGGTGCTGCGGGAGCGGCTTTTTCCGGCATGATCGGAGCAGGAGTGTTGGGTACCAGTGTCTTAACTGCTGGCTCGGAGATCGGCAGTGGTGCACTGCTGCGCTCGAGGTCCTGCTCTGGCTCTTTGCTGCTCAGATCATGGGCTAACTTATAGCTAAACTCACCGTCGCTGTCGTCATCGTCCTGAGCACGAATGCGCACAACTTCGAAGTGTGGTGTTTCCATTTGAGTGTTTGGCAGCACAACAATATTAATTTTATTGCGGCCTTCGATATCGGCGATTTCACTGCGTTTTTCATTGAGCAGAAAAGTGGCTACAGAGACTGGCACAATAGCGCGAATCTCTTTGCTGAACTCTTTCTGAGCTTCTTCTTCAATTAGACGCAAAATAGACAGTGCCAGTGAGCGTGTACCACGAATGGTGCCCTGACCTTTACAGCGCGGGCAGATTTTTGACATGGTTTCTTCAAGTGAAGGGCGCAGTCGCTGACGAGACATTTCCAGCAGTCCAAAGCGTGAGATGCGGCCAACCTGCACTCGAGCGCGGTCAATCTTGAGCGCTTCGCGAATGGTGTTTTCTACTTCTTTCTGGTGGCGCGCATTGAGCATATCGATAAAGTCGATCACGATCAGGCCGCCAACATCCCGCAGACGCAGTTGACGGGCAACTTCTTCTGCAGCTTCTTTGTTAGTGTTAAAGGCTGTCTCTTCAATATCACCACCCTTAGTGGCGCGGGCTGAGTTGATGTCGATGGAGACCATGGCTTCAGTGATATCGATTACGATTGAGCCGCCAGAGGGGAGGCTGACTTCACGTCTGAACGCAGTCTCAATCTGGTTTTCAATTTGGTAGCGATTAAAGAGGGGAATCTGTTCTTGGTAGAACTTCACTTTGTTGGTGAAGTCTGGCATTACCGTGCCGATAAAGGCGGCGGCCAGGTTATAGGCGTCTTGGCTATCGACAATTACTTCACCTACATCTTGGCGCAGATAATCGCGAATAGCGCGAACTATTACGTTGCTTTCTTGAAACAGGAAGTGCGGTGCTTTGGCACCCTCAGCTTCAGCTTCAATGGTGTTCCAAAGCTGTAGCAGGTAATCCAGATCCCACTGCAGTTCTTCAGTGGCTCGGCCTATACCTGCGGTGCGAACGATAGCGCCCATACCCTCTGGAATATCTAAACCGCGCATTGCTTCACGCAAGTCAGCACGCTCTTCACCTTCGATGCGACGGGAGATTCCACCGGCACGAGGATTGTTCGGCATCAGAACCAAGTAGCGACCAGCGAGGCTGATAAAGGTTGTCAGTGCAGCGCCTTTGGAGCCACGCTCTTCTTTTTCCACCTGAACAAAGATTTCCTGACCTTCGCGAACTGCATCTTTAATATTGACGCGGCCGCCGTCGGAGGATTTGCCTTTAAAGTATTCTCGAGAGATTTCTTTCAGTGGGAGAAAGCCGTGGCGATCGGCGCCATAGTCAACAAATGCTGCTTCGAGGCTGGGCTCGACTCTTGTGATCTTGCCTTTGTAAATATTGGCTTTCTTTTGTTCTCTTGTGCGGTTTTCGATATCCAGATCGTAGAGCTTCTGACCATCAACCATAGCAACGCGCACTTCTTCAGTGTGCGAAGCATTTATTAACATACGTTTCATAGTTCACCTTTGCTTGTTGTGTCGAGCAGCAGCAGTGAAAAGAGGTAAGAAGAGGTGTATACAAGCAAGTGACTAGGTATAGATAAAGTGTAAAAAAACGACAAAAAGCAAAATTTGCGCTCTGCCCAGTACTCCGTTACCCCCGCGGTTACTGGCGTTAAGCGCAGTTTTGGGGATGCTATCCATTATTTAGTATCTTGTTCTCAGTTATCCGAACAGCGTTTTTATCTCTACACAAGCCCTACTAAAATGCCGGGCTTTAGGTGATTCAAGCGCGTCTCACTTTAAGAAAGATAGGCCTCTAAGGGTAAGTCTTTCTCAATTGCGGTTAACTTTTGTAACCAAAATTATCTTGTCTTTTCTCTGCAGCCTACTCAGCTGTCATCGAGTGTCGGCCCCTATGGCCAGACTCTCCTGTATTCTTTTTCGCTTAGCCTTGTTATGGCATTTGGCGATCTGTTCGACCTCTGGGCAGCGTTTATTCCGCGCTGGGCAGTAGGGAACTTGGCCGCAATGTAACAACAAAGCCTGAGACTTTCAATGTAAACAGATAATTTAGTTGGGAACAGCGAGGCTGCTAGGTACAATGCGCGGCAAATCATTACAAGCAGCGCCCATGTCAAGCGAATCGCAATTCAGTCAAGTCTCCTATGTCGATATTGGTCCAGAACAAGCTGGCCAGCGTCTGGATAACTTTCTTATTAAAACCCTCAAGGGTGTGCCCAAGTCGCGCATTTATAGGTTGCTACGCAAGGGTGAGGTGCGGGTTAATAAAGGTCGTGTTAAAGCCGAGAGCCGTCTTAAAGAGGGAGATATTGTTCGTTTGCCGCCGATCAGAGTCGCTGAGCGCGGTGAGATGCCGGCTGTGGGTCGCCAGCTAAAACAGTACTTGGCTGACAATATATTGTTCGAGGACGATGGTCTGCTGATTATCAATAAGCCTAGCGGGCTGGCGGTTCATGGTGGCAGTGGGGTTTCGCTGGGCGCTATCGAAGCACTTCGTGCGGAACATCCGGAGCTGCGCTTTCTTGAATTGGTACACCGCCTCGATCGCGATACCTCTGGCTGTTTGATGCTGGCAAAAAAACGCGCGGTGTTACTGGCATTGCAACAGGACATGCAGCGCAACTATATAGAGAAGCGTTACACGGCTCTGTCCAAAGGTCGCTGGCCCAAGGGTAAGAACACCATCAATGCGCCACTGCGGAAAAATACACTGCAGTCCGGTGAGCGCATGGTGCGTGTCGATGCTTCAGGCAAGGCCTCGGTAACACACTTTAAAATTCTCCAGCAGTATCCTTCGGCGACACTCCTAGATATCAAGCTCGAGACAGGCAGAACCCACCAGATTCGTGTGCACTGCGAATTTGCCCAACAGCCGATTGCCGGTGATCCCAAGTACGGTGATGAACAATTTAATGAAAGTTTAAAACCTTTGGGACTCAAGAGGCTGTTTTTGCACGCTCGTTACCTGCGCTTTAAGCATCCTTTATCGGGGGATTGGGTTGAAGTTGAGGCACCACTGCCAGCAGATCTCGCGAAAGTGTTAACCAAGCTTTGAGTGCTTTTGATTTAAATGGAACTCATACAGGTAGCGCCAACAGCGGTGCTATTAAGCTGATTATCTTCGATTGGGATGGCACGATTTCTGATTCTGTTGCGCGAATTGTCAGCTCTATGCAGATGGCGGCAACGGAACTCAATATGACCGTGCCTAGCTATACCGAGGTCAAGGAAATTATTGGCCTCGGTCTTACGGAAGCGGTGTTTCGGTTATTTCCTCAGGCAACTCGGGAGCAGGTTTTCCAGTTGCAGACAAGCTACTCCCAACACTATCGCTCTGAGGATACTGCACCCTGTGCCTTTTTCCATGGCGTAGAAGAGACGCTGGAGCAGTTAAAAGCAGAGGGCTATCTCTTGGCAGTTGCCACGGGGAAGAGTAGGGCGGGATTGGATCGGGTGCTGCTTAGCTTGGGTATGGAGAACTTCTTCCACAATAGCCGCTGTGCCGATGAAACGCTGTCTAAGCCTGATCCGCTAATGCTAGAGCAACTACTCTGTGACTTTGATTTACCTGCTGAGGCTGCAGTGATGGTGGGCGATACAGAGTTTGATATGGAAATGGCCGTAAATGCCGGTATGCCGCGAATCGCTGTGAGCTATGGCGCCCATCATGCAGATCGGTTAAAGGCTTTTGAACCGCTGGCCTGTGTAGATTTGTTTAGGGATATTAGGTCGTCCCTCTATTGATATCCGAGACTGTGTCGATACCCGAGCCTCTGTCGATATCCGGCCCTCCATTAGTAATGCCTTCAATATCACCTAGCCGAACTATTGAGATCCCGCAGCAACTTTGACAATTTAATGAGTGGCAAGCCAATAAGTGCTGATGGGTCATCACTCTTAACCGATTCAAATAAACTGATACCCAGAGACTCTGCTTTAAAGCTGCCTGCGCAGTCATAGGGTGTATCCGCCTTTAAGTAGCCTTCAATCTCGGCGCTGCTAAGATCACGGAAATTGACCTCGGTGATGTCGAGGGCGCTGTTGCATTGCCCTTGGTACAGAACTGTCACTGCCGTATAAAATTTAACCGTCTGTCCGGACTGGGCGCTGAGCTGTGCAACAGCCCGCTGATGGTTGCCGGGTTTGCCCAAGACTCTTGGGCTCTTATCGGCCGAGTCGACAAAACATAATTCCGCTACCTGATCAGAGCCGATAACCGTTGCCTCGGGAAACTCCGCTGCAACTGTCTTCGCCTTTGCCTCGGCCAGACGAACCGCTTGATGCTCTGCCGACTCATTGTTTTGGGCCCGCTCATCGAGATCTGGGGAGACGCATTTAAAGCTGAGTTGCAGTCGTTCCAGCAGGGATTTTCGGTAGCGGGAGGAGGAGGCCAAAATAAGGTTTTGCATAAAAAAGCTTCTGGATTGATGAGTCTGGGGCTGAAGCTCAATTATACATGGCGGATCGCGGCTATTTGGTCAATTTTCTTTGACAGAACAATATCTTGACCCTATCATGCGCGCCTAACTGGGTACCACCTTATATATGGCACTGCCAACACTAGTAGATCCGCGTAAACTTGCGAACCAAGGAATTGTCCTCGAAGGACATTTTGAGGCGAAGCATCTTCCGCGTCTGGCGCTTGCAGTTGAGAGCATTGAGTCACCCTTAGCCGCTTTAGTTAAGTTTGAGGTGGATGAGGTTGGGGCAAAAGTGGTCAACGGTACATTTGAGATAGCAGTCATGGCGACATGTCAGCGCTGTCTGGACCCAGTGAGAGTAAATTTGGTTGCTGATATAGCGGCACAGATAATTTGGTCGGAAGATCAGATTGGCAGAGTGTCAGGTGATCGAGAGCCTTGGATTGTCGGGGATAAGATGGCCGACCTGAGTGCACTGCTCGAAGATGAAGTTTTATTGGCTCTGCCTCTAGTGAACTACCATGAAGTAGGTAGCTGTACTGGAGACACCTTCTTTTCTCAGGATGGGCACGGTAGTGACGAGAAAGACGATGAGATTGTCTCTGACAATCCCTTTAATATTTTAGCGCAGTTGAAGAAATAACTTCGGCTGCACAAGATTATTGCTTAGGAGTAATCTATGGCTGTTCAGAAAAGTCGCAAGACACGTTCAAAGCGCGGTATGCGTCGTTCACACGATTCACTTAGTGCTGCAACTATTTCAGTTGATCCGGTAAGCGGCGAGAAGCACCTGCGTCACAATGTGTCCGCTGATGGTTTTTACCGCGGCCGCAAAGTTATCGAGACTGACTCCGAATAACTGAATAAATTATTCTTTGGCAAATTCACTGCGAATTGCCGTTGATGCAATGGGCGGGGACCTCGGTCCTCGTGTCACTGTGTCCGCGTTACTTGATTTTCTTAATAGCCATCACCAAGTTTATGCATTGGTATTTGGTGACCAGACTCAGGTGGGCGAACAGTTATCCCTTCACTGTAAAGATCCCAGCATCCTCGCACGCATAGAAGTGCGCCACAGCGACTCCCAAGTCGTTGACTCTGATAAACCCTCAGCCGTTATTCGCCACAAACGTGAATCCTCCATGGGATTAGCGTTACAAGCGCTTGCTGGAGGGGAAGCTCAGGCATTTGTCAGTGCAGGGAATACCGGCGCAATAATGGCTCTGGGGCTACATTTTGTAAAACCACTGCCCGGCATCTCGAGGCCGGCTATCTGCACCACGATTCCAACGGCTTCCGGTCACAGCTATGTCTTGGATCTAGGCGCTAACCCGGTGTGCTCAGCGATGCAGCTCTATGAGTTCGCTCTGCTTGGAGCACTCACCGCTAAAGAATTAGAATCAATTGAGGCGCCCAGCGTGCGGCTGCTCAATGTCGGCGAAGAGTCGAACAAAGGACGGGAAGATATTCAACAGGCAGCCGCGCTGCTTGAGGCCGATAGTGCCATTAACTACTGCGGCTATATTGAGGGCAATGGTATTTTTCAGGGTGGCACCGATGTGATTGTCTGTGATGGCTTCGCTGGCAATGTGGCACTAAAAACCAGTGAAGGGTTGGCCCTTATGGTGGCAGCGCAATTCCGTCAAGCCGTTGGGCGTGGCTGGTTGTCGCGACTTGCGATGGGACTGTTGCGCAAGCCGCTGTCACAACTAAAGGTACAGCTCGACCCAGCGCTCTATAACGGCGCATATTTTCTCGGTCTAAATGGCGTGGTGGTAAAAAGTCATGGCAGTGCCTCACAAACCGGTTTTGTGCGCGCTCTGCAAGTTGCCACCCAAGCGGCAGAACATAACTTGCCCGAGATATTGTCGCCTATACTTAAACACAAACTGAATCAATCAGGATAAAAGAAGACAGTCTATGAACAATAATTTGGCATTTGTATTTCCCGGTCAGGGATCACAAAAAATTGGAATGCTGGCTGATTTGGCCGCGGCGAATACTTTAGTAGAGCAGACATTTGGCGAAGCTTCTGAGGTGCTTGGATATGACTGCTGGGACCTGGTGCAGAACGGCGAAGACCAAGAGATCAATCTTACTGAGCGCACTCAGCCTATTCTTCTTGCGGCCAGCGTTGCAATTTGGCGTCTCTGGCAACAGCAGGGCGGACCTAATCCCGCCGCTATGGCGGGTCATAGTCTCGGAGAGTGGTCTGCACTAGTGTGCGCCGGCGCGGTTGATTTTGCCGATGCAGTTAAGATTGTCCGCGCGCGTGGTGCCTTTATGCAACAGGCTGTGCCGGTGGGCGTTGGCGCTATGGCTGCAATTATGGGTATAGATGACCAGATAGTGGTGGATGCCTGTGCCGAGGCCGCCGAGGGTCAGGTAGTTGCTGCGGTTAACTTTAATGCGCCGGGTCAGGTCGTGATTGCCGGCAATGCCGAGGCGGTGGCTCGGGCCACGGCTATCTGTAAGTCAGGTGGTGCCAAGCGCGCGGTTGAGTTGCCAGTGAGTGCACCTTTCCATACCTCTTTAATGCGCCCAGCAGCTGACAACCTAGCTGAATTGGTTGAAGCTACAACTTTTAGCGCTCCCCAGATCAAGATCATTCACAATGTAAATGCTCAGTCGGAAGCCGATCCCGCGACGATTAAGGGCTTAATGCTTGAGCAGATTTACAAGCCTGTACTCTGGGTTGACTGTGTTAATGGACTCGCCGCTGGCGGTGCGGAAATGCTTATCGAATGTGGCCCAGGCCGTGTTCTCAATGGACTCTCTAAGCGTATAGATCGCAACCTCAAGTCCCTGTCGACTGATGATGTGGACAGCTTAGAAAACGCCTTAACCTCAGTTTGAACAATTTTTTATAAATAGGAACAAGAAATGAATCTTAATGAAAAGGTGGCACTAGTCACTGGCGCCACTCGTGGCATTGGTGCTGCTATAGCGGAAGCATTGGGTAAGGCGGGGGCCACTGTTGTAGGTACGGCCACATCTGAGGCCGGTGCCGCATCAATCAGCCAGCGCTTTGCTGAAAATAATATTAATGGCACTGGAATGGTGCTCAATGTGACCGATGCTGAGTCGGTCACTGGCGTGATTAAGAGTATTACCGAGCAATTTGCTGCGCCGACTATTTTGGTCAATAACGCCGGTATCACCAAAGATAATATTCTTATGCGCATGAAAGACGATGAGTGGATGGATGTGATGGATACCAATCTCACCTCGGTATTTCGTCTTGCCAAGGGTTGTGTCCGTCCTATGACCAAAGCCCGCTGGGGTCGAATCATCAATATCAGTTCGGTGGTTGGCGCTATGGGCAATGCTGGCCAGAGTAATTACTCTGCATCAAAAGCGGGTGTCGGTGGTTTTACCCGTGCTTTGGCCAAAGAACTCGGCTCGCGCAATATTACAGTGAATACTGTAGCACCTGGATTTATCGATACGGATATGACCAAAGATCTTCCCGAAGCGAGCAAAGAGTCCATGCTGACACAGATTCCACTGGCCCGTTTAGGTGCTCCAGAAGAGATCGCTGCAGTGGTGTGTTTTCTCGCTGGAGACGCCGCTGGCTACATTACTGGCGAGACAATTCATGTAAATGGCGGCATGTACATGTCCTAAGTCATTGATTTAGATGGTAATTGTTGTTTTTTAAAATAGGGTTTAGCATTTTGTTATTTGTAGGGTAAAATGCGCGCCTCGAAAACACAGATTATCGCTATTTGAGCTTTTTTTGCTCGGTGGCACATTAATTAAGTAATTCAGTTAACAGGAGTATGTATACGATGAGTAACATCGAAGAACGCGTCATTAAAATGGTTGCAGAGCAGCTTGGTGTAAAAGAAGACGAGGTACAGGTAACTTCTTCTTTTGTAGAAGACCTGGGTGCTGACTCACTGGATACAGTTGAGTTGATTATGGCTCTGGAAGAGGAATTCGATGCAGAGATTCCTGATGAAGAAGCCGAAAAAATTGCTACTGTTCAGGATGCAATTACCTATATTTCTGCCAACGGCTAAGTCTAGCTGGCAGGTTAAAACCGCTCCTTTTGGGGCGGTTTTTTTATGGGCGGTACTTTTGTGGCAAAGGTTTGACATAATGCAGCCTTTAAACGGGCGACGACGAACAGACGGCCTCTATGCAGCAGACAAAATTTTATTCCAGTATCAATGGTGAGATCAGCGCTGGCGAACAGGCGGAGAGTCTGCTTCAGGATCGCGGACTGAACTATGGCCATGGCCTGTTTGAGTCTATGGCGCTGCACTCTGCCCAGGTGCCGCTTTTGCAGCAACATCTACAGCGGCTCTATCAAGATGCCCCCAAGCTTGGCATTAGTCTGGAAGCTGGCTCAGTGGAAGCCTGTCTCGAACCCTTTATAGCAGCACTGCTAAATGGTGGACTCGAGACCGCAGTGATCAAGATAATGGTCACTGCGGGCACAGGAGGGCGGGGCTACCAGAGCCCGGTGCCCGTTAAACCCAGGATAATCTGTCTCTGCATGCCTATGCCTGAGGATATAAAAACACAGCAGAGCGAGGGCGTCAGGCTGTGGCGCTGTGACTACAGGCTGCCAATTAACCAGGCTCTCGCCGGGATCAAGCATTTAAACCGACTGGATCAAGTGCTGGCGCGCAATGAGTGGCAGTCTTCAGAGTTTGCCGATGGTCTGATGTTTACCGCGGACAATCATCTTATAGAAGCCGTCTCGGCCAATATTTTTATCAATACAGCCACTGGTTGGGCGACCCCATCCCTAGAAGATGCCGGGGTTAATGGGGTGATGCGCAAGCTGCTGCTGGAGCAGATTTTTGCCGAGCTTGAAATCCCTGTTGAGAGTCGCACCATAAGTGACGAGGAACTGAATGATTGCACAGAGATATTTATCTGCAATTCAATCAGGGGTCTGTTGCCGGTCCTGGCTGTCAGGGGCTCGAGTCACGAATTTAATCTGAATCTGGCTATCGGTGCTGAGACAAAAATGCTTCAATCTTGCCTCAGAGATAACTATGTTGGCTTTTAATGATTAGGTCCATCTTTCGTATTGCAGGTCTATTTGCTGTGCTGCTGGTTATTGGCGCGCTGTGGC
>Ga0208971_1001441_pt1 | contig 14090 bp, 9 predicted proteins | sample AOAMet1_18_M0_10_2_FD_188229 | JGI IMG/M metagenome (GOLD analysis project Ga0208971, IMG submission 188229) | Ammonia-oxidizing marine microbial communities from Monterey Bay, California, USA - CAN11_18_M0_10 (SPAdes) | ecosystem: Environmental > Aquatic > Marine > Intertidal zone | place... | reverse complement strand
GTCAAAAGCACCGAAGTTGATCGCAGGTGAGACAAACATCGTTATCGACGAGTGGGTAACACCTTCGCTTGGCCAGAGGACCCGTGATCCGATCGAGGCGCCTGACGGTGACATCTGGTGGACCGGCATGTGGGCGTCTTTGGTGGGTCGATTAGATCCCGCTACCGGTGCGATGCAAGAGTTTTTACTGCCCAGCGCGGCCCGTCCACACTCGATTGTTCCCGATCGCGATGGATTTATCTGGTACACAGGCAATAGCAACGCAACCATTGGAAAACTGGATCCCGCCACAGGCGAGATTATCGAATACCCAACTCAGGCGCGAGATCCTCACACTGCGGTGTTTCACCCCAATGGAAACCTCTATTTCACCAGCCAACACTCCAATATGTTGGGCCGTTTAAATCCGACGACTGGAGAGGTCACGGAAATCGGCACTCGACGTAAGCCCTACGGCATAAAAGTCGGTCAGGACAATGACCTTTTCGTGGCCTTTAATGGAACCAATGCGATCGGTCGAATGAACCCAGAGTCATTGGCAGTGACTTACCATGAAATTCCCGACGAGAAGACCCGCATTAGACGTCTAGACATCGACAGCGACGGGCACGTTTGGTTCGTCAATTCTTCACTGGGCAAAATCGGTAAACTCGATGTTAATACAGGCACTGTCGAGCAGTGGGACTCCCCGAGCGGCCCCCTATCACACCCCTACTCGATGACGGTAATCAATGACATTATTTGGTACAACGAGAGCGGAATGCGCCCTGATGCGCTCGTTCGCTTTGATCCGGCGACAGAGCGCTTCCAGAGCTGGGCTGTTCCCTCCGGCGTGGGTATTATTCGGCACACTTGGGAAACTCGGGACGGCGATTTACTCATCCACCAAAGCAGCTCGAACCGCGTTGGGCGCGTCCGAATTGCCGACTGAGAACGACCAAGATGCACGGACACGTGTACTGTTCACTGTGAGTCAAATTCCCAAGGGGCGAGTCTCTTCCTTCGGCCGCATTGCTTCAGCAGCAGGACTTCCCCGGAAAGCGCGTTGGATCGGTCGAATATTGAGTCAGCTGCCGCCAGAGACGACGCTACCTTGGCATCGAGTGTTAGGTCATGGAGGGACAATTACTTGCCCGCGACGTGATGTCGCGCGCACCCGGCTCTTAGACGAGGGTGTGATCGTTGAAGGATTCAAGGTTAAAATGAGGTCTTATGTGTGGCCAGAATCCAGTGACGCTCAACCGTAGACTAAGCATCGGGTCGAATAATCAGCTTTCCCACAACCTCTCGCCGCTGCAGCATGTGAAACCCCTCCACAGCCTTATCCAGCGGAAGTTCGGCATGAACATGAGGGCGTGTCTTACCTTCTCGTGCCCATTGCCAAATTTGCTCTAGATTTTCGGCGCCACGCTCTGGAAAACGGCGACCGTATTCCCCTGCTCTGACACCCAAGACAGAGAAGCCCTTAATCAGCGGCATATTGCTCGAAAGTGTAGCTATACGACCACTCGTAAATCCAACCACCAATAACCGACCCTCGAAATTAATGCATCGGACGCTCTCATCGAAAACGTCGCCACCTACCGGGTCGAAAATGACATCGGCACCGCGCCCGCAGGTCAGTGCTTTCACCTCGTCTTTAAAGCCGCCTTGAGTGTTTATTACCGAGTCAGCTCCGTGCGCCACCACGGCGTCGAGCTTCGAGTCACTGCCTCCCGTCGCAATCACCGTAGCCCCCAGTAACTTGCCCAATTCAACGGCGGCCATACCCACACCACCACTGGCGCCATGAATCAGCAAGGTTTCGCCCTTTTGCAGATTCGCACGCCGAACAAGGGCGACATAGGCGGTAAGATAGGCAACCGAGTACGCCGCGGCCTCGGCAAAACTCATATTGTCGGGCTTTCTTTGCAGTCCCTGAACGCTGACCACCGCAAATTCTGCAAACCCACCGTACCGCATACCACCGACGACAGAATCACCCCGCTCAAAACCAACGACGCCCTCTCCGAGCGCATCAATCTCACCCGAAATATCCATACCTGGCGTAAATGGAGGCTCGAGCTTTAACTGATAGTTTCCCTGGCAGAGCAATAGGTCAGGATAATTAACACTCGTGGCTTTAACACGAATGCGAACCTCACCGGGACCGGGGTCAGGCGTTGCAACCTCAGAGACCTCAACACCCGTTAAGTCGTCAGTAATTTCGCTGCAAACTAAGGCTCTCATTACGCTCAAAAAACTCTCATAACCGGGTCATCTTACCGAGGCTGTGCCTAACAATAGCATTATGACGAGCGCTCCAAGTGTTGACGAAGTGTCGACAACCCAGCCTCGAAAGACTGCGCAGCCCGAAGTACGGCATCATCATCAGGCAACATCTTATCGTGGAGTGCTAACTCCAGTTGCCGCAATAAAAGACCACCTGATTGCAGCCCAAGCGAGAGACAGCTGCTGGCCAGAGTGTGGCACTCGCGCTCAGCAACCTCTAAATCCTTCCTCAAAAGTGCGTCTTGCAAGCTCTTTAAGTTGGCTCGCCCCTCGGCCTCTAGCGTTTGCACAAGCTCCGTAGTGGCGTCGTGACCCAGTAAAGAAATCATTTCGTTGCTCGGCGTTAGATCAAAAACCTCACTGGACTCGACCTCCTTGACGATCGTCTGCGCGTCGGTGGCGTCCTTACAATCTAAGAGATCGGCTAACAGATCAGCAATGTCTTTTCGCTTAAAAGGCTTAGTGATGAATATCGACATTCCTGCCTGAGCAGCTTTTTGTCGCTCATCTTCTTCTGAATAAGCGCTCAGTGCTAACAGCGCTGTGTGACTGCAAGCAGGGATTTCCCTCAACTTTCGTGCAACGTCATAACCCGACATATCGGGTAAATTAATATCCAATAATGCAAGATCAAAAGGCAACTCAGCCGACTGTGCAACCTGCAGCGCCTCACGACCCGAAGCGGCACAGGTAACCGAAAAACCAAGGCTCGAGAGCAGCTGATCGTTAAGACTCAAGTTTGTCATTGAATCGTCAAGGAGCAGTAGTCGCTGATTAAATGCATAGACTCGCGGTAACTCAACGGGCGCTTCGACTAACCTGCCGTCTGCGCACCGACGTAAGGGAACGCTGAGCCTGAACATGGCGCCGCGCGCGCTAGACTCGCTGACAGAGATTGAGCCCCCAATGCTTTTTAAATTATTCTTGGTCGAGCTCAGACCCAAACCCGTGCCGCCCGTTCCCTCTGTTTCGAGGGTCACCCCAGTCTCGAACGGGGCAAAAACCTGTGCTCTCCGACTTTCAGGTATACCGGGCCCTGAGTCTGAAACCTCAAAAATCACGTTAGACAAGTCGCTCATCTCGTTTGCTGCGCCGAGCTTCACCTCAATATCAACCCCACCCTCAGCGGTAAACTTAACCGCGTTGCTCACGACATTGATGAGTGCTTCTCTCACGATTAGGTCAGGACACCAATATTGTGTAGCCAGTGCATCATCAACGTGAGTAACGAGACTGAGCCCTTTCTGAAGCGCTGTCGCCTCGAAAAGTGTTTTTACCTTGCGAACTAAGTGTCGAATATCGGTAGCGACCGTCAACGACTCGTTATCAACGGCTTCGCCCGATGCATTACTCAACGCAAAGTTGATAACTTCTGTCGCACGATCAACGCTGGCATCGGCCAACGACAGAAGATTCAACGCATCGAGATTGTCGAGTCGGTCACGCAGAAGCGTAAGGGCGCTACTGACCCCCATCAGCGGTGTCCGCACCTCATGACTCACTCGATTAAAAAAGCGCTGTCGCAGCTCTCCTTGGCCCTCGAGTATCTGCTTAGCACCCTCCAGGTCATCGTTGAGCTGCTGAAGATCTGACAGCATTTTTTGCTGAGAGGACAGCAACAACAATTGATCCATTTGAGAGTCATGAGGGGGAAAGTCATCAAACTGCAGCTGATCTTCGCCACAGTGCTCATGAGTCCAAGCCATCCAAGGCACGCCGACAAATAATGCCCCCCCTTCCAAATCAACAGATTTAATAATCTGGCCACGAATACCCAACTTTGCCTCCAAGGAGTGCCCAAGAAAAAGGCGTCCTGGAGACGCTAACGCGCCGGCAACACCACCACTAAAGCGCGCCGGGCGCTTAAATTTAAAGGCGCCAAAGAAGTCTAAGCTGTCCTCCGCCGAAACACTAAAGCGCGCTCTGACCAAGGAACTCATCCGCTGCGATTGTCCAAATTCGTCGATATCGACGACGACAGTGAACAAGTGGTTAAGTGTTTCCCAAGTTGACGTCGATGGATCCACTCAAGCCTCCATCAGGAGATGGAAACGGGTATGCGTTCCTGCGTCTACCGACAAATCCTCAATATCTTTAATAGTCATGGGCTCATTGAAGCGCTCACTGAGAGCGACAAGCAGCCCCGCAACAAAACTATTGAGCCCCTCTCGATGACTGATGTACTCAACCGACATTCGATTTTCCTTAAGGTCGCTCACGCGAAATTCGGGGGGCTGATAGTCAAGAAAGGTGGTGCTGATGCGATCGTGCAGCGCGTTGAGGTTGTTGAGAAATTCGAGCATGGTACTTCCTGTCGAACGGACGAGCGCCTCATAGTCACGAGCTAACGTGTGATTAACCCAGTGCTTCCCAAAGGCATGTAATGCCGAGTCCACATCAATACCGAGCACATCAGAGGAAGCGACGGCCAATCGATACGTAATCTCGTCGTCATAGCTACGCATCGATAAAAAACTATCGCTAGGCACGCCGGCCTTGATCATGACCTGCCCCCAAACCGCCTCGCCGTGACCCTCGGTAACCATGTCGCGCAAAGATTTATTGATGACTCCGTACATCTTTGTATTTCCTCCTCGCAGGTTTAAACCTAGGCGTCGCTATTTTTCCAGGTCTGCATCTTTCGATAAATGGTTGAGGGTGCGACCTCAAGGAGCGCCGCTGCTCGATTAATATTGCCGTCACTGACGTCAATAGCCTGCTGTATCGCACGCTTTTCCACAAGCCAAAGCGGTGTAATAGCCTGGGTTTCGTCGACGTTATCGGCCACCGTCGTGCTGACCGAATGGCGTCCCTCGAACGTGTTATCAAACTGTGCAATAGCGTCATCAATAATCGATGTGCTAACGCTGGTTCCAACAAGCATCGCCGTCATCCAACGCAGCATATTTTCGAGCTGTCGTACGTTACCTGGCCACGCATAACCACAAAGCCGCTTGGATACGTCATCTGATAAAGGATCGAACGTTTTGCCTGTTTGGCGCGCTAGACGCTGTAAAATCGTGCTGGCCAATACCGGAACGTCTTCAAGACGCTCTCGAAGCGCAGGCATTCGTATCGGCAGCACTTGTAGACGGTAATAGAGATCCTCTCGAAGACGTCCAGCACGCACCTCCTCCAGCAGATCGCGATTGGTGGAGGCGATGACACGCACCGGGGTCGGTATCTCTTCACCTGTGCCTGAAGAGCGAAATACGCCACTCTCTAAAAACCTCAGAAGCAGCGATTGTGCGGCAAAGTCAAGCTCTGCTACTTCGTCAAGAAACAACGTGCCGCCCTTAGCGCGTGCCACCAAGCCTTGATGAATCCAGCCGGCTGGAGCATCTCCCCGGTCTTCGCCAAACAACTCGCGTTCGATCGTTCCACCTGACATGGCTGCACAATCTGCGATCACAAAAGGATCGGGGGCCCGTGCCGATAAGTCATGAACCGCCCGTGCCGCCAAGTCTTTACCCGAGCCACTTTCACCGGTGATTAAGACGGTTCCATCTGCCGCGGCGATGCGCTCAATAGTGTCGTAAACGCTGCGGATCGATGCGGATGCACCCACCAGTCCACCCAGTTTATCTCTGCGCTCAGACAGCGCGCCAATCTGATCATTCAGCTCTTTCCTGCGCATGGCATTTTGCACCGTTACGCGCAGCCGAATTGAGTCAAAGGGCTTGGCCAAGAAGTCTGAGGCTCCCTCAGCAAGCGCGCGCTCCGCCCAATCACTGCCGTGACCCGTCATGACCACAATGACCGGTTTTGGCACGACATTATCAAGCCCAGCCATCAGCTCAAGACCATTCCCATCAGGCAGCTCAATATCCAGCAATACAAAATCAGGCTTCAAGTCATGAAGTGACTGACGAGCCTCTTGCAGCGTCGTTGCAGCGAAAATCTCCAGGCCAATCCCCCTGAGATAAGCCTCATAGATAGCGCACAAGGTCGCGCTGTCTTCAACGATTAACGCCTTCACTTGATCTCCTTTCCGCTTCTTAACCGCATTAATCTGCCATCGACTCGAAAATATGGTTCATAGCCTGATCGGCGCCTTTAAATGCCTCGAGCACCTCGGGTCGAAAATGCGTGGGGCTCGTCCGTCCATCTCCCTCAAGTATGATCGTCATCGCCTCTTCGTGCGTCATCGAAGGCTTGTATGGCCTCACTGACCGAAGCGCATCATAAACATCGACCAACGTTGTTATCGAGGCCTCCATTGGAATTTCACTCCCAGTCAGACCACGCGGATAGCCGCCACCGTCCCAGCGTTCATGGTGATTAAGCGCAATTCGTGCCGCCATTGCCATAACGGGGTAGTCAGATACAGAGAGGACTTCATACCCAAATTTAGGGTGCTGCCGCATGGTCGCAAATTCTTCATCGGTTAACGGGCCTTTTTTCAGCAGTACGGCATCCGGCGTGGCCACCTTGCCCACATCGTGAAGCGGTGCGGCCAGTCGAATCATCTCGCACTGCTCACGCGACCATCCAAGTTCAGCGGCAAGTAGCGCAGCATAAGCACCGATTCGATTAATGTGCGCGCCAGTCTCAGGGTCTTTGTATTCAGCCGCTCGTGCCAAACAAGCTAGCGCCTCTGAGTACGCTTTTCTAATGTCTCGGTTGAGGCCGCTAACTTCGACTTGGGTCGCGGCCAATTCGGCTTCTCGCGCCTGTTCATTGAGCACACGAAAACGCTCTGCCGTAACGTATTCACGAGCCTCCACTAATGTGTCTTCCAATAGATCAAGATCCATCGGTTTGAGCATGAACTCCGAAGCCCCGAGCCGCATCGCGTCAATCACTGCGCGCGTATCACCGTTGCCCGTCATAAAAATAAAACGACGGGTACGATAACGCGTGTCGGTGTCGTTCGTGATTCGTTCGAGCAGCTCCAGACCTGACATTCCGGGCATAGTAAGATCCGACAAGACGATTTGAATACTATCGTCTTGCTTAAATGCTAAGAGCGCTTCTTCACCGTTTGCCGCGAGAATACACTGAAAATCGAGCTCCTCAACAAAGTCCTGTAACTCGAGCCGAATATCCGGCTCGTCATCAACCACAAGGACTTTAAGTCTGTTCATCACTCCTCCTCCACACGCGTGTCATGCGCACCGTCGCTAAGCGGCAAGCGAATCGATATTTGAGCACCCTCTTGCGTATTTTCAGCCCAAATACTTCCCTGCATATCTTGAATTATTCCATAACTAATCGACCCACCCAGACCTGTACCTTTTCCCACTGGCTTAGTCGTGTAAAACGGCTCGAAAACATGTGGCAAAACATCGAGGGGAATACCGCCCCCCGTGTCCTCAATCATGACCGTGACATGCTCCTGATCTATTGATTGACGAAGCGTAATCACACCCGATGATGCCGTTGTCAAAATAGCGTCTCGGGCATTGTTAATCATATTGATTAATACTTGCTCAAATTGAATCGCGTTCCCCACCACCCAAACGGGTGTCTCTACCTGATCTTCCAGTATTACACCCTTTGCTGTCATGGGCTCCCTTACTAAATCACTCGCTGACCTGATTGAGGACAGAATATTGAATGGTGCAAAGTCCTCGGCCGCAACGCGCCCAAAGGCTCGCATGTGATCAATAATTGTCGCTGCGCGGTCCACCGCGGAATCCATGCGGGATAGACGTTCCATAATAGACGCTTCGGTTGCGCGGCCCTTGGCAACACTGTTACTCAAATTACTCAACGCGAGCTTGATGATGTTTAACGGCTGATTGAGCTCGTGAGCCATGCCAGTCGACATTTCACCCAGCGTCGCAAGCTTTGCGGTCTGCAGTAATTGTGCGTCGGTCTCCTTTTGCCGGGTTAGATCGGTGGTGAGCAACCAAAAACCTAATTTTTGCCCTGCATTATTTTCCCGAATAGTCACAGCAAGAAGAAGGTGCCGGGGGGGTTGGTCATCGAGGTGTAAGGTGTACTCATCTAAGGTTTGGCCAGATTCGAACAGCTGCTCGGCGCGCTGACGAAGCCGATACGACGCCTCCGCGCTGTCTCCCGTCACTTCGGACATGGCCTCATTGCGAAAGAGAAGCTGATAGCCCTCATCAATTTCCATAACGCCCAGAGGCAATGAACTGAGCAATCTGTGGTAGCCCGTAATCGCAGACCGCAGCTGCTTGTCTGCCGAGGCGACTTCCTCAGAAAACCATACGATAGTCTCCTGTAATTCGTTTAACTCAAAAGAGACTGCGCTTGTTGTGATTGTCAGCGGTTCTACCGAACCTTGTGACGCTGCCAAATTGGCATGACGGAATTTTATATCCTCAAACCCCTCCAAAAGCAGTGAAATCGGCTTAATGAGGCGCCCCACCAGAACCATGGTGAGCCACGAGGTGATGAGTAACGCTGTTGCGAGAAAGAGTGACATTGTCACCGTTGCTCTTAAGAAAACCTGTAGTTTGGGCCAGACGTATAGATCAACAAGTATGGTCTTAGAGGCGGGCAACTCCAGCTCGTAATCTTGTGTAATCCTGTCCGATACAGGCAGCGAGAGTCGTGTGGTGGGAGTAATCCCAGCCAACCTAGAAAGGACTGGTCTGGGGTTTTCATCATTCCAGAGCACACCGCCCATCCAATCGTCATCAATAATTGTTCGAGCGCTCGAAGACTGTCGCAAACTTTCTAAATCTGCCAGATCTACAATGCGGGCCTCGATTTCTGGCATATCTGACTGCAGCTCCGAAAAGTGGGTTTCCGACGCGGTGTCAACGACGAATAAAACATTGTTTTCAAATGCGAGGGAGTGAATCGGGTACTGTTCGCCTTCAACCTCCAAGTAAAGCGGCGAGCTCATCCGGGCAAACTCTGCGCCCATTGCCGCCCGGTAATAGAACTTCGACAATTGCTTATTGATCGCGATAAGAAATTTCTGAATCTCAACAGGTTCTGACTCATCCAGTAATCGCGGGTCCATAAGTGTCTCGTCACTGCCACTTGAGTCCAAACGCACAAAGACAAATCGCTCATCAGTCGTCATCCAGGGAGGGGAGGTGTCTCGGTATCGCGAGTATGCATTGCGAGCCGAAAGCGCAACTTCGTGGCGATTGCTCACCAGTAAATTTTGGCCGTACTGATCGACGAGATCACGAGTGGTGTCGGTCAACACTGAACCCCAGCGTACGGACCAAATAGCGAAAAATATGGAAAAAGCTAATGCTATTAAAACACAGGTAAAAACAGTCCCCAGGGACCGAATCGAAGGTCGCTCACTTTCTTCAGGACGGGCATATTTTTGAAAAAAACCGTTTGACACAAGCCGACCAACGGCCCAAAGAACCTCGGTAAGTACAAGACAAAATACGGTGGGTATCACGAAGGAAGCCGCATGCGCAGCGGTATACAGCAGGCCTTCGTCTCGTGACAGACTCAAGGCCCAGCTGTATAGCGGGAAGCAAAAAATCAATACCGTAGAAAACCCTGTGTACAATCGCTCCTCCGCCTGCCCCCTTGCCGCAAAAGTGTCTAAGGAAAGTAAGAGAAGGCTGAACGCAGCGGCTTCTATCCAAAAACCGTGTGGCACTGTCGTCGATACGCCGATCAGTACCAAAAGAGCCCATCCGACCGCGCAAATACGCACCGCATTGACGTACCGAAGCAATAAAAATCCCGGTAACTGATACACCCCAAAATCAAGAAACCCCAATGAAAGCGGAGTCGCCGATGCCACTGAAGCCACTAACCAAACAATCAGAACAGATATCAGCTGAGATCGTTTGGACATTGCCACCATTACTTGTGCTCCGGGCCGTGAGCCAACGGCAGTCTCAACACTAGAACACGTCCAAGATCATGTGAATCGGGCGATACCTCGAGCTGCCCTGACATACTGCGAATGACGTCTCGGGCATGAGTGAGTCCGAGTCCGATATGCCCACTACCACTTTTCGACGTGTAAAACGGCTCAAATATCTGCTTTTTCAAATCGAGCGGCACCCCAACGCCACTGTCTCGCACCTTAAGGACCGCAAAGCCGGACTCATCGTCACCCTGCGCTAGCGAAATAACCCGATCATTGACGGGGTGATCAATGGTTGCCTCAATCGCATTGTCAGTAAGGCTAGTCAGCACTTCAATGAGCCGACCCGCATCAGCGGATACCATTACCGGACTGGCGCTTAAGTTCACCTCAAGCAATAAGTCTAAATCAAGTAATCTGGGCTCAAGGGTACCGCCAAAATATTCGAGCAACTCTGTCAAGTTCAGGTCCGTCGTATCGCATAAATAGGACTCCCGACCGACCCAATCGATAGCGGTCTTTAATGCTTTATGTTGGCGCCGAATTTCCTTCTCCGTGACGCGCGTGTCCGGGTATTGCAACCATCGTGTTGACAGGGATAGTTCAACGTTAAACACCGACGAGGCGAGAGGCTTATCGACTTGCAAAATCGTCTCGGTCGGGAGATCCTCTTTTTCTACTAAAAGCACAGCCAACACACGATTTACACCCAAACCTGACTCAACCTGTGGGCTCAACTGCACTTGCAGCTTAATAGTCCGACCACCTCTTAGACTCAATAAACACCTAAACTCATTCGGTATGCGTCCGCTTCTGGCAGTTTGAAACGCGTCCTCAAAAATTTCACGCGAGGCGCCCGCTAAAAATTCAGTACTGAAAATCAATCGCCCCGCGCTGGACTTGCCGATACCAGTAATTGCCACCATTTGCCGATTCCAATATCGTATGGCGCCTGTTGCATCTAAAATGAGCGCCGGCCGATCGGCCATCTCGATTAGCGTTTGTATCTGAATGTCCGACGCGTCAGAAGTCTGCGTCACCGCGAGTGTTCGCTGACCCGAACTCTTAAGGTGACTACGATAGTCCGTGACCATGGTGCCAAAAGAGTCTCGCAGAAACTTGACCTCTGAGACCGCGCCATCAAGACCAGACAGTGCCGGCTCACCCCCACGCATTAGGTGTAAAACAAATGCAGTGAGCTTTTCCAACGGTCGCAATAATCTTTTATTCACAAAGAGAAACGAGAAAAGCACGCTGACGATAAAGAGCAATATGGCCAGCAGAGGAACAACCATATTGCTCAACGCCTGAGAACGCTCCATATCAGCACTTGCGGAAGCCAACGCCTGCTGCATTGCTCTTACCAATTGCTCCCAAGACTCAGAAATTCGGTATTGATCAACCGCCGCCCTGTCGCCTAAAGACAAATCGCTGACAGCGCTAACGTACATTGACTGCTCTGATCTACAGCACCCATAGGGCAAGGGTCTTTGAGCAAACGAATCGATCAAATACGCAGGTAGTGGCTCACCCAGTAAAATCAGTTGGGCAAGGGCCTCACGATCTTTTGAGAGTTCAATGAACTGCTTATTAGCATTGGCAAAGTCTGTTTGAACGTCACGAAATTCATAGCTAATCGAGGCGATAATCACCCCGCCCACCGCAAAAAGCGAAGCCATTCCGACAAAAACTCGGACAAAGAACGTGCGCGTGTTCACCCTAAATCATCCCTACCTTCACCCTTTGCGGTGCCGACATCAATTTTTGAGCTCTAAAAAGCAATCTCTAGACTAATTCTCCACTCCTTCAAGTGATTGCTGGACACGCTCAAAAACATCATCGAAATTAACCGGAACAGAACGCGTGGACTCACTAGGACACGCGGCATATGCGCTGCTTACTGACGGATCCCAGCTCCAATCACCGGTGTCTTCGCGCTCAATTCGAACGCCAAAAGCGGATAATAGCTCGCCAGCCTCGGCCAATGCGGTTGCTCGAGCCGCAATCAGCGCTGTTTCTGCACGTACCAGTGCGCGTTGCGTGTCAAACAGTTCGTTCTGGCTGTCGAGCAAATCCAAAAGGCTGCGACTGCCAATATCAAACTCGTCTTCGTAGGCGATTCTTGCTAGCCGTTGCGACACAAGCTGTTGTCCAAGAAATTCGATCTGGCGCTCTAGGACCTGCGATTCGTTATAAGCGATGAGCACCTCTCGTCGCGTGTCCCAGCAGGCTTGCCTTCGAGCCTCCATGGCCGCGTAATAACGCTGGTTACTCTCTCGACGTCGCGCACTATCGCTGCCACCGCGATAAAAATTGAAGTTAAAAACCAGTTCCACAGCCTCCGTTTCGAAGTCGCCTTGGATGCCCTCAATATTGGTTGAGCGTTCGTTACGGTATCGTAAATCGATTCGCGGAAAAAAAGGTCCCCTTGCGGAGTCCCGACTTGCACTAACCGCGAGCAAGGCGGCTGTTGACTCTCGAACTCTTGGGCTTTGGTCGAGAGTTCGACCCAGCACATCCTCCCGCGAATCACCAACAAGCTCGCGCGGTATCAAAGGAAACGGGAGTCGTGATGAAGAAACGCGCGCTCCGGTTAGTCGCTGAAGCTCCGCCTCAGTATCAAAAAGGTTAGTCACTTCGGTCAAGACGTTAGACTCGGCCAGAGCCAAACGCGCTTTTATCTGTTCGAGGTCTACACCTTTACTGACACCGCTACTGACACGATCCTCAATGCGGCTTGCGACTTGACGGTGTACAAAGTAATTTTGCTCCGCAAAATCCTTCAGACGCTGGTACAGCGCGACCTCGGAGTAAGTCAGCGTAACCTCAAGCGCTGCAGTCTCAGACGCTCTAATGTGTCCTTGAAAATCCCGTTTTGCCTCAAACTCGGCAGCTTTAATCCGATCCCGAGTCTCGTAACCATCAAATAATAATTGTGTCGCGGTCAATCGTACGTCGCTTCGGTCGTAGCGACCAAAACTGGACGCGGGTGTTTTTCGGTCTTCTCGTCCTTCGACAGTCGAGAGATCTACCGACGGCTTGAGCTCCCCAGATACCACGTCAACGCGTTCTCGTGACGCCGCGAATTCGAAATAAGTGCGTGAAAGTGCTGGGTTGGCAGATAGCGAATACTCCAGCGCGTCACCGTAGGTCTGTATGCCCTCGGCCTGCACTGTTAAGGGAATCAATGCAAGAGACGCTATGACTAGTTTCTTACTCACCGTGTACGCACACCTCTACAAATAAATTAGTGGCCCCTACTCTCTGTCGAGGCTATCGTTCATCTTTAGGGCATCAGCGGCTAATCAGGCATACTCTTTCTATGCGGAAACAGCACAACATAAACCCCAAATTTCGAGGGTTTAATGTAGCACAAAAGGCAAGAATACTTTTGTTGTGCACCATTACAATTGTCGGAAATAGTCCGGTTGCGAACCCGGCTTTTAATGACTTTCCAAAGTTCGCGTCGGTCCTGGCTGATCGCTACGGTCCGTCAGCGATCAAGCGCGGAAACGATTTGCGTCAAAAACTCATCACGCTGGGCACAGCTCCCGTGGTCGGGCAGCTTCAGGGGGTCAACCAGTTCTTCAACCAACGCGTCACATGGCAATCTGACGTTGCTATTTACGGAGTTTCAGATTTTTGGGCAACGCCAGCTGAAACGCTTGGAAAAGGCAAAGGGGATTGCGAGGATTTCACCATTGCGAAGTATGTCAGCCTTCGTCATTTGGGCATCCCTTCCGAGCAGCTGCGACTGACGTACGTAAGACTTCAAAGACCCGCCGGGCGATCCCAAGCACATATGGTCTTAGCTTGGTACAAAGAACCCGGTGCGACTCCACTCATTTTAGATAATGCAAACCCACGAGTACTGCCTGCCAACGAGCGCAGGGACCTCAAACCCGTCTTTAGCTTTAATAGCGATGCTCTCTGGGTAGGAGAAAGCAGTCAGACGACTGACGTCGCGCCGTCCTCTCGCTTGTCGCAGTGGCGACAAATGATTAACCGGGCGCAGGCTGAAGGTATTAAGCTGTGACTAAGGAGATCTAAAATG
>Ga0208971_1001440_pt1 | contig 14093 bp, 10 predicted proteins | sample AOAMet1_18_M0_10_2_FD_188229 | JGI IMG/M metagenome (GOLD analysis project Ga0208971, IMG submission 188229) | Ammonia-oxidizing marine microbial communities from Monterey Bay, California, USA - CAN11_18_M0_10 (SPAdes) | ecosystem: Environmental > Aquatic > Marine > Intertidal zone | place... | reverse complement strand
TGGGCCACTGGCGGGAGATGTGGTCACTGCCGCGGTTATCCTGCCCCCCAATCATGGTATCGAGGGCCTTGCGGATTCAAAGGCACTATCCAGTCGTCAGCGGGAAAATCTCTATGCGGATATCACCAGTCGCGCACTCTGCTGGTCTGTGGCGCGCTCCTCGGTAGCGGAGATCGATCGCTTTAATATTTTACAGGCCACCATGATGGCCATGCGCCGGGCGGTAATGGGCCTTAGTCAACAGCCTGACTATGTGGCTGTGGACGGCAACCGGTTGCCCCAGTGGGAGTACCGCGGCGAGGCGGTGGTCAAAGGTGATGGTCGAGTCGAGTGCATTAGTGCGGCATCGATTATTGCCAAGGTGGTACGCGATGCTGAAATGAAAGCCTTCGATAGCACCTTTCCAGGATATGGCTTTGGGGCCAATAAAGGCTATGGCACACCGCAGCATTTGGAGGCACTGGCTCGCATTGGAGCATCGCCTATTCACCGCAAGACTTTTGCGCCGGTGCGAGAGCAGATAGAACTTAAACAATCGGGCCTTTTTGATTAGGTAGCCCCGCGGTTAGCCGATATACTATTGGCCTTGCAAAGTGAGGATACTTTGGTGGGTCTAGTGAACCGAGTCAGCACAATCACAGTCCTCTTATTCGAATAAAAATAATTAAATCTGGATGTAAGGGGATTATCTTGAGATATGCACAGATAACCGGTTGGGGAAAATATGCTCCACCGCTACTGATGACAAACGATGATATGGCCAAGATTGTTGAGACCAGTGACGAGTGGATATTTTCCCGCTCGGGTATTCGTCAGCGTCACTACAGTCATGTTTCCACCGGTGAAATGGCTTGGCTCTCCGCCGAGCGAGCACTGGCTGCCGCCGGTGTCGATGCGGATGATATCGATTTGATTATTCTCGGATCCACCACTCCTGAAGAAATCTGCCCCAACACCGCCAGTTATATAAAGAATAAACTCGGCGCCAGAAAAGCCGCAGCTTTCGATCTCAACTCTGCCTGTACCAGCTGGTTCTATGCCATGAACAGCGCCACCGATATGATCAAAGCCGGCTCTATCAATAAGGCTCTAGTGATTGGTTCAGAGCGTATTTCTCTGGCGATGGATTGGCAGAAGCGCGAATCCTGCTTCCTCTTTGGAGACGGTGCCGGAGCCGTGGTACTCGAGGCGGCAGAGCAGCAGAGCGGTTTGTTAGCCGCTAAGATGAGCTGTGTGCCCGATAGCCGCGACTGCCTGCGACTGCCCAATTGGGGCATGTCTCCCGCTCATTTAACCGGCGATCTCTATGTCTCCCTAGACTTTGATGGTCAGGAGATTTTCAAGAGTGCAGTCAAAGGCATGTCTGATGCGATCACAGATGTGCTTGAAAAAGAGGGCTTAACCGCCGCCGATATCGATCTGTTTATTCCCCATCAGGCAAATATCCGCATAATTCAATCTCTCGCCAAGCGACTCGATTTCCCCATGGAAAAAGTGGTTGTGGCCATCGATAAATATGCCAACACATCTGCAGCATCGATCCCACTGGCCCTCTGTGACGCGCTGGAAGATGGTCGCGTCAAGCCGGGGATGACAATTCTTACTGCAACCTTTGGTGCCGGTCTGACCTGTGGCGCAGGTATTATTAAATGGGGTGAGCGGGTAGACCCGGTGGCAGTCTCAGAGGAATCGATACCAGAGTTTGATGGTACGGTGTTTGATCTGATGAAAGATAGCTTCACCCACTATGGGGTTGACGCCAGTCACCTGCTAACCAAAGGCAAAGGATAAATCCAATAACTACTGCATCATTTGTTCATCTGCGGCTGCACTCTGAATACTCATTAGTTGATGGGCTGGTCAGAATAAAGCCGCTGGCCAAGGCCGTCGCTGAGCTTGGCATGCCCGCTGTGGCATTGACCGACTTCAATAATTTCTTTGCTGCGGTAAAGTTTTACAAGGCCACTCAGGGTTCCGGTGTAAAGCCGATTCTGGGTGCCGATATGCTGATGCTCGATGAGAGCGGCGAGGGCAGTCCCACCCAGTTGGTGCTGCTGGTGAAAGATCAGATCGGCTACGCCAACCTGACCAAATTAATTTCTAAAGCCTATCAAGAGGGACAGCGCCAAGGTGTCCCCCATATCAAAAAGTCGTGGCTCGGAGAGCTTAATCAGGGACTTATAGCGCTCTCTGGTGGTCGCAATGGCGAGATTGGGGTGGCTCTTGTATCCAGCCGTTTGGAGGATGCCGCCACTGCCCTTGAAGAGTTTATGGCACTGTTTGGCGATCGCTTCTACCTTGAATTGCAGCGCACTGGCCGCCCTGAAGAAGAGGATTATCTGCACGCTGCGGTGGCACTGGCCAGCCAGCACAACTGTCCAGTAGTGGCGACCAACGATGTGCGCTTTATCTCAAAGGGGGAGTTTGAAGCCCATGAAGCGCGAGTCTGTATTCATGAGGGTCGCGCCCTTGACGACCCCCGCCGTGAGAGACGCTTCTCTGAACAGCAGTATCTGCGTAGTGCAGAAGAGATGGTGGAGCTGTTTGCCGATATCCCAGAGGCTCTGCAAAACAGTGTTGAGATTGCCCGCCGCTGCTCCATAGAGCTGCGTCTGGGAGAGTACTTTCTGCCGGATTACCCGATCCCCGAGGGTATGACCATCAACGAGTTCTTTACTCTGGAATCCGAGAAAGGCCTGCAGGAGCGTCTCGAAGTACTCTACGATACCAGTGCCGATGACTTTCCGGAGATCCAAAAGCGCTATACCGAGCGTCTCGAGTTCGAACTAAAAATTATTATCCAAATGGGTTTCCCCGGCTACTTCCTGATTGTGATGGACTTTATCCGCTGGGCGAAAACCAATTTGATTCCGGTGGGTCCCGGGCGGGGTTCCGGTGCCGGTTCCCTAGTGGCCTATTCCCTGTTAATTACCGATCTTGATCCTCTGGAATACGACCTGCTGTTTGAGCGCTTTCTCAATCCAGAGCGGGTCTCGATGCCGGATTTCGATATCGATTTCTGTATGGAAGGGCGCGACCGGGTAATTGCCTATGTGGCGGAACAGTACGGCCGCGATGCGGTGTCACAGATTGTTACATTCGGTACTATGGCCGCCAAGGCGGTCGTGAGGGATGTGGCGCGAGTACAGGGCAAATCCTATGGCCTCGCCGACAAGCTGTCTAAGTTAATCCCCTTCGAAGTGGGCATGACCCTCGAGAAAGCCATTGAGCAGGAAGAGACCCTCAAAGAGTTCTTGGACGAAGACGAAGAGGCTGGGGAAATCTGGGGTATGGCGCTGCAGCTCGAGGGCGTGGCGCGGAACTGCGGTAAACATGCGGGTGGTGTTGTAATTGCCCCCACCGAAATCACCGATTTCTCGGCAATCTATTGCGATGAAACCGGCGGCGGTGTGGTTACCCAGTTCGATAAGAACGATGTGGAAGATGCCGGGCTGGTGAAGTTCGATTTCTTGGGTCTGCGCACCCTGACGATTATTGATTGGGCAGTGCGCATGATTAATGCGGATCGCAGCGCGGCGGCACAGGAACTGCTGGAGATTGACAAGATCCCCCTCGATGATCAGCCAACCTATGGGCTGATGCAGCGCGCCGAAACAACCGCGGTATTCCAGCTTGAATCCCGGGGTATGAAAGAGCTGATTCGCAAGCTTGGCCCAGATCGCTTTGAAGATATTATTGCACTGGTGGCACTGTTCCGTCCCGGGCCGCTGCAGTCTGGCATGGTCGATGACTTTATCAATCGTAAGAAAGGTCGTGCCGAGGTTAGCTACCCTCACTCCCAGTATCAGCACGAGTGCCTTAAGCCCGCACTGGAGCCTACCTACGGCATTATCCTCTACCAAGAGCAGGTGATGCAGATCGCTCAAGAGATGGGTGGTTATACATTGGGCGGTGCAGATTTATTGCGGCGCGCAATGGGTAAAAAGAATGCCGATGAGATGGCCAAGCAGCGCGAACTGTTTATGGATGGCGCCGTCGGCAAAGGCTTTACCAAAGAGCTGGCGTCAAATATCTTTGACCTGATGGAAAAATTTGCTGGCTATGGATTTAACAAATCCCACTCCGCCGCCTATGCCTTGGTGGCCTATCAAACGGCCTGGTTAAAGCAGCACTATCCGGCGCAGTTTATGGCGGCGACCATATCCTCGGATATGGACAAGACCGATAAGGTCGTCACCTTTATCGATGAATGTCGGGCTATGAACCTCGAGCTATTGCCCCCGGATGTCAATGGCGGTCAGTTCCACTTTAGTGTCGACAGTGACAATAATGTGATCTATGGCCTCGGGGCTATTAAAGGGCTGGGTGAGGGGCCGGTTGGCAATATTCTCGCCGCGCGCAATGAGGGTGGGGCATTTAAAGATCTCTTCGACTTCTGCGCCCGTGTCGACGGCCGCAAGGTCAATAAGCGAGCCATTGAAGCGCTGATCCGCAGCGGAGCCTTCGACCAAATTGGCCCCGAGGGTGAGATCGGCTATCGCCGTGCGGTGATGCTGGCGGCGATGGATCAAGCGGTAAAGCTCGCCGAGCAGCATGCCCGCAACACCAGCAGTGGTATGGGGGACCTGTTTGGCGACTCCATCGTTGAGAGTGCCTCGGATATTAATTACACAAGCTATGGCGCGGCGCGCACGCTTTCCGGGCGCGAGCGTCTAAATGGCGAGCGCGATACTCTGGGTCTCTATCTAACCGGACACCCAATCGACGAATATGAAGATGAGCTGCGGATGATGCATCCCAATCGCATCTCCAAACTGCGTCCGGCCAAGGTCACTGCCACCGTCTCCGGCATGGTTATCGCAATGCGCGTGATGAAGAACAAGCGCGGCGAAAACTTTGCATTTATTACCTTAGATGACAAGAGCGGGCGTCTCGAGCTGTCCATTTTTGCCGAAAAATATAATGTCTACCGGGAGATTCTGGTTAAAGACGCTTTGCTTGTAGTCCAGGGTGTAGTCTCAGAGGATAGCTTTACCGGGGGCCTAAAAATGCTCGCCGAGTCAATCCAGTCAATCTATGAAGCGCGCTGTAGCAAGGTGAAGCGTCTCGCCTTGACCATCGATAGCAACGCAACCAATGGCCAGTGGGTTGAGAGCTTGCAGAGCTCGGTAAATGCCTACAGGGATGGCAATTGCCCTCTGGAAGTGGACTATATTGGACCCAGCGCCAGTGGCCGCCTGAAAATGAGCAGTCAGTGGCGGGTACAGCCCCGGGACGAATTGATCGGGCAGCTGCGTGAACAATTTGGAAAAAATAACGTTACGTTGCACTATGATTAGTACACTGACGTTAAAAGCATCACCCATCGAACGGGATTTTTTTAACAGCCAGTGAGCGTCGCGGCTTAATCGGTTCTAGCGTAGTTTGGTATAAGTGTTAGAATGCGCGCCATGCCGTCTGATACCAAGACACAGCTTGCACCCAAGACACGAGATTTCTCTACCCATGAATTTAAACTATCTCTCTTTCGAACAGCCAATCGCCGAACTCGAAGCAAAGATCGAAGAACTACAGCTTGTAGGCAATGATAATGACCTAAACATTGCCGATGAAGTCACCAAACTGCGTGACAAATCCCGCAAACTCACCGAATCTATTTATGCCAAATTAAGCCCCTGGCAGGTTGTGCAAGTAGCCCGTCATCCCCATCGTCCCTACGCTCTGGACTACATTAATCGCATTTTTACGGATTTCGAAGAGATGCATGGTGATCGTCACTTTGGCGATGACAATGCGATTGTCGGCGGTGTAGCGCGTTTAAACGGTGTGCCGGTGATGGTTATTGGTGAAGAGAAGGGCCGCGGCGTTAACGAAAAAGTAATGCGTAACTTTGGCATGCCGAAGCCGGAGGGCTATCGCAAAGCACTGCGTTTAATGGAAACCGCTGAGCGTTTTAAGCTCCCAGTACTGACCCTGATTGATACCCCTGGAGCCTATCCCGGTATTGACTCAGAAGAGCGCAATATCTCCGAAGCCATCGCGCGGAATTTGGCCACTATGTCACGCCTAAAAACGCCGATTATCTGCACTGTAATAGGTGAGGGTAGTTCTGGTGGAGCTCTGGCAATTGGTGTCGGTGATAAGATCAATATGCTCCAGTACAGCACCTATTTTGTGATCTCACCTGAGGGCTGTGCCAATATTATTTGGAAGACCAGTGAGAAGGCGCCACTGGCCGCTGAAGCGATGGGTGTGACCTCGGATAATCTGGAGAATCTCGGGATTGTCGATGAGACTATTCCAGAGCCAATGGGTGGCGCCCATCGGGATATAGACACCATGTGTGAAACGCTTAAAGAGAGCCTTAGTCGTCAGCTCAAGGAATTGTCGGCGCTGCCGATGGACGAGTTGCTTGAGACACGTTTTGAGCGCCTGATGTCCTATGGACAGCCGGAGTAAGATGACGCAGAGTGCTCTTTAATCTGGAGTGTCTGTTTTGAGTTCGAGTCCGTAACTTTTAGTCTTTGCTCTGTGGCTAAATCGCTGGTCAAAACTAGCTGCTCTTAAGTAGCAGCTCTCAACCAGCTATTCTCTGCAGGCTATTATCGACTAGCGATGGACACTGCCAAGGGCGGTTATAAAACAGATGAAACTCGATTGGTACTTTGATTTTATATCCCCCTTTGCCTACCTCCAGCACTGCCAATTTGATCGACTGCCGGAGACAGCTGAGGTCAACTACAAGCCCATCCTATTTGCCGGTTTGCTCAATCATTGGGGCAATATCGGGCCGGCGGAAATCGCGCCAAAACGAATCTTTACCTACAGATACTGTTACTGGTTGGCTCGAAAACAGGGTATCCCTTTTAAGATGCCCCCGGCGCACCCGTTTAACCCTCTCAGTGCACTGCGGCTGGCTATAGCCTGTGACTCTGAACCCCATGCCATTCGAACTATCTTTGAGACGATTTGGACGTTGGGTCTGGATCTAGGGTCGGAACAGGCTATTGATCATCTTGAAAGACAGTTGTCGGTGGCAAATATTGCCCAGTTAGTCGCCAGTCCAACTATTAAAGATAAACTTAGACAGACCACCGAAGAGGCTGTCGAAAGAAATATCTTTGGAGTGCCGACCTTTTCGGTCAAGGGACAGATGGCGGGCTATGAAAACTTTTGGGGTATGGATGCACTGGATATGCTGCTGGACTTTCTCGCCTCTGAAGAAGAATTTAATGACCAGCAAATGGTTGCGATCGATAGTTTACCAGTGGCTGTTGAACGCAAGCGATAGGGCAGTTGAGGCTGTAATGTAAGTGTGTAATGTAAGTGTTTGATGTGAGGCGTGAGAGAGCGCGAAATCAAGAGCGCAGCCAAAAAAGCCGCCGTCTCACTTTGAGCGGCGGCTTTTTGTCACTCCTGATAGCACTGCTGCAACCTAGTTCTCGGTGAGTGTGGAAATTGCTGCTAGCGCCTCCGGGTCCTGCGATTTAATCTTATTCGCTATATGGTGTTGAAAGAAATAGCGAAAATCCTCGCAATCCTCGGTTTCAAATAAACAGTCATCACCGGGCAAGACCGGCGTGCTAATCATTTTGCTATCGTCTATCAACATGGCACTGACACTGCCGTCCTGTCGCAGTCTCCAGCTAACCACCTCTTTAAGAGTAATGCTCTTGAATTGATCCGCCGACAGAACCGCATGGGTGCCAATGGTGTCCGGGATCTCCTGAATGATCTCGCGGTCGGAATGACATTGATACTCATAGTAATCAGCGGCGGTCTCTAGCTCGACAATCTTGTGCAGCGGCGCACTGAAAAACAGTTCATCGACACCCTCATCGTAATAGCCTTGCCACTGGCCATTTAGGGCATCGTTGATTTCGTCGCAGGGCACTAGTTCATTGAGCCAGGGCACCAGACCTATCACTTCACCGGTGCAGCGCAGACCCCAGGCGAGAATCTTTACTGAGAAGAGTTTGTCTTCATTTTCAGAATTGGAATAGAGCATTTCAAGCCCATCCAGTTCCGGGGCAATGCGAATAAGCTTGTTGCTTTCCGTTTCTGAGAGGGGTTTGCGAGTAAAGAAATCCACAACATTGTCCGCTGTAGGTCTTAACTGAGGTGTTTCGTTGGGTTGTGCTTCGTGTTCAGAATGTGGCTTAGAATGCAAGGTGGAGTCAGACTTTAAAACCGGCTTAGATCGAGGTGTGAAATCAATGACTTTGCCCATTGGTACATCTCCTTAAGGGGGTTGGCAGGAAACGCGTCTTACACCTCTAAAGGTAATCTAGAACTATGCAAAATACAATAAAATGATCAGATATTAGCCGGTGCTGTAGATTCGAAATAGCGATATAATTTCGCGATGGTTGATTATTAGATTAAGACCCTATCTAACAATCTGTAGTAAGGAGCCATATAAGAGGTCCTTAGGAGGCCACAATTGTTAAATGAAAATCTGCGCCTAGCTACCATCACCGAATTGTTTGAGCGGCTGTTTTTCACCGGGTTTAATACACTGTTGTTGGGCGGTGCCGAAGAGCCGGTTTATATCCCCGCGGGATTGAAGGGGGGCCAGCCCGATAGTGCTGGTGCTGAGAAATTTCATCGACTTTATTTTCGCCATGACTATCTCTCCAGTGCGCTCCATGAGTCCGCCCACTGGTGTATCGCCGGAGCTCAGCGCCGTGAGCAGCTCGACTTTGGCTACTGGTACAGTCCAGATGGACGGTCGGCAGGGCAGCAACAGCTGTTCGAAGAGGCTGAGGTAAAACCCCAGGCCCTGGAGTGGATGTTTTCTGTGGCCTGTGGTCAACGGTTTTTGGTCAGCGCTGATAACCTAGTCTCTGATCAGGGAGCCAGTGCAGAGTTTACTCAGGCGGTTATCAAGCAGGCTCAGAGCTGGTGCGGCGGCAGCCAACTGCCTCCGCGAGGGCGCATATTGATTCAGGCCTTGGCGGATCAATTTGACTGTGCCGAACCACTGTCGCAAGATCATTATCACCCGGGAGCACTTGGCTAGCGACTACTGTCACCAGTCGCCAGCCTTTCTATTATTACGCAGGAGCGCAACGAGTCTATTATGCAAGCTTATCTTATCGATTCATCAATCTACATTTTTCGCAGCTATTTCACTCTGCCCGAGAATTGGCAGGCTCTCGACTCGGGATATTCGACCCATGCAGTCTATGGTTTTACCGCCTTTTTGCTGGATATGTTGCGCAATAAGAACCCGGATTATCTGTTCTGTGCCTTTGATGAAAGTCTGCGCAGTGGCTTTCGTCATCAACTGTGCCCAGACTATAAAGCCAATCGTGAACTTCCAGATGAGGCACTGGCGTTCCAGCTCAATGCCTGTCGCCAGCTCTGTCGTGTCTTGGGTGTCGCTGAGATGGCATCTGAGATCTATGAAGCAGATGATCTTATTGGCGCGGTGGCCAAAAACACCCGAATCGCGAAAGGCCAACCTGTGGTGGTAACGCGGGATAAGGATCTGATGCAGTTAATTGAAGCTGAGGATCTGTATTGGGACTTTGGCAAGGCGCCGCCGAAAACCCAGCGTCAGGTGGAGAGAGATCTGGAAATTGGCTGCCAGCAGATGGCGGACTTTTTAGCCTTGACCGGGGACAGCAGTGATAATATAGCCGGCGTGCCAGGCGTGGGTGCCAAGACGGCTAAACAGCTGTTGCTGCACTTTCCCGATATACATGCGATTTTGGATCATCTCGATCAGCTACAGGATCTACCAATTCGCGGCGCTGGCAAGCTTGCGGACAAGATTGATAGACACCGGGAGCAGTTATTGCTGGCGCGACAGCTCACCTCCATCGTCACTGATATTGATGCCGCGCCAAAGCTCGAACAAATTGCTTGGCAGGGAATTAATCTCGACGCCTTTGACCTGTTCTGTGAGGAGATGGGCTTTGCAGGTAAGTTTTATGATCGCGCTAAACAGCTAAAGGCGCGCCAAGTTTCCCCGAGCTGGTAGAGGGGGCAATGTTGGTAGCAACGTTGCAAATAATCTAGAGGAACAGGCGTTTGAAAATAGTAGCGGATCAAAACATGCTTATGGTGGACCATTTCTTTGGAGAATTTGGCAGCATCAGCTATGTTCCGGGGCGCGACCTCTGCCCGGCGGATATTGTCGATGCGGATATTCTGCTAGTGCGCTCTGTCACCCAGGTTAACCAGGCGCTGCTAGAAAACTCCTCGGTGTCCTTTGTCGGCTCCGCGACCATCGGCACTGACCATATAGACCGGGACTATTTGGCTCAGCGTGGTATTGCTTTCGCCTATGCCCCGGGCTGCAATGCCGATGCGGTGGTGCAGTATGATCTGTCTGTAATCAGCCGGCTACAGGCCAATTGGCTGCACAGTACAGTGGGTATAGTGGGCTGCGGTAATGTTGGCGGTCGTCTCTATCGCGCGCTGACTAAGCTTGGTGTCAGCTGCAGTGCCTATGATCCTTTCTTGGGTCCAGACTCAGGTTTTAATCTGGTGGATTTTGACAGCCTGCTGAATAGCGATATTATTTGTGTGCACACGCCATTGACCCAGTCGGGACCCTATCCAACAGAACATCTGTTTAACCGGCAGGTATTGGCGCAGATCGACCCGGCAAGCCTATTGCTAAACGCCGGTCGAGGTGCTGTGATCGACAATGCCGCGCTCTTGGAGCTGCTCGAGAGTGGCTCGGGGTTAAGAGTGGCACTGGATGTCTGGGAAGATGAGCCCTGTGTCAGTGTGCCGTTAATGGACAGGGTGGCAATGGCAACACCGCATATCGCCGGTTACAGCGTTGAGGGTAAGGTCAGAGGCACTGAGATGCTCGCTGAGGCGTTTAAGGCACTAAGCTCGAGCGAAGCAAATACAGGTACAGAGTTGGGTATAGAGAAGGATATAGATAGCCTTGCAGGGAAGTCTAAAAGCGCCTCGGCACTGACTCCTGTAACTGCAGAGACAATCAGTGAATTAATATTGGCCAGCTATGATGTGGCAGAGGATGATCTGAGGATGCGCAATGCTCTGGCCAACAGTTCCGATATTGGCCAGATCTTTGATCGACTGCGCAAGCAGTATCCAGAGCGCCATGAATTTGGATGTTACCAACTCAGTGACAGTGGACTTACTGGCGGCACAGCCGCAGCGCGGGCTGAGCTGAAAGAGCAGGCACTAAAGCTGGGTTTTATCTACTCTGCTTAAGTTCTCTGCTTAAGCGGCTCGGAGCCGCTCAAGAAATTTCGCCAGACGGCCAACCGCTTCAATCAGCTGATCTTTGTCTGGCAAGAAGACAATGCGAAAATGCTGAGTGCCAAACATATTAAAGGCGCTGCCCTGAACCAGTAACACGCGCTCCTGCTTTAGCAGCTCAAGCACCATATTTTCATCGTCAGCGATGGGATACATCAGCGGATCTAACTTGGGAAACAGATACATTGCAGATTTCGGCTTAACACAGCTAACCCCGGGAATCTCTGTGATCAGATCATAGGCCAAGTCACGCTGTGCCAGCAGTCGCCCGTTGGGCAGTATTAGATCATTAATACTTTGATAGCCACCGAGGGCGGTCTGCACCGCGAGCATTGCCGGAACATTGGCACAGAGACGCATGGAGGCGAGCATTTCAAGCCCCTCTATATAGCTGCGTGCATTGTCCTTGGCCCCAGAGGTCACCACCCAGCCAGAGCGGAATCCCGCCAGGCGGTAGGTCTTGGATAAACCATTAAAGGTTAAGCAGAGAACTTTTTTAACCAGGGTTGCTAAGGGAATATGCACCGCATCGTCATAGAGGATGCGGTCGTAAATTTCATCGGCAAACACCACTAAGTTGTATTTCTCCGCCAGAGCAACGATCTGTTTGAGGTTGTCTTCGTTGTACACCGCACCGGTGGGATTGTTTGGGTTTATCACCACGATACCGCGGGTATTGGCGGTTATTTTGCTCTCAATATCGGCAACGTCTGGTTGCCAGTCATCGAGCTCATTACACTGATAGTGCTGCGGTGTGCCACCGGCCATAGAGACCGCAGCAGTCCACAGGGGGTAGTCGGGAGAGGGTATCAATACCTCATCACCGTTGTTCAGCAGTGCCTGCATCGCCATGACAATTAATTCGCTGACGCCATTGCCCATAATCACATCATCGACAACCACGTTCTCAATACCCTGAGTCTGTGCTCGCTGCATCACTGCTTTGCGCGCCGAGAAAAGGCCTTTTGAGTGGCAGTAACCCTGCGCTTCACGAAGATTGTGAATCACGTCATGCATGATTTCGTCTGGGGCATCAAAGCCAAAGGCGCCGGGGTTGCCAATATTTAACTTAATAATCCGTTGGCCTTCCTCTTCAAGCAGGTTAGCATGATCGAGGACTGGGCCGCGGATGTCGTAACAGACATTGGCGAGTTTAAGCGATTTTTTTAATTCAGGCATGGAACGCTTCAGTGAACAAGTTGTGTAGAGATAAAGCGCGACACATAGATCGCGCGGCTGCGTGTCTCATTGTAGCTAAATAATATCTTTGTGGGGGAGGGTTTAGTGAAAATAATAAGCTGGTCGGGGCAGGGTGCTTTGCTCATGCTGATAATCAGTACTCTGGGACACCGTGGTGGCCTGTTACCGTTTAAAGTCGCTGTCACGCTGTTAGTTATTGGGCTCCTAGTCTGCACAGTGGTAGCAGTGGTCGAGTTGTTTCTATTAAGTGTAGTCGCAGTCAAGAAAAAAACTCTGCGCTTAGATTATCTGTTGCTAGCGGTGGCCTGTTCTTTGGGTCCTTGCCTGGCTCTCTATGCGGTTGGTTTAGAGGGTTTCAGAGCGCCGAGGATTCACGACATAACCAGTGATAGATTGAATCCGCCGGAATTCCTATTTACCCAGCAAGATGAACTGTTGCGTGAGAACTCTCTGATCTATGGCGCCGACGGGATAAGTGCAGAACAGTTGGGGGCTATTCAGCTGGACGCCTATCCCGATATCCAAACCATGATTGTGCCAATAGCGGCGCGCAGGGTTTATCAAAAGGCATTGTTTGTGGGTGAAGTGCTGGGTTGGAATATCTCCGCTCACGATGTGGTTATGCTGCATTTTGAGGCTTATGCAACCACAGCCCTATTTGGTTTTGTTGACGATATTGTGGTGCGGATTACGCCCCTAGACAGTCAGTCGAGTGCCATTGATATTCGTTCCGCATCAAGAGAGGGGACCTCTGATATCGGTTTTAATGCGAAACGCATACGACTCTTTTTCAATAGATTAGAGGAAGAGTTAATCGATTCTAACGCAGGGTAAAAATCCCTATTTATAATAGGACCAGATTTTCCAGTGCAGATAATTACCTCAAATAGCAGCAATTAGTTTTAGTCTTATGGCAGAGGCTAATTTGCCGGTAAGAACTCATGGCGATTCGCTCTAAGTTATAAATTGAGTGGGCTAGAGCCTTTTTAAGGTGATTAAAAAATTAAACTCTGAAAAGAGGTGAGAACTGAAATCCACGCGGCATAACGCCGGTCCCGGTTAAGTGAAAGAAGAGCTGCAGGATAGATAGGACTTTGAAGCATTCTCAGTCTGAAGTTAGCAAACAAACCCTATATTCAATCTTCTTGGGGCAAGACTATGCCGCCATAGATTCGGGCGAGATACTGAAACTTATTGAGACAAAATTAGGCATTCATACTCTAAGAAAAAAGAAGATTCTGAAGGACTTTGAAGCTTTGATTAGAGCGCTTCAGTGGTTGATGCGTCAGTATTGTAAGGATGGCACTATCGCACTTCAGAAAGCTTTCAAGGCTGTTCGGACTCAAGTTGGTGTGACAAGGTAAGAGGATACACCGAGGCCTCTAAAGCCGCTTAATTACGGCTTTTTATTATCTTTTTATTTATTTTCTCGAAAGGGCTTGAGAACTGAAGTTCTCTGGGTATAATGCCCGCCTTGCTGAAGTGAAAGACAGTGAGAAGATTTGGTTAGAAATGGCATATCTGAGCATTACGGGAAAAAGGTTAGTGAAACCTAACCTTCGGAAGCCCGCCAAACTTGAAGAAAACCTTAGTCCCGTTCGTCTAGAGGCCTAGGACACCGCCCTTTCACGGCGGTAACAGGGGTTCGACTCCCCTACGGGACGCCAATTTTAAACGGCACT
>Ga0208971_1001427_pt1 | contig 14182 bp, 11 predicted proteins | sample AOAMet1_18_M0_10_2_FD_188229 | JGI IMG/M metagenome (GOLD analysis project Ga0208971, IMG submission 188229) | Ammonia-oxidizing marine microbial communities from Monterey Bay, California, USA - CAN11_18_M0_10 (SPAdes) | ecosystem: Environmental > Aquatic > Marine > Intertidal zone | place... | reverse complement strand
CCAGCATGCTGATCACCAAGAATTCCAAGAATGCCCCCGCTATCAATGACCTCTTGAATCGCAACCGCCGAACCATCTTTGGGCAAGATAAATTGACCGTTGCGTCCCCGAAACTTGTTAATAAACTCATCTAAATATGGATTGTCGAGCTTCCTCGCCACAGTGTACGAGGGCATCCCCAGCAGACCCGTGATGAACCCGCCCATTTCGAAATTCCCTAAATGACCTGATACGGCCACCAGGGGGCGATAATCGATCAGATAATTCGTCATCTGAACTTTATCGCGAATATAAACATGACGTCGCCAATTGGAATCATGAATCTTCCTCGGCGCCTGGGCAATTTCGCAACCCATCAGAAACAAGTGATACCACATCTTCCGTGACATCTCTTGACGTTCATTCAGCGGCATATCGGGAAAAACACCGACAATGTTCTCATCGATCACTTTGCGGCGGAATTTAAGAACATCGTTGGCCAACCACGCCAGGCCACGGCAAAAACGAGCGCACGTTTCGATCGGCAAAACTTGAACGATGCTCAAGATCACCTGCAACGCCAGATATTCGGCGAAAGTTCGTAGCTGCATTCCATTGCCTAAATTGTTTTCGATCGAACGCAATTATCGCAGTTATCTAAATTCTCGAAAAGAGAAATCGCGAAAGAATTCGCCTATAAATTCGACAAATAAATCAGATTCCCCTCTGAAACTGAGCCGCCAGCACCCTCCATCCGCTAACGGAGCCCACAACAGAACTCGTTGCCCCAATCCTTTTAGCCACGATCTTCGACAACTGAAATTCAATGATGCAGGATCGCCCGATCAGACTTAATCCCACGACTTTTTCCAGCGATCATAGCGCAGAACCATCCACCGCATTAACTGATACCACAACCAAACAATAAGTGCCGCAGTAATCAGATCCAGAACAAGGTTCCCCCAATTCCATTGACGAGATTCTGCCGGATCGAATGGAATGGGAAATTCGTTTGTATTATCCGATTCCAAATACGACTGAACGTTCCGAAATTCCCTTTGGAGGTAAACCAATGGCCAACCGTGTAAACTAGCCCCGCGCCCAATGTCCCGCGCTTGCCGAACGTTCGTTGCCCGATCTGTTCCGATCACAAACAATAGACCAGCAACCAAACTAGCCATCACCATCGCAAATAAGACATGACGATCTTTGGGCGGACGTCTTCGCTTTCCGAAAGCAAGAGAATCGAAAACAGCAACAATTATGTTTTTTTTAGTCAAAACTGAATTCTCATTTCTCAATTTTGATTGGCTGAGCTTGCATTTTTTTCCACTCAAATTGAAACGCGAAATCAAAACCCGGTCATCAAACCCGGTATCTCAGGACGCATCGAAAAGGCGTCGAACTATTTAGTTTTGGACTTTGACTTTAAAACTGGATCTCTCTTGAGTGGCAACTGAACCACTCGATTCGTTTTCGCTGCCTGATAAATCGCTAAAATAATTTCCACACTTCGCCTGCCTTCTTCACCATCAATCGCAGGCTTGGTGCCTTGTTTGATAGATTTTAAGACATCTTTAAATTGATGAGCGTGGGCGGCATGTCCAATGGCTGATGGATCAGCCGCACCGCCACCGGTTTGGGTTTTTGACGCAAATTCTGCCGCGATCTTTTTGTCTTTTGCGGTCATTTTGGCAAATTCCCAAGTCTTAATATCCTCTTCCTCAATTACTGCCGTACCTTCACTTCCATGTATTTCGATCTTTTTGAGCATGCCCGGAAAAGCGGCGGTGGTTGCTTCGATTACGCCAAGGGCGCCATTTTCAAATTTCAAGGCAGCTGTGGCCACATCTTCCACTTCAATTCTTTGATGGGCTAACGTCGCGGTTTGGGCTGATAGTGATTTCACCGGCCCCATTAACCAAATCAAGAGATCAACACTGTGAATTGCCTGATTCATTAAAGCACCGCCACCATCCAGCGCCCACGTCCCTCTCCACGCTCCACTATCGTAATATTCTTGCGTGCGAAACCATTTGACGTAGGCATCGCCCAACGAAAGAGTTCCAAATTTCCCGCCATCGATTGCCTTCTTCAGTTCTTGACTCGCTCCGTGAAATCGCGATGGAAAAATTGTCGAACAGACGACGTTATTACGCTCGCAGGCGTCAATAATTTTGTCGCACCGCTTTAAGGTCACTTCCAACGGCTTTTCAATAATGACATGCTTCCCGGCATTCGCGGCAGCAACCGCTGGTTCCATGTGCGCTCCACTGGGGGTACAAATCGTCACTACATCCACCTTGGGATCAGCCAGCATCGCATTCAAATCGGAGTAAGCAACTCCGCCGAATTCACTGGCAAGGCGCTCCGCTGACTCAAGTCGATTGTCAAAACAGGCAACGAATTTCGCGCCCCGTATTTCTTCAATCGCCCGGGCGTGAAAATTCGATATCATCCCACAGCCAACAATTCCAAAACCTATCGCCATAACTTAATACCCAGTCATCTATTTATAATTGCTTTTGCTAACCAAAAATCGCAAACCAAAAAACTTGTCCCAGCTTTTCTTAATCCCCGGCAACAGCCGACGATGGATCACCAAAAAGGACCTGGAGCGTGAACCAAAACATTGTAAATCCGTTTAACGTCATATGTAAAACAATACAGGAGCTAATGCTGCCTGTTTTGCGGTAGAGATAACCCAAAACCATTCCGAAGAAAAACAGGGTCACGGGTGCTGCTCCCTGACCGGAATGTGCCAATCCAAACAAGACCGAACTGATTACCATCGGCCAACTGGAACTCGATTGGCGGCTCCAGTCTCCCGTCCGATCTCCTTCGCTGTCACACTCTAAAAGACTCCCACTATTTTTCTTCAGAATCGAGCTGTCCCAGCCACCAACCAAAATACAATCGTAAAAGCTACGACCAATTCGTTGTAACCACCCCTGTAATACTCCTCGGAAGATTATTTCCTCACAAATCGGCGCGACAACAACAGCACTCAACCAAGCCGCTGCAATCACCCATAACGTTGGCTTGTCAGCCAGCATTTCCAGTGTGTCGTGCTTGTAAGGACTGAATCGAGTGACGATCGACTGGAACAGGAGGATCAAAGGAATCACCATTACGCTCGCCGCCAACCCCAGCACGATATCATTTGGAAATTTCTTGCTAAGGCCGCCGAAGAGCTCAATCCGACCGTACCGCAAGCGATACACAACTAATGCCAAACAGATCGCAGTCAGAAGTCCGACTGCACTCGCGATGGAGTACATGGCTTTCTCATTGCCTTGCAACTGCGAAATTTCATTAATTTCAATTCCTAACCTTTGACAAACCAACCACGCTGGAACTAAATTCCCCACCGCCATAAAAAAATAAAGCAGGATCACATCAAGAAAACCGAACGGAAGACCCCGCTGATTTTGCGGTTTAATCAAGTGCTCCCCGGCGGCAACGCGACGCAAGTTAAGCACCCAAAGTACAATCCCTGCCAGACCGAAGGTGATTGTGGTGATTGTGAATGCAATTTCTAACATTTGCCAAGCCAAGTTGAGCAGTTCTGGGGAACACGTAATTTAGAGTATGCGAAGGCCCAAACTGGGTAATCGTCGATCAACAAGGTTTCAGCGAAGGCACTATTTTAGATAAGCGCCGGCAGCTTTTACATAAAGCAAACCAGAGTGCACCGTCGAAATTACCGAAAGCCAAACCGACCCAACAATGGTAATTTCAAGCCACATGGGAAGTGATTCGCCTTCAGGAGAAAGTAAAGCAAGCCCAACTAGACAAGCTCCCACTGCAACACATTGAAAACCCATTTTCAGTTTTCCAGCCATCTTCGCTGAAAAATCACCTCCCGCCCCTTCAATCATCGAACGAAGGACGGTCACTAATAGCTCTCGGCCCACGACAACCACTGCCATCCAACCTGCGATTTTTCCATACCACGGAAAGTCAGCTTCCATTTCAACAGCCAGTAAAATGTAGGCGCCGCAAATTAAGATCTTATCGCAAAATGGATCCAGAACTCGCCCCAACTTAGTCACCATGTCGTACTTCCGAGCGTACCACCCGTCTACCCAGTCAGTCCCTGCGGCAATCACAAACACAACTAGGCCAGCCCAATAGAAGTTTAAAGGCAACAAAATGAAAAACACGACCGCCAAAACCAACCTCGCCGCAGAGATTTTGTTGGGCACATTAAATATTTCGCTATTGGTTACCGTTTGTTCTGAATTATTCATAAATCAACCACATTTGGAATTTCGTTCGCTAACGCCCACACAAATATAGATTATCGGTTCGCTAACGCGTCCGCTATCCCCGACGGTGCCAAAACACGACTCGACAACCCACCAATTACCACAGTAAACTCGATTTATCTAAGGCAACTGCCTTCTACCAATTCACATGTCCCCACTGATAACTGACCATTCCATGAATCTACAAGAATTCAAAACAGCGCTTTCCGACAAACCCGCACACGAACTGGGCATTCAATTTGATTCAGGGATAGTCCTGCCGCCGCATTTTCACATTACCGAAATTGGCAAAGTAACCAAAGATTTTGTCGATTGCGGCGGCACACGACGGACCGCGATTTCATGCGTTCTGCAGACCTTTATCGCAACCGATTTTGATCATCGCCTGAAAACCGATAAACTCAGCACGATCATCGAAAAAGCCTCCAGCCTCGAACTCGATGAATCGACGCCGGTAGAAATTGAAATCCAAACCGACACCATTGGAACCTATGCCGTCACAGGTTGTCTTGTTGCTGATGGAAAAGTCACAATCGAGGTCGCTGCTAAGCAAACCGCCTGTCTCGCACCCGACCAGTGTGGAATCGACAGCGTACCAACGATTGAAATATCCACTGCCGACCCTTCGGCTGAAGAATGCGGTGACACCGGATGCTGAGGCTAACCTAGAAACCTCGGTCGAGGTTATTCAACAAAAATTCACTCTTAACTGGGGAGACAGCAGCATTCTGTCTCCTCTAAGTTTTTTTCGCCCATTGAAAAGAACGGATCCGGAGAAGCGTTGATCTCGGGCGAGGTCCGTTTTCACCGAAACAATGCGGCCGGCTACTTCGGTTCCCCGACAGCGACTGCGATCAAGTCATAGTTCTGAAACGTGACGATCTCGCACGGAACCAAGGCTCCCGGATAAAGTTCAGCTTCGGTCTGTGTCACGAACACCACAGCGTCGACATCGGGCGCATCACCAAAACTACGGCCGATCCACGCACCTGGCTGGTCGGGCACCGGCTGATCAATGATCACATCCATGATTTTGCCGACGCAAGCTTCGTTGTATTCAAACATAATCTGCTGCTGAACCGCCATCAGACGACTTCGACGATCCTCTTTGATCTCATCGGAAAGATGACCGTCCATTCGTGCCGCCGGCGTGTCCGGTTCGTGAGAGTAGGTGAATACTCCCATTCGCTCAAAATGGTGACGCTTGGTGAAATCAATCAACTCTTGAAACTGAGCCTCAGTTTCGCCGGGGAATCCGGTAATGAAAGTCGTACGCAAGACGAGATTCGGAATCAATTCTCGCATCCGTTGGATCTGTTTCTCAGCCAGATCTGCGGTCACCCGCCTCGACATACGTTTCAGCATGACGTTCTCTGCATGCTGAAGCGGCATATCAATATAAGGAAGTATCTTTTCCGAACGGGCGATGACTTCCAGCAGATTGTCGTCGATGTACATCGGATAAAAATACATCAAACGAATCCAATCAAGTCCTTTGACCTCGTTTAGTTTCGTTAACAGCTCAGCCAATCGCGGTTCGCCATACAGATCGATTCCGTAATAAGTCGTATCCTGCGCGACAATAATTAATTCACGCACACCCTGATCCGCCAATTGCTGTGCCTCAGCGATGACCTCTTCGATGGGTTTCGTTGCGTGCTTGCCCCGCATTTTTGGAATTGCACAAAAGGTGCAAAGACGATCACATCCTTCTGATATTTTTAAATAAGCAAAATGTTTGGGAGTAATCTGCAGGCGATCCTGATCTGGCAGCGCTCGAATTGGCGCCGGCTGAAACACATTTCGCTGTTCTGCCTGATCGCCAAGTAAACGATCAGCAATTTTGGTGATCTCTTCGCGGCCAAAAACACCAATCAGTGAATCGATGTCAGGACGATCTTCGAGCAACTGCTCCTTTTGGCGTTCCGCCAGGCAACCCGTGACAATGACTCCTTTCGTCTTGCCCTGCTTCTTCAACGCCAACATTTCGTCAATCGCGCCAAAGGACTCTTTCCGAGCCTGCTCGATGAAGCCACAAGTGTTGACGACGACAAAATCACTTTGCTCTGGGTCAGCAATTAGCTCGTAACCATCAAGCTTTAAAAGACCCATCATTCGCTCGCTGTCGACCGTATTTTTCGGGCAACCGAGACTGATGAAGGAGTAGCGTCCCTTGAAGTCGTTGCCTTGCGGTGGGGTTTTATAATCGATAGACAAAGTAATTCTCTTATTGCCAGGTAGGTTCACTTACGCGGAAGCGGAACGATATGTTTTCGCTCGGCCAACAAAGACAAATGTTACCTTCTCCGATCAAAAATCGGGAGGTCCAAAACCGGGGTTTCCCACGATATCTCCCATAAATAACGTTCTATCTACGAAAGAAAACCGGTCAATTAGGGATAGTTGGTCGAATCCGAAACCCCAACCCAGTGCTAATCCGATTCGCGCATTTGGCAGTAGCTCTCGTACCGCCGAACATCTAACTTCCCATCGGCAACCGCCCATTTGACTGCACAATCCTCTTCGTGGGTATGTGTGCAATCGGGAAACCGACACTCGTTGATAAACGGCCTGAGATCCCGAAAAAAACCACCTACCTCTTCGGGAAGCACATCCCAAAGCTGAAATTGCCGAATTCCTGGGGTGTCGATCAAATGGCCGCCGCAGTTCAACGGGATTAAGACCGCCGACGTCGTCGTATGCCGGCCTTTTTGGTTCTCACGGCTGACATCGCCCACGCGCAACTGCAATCCCGGTTCAATCGCATTCAATAAAGACGATTTACCTACCCCGGACTGTCCCGTTACGACGCTATCCCGACCTTTCACCCAATGCTTCAATTGCTCAATCCCAACTCCCGTTACCGTAGAGGTCATTACAACCGGATAGCCCATCTGCGTCCAAACCCCCACCACTGGTTGTAGGTCCGAGATCTCAACTAGATCTACTTTATTGAGAACAATGACTGGCTGGATTCCCGACTTATCTGCCGAAACGAGGAAACGGTCAACGAGATTAGGCTTTAATGTCGGCTCCGCAGCACTGGCAACGATAAAGGCCAAATCCACATTTGACGCAATTATTTGTTGCCGTTTTCGACTAGTACGACTGATTTGGTTCCGTCTCGGCTCTACGCGAACAATCACAGCCTGCCTGTCATCGGATGAGCGATCCGCCACTTGAATGGTGACAAAATCTCCAGAAACGACTACGTGCTGCAAATCCGTAGCAAGTGATTTAAGAATCCCGCGAACCGTGCATTGAAATTCAACGCCGGGTTCGGTCTCCACAATGCTCGTTAACCCATGAACACGAACGACGCGACCCGGAAGGCACTTTGCATCGTCTACATCCAATTCGACCTGAAACCCTGATTCATCGACCTCATTGGTTGACCCCGAAATTGTTCGCTTACGGGTCAAACTCCCCTTACCAGAAACGCGCTCACGTGATTTGGACTCATCCAGTGCTTGATCTTGATCTGAAAATTCACGGGTGAAATCGTTTTTTCGAATACGTGCGTCATGGCGTTTACGGAACTCAGCCCGAACCGTTTTTTTGGATTTCTTCTTTTTGGCCATCGCCTGATTTCCATTCAACCTTGAGGTCGCCTATCGCCCCAAAACACACTAAACGTGGTAACCGCAGTATTTTATCAGTAAATAGCTCTCGATTCGAGCCAAGGGCATCGGCTAATAGGTAAGAAGGCCTCTAATTCCCTCTCTATCGGTGGAATTCTGGTTTCCGCCTCGCCTGCCATGGGAAGGGCAGCTTCCAAGCAAACCATTAGCCACTCCGTCCCCAAAGTAAACAACCACGCGATCGCGATTTTACCCCAAGGACGATGCGAAACCAATTTGTTAACTGGCGTAATCAACACGAACAGAAATACACAATGGTTTCCAAGTGGAATATTCCCAGTAAGGGGGTTTTTACTCCAACTGTTTGAGCGTTATAAAGTTTAATACAGAAACGGAAACTAAGTGCGGCGTCTTTTGTGTATTAGACAGACCCGCCGGCACCTGATTTTCCAAAGCTGATTTCCCGGACTACCCTGCAAGTTGATGAAATCGATCGTGTCAAAAGTTTTGTACGTAACGAAAGATAAAGAACATCCGCTAGGATTCCCGGACGATGAGGTTGAGGTCACCTACGTCGAGAGCTGTGCAAAAGCAATTGACCTCTTGCGTGAAAACAAATTTGACGGACTCTACTACCCAACCGATGAAAACAGCCGTGACTCGGTTTCAGATCTGATCCACAGCACCGCGATGATGGAGCTGATCCCCGACGGCGTCGCTCTGCTCGATTCCGAAAATTGCATCCTAAAGACGAACAATAGGCTGACCGGTTGGTTTGAAAATTCCAAAATGGTCGGCCTTAATTTTTACGATGCCGTTGGAACGCCGACGATTATCGGGACAGAGCCAAGCCCTCTCGCCTCAGCGAGATCGACTTGCCAATCGACGCGAGCGACGTTGTCCGTCAAAGATCGTTATTTCCAATTGACCGTCGTTCCCATCGTCAACGGCCCGAAACAATGCGAACATCTAATTGTCACCCTTTCCGACTCAACTGAATCAGTCCTCCAAAGGCAAAAACTAGAGGCACTCCATCAAGCGGGAACCGCGTTGGCGGACCTTCGGCCGGAAGAAATTTACGAGATGGACGTCGACCATCGAATTGAATTGTTAAAAGACAACATTCTGCATTACACCAAAGACCTACTGGATTTCGACGTCGTCGAAATTCGACTTGTTGATTTCGAAACCGAATTATTGAAGCCATTACTCTCAGTTGGAATTGACTCCGACATTGCTCAACAACCGCTTTACGCAAGAGCCACGGACAACGGCGTGACTGGCTTTGTTGCCGCGACCGGCAAAAGCTACATGTGTGAAGACACGACAGATGACCCTCTTTATCTAGACGGTCTGATGGGAGCGAAAAGCTCGCTAACCGTTCCTTTGGTCTATCACGATCAAGTCATCGGGTCTTTTAATGTTGAAAGTCCTGAAGTCGGCGCATTTACTGAAAGCGATCTTCAGTTTGTTGAGTCGTTCGCCCGTGACATCGCAGTTGCTTTAAACACGCTCGAACTCCTCAATGCTCAACGTACCGATGCCGCATTGCAAAGCGTTTCGGCGATCCACTCGGCAGTAGCACTTCCCATTGATGAGATCCTCAACGATACAGTTCACGCCATAGAGAGTTATATCGGGCACGATCAAGACGTCACCAAACGGCTCCGAACCATTATCTCTCACGCTCGGCAGATCAAACGTGCAATTCAAAAAGTCGGTAAGGACATGGCACCGACCGAAAACATGCCGGCGACTGTCCAACCCCAGCATCGACCATTCCTCTCCGACCGGCGAATCCTGGTCATCGATTCGGACGAACAGGTACGCACGTCAGCCCACCAACTCCTCGAACGATACGGTTGTGTCGTTGAAACGGCCCACGAAGGCAAAGAGGCCATGCTGATGGTGCGAAACTGCGAACAGGACCAAGGATACGATGCAATCATCGCCGATATTCGTCTGCCTGACATTGGCGGTTATGACTTGTTGATGCAACTCAAAGAAGTCATCGAAACGCCGCCACTGATCCTAATGACCGGATTTGGATACGATCCGGGCCACTCGATTGTCAAAGCCCGACAGGCGGGATTAAAGTCAAACGCCTTGCTGTTTAAGCCGTTTCGCCTCGACCAGCTCATTGAGGTTGTCGAGGCCATGATTTCTCCGCCTAAATCCGATAACTAGCACATCCGTTTGGGACCTGTGCATTCTGTCAGCTGGCAAGGTTTTTTTATTCTCCGAGGCCAATATTCGAGTAGATTGCTGTTAACGAGCTCGACCATTACTCCCGCTGCTCCAGACTTTTAATCACAACCGAACCGCTGAGGACACCTGACGAACATGGAATGGATCATCCTGATCTTGGGAACCATCGGTCACGTCGGGTTATGGTGTGTTGTTTTTAATCGCGTGCATGCCACGGCGTTTCCACGAAAGTTCAGAAAATTTTCTGAAAAAGCCATTCTCGTAATCGTCTTTGCCCCTTTGTTCTGGGCGTTTTATCTGAGGATTCGAATACCTGGCAATACCTTCGCCGACGTAATCTCATTACCCTTTATCACCTATTACTTTTACGGATCTGTCGGGCTTGGTGGCCTATTCGTTATTCGCTGGCTTTATCGCAAGTTGTTTTTAAAACTGCCACCCAATGTACTGGCCTCTGAAACCAAGCGATTAAATCTAAAAAGAGAATTGAAGGGGCCCCTGCTACATGGGAGGCTACCCAAACTTCTCGGACTTTTCCCGTTCAATGAAGCTCTATTATTAACCCTGCAACGGATGACAATCGAACTTGAAATGCCAGCCGAACTCGACGGCCTCAAGATTTGTCAATTGTCAGATTTGCATTTCACGGGCGAAGTCGACATTCGATATTTTGAGCGAGTGGTCGAGGAGGCTAATCAGTTTCAACCAGATCTTGTTGTGATTACCGGCGATTTAGTCGATCACGCCAAGTGCATCGAGTGGATTCCAAAAACATTCGGAAAACTAAACGCACCGCTCGGCGTATATTATGTCTTGGGAAATCATGATCGACGGATTCAATCCGAAACCTTCCTAAGAAAAAACATTCATAACTCAGGCTTGATCCAAGCCTCCTCAAGATGGCACGAAATTAAACACAAAGGTGCCACCATTCAAATCACGGGGAACGCCTTACCCTGGTACCGGGATGCTGAGCAACTCCCAGATCAACCCGATAACAAATCGGGATTAAATATCCTGCTTAGCCATAGCCCGGACCAGCTCGCGTGGGCGCGGCAGAGAGATTTTCAATTGATGTTTGCCGGACATACACACGGAGGACAGATTGCGTTCCCAATTATCGGGCCAGTCGTCGCGCCGAGCAAATACGGTGTGGGTTACAGTGCGGGCACTTTCAAATTTGGAAAATTAACGATGCATGTCAGCCGTGGACTATCCGGAGATGAAACGATTCGCTGGGGCAGTCCCCCCGAACTAGGATTATTTACACTGCGTTCGAATCAAAAAAATAAGACGCAGCCTACACCTTAATTATTTGATTGTTGTGCTACCGATATCAACGTGAACCAGAAACTACCCCTCTGGGCGCAATTTGTTGATAGAATTGTTCACTCCGGCTTTTCAGCAGGCATCAATGAGTCTAGTTGGCAACGAATCACCTACATAATTTTATATTTGATTCGAAGAAGATTCCTTCGGATAAAGAGGCGGCATGGATTCATAATTCGAAATATGGCTCGGCGACGTTGCCTTTGACGTTGTTTTGGTTCATTCCATTCCCCACATGTTGCACACGCCAGAATGACAACTTAAATTGCAGGCAAGTTTGAAAAATAAGCCAGGGCATTTGGCACCTACGTAGTTAGGTGAATTTCTGCCAGACTTCGGCACGCACCGTGTAACGGCCTGTCATTTTCAAACTAGTAATTTTTTGTTCACACGTTGATGCTTGCCGGGCGCATGCCGCCCAAAAGCGTTCTTAACGCAGTAAAGAGATTACGCGACCGTTCGATCCAGCCTTGGCACTTTGATAAAAAGGGGAATCAATGGACCAGCCGACTCTAGCACTACTCTACCAATACGGTATTGGAGGCACGTTGTTTTTCGCCAGTCTCTTTCTGGCTTTTCAATCAGGTGCTATTCGTTGGGACAACTTAAAAAATCGGATTCTCGTGGTAAGCATGACGGCTGGCTTACTGCTCTTCGCCGCTACTCACGCGGCATGGACATTCTATCTTGCGAGGTGAGTCGATGCCTGATTTGTCCGCCCTTACTCACTCGTCTCAGATCCTATCCGCAGTTGGAGTCACATTCTCCGCAGCAGACTGGATTGTTATCCTGTTCTACTTCACCGGCATCGTTTTCCTGGGGATCTGGTTCGGGAAATTCACGCATACGACCAGCGATTTTTTCTTTGGCGGGCAGCGTTTTCCGTGGTGGCTGATTTCAATCTCTTGTATCGCTACTCTCGTTGGTTCATACAGCTTTGTCCAATATTCAGAAGTTGGCTTTAATTTTGGTATGGCTTCACTCGTTTCTTATACCAACGAGTGGTTTGTCATGCCGCTGTTTCTACTCGGCTGGCTCCCAATCGTCTATTTCGGCCGTTTGCAATCCGTTCCAGAGTATTTCGAAAGAAGATTCGATCGACGCACACGCTTGACAGTTTTGGTGATGTTGTTGATCTACCTCGAGGGTTACATCGGTATCAACCTATTGACCATCGGAAGAATCATGGACGGGCTCTTCGATTACGGCCCGTTACTCGGTTTTGCTGCGGGGCATGGATTGCTTGGTTACCCGGTTGTAGAGACTGCTGCATTGATGGCCCTGCTATCCGGCCTTTACCTCCATTCAGGAGGCCAGACGTCGGTGTTAATGACTGATCTTTTTCAGGGTGGCCTGCTGTTGGTCGCTGGGTTATCCGTGGTCATTCTCGGCATCTACCAACTTGGTGGTTGGACACCATTTTGGGAGGGACTTCCAGAAACACACAAACAACCGTTTGCACCAGTCGATAATGCTGGTCGACTTCATGCGATTGGAATATTTTGGTCGGATGGAGTTACAGGAACGTTTGCGTTCTTTTTCATCAATCAAGGTATCTTGATGCGCTTCCTTTCAGCGAAATCCGTTCAGGATGGAAGACGTGCCATGTTGCTTACTGTACTCGTCCTGATGCCGCTCGTCGCAGTCGCTGTTGGCGGGGCAGGGTGGGTTGGCCGATCCATGCTTTCAGCCGGCATTGCCGAGGTGAACGGGGTCGCTGCAGACGACATCTTTGTAAAGGTTGCTGATATTGTTTGCGGCACCGCAGGACTGTTTGGGCTTGTCGTGGCGGCAATGATCGCCGCCTTGATGAGTACGCTCGACACATTAATCACGGCTGTCTCTGCAATTTTTGTGATTGATATTTGGAAATTACTGCGACCCGATCGCCCTGATGCGTACTACTTAAAGACTGCTCGATTTGTTGCCATCGGGGCCACGGTACTCGGCATCGCATTGGTACCATTGTTTGATAGTTTTGAGTCAATCTTCCGCGCACTCTCGCATTTTAATTCCTTGATCACTCCACCGATGGTCATTGTTTTGACCCTCGGAATCATTTGGCCCCGATTCACAGCCCGCGCTGCGTTTGCGACTTTGTCCCTAGGATTTGGTCTTCTCTTTCTTTCGCTTTGGGTACCTCAGCTAATCCAACCGGTAGCGCATGGCGTGCCCATGGCCTATTCCACGACCATCATCTCACCAAATAACAAAACAACTGAAACGATGATGGTTTATGGGCACTCTCCGGAAGAAGCCAACATTGCCGCCAAAACAAAACTTGACCAAGAGAACAAGGCTAACTGGGAAATAAGTGAAATCAGTTTAAATCCACAGCGAAGCTATAGCTACATGAGAAGTTTCTTCGGCTTAATCGTATGCTCAATCATTGGCATCGGAGTTACCGTTTTTGCCCCTGGAAAGAAATCTCAAACAGAGGGGCTCGTATTGTCTTCCATCGCCGAGGCAGAATTTCGTTACAAAGGCGGCAAACCGAATGACAAGGCTCCCTATGCCTCGGTAACCGGCCCCTTCGAAATATTAGAAAGCGACCAGCAACGGATTATAATTCCAACGTCAATGATGAGTGAACTCCATGCCGATCCTGGCGATTTAATGTACGTCAGCGACTCACGCTGGTGGTTGGGCGGCTTTCGCTCACTCCGAATGGAAGCGATTCAGGGAGAAGTTGATCAGATCCAAATCTCTTCTGCGGCAATCGAAGCCGGGAACCTTCTTGCCAATCGCCCAATCCGCATCGAAAAGATCATGTAACCATTCAGGCTGGGCGTGTCTCACAACTTCTCATTAATT
>Ga0208971_1001424_pt1 | contig 14194 bp, 11 predicted proteins | sample AOAMet1_18_M0_10_2_FD_188229 | JGI IMG/M metagenome (GOLD analysis project Ga0208971, IMG submission 188229) | Ammonia-oxidizing marine microbial communities from Monterey Bay, California, USA - CAN11_18_M0_10 (SPAdes) | ecosystem: Environmental > Aquatic > Marine > Intertidal zone | place... | reverse complement strand
CAAAATGAATTGATCAAAATGAATTGATCAAAATGAATTGATCAAAATGAATTGATCAAAATGAATTGATCAAAATGGCAGGGGAACGCTCATTGAATCAAGGGTTACTGAGCGCTCATTTGTGCCGGCGTAAAGAGACCAACTTTGATATCGTCGGCTGTATAAATCACTTTTCCGTCGACGGCGACAGTTCCGTCGGCGATCGCCATGATGAGCTTTCGTTCGATCAGTCGTTTGATATCGATTTGATAAGTTACTAATTTAGCGTCGGGCATGACTTGCCCCGTAAATTTAACTTGTCCGCATCCAAGAGCCCGCCCCTTGCCGGGATTCCCTTTCCAGCCAAGAAAGAAACCGACGAGTTGCCAGAGGGCATCGAGGCCAAGACAGCCGGGCATGACGGGGTCACCGGGGAAGTGACACTGGAAGAACCAGAGGTCTGGATTAATGTCTAATTCAGCTGTGATTTGTCCTTTGTCAGCAACACCTCCGGTAGCCGAGATGTTGTTGATTCTGTCGAGCATCAGCATTTGACTGACTGGCAGTTGTGCGTTTCCGGGTCCGAAAAGTGATCCGTGGCCGCAGTCGATTAAATCTTGTTTCTCGTAGCTGTTTTTGGGCTCAAACATTCATTAGCTTGGGGTAGTGGGGTTGCGTAAATTAAAAGGCCGTCTAGGCAAGTCCGGAACGTGCCTAGCCGTTGGACTCGCTTGCCTCATAGGATAACTATAATTGTGCCGATTGAGTATCCCGAACAGGAATGAATCTTTGCCGGTCTTCTTCCCATATTGTATAGAGCGACATCAAAGATTCACGGATTGAGTCGTTGTTTTGGGTGAAGACTTGTTTGAGTAGCTGTTGGTCAATTGGCTTATCGGGAGAAAGCAGGGAAACAATTTTGCTGAAAATTTGAAAGCTAGGGGCGATTTGGTAGATCACAGGGACTCCCCGGATCGCTCGATGCGTAGTCAGCAGCAGGCCACCGGCCATCCGTTTGATGGATTTGATAAAAATCCTTCGCTGAAGCCAACTCATATTTTCAATTCCGTCAATCACAAATAGCGTGGATGGATGCGAATTCTTGATACCATTTTCCCTGATTCTGCCTGACACATCTCCATCGGTTCGAATCGTAATTCGTTTGATCGTTGGAAATCGGGATTCCAGATAAGGCTCGAGACTCTCGGTGAGGGTCGTTTTACCACATCCATGGGGGCCCACGATTTGCCCCTGGAAACCCTGCCGTTCAAACTCAGTTAGCAATCGTTCCAGTTGACTAGGGTTCGGGAAAATAAAAGATAGTTTCCCAGGTGCAGTGAAGCAGGTGGAGTACGGATTGCGCTCAATTTGCATGGGAACAGAAATGGGGGTGCTTGTGGATACAGGAATTGGACGTGGTTAGTCTCTGGTCGCCGTCGAATCCGGTTGGATTTCTTCAACGATTTTCGCAAACGACTTGGTTTCCCCCAGGCTAAAAAAGCAATCATGAGTAACTTGGTGTGCGTTGGGCAGAAATAGTCGGACACGGATACACCAGCGAATCTTTAAAATGTTTCCCTCATAAGTTAAAGGACTGGCTGGCATCACTGTGCTAATCCGCTGCGGTTGTTTAAATGTGTCCGGGGTCAAAGCCTGTTTGGGGCGGCGTTCAAAATGGTGTACACCGATGTCGGTGTCTCCTTTGCCCTCGGTCATCCAGATGACGGAGGTCTCGATAGCTTGAATCTCGTGCTCGGGAAGGAGGCTGACCGTGTACTCGCACCGGAGAAAATCCCCTGGTTGAAATTGGTCAACATCGTCTTCAAAACCAACCTCCAGCGTTGGATCGGTTAGTGAACCTTCGGCTTGGTTTCCAGTTGCGCTGGAGGATGAATCGACAGGGTAAAATTTCTCTCGAGTCGAGGCCAGTTTTTTGCCTGACCGGTTACTACGATTTTCCATAAGATTCGATTGTTGAGGGATTTAAATGAATGCATCGATCCGCTTGGGATCGTAAGCTCAAACTCAGTCTCAAATGGCTTGGCTGGTTTCAAACCAATGCCGCGTCGGCGAAACAAGCGTTGGGAGAACACGTTGGTTACCTCGGTGCGAATGTCGGTGCCCTGATTGAAAGTCGCCTCTTCTTGGCAAATTAGATCTACGTCCAATAGCTTCAATCTTACCCGCCCAGCTTGTGATAGAAAAATTTGATAGGAATTTCCCGGAGTCAGGGGATAGTCGGAAATTTCTAACGAAGTAGCACCAATGCCGGTGAGCTTGAGGAGTTGTCGGAAAAATTGGTAAATTGACCACAGCGCCGCGAGTACGATCGGCAATAACCATCCGGCGGCTAACCAAGGCCGGTTGGAAAGATCGTCAAAAGGGTTGTCGGTCATGTTCCATTGCAATTTTTGAAACCAATCATTGGTCATTACACCAAAGGAATCGGCGACAATGATGGACAATACGGTTCCGATCGCGACGAGAATTACACTGAATATTCCCATCGTCACAAGGCCCCAGATGTTTCGTGGCGAGGGGATCAAACGAAAAGGAAGAATCTTTCCAACTTTGGGAGGGAATTGATCGCGAGCCACAGTGGGAAGATCTTGTCGTTGGCGTCTTAATTCATTAAGTAATTCAACTTCACTCTTGCGAGTTGCAATCGCACCGCGACGTTCCGCCGATACACCTACATGCCATAACAGCCTGCTAATCCATAGACCGCCAATGAAAATTAGGGCAACGGAGAGCAGGAGCTGGAATACCACCAAGGATGTAATATTGTTTTCAGCTTCAGGTATCCAGTTCAGTGCAGTTAGGGTCAGTACAACACAAAGCGTAATGACACCTGCGAGCATTAAAACGCCAGCAAGTGATGCCTCGGCAACGCCAGCCCACCAACGTCGGTTGGATCCGCTGAATGGGCGACCACGGAAAAATTGCATGTACCAACGACGCATGATTTCTCCGTAGGTTGGGTTGAGCCTGATCTGGTCAACGGGTGGTTTTTAGATTTGCGACTGTGGATGAAGAAATTCTGAACCCAATTTTATTGGGTTATGATTGCGTGTTTCCAGAACTTCCATTCTATAAGCGTGAACGATGTTGCGATACCAACCCTTTATTAAACTCAAGCACTTTATTTGCCTGGGCTAACCATCCGCAGTTAGAACCGTTTCGCTACTGAGTGATAGATTGAAGTTCGAACGGGACGAAGGCCTGTTATGCGAGTATATGATTTTGGTGGAGCAACCTGGAATTGACCCTCTAAATAGTTTTACCTTTTGTCGGCGGGCGTGTCATTGCTCTGTTTGCGAGGCTGAATTGCCTCAGCCCAACGTTCCGCAACCAGTGCGGTTTTGGTAATTTATACCAAAGACGATCTTGGTTGGCTCGGCTAATATGCTTGAGTTCGACTGGAGGGCAGGGTAATTCAGTTAAAAACCATGCTCCGATACGGCTATGCTGAAACAGGTTGACCGCCGACAGATACTGAATCAGAAATTGCCGCCCACCACTCAAAACCTAAAAGAGCCACTGATGATTAGGATTCGATCCGCGAACTCGGAAAAGACATTTAACTCACGATTTTTTCATCTCGACTGGATACCTGGGAATCCGCTGGATTGCCTTTTTCAAATTTCGTTTCGAAAGTTCTCGCCACGAACGCTAATGATCGTTGCCGCGTTTTGGTTTTCGGCTGTAGGATTCAGCGGTAAAGTTGTTGCTGACGACTGGGCTCAAATCAATGGGCCAACTCGGAACGGGGTTGTGTCCGACACTTCGCTCTTCGGCGATTGGGATTCCAAAAAGTTACAAACAGCATGGAGTCGAGAAATTGGGCAAGGGAATTCGGGGCCGGTTGTGGTTGGCGATAAGTTGTACATTTTTCACCGTCCGGGCAAGAATTATTTATTAGAGGCTCTGAATAAAAATACGGGTGCGTTACTGTGGCAACGTGAACTACCAGCCGGATACACCGGTGGAGTCGATGGAGATTTAGGGCCAAAAAGTGTCCCCATTGTTTCTCAAAGAAAAATATTCCTTCTGGGTACTGAAGGGAATTTGTTTTGCGTCGACATTGAGAGCGGTGAGCTAAAGTGGCAAAAAGAATTGTTAAAAGAGTATCGCGCTCAACCGGGATATTTTGGAGTTGGATCATCGCCAATCGTGGTCGATGGTTTGCTCATAATCAACGTTGGGGGGCGAGACGCGTCGGTTGTCGCATTAGATATTAACACCGGAAAAGAAGTTTGGCGGACTTTTGACGATGATGCGAGCTACTCCTCACCGATCGAAGTGGACATTGATGGCGCTCGTTTGGTTGTGGTTGTTACGCGGTTGAATTTGGTTGGTATCGATTCACTGACGGGAAACGTTTTGTTTAAGACGCCGTTCGGGAAATCGGGGCCGACCGTCAACGGAGCGATCCCTGTGCTTGTTAAGAATAAACAGGGTGCATTTATTTTTGTAAGTGCCGCCTACGGAGTTGGGGCACGCTGGTATCGTATTTCTTCAGACATGATCGAAACTGTTTGGAAGAATGACAGTTCATTTTCCAGCCAGTATTCCACCCCTGTAAAGTTTCAAGACGCTCTATTTGGGACGGCGGGACGAGAAGATTACGGAAATGGTTCTTTTCGATGCTTTGATCCTACCGACGGAAAAGTTTTGTGGGAACGAGATGGTTTTCCTGTCGGTCATACCTTTTTAGTTGGTACTCATTTGCTGGTCCTCGACTGCAAGGGCGGTTTACACGTTCTAAACGCAAATCGTGAGAAATTTGATCGAATCTACACCGGCCAACTGTTTGCGGGTGAGGCGCGGTCGATGCCTGCGATTTCCAATGGGTTACTGTACGCGAGATCAAATGCGGTTGCAGGTAAAGGCGTTCTGAAATGTGTCGTGATTGGAAAATCCCGATAGCAGATTTGAAAATCTTTGGCTTGAACAGCTTAGGGGCGTGCAACGAATTTTCCCCAACGTTTGGGTATCAGGTTGAACGAAATGCACGATTTGAGACTCATGTTTTCAGCTCGGTGCCTGTTCCCCGCGGCCGATTTGCTAATTCACGGCCGGCAAAGTGAGTTTTGTAGAGTCCGTTCCGTTTGTAGGGATTGTGATACGAGATTTACCGAAGGCTGGGGTCTAATTTCTCGCCCCTGCAAAAGTTCATGACGTAGATTTATATAGAGTTCCGCGTTCTAGCGTGTGAATCTTTAAATTACTACAACCATAATGACTGGAAACCCACAGTTAAATATAGACAAAAAGAACTGGAAAACCCGTTCCTAGAGGCAGTTTAGCGTCTATATTTCTGCACCGAGAATTGTCTTCCCCACCTGGGTTGCAAAACAGTCACACCGATACGACCTTGGAAATTAGCAATGTTCCCTCAAGAAATGTCATCGATAATCTTTGTTGGCGTATGGTCTTTGACCAGCGTCGGCGTTGGATTAATCAGTGGTTTCTTAATTGGACGTCTCTATACGCTTGGTAACGAGCCCCGGAAAATTAAAAAAGACCGGGAAACAACGATGAGCACATTGTTGGAGGTGATGAATAGTACTCACCAACTCAACGAGGATGTCGATATTCATAACGTGGCGTTAGAGTCCGCGAAAAAACAACTAGAGACCATCGATAAGGATTCTCAGTACGACTCAATGCAGACTACGCTCGTTGATAATATTACCCGCGTTGTTCAATCCAATCGGCGTCTGGAAAACGATTTAATCGTTTCGCGATTCAAGCTTGAAAACCAAGCTCAGGAGATCGACCGAACTCGTCGAGAGGCTAGGACGGACGCACTTTGTAGTGTCGGTAACCGAAAAGCTGTGGATGAGAATCTTCAATTCCGCATTTCCCGTTACGACAACAAGGGAATGTCGTTCGGTTTGATGTTGATTGACATTGATCACTTCAAGCGAATTAATGATACGTTTGGCCATAAGGCTGGCGATGAGGTTTTGACCAGCATCGCACTGGCACTTCAGGAATGCATTCGACCCAAGGACTTTGTCGGTCGTTTAGGTGGTGACGAGTTTGTACTGATCCTCGAAGAGCTGACCGAAGAGTCTGCTGAGTTGGTAGGTAAGAGGATCCGTGCTGCGATTGAGTTGTATGACTTTAGCATTAACTCGCTAGGGCAGTCCACAGTGGTCACCATGAGTATGGGACTATCGGTTGTCGCTCCTGGCGACACCGTTGCCAGCCTTTATGAGCGTGCCGATCGAGCGTTATATAAGTCCAAGCAGTTAGGCCGAAACCGGTTGAGCACGATTACTGAACGAACTTTGAACGCGTCTGCAGAGACGGCGAAGTTAGCTAATCCTACCGGCGGGATTTCTTACGAAGCCTTTAAGGCATCTTTTGCGGATAGCAACCTTGAAACATAAATCGTGGGCTAAACTACGATGTGTTGACGAGTAAAGGTTTTGCGGTTGTCTCCGACTTCGTTGTATTTGTATGCATTGCAAATTGGTTCCCAATCCAACTGAGGTTGAAGATTCATTAGGTGTCCAGAGGGGATGCTATGCAAGGTGGATTCTGTCCGAGGATCATAAGTTTTGATTGAGATCAATAATTTTTCAAAAGCATATGGATCGACGCTGGCGGTCAATGACCTAACGTTTGCGGTTCAGTCAGGTCAAATCCTTGGCTTAATCGGACGCAATGGTGCTGGGAAGACAACGACCATGCGGGCTTTGAGCGGAATAATTCCGAGTGGAGCCGGCGAGTTCATGGTCGATGGTTTCTCTCTTTCGGATGCGCCACTCGAATTAAAGCGGAGAACCGCTTACGTTGCTGATGATCCACGATTATTCAGCGATCTAAGTGTAGAGCAACATCTTAAATTTCAAGCAAGTGTTTATGGTATTCAAGAACCTGCGGATGAAATTAGAAAACTACTTGATCTCTTTGAACTAGAGTCAAAGAGGCATTCTGCTGCGTCAACGTTATCGCGGGGTATGCGTCAGAAGTTGGCGATTTGCTGTGCATATCTTCAGGCGCCAACTGCACTATTGCTGGATGAACCGATGACGGGTTTGGATCCTCATGCAATACGAGTTTTGAAAGACACTATCGTTAATCGAGCGGCTCAAGGTTGCGCTGTCATCATTAGTTCGCATCTTTTGGCGATGGTGGAAGACATCTGCAGTCAAATTTTAATCCTCGATTGCGGTGAACGCCGTTTTTGGGGCAGTAATGAAGAATTTAAGCAAAGGTTCGCTCAGTCCGAAAACAACGATTCGAATACACTTGAGGCTGCATTTTTTTCGTCGCTTACAGAACTTGGTCAAGATCTTGCCTCCACGATCCACGGCACCACTGGTGCCACTGACCGTCATTCCCAAAACGTCGATTCCATCACTCAACAATAGATAAGATACGGCGAGTTGATTTATGGAGTTAGTCTTTCCAAAAGTTCTGAACCATCTGTTATGGATAAGGTTCCAGGGAAAACTGAAACGTTGGTTGGGCGGTTTTCAATCACCCCGACGTCGCCTGATTACTTTGATTGGAACAGTGCTTGGTGTCATTTGGGTCTCTCAGGCAGTGATCGGGATTCTCTTTCGAAAAGCTGCCGAACACGATTCGATGGTTCGATGGTCAGCCATCGCGTTAACTTTATATGTGTTCTGGCAAGTATTAAAAACGGTAACTCGAAAACCGTTTGAACCGCATGAATGGACTGATGCTGAAAAAGAAATTTTACTCGCTGCGCCAATTTCCCCGCATCAGCTAGTTTCCTTCCGTTTGACGGGACTTGCAGTCGGCACGTTTGTGAAGGCGTTGTTTGTCTCTATCATACTTTTACCAGACCTTCCTATTTGGCCGATCGGGTTCATAGGTCTGTTTCTTGGATTGGTGTTTATAGAAATTTTCCGAGTTTGTTTCGAACTGATTTTTATGGGGATTAGTCCAAGGTTACGATGGGTATGTCGCGTTTCGGTATTTGTTCTGCTACTTGGGCCAATTGCGGTTGTTTGGTATCGGACTTTGATCGTGATGAACTCGGGAGCGACGCAGGATTTGCCGATGTCCATTTTGTTATTCAAATCCATTTTGGTGGAAATGAGTGCGATCGTAGGTTCCAAAATTGGCGTCGGTGTCTTAAGCGTAATGGCGAGTTTCAGCGAAGCGATTTTTACGCAGGCGTTTTCAGTTGCTGGACTTTTAAACTTATTAAAGATAACCCTAATGACGGGGGCGAGTTGTGCTTTGGTTTATCGCCTCGACCAATGGTCTCGCTTACGTGCGAAACAGCAAGAGAGTTTGGCGGTACGCAAGGGTTCACTGGGATCGATTGGTGCTTTCTCTCATGCGTCAGCAAGCATGGCTAGGATTCGAGTCCCATGGCGTATCAACGGCATGGGGGCCGTTGCATGGCGGCAATTGGTAGGGGCTTATCATTACCGAATGACGTTGTCGATTAGTCTGGGGATTCCAGCAGTGCTATGCTGGTGCCCCTTGTTTTTAGATTCAAATCCAGAGGTAACGCTGGTTAGCGTGGTTGGTGGATTGTTGTTTTACTCATTCCTACTGCTCCCCTCAGCTCTCGTGTTGGATTTTCGTCGGGACATAGATCGCTTCGATGTGCTTAAATCTCTCCCCGTGGCAACGATCTGGTTGGCGATTGGACAGTTAGCCACACCCGTCATTTTGGCCACTGGATTTCAGGCGGGAGTGTTATTTGTAGCGACGGTTTTTAGTTCGATAATATGGTCTCAGGCAATTTTAGCCGGGGTGATTTTGGTCGGGTTTAATCTCCTTATTTTTACTGGAGAGAATCTGATTTTCTTGTTGTCGCCGTATCGGAGGAATCAGGAAGGTCTAGATGTCTTTATTCGTACTGTGCTGACGTTCACGGGTAAAGGAATTGTGTTCGCGGTCGCGGTGAGTGCGTTGTTGTTTTGGGCGACACTCTCCGTGCTTATTGTGAGCAGTTTGGGTTTGTCGGCGGGGTGGGCGGTCGCCCTGTTTTGTGCTGGACTTTTGCTTATGATTGGAACAGTCGAGGCATTGCTCTTGGTTGGACTGGTGCGTCTTTTTGACCGATTTGATCCAAGCGAAGATTGCCCAGCATTGAACTGAGTTGGTTCGTCAAATCGCCCTTCGAAGCATCAAAGCTTGAGTTCCCAAGCATTCGGTTTGATGTGTACTGCTGGTCGACGTTGAAAGCCGCACGTTATTGGTTTTTGGGTTGGCAATCCTGAACGACTTCGATCGGAACCATTTTGCAGACCTGCCGAGGGACCACGCACGTAATCTGATAGGGGACATCGACCCAATAAGTCTCAACGCGATCTCTGGGTATTTGTTTGGATTTGCGAACCCAGGTTACCTTTTTTCTGGTTTCTGGTTCGGTGGTCCAATAAAATTCAGTCCTCGATTGTGGGACATCGCGATATTTCGTTTTATAGACTGATCGTGTTCGAACCTCAGGTGCCATCACCATAAAGGTTTTGATGACTTGATCAGTGACGATTTTGGTTTCCGTACGGAAAGTTGTTCTTGTTTTTATCCTCGGTACCATTTCAACAATTTTTTTCGTAGTGAAAACAGGAACCTTTCGTTCGACTGTTCGGTATTCAGTCCGAGTTCTAAGTTGTGGTATAAGTTCAGTATATTTTTCTTGTCGTAGTTTCGGGACGTCAACATATTTTGTTTGGCGAATTTCCTGGTAATCCATTTGGGGAATTTCAACTGAATACGTTTCATCCGTGACGTTAGGGATTCGGACGGTGTATTGTTCTTCCACCATCCTGGTTTTTTCGACGGGCACTGTAACAACTACTGATTCCGTATCGGTGTAAGGTTCTTTAACGGTATAGGTCTCGGATGTTTGGCGTTCGAGGGCGACGGGGTTTCTGTACTCCTGTTTTATTTCTTTTTGCGTTTGAACTGTTTCGTATTTAATAAACGGAATCGTTTTATTACGCGTCTCAGTTTTTACACTGCTGCGGTTCACTTTTCTAGTTTTGGCAACCCAGCGGTATTTCGTAACTGTAAAGGACTCTGTGCGAGTGGAGGGGACGAAGTCGAGGACGTCCAGTTTTGCAGTTCGACGCTCCTGTCGAAAACGAGTGACTGGAACCATTTTGGAGCGTGTTTCTTTGCGCTGGACAATAGTGCTGTATTGATAGGGGATTTTACGCTGAACGGTGACATAGTCGGTGTACGGTACTTGGTAGGTTGTCGTTTGAGGGCACCAGACTTTCGTGTTGCAAAGCGTAGTTTCTGATGGCCACCTCGAGAGATTTGTAATCGGATTACTTGGGTATCCGCTAGTGTTGGCCAAAGGGACTGTTTTCCAGCATCCAGTATCGCGTGTTACACAACGGTATTTGGTCACCGGTATCTGCTGGTCAATGAAGCGATAAGCAGTGTTGATGATCTGTACAGGAATGTCGACCGTATAAGATTTCGTGACGTGTTGCGTATAAGGCAGGTTAACCACGAAAGTTTTTGTGACTTCCCTTGGTTCTTGGACTTGAGTAGGGAACGTTTTGGTGACCGTTTCCTGATACGGTTCATTTACGAAATAGGTTTCATCTACTGAGAGTGTGAACGGGGTTGAGACTTTGTACTGGTGGGTTTTATCTGCGTTGACGGTTTTCTGACTTTGTTCGCTGACAGGGAATGCCTTGGTGAGCGTTTCGTAATCGTAATACTTTTGGGTCACCGGACGCGACTTTTCTACCATGCGATACCGGGTTACCTCACGAGGGACAGTGCGTTTCTCATATTGGATGTATGTTTGTTCAACTTGCCGCGTTCGGACTTCGGTGGTGTAATCTACCTTGGGGCGTTTTAATTCTTGTTTGAGCATGCGAACGACAGGCTTGCGGATGATTTCTTCCACCGGGGTCTTTTGGTAGTCGGTGATGACGCGCACTCGTTCGACTGGGACTTGGACGGTGTATCGAACTTGATAGGGTTCCTTTTCGATCACTGTTTTGTAGGTCGTTTCCTGAACTTCCCGCTGCACTGGTTGGTTTACGGTGTAGGCGGTTTCCACTGGCACTTCGTAGCGTTCCTCGCGATCAACAGTAACCAAGCGTTGTTGTGGCATGGGAACCATGACCGTGAATTTTTCTTGGACAGCTGCTTGGTATTCTTCCTGTCGATTCACGGTGATTGTTCGGCTTTTTTGCCGGGGGATTTGAACGGTATAGGTTTGGATTTGCGGTACGTTTTCGTAAACCGTTTCAAAAATCCGTAGGGTGCGTTGTCGTTGTTCTCGGCAGTAACGGGTTTCAGAGATAGTGTCATATTCAGTTGACCACTGCGGAATATAGACAGTTGGGGGATTGCCATTTGTGTCTCGCTCTGTTTTTAAGCGAATGCTTTTTGGCGATGCCGTTGCCGAAGGTTGATTCGGAATGGTGCCAACAGCGGTCAGGTTGGCCTGATAGATCGGTGGATTTCCCTGCTTAGAGAATAATGCAGAATTACCCGTTATAAGCAGCGATGCAAAAACCGCTGGGAGCGCGTATGTTAGGATTGATTTGGGATAATAAATCATTCTTCGAAACACGGCTGAATTTGGCCGTAAGCAGACTCTGCAGTGAGAAGAGGGCAGGCGATTGAAGCCGATTTCCTAGGCTAGTTGGAGAGGTCGGCCTTCTCAACTACTTTGCTCTCATTTTTCAGCAAATTAACTTTGATCGAGATTTTTCAGTTTTAAATCATTCAGCATTTGCTGGCCGTTCTCTGTAAATCCGTAGAACAAGAGATTTCGTGAATCTTCCGTTGGAGCCTCAATTTGGATTTCTAGATCGATCACTGGCAGCAAGGTCTTGATTAAATCGACCCATTCAACGATCAAAGAGACGCCATTTTCGAGCATTTCATCGAGACCCAGTTCATCGACCTCTTCGGGAGACTGAATTCGATAAGCGTCGAGATGCAGAAATGGAATTCGACCTTCATGGGGAACGCAGATTGTGAAAGTTGGACTTACAATTTGGCCGTGTTCAATTCCTAGTCGCTCACCGATTCCTTGCGTTAGGCGTGTCTTCCCAGCACCGAGTGTGCCATTCAAACCGATCAGGGTTCCAGCGGTCATTGCGTCGCCGATCGCATGACCAATTTGTAAGGTTTGGGCTTCTGAGGCGGATTTGAGAATGAGTGAGGGAGTCAGTGAATTCATTGGTTCGTTAGTGGACGTACCCGCGCGGAATCAGAGTATTGAACGTGCCGTTAGTGTCCAAAAGTCGTAGCCCCTGAGTTGCTGGAGTTATTTCGCCAATATTCGTCAATTGACACGGAATATTGGTGTCCGAGTTTATTTGTTCAAAAACATCAGCAGTCATGGTAAGTATAAGTTCAAAATCTTCGCCGTCGTAGAGCGCGCCGTCAAGCTGAGATTGAGTCGTTTCTGTTTTTAGGGTGTCTGAGATCGGGATTTTATTCGCATCGATGTCTACGCCAACGCTACTAGCTTGGGCGAGCAGTTGAAGATCTAGAGACAGTGAATCGCTGGCATCGGTAGCAGCGTGGATTTCATAACGCTCCGCAAGGTAGTTTGCTAATTCGATACGTGGTTCAAAGGCAAGATGATGGCCATGGATGCTGCCTCCAAAACTTCCCGAAACAACCACTCTGTCGGATTGCTGGGCACCGTTAATTTGCCACCCCGTAGTTGAGGGCGACCTGTGTCCGATTAAGGTCGCACCAATTACGAGTTTTCCATCCCATTTATTGGTGTCCCCTCCAATGATGGCCACATCGTAATTTTCCGCAATTTCAAATATTCCGGAACACAACTGTTTTGCGTCAGCGAGTGAGAAATGACGCGGAAGCAAAAGAGTCAGCACAGCGTGGCTGGGAGAAGCACCCATGGCAGCGATATCACTTAGGTTCACCGCGAGTGCTTTGCGACCAATCAATTCAAGAGAGTGAATCGAAGTGTCAAAGTGAGTTCCTTCGGCGATGGTATCCGTGGTTACCACGGTCTGTGCATTGGCTTCAGACAAAACTGCGGCGTCGTCTCCAATCCCAACCAAGATGCTTTTATCCGGCCGGTTGACTGAAGGGTGGTCTCTCAACCATTGGTGGAATTCATGTTCCATAGCAAGAATCTAATTCGAAAATCGAGGGACGCTGGTCGCATATCTATTTTGTGCCTGAAGGGAGTCTCAGTTCAAAATGTCGATCGGCTGTTGCGCGTGCATGGTAATTTGAATTGGACCAAAGTTCCAGCACTCTTCTGGGAACTGTGCGGATTAGCGGTCGAATCAAAAGATCCGGGCTCCTCATAAAAGGAAACCGCCAGCCATTCGGGTTGGCTGGCGGTTTCCCGGTGATAAACCGTAGGGGGAGGTCAACTCGTCTGGGCGAGTGTCAGCAGCAGCCCTCCTCTAATGCGTTGGCAGGGTAGCCACACGCATCTGACCCCAAAACGGTTCTCTATCTCGGATGATGTAAAACATAAAATCTTTTCTCTCAACGACATCGGGTCGTTGGAGAACGTATGCCAGATTTTCGAGCGATTCTGTTTTCCAACCATGCATCGCAACTAGAATGTCACCTGGCATGATGCCCTCTTCTTCGGCGGGGCTGTCAGAACGAATTGATTTAACTTTGAGCCCACGTTTGTAGTTGGGATGCTGATCCACCATTTGCGAAGCGGGAATCGGTTCCAGTTTTAGCCCCAAAGGGAGCCACGCGATCGAATTGGGGGCAGATGACTTATTTGATTTTTCAAGACTGACTATAAAGTTTTTAGTTTTACCGTCTTGAACGGCAGTAACTTTGACCGACTTGTCCTCGGCTGCAAAAAGTAATGCTGTTTGGAAATCCAATTCCAGCGTGACTTCTTCTCCGTTAATCTCGGTGATTGTATCACCGCTCTTAAGGCCTGCTTTCTCGGCAGGGCTTTTCGGAATGATCGCATTGACGATTAGACTTGGCGAGTTGTCTTCATAGACTGTCTGTGTCGAAATGCCATGATAAAGATCACCGGGGACAATTTGACTCATCAATTCAGCGGCAATGTCGATGGCATCATTCACTGGGATTGCGAACGCGATCCCTTGGGCACCGATGCGTACAGCAACGTTAATTCCAATCATGTCGCCGTTAATGTTCAGTAGCGGACCACCGGAATTTCCTGGATTAATGGCGGCGTCCGTCTGGATCAGATTGCGGTAGATTTGGTCGTCATTTACCTGGACGGTTCTTTTCAGGGAACTGATGATTC
>Ga0208971_1001416_pt1 | contig 14245 bp, 10 predicted proteins | sample AOAMet1_18_M0_10_2_FD_188229 | JGI IMG/M metagenome (GOLD analysis project Ga0208971, IMG submission 188229) | Ammonia-oxidizing marine microbial communities from Monterey Bay, California, USA - CAN11_18_M0_10 (SPAdes) | ecosystem: Environmental > Aquatic > Marine > Intertidal zone | place... | reverse complement strand
CAATTCTAATAACAAAATATTCAGCTTTAACTATTACTTTATTTTCGTTACAAATAGATGTTTTAAATGAAATTTTTACTCCTTCTAAGGAGGAAATTAGTAAAGCTAAAAAAATACTCAGATTCTTGGGCAGCAGCAGAGGGCGTTTCGTGGAGTCCAGATAGTAAATACATTGCGTATTCTCAAAAAGATTTAAATTTTGACAGTGAAATTTATATTCAATCGATAGCGGATCCCTCAATTAAAATGAATATTTCCATGCACCCAAGATCAGATTCTTCTCCAGTTTGGAGTCCTGATGGAAAAAAAATCTCATTTGTTTCCAATAGAGCAGGAGATAGAGGTGGTATTAATTATGATACCTGGATGGTTTGGTTACAGAAATCAGATTGGGAAAAAACCAAAGCAGACTTTAAAGATGGAGACTATTATCAACCAAAAGAGGAGGGTGATGAAGATAAAAAAGAGAAGAAAAAAGTAGCAAAAAAAATAGTTGTAAAGATAGATGAAGCAAATATTTATGACCGATTAGTTCAACTAACAAGTTGGGCAGGCAACGAATATGGTGCACTCTTTAGTCAAGACAGTAAAAGTGTTTATATCTCAGCAACAAATCCAGCAACAAATAAAAACAGTTATTACAAAGTTGAAATAACAGGAGGAATACCAAAAGAGGTGAAAGGAGTTTCAGAAGTTAACAGTATTAGCTTAAATAAAGAGACCTTATATTACTCATCAAAAGGAACCTTAAAATCACTGAATTTAAAAACAGATAAGGTAACACCGTTTTCCCACTCAGCAACATATACTACTAATTTCAATAAGTTGAATGAGCAGGTTTTTGAAGAAGGAGTTAGAGCAATAACAGCAGGTTTTTATGACCCTAAATATCATGGTTATAATTGGGATGATATCGTAAAAAGATACAGGCCTTGGGTTTTGTCGGCTACTACAAAACAAGATTATTCTTTCATGTTTAATAAAATGTTGGGACAAATCAATGCAAGTCATATGGGTTTTAGAGGAAGTACTCCGGAAAACACGAATAACGATAAAATTGGTTTGTTAGGATTTGATGTTTCCAATGTAAAAAATGGGGTAAAAATTAATTTTATTTTGCCTAATTCAGCAGTGTCAAAAACAAATGTTTCCCTAAATGTTGGAGATGTTATTACCGCTGTAAATGGAAAAGAGATTGGTAAAAATACCAACTTTTATAGCTTATTAAAGAACAGCTCTGGAAATGAAATTTTATTGAGCTTAGCGAGTGCCAAAGAAGTTGTTGTAAGAACAGAATCTACAAGAACTATTAGAGATTTGTGTTACGAAGAATGGGTGAATTCTCGTAAAAAATTAGTAGAAAAATATTCGAACGGGCAATTAGGATATATTCATATTCAAGGCATGAATTTACCAAGTTTTGAGCGTTTTGAGCGCGAGTTAAAAGCAAGTGGCTATGGTAAAAAAGGAATTGTTATTGATGTTAGAAATAATGGTGGTGGTTGGACAACAGATCGATTAATGGCCGTTCTAACCTACCAACAACATGCCTATACAGTCCCAAGAGGTGCCACCGATAATCTTCAGAAAAACAATGAAAAGTACAAAGGAAATTACCCGTTTAATGAAAGAGCAATTTTATCTGTAAATACAAAACCTCTTGTAGCTCTAGCAAACGAGAGTAGTTATTCCAATGCAGAAATTTTTGCACACGCTTTTAAAAGTTTAAACTTAGGAAAGTTAGTTGGTCAACCAACTTTCGGAGCTGTAATTTCTACAGGAGGACATCTGTTACAAGACGGTTATATAAGAATGCCTTTTAGAGCTTGGTATGTAAAAGAATCTGGAATGAATATGGAACACGGTCCTGCAGTACCGGATTATTTAGTAGCCAATAAGCCAGGTTGGAAATCAAGGGGAGAAGATGATCAGCTTGAAAAAGCGGTTGAAGTTTTATTGCAAGACATTAAATAAAATTAAAGAGTATATTCATTCCGTTCATAACGAACTAATTACCTCTATTTTAATAACAAAGAGCTCGACAATTTATCGAGCTCTTTGTTATTAAATCAAGTATAAAATTCTTTAAAATTTAGCAGCAATTTACTTAATAAGAATTGCATTATTTGTGAATTGTAAAATCACTTAGTTGACACGAATTAATTTTACATCGAAAACTAATACAGCACCTCCAGGGATACCCGACCTAGCGTGTCCAATTTCTCCGTAGCCCAGATTATAGGGAATTAATAAGATTCCATCTCCACCTTCTCTAAAATAAGTTATTCCCTCTGTCCATCCTTTGATTACCTGATTTAATCCAAAAGAAATACCAGCAGCATTACTTTGGTCAAAAACATTTCCATCTAAGAAGTATCCTTTGTAAGCTACTGTAACATTTGAGTTGCTTGTTGGTCTTATTCCAGTTCCTTCATTGTTAATTACGTAATACAATCCAGAGCTACTTTTTGTAGCGTTCAAGTTGTTGTCCTCAATGTATTTAAGAATATCTGTTTCAGTTTGAGGTTCAAATTCAGTTTGAGGTTCAAAAACAGTGTCATTCTTAGAACAAGAAAGAAAGACGAAGATGAATAAAATTAAATATGATTTCATTGTTTTGTTGTTAAATTTATGCGAATATACTTTGATTATTTTAATGATTATTTTAATGATTATTTTAATGAAGATTTATGAATTAAAAATCAAACTTATAACTCATTCCTCCTAAAACTTGAAACCCTTGCGTATCAAAATTCGCAAAACGTTGATAGTGAGTATTTAAAATATTATTAAGTTTTAAAAATGCCGAAAATTTGTTATTAAAATGATATCCTCCATTTAAATTTATATCTACAAAAGATTTTAGAGTCTGAATTTTATTAAAAGCACCAGTACTTTGCTCATTGTAAAGGAGGTCCTTTCTTTCACCTACATAATAGATGTTGGAAGTAGTGTACCATTTGGGATTCTTATATTCTGCTGAAAAAGAGGTTTTTGTAGTGGGAAGATTCCATGCCTCTGAACTCTTTCGCGTAGTATACATATTATAAACCCCTTGAGCTTTAAATGTAAGTTCTTTGGAATAATCGTAGGCTAACTCTGCAGAAACCGAGGTAGTTTCAAGATCATCATAATACACTTTAAATGAATTTCCGTATTCATATCCTTTTAAAATTTTTCCATTTTGTTCAATATTTGTTCCATCAGATTTTGATTCATTTTTTAAAAATAGAGGTTTGTCTTGTTCTGTAATAAAACGTGTCTTGATGTTAAAGCTTAGCGTATTATTTATTATACCATCGAAACCGAAATATAAATTAGATTGTTCTAAAGTTTGAGTGATGAAGAGTGTGGGTGAAATATATGGGTTTTTTTGAGCAAACTCTTTGTATGTATTCGTGTGTAAATCACCTGACAAACCAAGGTAAATACCCAAGTGATTTGTAATGAGCGGTTTTTCAATGAGTAGGTCGGGCAGTACAAAAATATTTTTTAAGTTGTTTTCAGCGTCTGAAGAGCCAATCAGTTTCAAACCTGCTTTAAAAGTAATATTTTTATAATTCATTTTATAGTGTGGGTTAACGCTAAAGGTTGTTGTAGAATATGAAATAGCGTCTGTGTTTTTAAAACTGTTTTTAAACGTACCTCTTAAAAATTCTATACTTGTTTTTATTGAAATATCATTTAATCTAGAAGTTAAAAAAGCTAATGGAAGTTCTAATTTTGCCTCTATTTTTGAGGATATTTCACCACTTCCATAACCATCATTAAAGTAGAATGTTTTTATTTTAGCCCAGTCTAGATAGGTGTTGTTAAAATCAACAATTCCAACCAATTCAAAATAATTATAGCATTGTTCTTCTTTGATTGAATTCAAAATAGATTTTGAAAAATCCTTATTTGGTAGCCCATACCAATTATATAAATTTCTTTCAGAATTTAACTGTACACCCCAATCAAAATAACGGTCTTTTTTTTTGTAAAAAGCACCTATATCAAAGTTCGAAAAACTCGAATTTAAGCTAGAATTTCTAATGTTTTTAAGAGACCCATTGTATTTTGCATTCAAGCCAAACGCATCGTCAAATCTATTGTTATGAATTAAATAAGTTTCAAAATAAGGGGATGTATAATTTCCAAAACCGGCTGCTACATAGTTTTTAAAGACACGTTCTTTACCACTATTGTTCATTCGTTTCACGACACCCTCTTTAGGAATAAAGGTAGAAGCAATTGGTGCTGGGAAAGTCGTGTATTTTAATTTTATCTTTTGGTTTCTTTCTAATAGCTCTATTTGGGGGTATTGCTTTATTTTTTTTGCATTGGAAATTTTTGGATTGTATTTGGTTTCAATAGTTACAATCTCTGTTTTAATAGTGTCTTTTATTTGTTCTTTATTTTGAGCGATATAACTTAAAATAGGAAAAAATATAAAAAAGAATACAATACCTTTTTTCATTTAGTTTTATTTTTTTAAGTCTTTTTTTTGTTCGGTTTCATTCATTTCTAAAGATACTGAGTTATTGGTTTTTGCCTCTTTATGTTTTATCAACTTTAATTCCGTTTCTGCTTCTTTAACAATGTTTTCGAATTGTTTGAAATTTTTCATAATATTTTCCAGTACAAATGTAGCTTGGTATACATCTTCCAATCCGTAATAATTTTTACCCATTATTACATAGCTTTTTACGGCCCAATATTTATGAGAGGAATAATTGGCTATTAAATTTTGAACTATTTCGTTCGATTGGATATATTCTTTTTGTCTGTTTTTAAACAATGAAAGATGATATAGCGCTTCTGCTTTTAATTTTCCTGAGGCATTTTTTTCCAGATCAGTATAGTATTTTTCTGCAGTATAAAAGTCTTCAATTTTTAACGAAGAACGTGCAATCATTATCTTGGCCTCCTGTGTTAATTTAGTCTCCAATTTATCTTTTAAAAGAATTCTTCTTGCATACTCTAGTGCCAATTTAAAAGCATCTGTTTCATAATACGCTCTCATCAGATTGCGCTGAGCAAAAAAAATGTTTTCGGTTGCATAGGCCTCTTTTTCCAACCTATTTAAAATTAGGATTGCTTTCTCAAATTCTTTATTTTGAAGATAGATTTGAGATGTTTTTGTGAGCGCTTCTTCCGTGAACTCATTCTGTTCTTCTCCTAAGATATTTTGATAATATACAACAGCTTTTTTATTTTTTTTGATGTTAAATAAGACATCAGCCAAATAATAATTTGCTTTTAATTTGTGTATTCCTTGTGGAAACTTGGCTAAGTATTTTGAAAGTTCACTTATGATGTGATCTGCATTTTTAGCCTCAAAATATTTTTTTTCAGCAACTGCAAATGAGGTGTTATCGATCTCTGAATCAGAAACTGTCATAAATTTTAAGGTATTTATCCAACTGATATATTCTTCGATAGCACCAGTATCAATATAAATAGTTCTTGCATTGGCAACAGCTTCCATCGCATCCGGAGAATTTGGGAATTGCTCTGTTGTTTTTTTAAATTTTTCAATTGCTTTTTTATTTTGATTTTCACTATAGTATAGGAGCCCCTGTCTTACTAATACTTTTGGTAAGAAGACACTGTTGGGATATTTTTCGGTTAACTGATTATAGGCACGATGTGCTTTTTTATTCTCATTGATCAATGTGTGGGTATTGGCAAGTTGAAATAAGGCGTCATCTATTAAATTTGAATTCTTGTAATTACTTATAATATGAGTTAATACTGCAATTTTTTCTTTGTTATTTCCTGTAAAACCAACACTCATTGCAATTTGATATTGCGCATAATCTGCACCTGAGCCCTTATCTTCAGTGATGTTAGTATAAGAGAGAACAGCTTTTTTATAATCTCTTAAAGCAAAATAGCTATCCCCCAAACGCAGATAAGCATCTCCTTTTAGTTGTTTTTCTTTGGGATTATTTTTCACAAAGCTCTCAAAAGCAATTATAGCCTTGTCAAATTTTTTAAGATTGAAATTACAGTAACCTATATGATAGTCAATGAGTGCAAATTCCTCCAATTTTGATTTCAATTCCTTTTTTAAAAGAATGAATTTGTTAAGAGCCTCGTTGTATTTCTTTAATTGGTATAAAGTTTCAGCTTCCCAATATTTTGCTTTTTCTTTGATCAATAATTCTGTTGCTTTTTGACCTTTGATAAAAAAAGAGCGCGCTTCTTTTAATTTATTTTTATTGAATAATTGCATTCCCTTGTACAAGTTTATCTCAGCTATTATAGGATTATTCTTTGTGGTTTTTTTTTGCTCTATAAAAGCAAGTGCTCCACTATAGTCTTGTTGATGAAGAAACGAAGCGATCACTAAATTGTTGATTTCTTCAGATGCTTTTGATGTAGGGTATTTCTGAAGGAAATTTTGTAAAACCTGAGCAACACTTTTAAAAGGATTTCCTATTTCGTAACTTAATTTTGCATAGTTAAGTGCAGCATCTTGCTTGACTACTTTATTAAAATCCATTTCAGAAGCCGTTTTAAAAGCATTTAAAGCCGCAGTTTTTTGATTTAAATGAAGGTAGCATTCTCCCAAGCGATAATAAGCATTCTGCGCTACATAATTTTTTTCATCAATAATTTTATTAAAGTAACGCATCGCATTTTTAAAATCAGATTGTTGATAGTATGCTGTTCCTAATTGATAAAAATCTGTATTATTCCATTTTCCTTTTTTACCCTTGTATTCTTTTAAAAAAGGGATGGCTTCTTTGTATTTTTTTAAATTAAAATAACTCTCTCCAACTATTTTACAAATATCAGATTGCTGTTTCTTTTGAACGGTTTTTAGAAGTTCTTTCCCGAGATCAATAGAGCGTTCAAATTTTCCAGTCTTAAAACTAATATCTAATAAATAATATGAAATCTCTCCACGATACGATTCATTATCTGCGATTTCTTTAAGGGTAGATTCAGCAATTCCATAATCTTCTAATTTATACGCTATGTATCCATAATAATACCTCGCGTCGTTTCCATATTTAACATCATTGATTAATACTAGAAACTTTTTTTTAGCTTTTTGTAAGTTTTCTGTAACTAAATAAGCATATCCCATCTTAAAACTGAGTTCTTTTTTAGTTTCTTCCGAAATAAGATCGAGAGTTACTTTTTGATACCATTGAAGTGCATGTGCAGCTTTTTTGTTATCAAAGTAGTAATTTGCAATATCTAAACACGCGCTATTTTTTTTAAGGTGATGAGGGTTTTTTTCAATAAAACGCAGTATTTTTTTAGCTGCTTCTGGTTGGTTTAATCTGATAGCACACAATGCATGATAATACCTTGCATTTGATTTTAAGGTGTAATTATAAGGTGTTTTTTCAATGATGACTTCAAAGCTTTTTTCTGCAGCGGCATATGCTTTGTTATTAAATAATTGTAATGCATTATTAAATTCTTTTGAAACAGGTGTCTCAATAATCGTTTGCTGTCCATAAGTAATTAAAGAAATGAATGCAATGAAACAGGATAAAAAACGTTTTCTAAATACAGGGAAATTCATGCAATTGTTTTTAATACTTAAATCATAACGAAGTTTTTTTAATTTTGTTTGATGAAAAGTATTTAATAATTAAGTTTTTTTTCAAATCTAAGAATTGTTAGGAATTCATAGTATATAATCGGTAGAAACTTTTAAGTTTGTAAAAACAACTCATTTTATGCAAAAACCAATTTTATTTTTAGAAAATGCAGACATCTATCAAAGAGATAATTTAGTCTTGTCTAAAGTTAATTTAACAATACAAAAAGGGGCGTTTTATTATCTAATAGGAAAAACTGGAAGCGGAAAGAGTAGTCTTATGAAAACACTTTATGGCGATTTAAAGCTGCGAAGAGGGATGGGGCAAATTGTAGATTTTGATTTAAAAAAAATAAAAGAAAAAGAAATTCCTTTTTTAAGGAGAAAAATAGGAATTGTTTTTCAAGACTTCAAATTATTGAGTGATAGAACCGTTTTTGAAAATTTAGAATTCGTTTTAAAAGCGACAGGTTGGAAAGATAAAGGGCTCATAAAAGAAAAAATTAATGAGGTTTTAGATAAAGTTGGTATGCAGACCAAATACTTTAAAAAAACATTCGAGCTCTCTGGCGGAGAACAGCAAAGAGTTGCAATTGCAAGAGCATTATTAAATGACCCAGAATTAATTTTGGCAGACGAGCCAACAGGAAATTTAGACCCTAAAACTTCCTTAGAGGTTATGGCTCTTTTAAATCAGATTCATCAAAGTGGGAAAACTATTTTAATGGCCACTCACGATTATCAATTGATTGTGAAATTCAAACAGAAAACCATAAAATGTGAAGCTGGAGAATTGTTTGAAGTTGCTCAAAAAACAGCGGTATAGTATGTAATTTATGATCTTAAAACCAAAAAAAATTTTTGTTGCCGTAACAAATGATATTTCAACCGATTATAGAGTTCATAAAATATGCAGCTATCTCGTTGAAACAGGTTTTGAGGTTCTTGTTTATGGTAGAGTATTGCCAAATACGATTGCTGTCAATAGAGCCTATAAAATTATAAGGAAAAAACATTTTTTCAATACCAATTTTTTATTTTATGCAGAATATAACATCAGATTGTTCTTTTATGTTTTATTTAAAAAATACAACTGTATTATTTCAAATGATTTAGATACATTGCCAGGGTGTTTTTTTATCAGTAAATTGAAAAATATTGATTTAGTTTTTGATAGTCACGAACTTTTTTCCGAGGGTCCAGAACTACAAGGCAGAAAATTTGTTCAAAATTTTTGGCGAAAACTAGAGGATTTTTTTCTTCCAAAAGTTAAAAAATCCTATACAGTTAGTCAATCTATTGCTGATTTTTACGATAAAAAATATCAAAATAAGATGGGAGTGATTAGAAATGTTCCCCCAAAAAAACCTGATTTTTTATTGGAAAAAAAACACTTTCCAACTCAAAATAGAACAATACTTTATCAAGGTGTGTTAAACCCAGGAAGAGGTATTAAACCGATGATAAGTGCTTTAAAATACATAGAAAATTTAGATTTAGTAATTATTGGCTATGGAAAAGTTGAGCAAGAATTAAAGGAATTTGTTGTTGATGAAAAAATGTCAGATCGAGTTCATTTTTTAGGAAGAATTGATAGAGATGTATTACTAAATTACACAAAATTAGCTACTTTAGGGATGGTTTTAGAGGAGCCTCTTGGTTTGAGTTTTACGTTTTCATTACCAAATAAGTTATTCGATTTTATTCATGCAGGAATTCCTATTGTTGCAGGGAATATGCCTGAAATTTCAAGAATTATAAATCAGTACAAGGTGGGGGTAATTGTAGATGATTATACTCCAAAGAAAATCGCAAAAAAAATTAATGAGCTTCTGGAAGATCAGACGCTACTGGCAGCCATAAAAAAAAACCAACAAGAAGCCAAAGAAATTTTATGTTGGGAAACTGAAGCAAAAAAATTAGAAACCTACTTTAAATAACGAATTATCAATCCAAAACTAACCATAATAATACCTGTTTTTGATAATCTGGAAGGATTAAAAATAACAATACAAAGTATTCAAAATCAAACGTTAAAAGATTTTGAAGTTTGGATTATTGATGGAAATTCTTCTGAACAGACACAAGAATATTTAAAAACACAGTTGCCTCCTTTTTATTTTCTCTCGGAGAAAGATGATGGGATCTACGATGCGATGAATAAGGGAATTTTAAAATCGAAAGGCGAATGGCTTTTCTTTTTAGGGAGTGGTGATGTTTTTTCTAATGATGCTGTTTTAGCGAACGTTTTTAGTTCAATAAATAAGGGATATTCTTTGGTGTCTGGAAAAATAATTTACAGTGGTAATACAAGGCCATTTATATATAGCAAACGTAAGACCTTAAAAAAACCAACTTGGTCTTCTGCTATGTGGTTAAAGAATGGCTTGCACCATCAAGGAACATTTTACAGAAGAAAGTTGTTTTTAGAAACTACCTATAATTTAACCTATAAAATTTTGTCTGATTACTGGTTTCATATCTACTTGTATAAGAAAAAGATTCCATGTCAAATTGTAGATTTATTAATTACAAACTGTAATTCAGATGGAGTCTCTAAAAAAGGACAATGGAAGATTTACCAAGAGGAAATTAGTTTAAAGACCGATTTAAGTTCCGTTTATTTAGCGCCTTTATTTTATATACTCTCAATCATTAAATATTCTCTTAGAAAAATTATAAATGTATTATAGAAATCAAATAGCATCTTTAATTTTCAATAGATTAACGATTGAAAAAGAGACCCTGAAAAAGCAATTTTCAGACAGTAAAAATCAAATAGGCTATTTCTATATTGATAAGTTATTGCCGTTGGATTTGATTGAGGAAATTCACCGACACTTGCCTAAATTGTCAGATTCAGAGTTGAAAAAAAATATAAGGGAGTATAAGTATGTAGCCTACCAAATGAATAAGTATCACCCTCTTCTAGAGGAAATAATATATGCTTTTCAAGAAGAAAAGGTCGTTTCTATTATTGCTGAGATTTGTAATTTACAAGACATTCTGCCTGATAAAAATCTATATGCTGGAGGAGTTTCTTTGATGAAAAAAAACAATTATTTACAACCCCATATAGACAATTCACATGATAAAGATCAAAAGCTTTGGAGGGTTTTAAATTTACTTTTCTATGTTTCACCAAATTGGAAATTAGAAAATGGAGGAAATTTAGAATTATGGAACAATGGCTTGGAACACGCACCTATTGAAATTGAAAGCAAGTACAATAGATTGGTTGTCATGGCTACGCACCAAAAGTCTTGGCATGCTGTGAATAAAGTTCAAACAACGAGTATAAGAGCTTGCATCTCCAATTATTATTTTTCCAAAACTCCTTTATCACCACATGATGATTTTCACATTACATTATTTAGAGGAAGGTCTACTCAGAAAATAACAGATGTACTTTTAAGGATGGACAACAGTCTAAGAAAAACAGTGAGAAAATTATTCAGAAAAGGGATTAGAGAAAATCCCCATCAGTATAAAAAATGATACTCCCTATTTTAATGTTATCTAAATTAACACTTGTTTTTAGCAATTAATTTTTATATTTACTTAAATAATTTAAAATCAATTTAAGATGAAAAAAATAATGTTACTATCAGCAATATCATTGCTAATGATATCTTGTACTAATACACCTGCTAAAGAAACTATTTCAACTCCAGTAGCAATTGGATTTGACATAACAGAGGGTGTTAAAACATCTCTTTTTGCTGGTAATATGGAAACAGTAGCAATTTGGGAAAAATACATTAAAGCCCACAACGAGCGAGACATGGAAACGATCAAAGGATTAAACGCAGAGAAGGGTTTTAAAGCTTATGGACCTAGAGGAGAGTTTATTGATGGTACAGAAGCTCATGCTGCTTTTTTAAAGGAATGGTTTGCAAATAACAATCCTAAATGGGTGACTAAATATGCAATTGCAAATGAATTTACAACCAAAGAAGGGGTCTTAAGACAGTATGTGACTTCCGGTCATGATCTGACGTTAACCGTTGAAGGAAAAGAGGTAAAAGTAAATCAAGTTCACGATGCATTAATTGTAAATGGAAAAGTGCAAACTTTTTATGTAAATGAAAGAGTATTAATTGAGCAATAAATAGTGCCAAGCACCTATAAAATTAAAATCCATAACAGCTATTGTTGTGGGTTTTTTTGTGCTTCGAAAGTTGGGAATTTTCTTGTTAAAACTTGTTTTGTGAAAGGAAAAATTTTTCTCATTGACCAAAAAGGGTTAAATTAATTTGGTTATTTTTTTACTCATGGGTTTCGTGAATGAATAAAAAACATCGATTAATTCTCCTTTTTCATCAATTAAATACTTTTGAAAGTTCCATTTTACAGATGAATTTTTCTTTCCATTCTTACTTTTCATTGTCAGCCATTGGTATAATTTGTGTTGATTATTTCCTTTTACGTCAGATTTCGAAGTCAAAGGAAAATCAACATCATAGTTTAGGCTGCAAAATGTTTTTATTTCTAATGCGGTTCCGGGTTCTTGATTTCTAAACTGATTACAAGGTATGCCAATAACAACTAGCTTGTCTTTATAAGTGCTGTAAAGCTCTTGTAACCCATCATATTGGTAAGAAAACCAACATTTAGACGCTATATTTACAAAGAGTATTTTTTTCCCTTTGTATCGGTTTAAATCAATTATTTCTCCATCGATCCCTTCTATTTTAATATCATATAATGATTCATTTGATTTTGAATAATCAACAGAATTCAATGCGACGATACAAACTAGTGTGGTTAATAATTTCAACATAACTGTAGGATATTTTATGTTTTGATTAAGAACGAATGACTCGTTCATTTTCTAAAGACATTGTAAATATAACGAATATTTCTTTTAATAATCTTCATTAAATACGCTAGAGTTTCAAAAATAAGCGCAAAACATAACGTGATATTAGTTCGTTCAAAATCCAATTTTAGATTGTAAGAGACTTCAATGAATTGATTTATTATTGTACTTGTAAAATCACATTGAGCCCAATATCTGTATGTTATCACTGAATTAATTTCAATTTTAAATTAACTTTATTATAACTAAATTTTAATTGGTAGGGTCTTATTTTTGTGAAAATACTTTTTCATGAAAAAATCAATTTATTTCCTTTTCATTTTAAGCATCAGTTTTAAAAGTTATTCTCAGATAAATCCTGACAATATTGAGATTATTAGAGATGATTTTGGGGTGCCTCATATCTATGCAGATACAGACTCAGAAGTAGCATATGGGTATGCTTGGGCGCAAGCTGAAGACCATTTTAAGCTTATACAAGAAGCCTATTTAGCTGGGAATGGGATGTTAGGAAAACGTATTGGACTAAAAGCGGCTGGTGCAGATTTTTTAACTCAATTTATTCAATCCGAAAGTACTGTCAATGATTTATATCACACACTCGACGCTAAATTTATATCACTTCTTGAAGCTTTTACAGAAGGTTTGAATGCATTTGCAAAGAAACATCCAGACGAAGTTCTCGAAAAAAAATTATTCCCGATTACTCCAAAAAAAATACTTCGGTACACCCAGTTGCAACTTTTTATTTCAAATGGAGCCGATAGACTTGTAACTGGCATCGTAAACGATAACTTATCCTGGCCGTTTCAAATAAATCAAGACACCAAAGGTTCGAATTTAATAGCGGTTAATCGAAGTAGAACTCACTCCAATCAAACTTTTTTAACGATCAATACACATCAGCCTTTAGAGGGAGCAACTTCTTGGTATGAAGCCCATTTGGTTAGTAAAGAAGGTACCAATATTATCGGTGCTTCCTTTCCTGGAAGCCCTTGTATACTATCAGGAGCCAACGAATTCCTTGGATGGACCCATACCGTAAACTATCCCGACAAAGCAGATGTTTTTGCATTAGAAATGCATCCAAAGAAAAAAAACATCTACTTGGTTGACGGTGTACCTCACAAATTAGAAAAGTTCAAAGCAAAACTTACGTTTAAATTTCTTGGAATTAACATTCCAATATCCAAAAAATTCTATCGAAGTATTTATGGTCCAACACTAAAAAATAAAACAGGGGTGTATTCAGTTCGTACTCCTAGTACTACAAACATCAATGCTTTAGAACAATGGTGGCGTATGAACAAGGCTACTAATTTTACTGAATTCTACAAGGCTTTAGAAATGAAGGCATTGCCTGGATATAATATCGGATACGCAGACAGGAACGATACTATTTTTTATATTTCCAATGGTAAAATTCCTATTAGGGCGAAAGGATATAATTGGACAGACGTAGTTCCTGGAAATACCAAAGAGACCCTTTGGAATACCTACTACGACATTTCCGCATTACCGCAAGTAGTGAATCCAAAATCAGGTTTTGTTTACAATGCAAACCACAGTCCTTTTAAATCTTCCGGAAAGTCCGATAATCCGATATCAGCAAATTTTGCAAAAGCAATGAATTATGAAACCTATGACAACAATCGATCTACACGTTTGTTAACGTTACTAGAAGAAAAAGAACATATAGATTATCAGCGTTTCAAGCGTATCAAATACGACCATCAATTACCAACTCCGTTACAGTATAATTATATGGATTTAAACCCGTTGTTTGAGATGAAGGTTGAAGATTATCCTTCAGTTAGTGTCCTTTTATCAGATATTAAAAATTGGGATAGAGTTGCCAATGCCTCCTCTTATGGAGC
>Ga0208971_1001414_pt1 | contig 14288 bp, 9 predicted proteins | sample AOAMet1_18_M0_10_2_FD_188229 | JGI IMG/M metagenome (GOLD analysis project Ga0208971, IMG submission 188229) | Ammonia-oxidizing marine microbial communities from Monterey Bay, California, USA - CAN11_18_M0_10 (SPAdes) | ecosystem: Environmental > Aquatic > Marine > Intertidal zone | place... | reverse complement strand
CGAGGCGTCACTGGGTCTCCGAGCCGACGAGCTAGAGCGTGCCAACGCTGAGAAGGACAAGCGAGCCGACGAGATGTTGCGGCTCACCACTAAACTGACCGAAGAGGTCGTTGAGCGCAAGCACGCCGAGGCGTTACTGAGGAACAGCATGGCGAGCTTATCTGCCACAACTGAAACAGCGCTGGATGCCATAGTGCAGATGGATAAAAAAGGAAAGATTACCAAGTGGAGCAATAAGGCAGAGGAAATATTCGGCTGGCTGCAAGCTGAAGCCATCGGGAAGAATTTGGGCGAAACGATCGTTCCTCTGCAGTATCGCGAGGCGCATCATCGTGGCATGAAACATTTCCTAGCCACCGGCGAGGGGCCAGTTCTAAATAGGCGAATTGAGATTACGGGCCTGCATCGCAACGGTCATGAGTTCCCCGTTGAGTTATCTATCGCTCCGTTTAAAATGAATGGTGAGTATGCGTTCAGCGCCTTTATGCGCGATATTTCTGAAGCAAAAGCTGCAGAAGATGAAATCAATAAACTTGCTTTTTATGACGCCCTGACCGGTCTGCCCAACCGCCGCATGTTATACGGCAAGCTGGAAGATGAAATGAAGAGGTCGGATCGCTCCGGTTTACCGGTAGTGCTTATGCTGCTGGATCTTGATTTCTTTAAAGAGGTGAACGACAAACTGGGGCACGCTCAGGGTGATCTGTTGCTGGTTGAGGCCGCCCGGCGAATTACGGCGTGTGTGCGCGAAACGGATACCGTTGCCCGTCTTGGGGGAGATGAATTTATGATTATCTTGTCCAATATGAAAGATGTTACAAAAGCCTCTCACATTGCCGAGAATATTATTAAGAGCCTTGCTGCTCCCTTTTATTTATCGGAGAAAATAAATTTTATATCTGGCAGTCTTGGCGTTGCCCTCTATCCCAACGATGCACAGAATGCTGATAACCTGATTGTGAACGCCGATCAGGCGATGTACATGGCCAAAGACGCAGGACGTAACGGCTTCAGCTACTTCACTCTGGCTTTGCAGGAGGCTGCCCAAACTCGCCTGAGTCTGATCAGTGATTTGCGCACTGCTCTGCCTGGCAAGCAGTTTGCGGTTCATTACCAGCCCATCGTGGAACTGGCGACCGGCAAGATTTACAAAGCCGAGGCTCTGTTACGCTGGCAGCACCCTGAACGTGGCCCGGTCAGCCCCGCGGACTTCATACCCGTGGCGGAAGAGGCCGGGCTCATTCATGAAATCGGTGACTGGGTCTTTCACGAGGCAATACGTGAGCTTGCGCACTGGAGAGAGTTGTTCGAACCTGAGCTTCAAATCAGTGTGAATGTATCACCCGTCCAGTTCCGCGAGAGTCAGGGAAGTGATCGCGGAAGTTTGGAGGGTTTTAAGAAGAACTGGCTAAACGCGTTGAACGGACTGGGCCTTCCCGGAGAAAGTGTCGTCTTTGAAATTACCGAAGGTGTGTTGGTGAATGCGGAGGCATCCGTCACAGAGAAACTGATCGCAATGCGTGATGCAGGTGTTCAGGTGGCACTTGATGATTTTGGCACGGGCTATTCATCGTTGTCCTACCTGAAGAAATTTGACATCGATTACCTCAAGATCGATCAGTTTTTTGTGCAAAACTTGCAAGATGACACTGACAATCAGGCCTTGTGCGAGGCGATAATCGTCATGGCGCATAAGCTGGGTCTGAAAGTGATTGCAGAAGGCGTGGAAACGGAACCGCAGCGCGATCTCCTCGTCGGTTTTGGTTGCGACTATGCGCAGGGTTGGTTGTATTCGAAGGCGGTACCAGCAGACGAATTTGAGGTGCTACTGAAGGAACAGGGTAAGGTTGCACAATAGTGGCCTGATGAGAATTGCGCAGCTACTGTTGGGGATCAGTGGCGCTCTCGCTATGACAGTCTCGTTTTGCATGATCCGATTTGGTATGACCACTTGCCGTTCAAGCCCTTTCCTGAAGGCTGGCCCGTCTTTACACCAAAGGACCGGATGGGCGATTGGCTGGAGATCTACGCGCGCGATCTGGAACTGAACATCTGGACAAGCACCACGTTTGAGGGCGCGACTTTTAATGAAGCAAACCAAACATGGACGGCAGAAGTAACGCGCGAGGGCAAGCATACCACCTTGCGACCTGCCCATGTGGTCATGGCACTGGGCCTTTCAGGCTTTCCCAAAGTACCCGAATTTTCAGGGCGTGACGTGTTCAAAGGCCCGCAATTTCACTCAAGTGCGTACAAAGACCGTAGCGCATTTGCGGGAAAATCGGTGCTGGTGGTTGGCGCAAATAACTCCGCGCATGATATTGCGTCTGATCTGGTCCGGCAGGGTGCAAAGCCTACTATGCTGCAACGTTCCTCCTCCTTGGTTGTGCGCCAAGATGACTATTGCGACAAAGTCCTTGGACCGCTTTATTCGGCCGAGGCTGTCGCATGTGGCATCACAACGGACAAGGCGGATATCCTTCAGGCATCAATGCCTTTGCGGCTGCTAGAGAAAAATCATCGCGTCATCTGGGACGGCATTCGCGCTGAACGCTGTGACTACTATCAACGCCTTACCGATGCTGGATTTAATCTCGATTTTGCCGAAGACGGCACAGGTCTGGGCACAAAATATCGACGCACGGCATCTGGCTATTACATTGACGTCGGTGCCGCTGAGATGGTGATGGATGGCCGTATTGGTGTTCGCTCAGGCAACGGGATCAGCCACCTGTCTGAGACTGCTGTGCATCTAGACGACGGCGAGATGATCGAGGTCGATGCAATTATCTATGCGACAGGCTACGGCGGCATGACCGATTGGGTCGCCGCATTGATCAGCGATGACGTGGCCAACCGTGTTGGCCCCTGTTGGGGATACGGGTCGAACACCAAGGGTGATCCCGGTCCATGGATTGGTGAGTTGCGCAATATGTGGGTCGAAACGGCGCAAGACGGCCTGTGGATCACTGGCGGCAATCTCAGCCAAGCACGTTACTTTTCCAGACTATTGGCCTTACAGCTGGCGAAGAAGTTCACTGAGTAGAGAAATATGGCAGCGAGTTTCCCCGCCGCCTTGCTCTTTTAGAACGGTGCAAAGACATCGCTTTTGGCAGTTGGTACGCTCCAACGTTCGCGCGGCTTTGCCTCGATCGGCTATAAACATGAGTTCGATGACAGCAGCTCGCTTACCGTAGCTCTGCGCGTTGGCCAGAGTGTCTTTGGCAGCCAGTTGCAATCGAATGTGGACGTTGGCTTTGCGATGGAGTTCTAGCACTCCTGCGCCCTAGAGAGCGTTTGAAAGAGTTGTCTGCCTTAGTCATCCCAACGCTTATCTCCCTCAAAAGACAACTGGACACCCCTTTAGGGGGGTGTTCGTGTCACCCCGTCTAGATAGGGCGCGGGCCTTGTTAGACAGATCCGCTGTCACTTCAGGGCCATCAGCCCCAGTCCTTAATCGGGACCGCTTTTAGGACCATTTCCGATAAAGATTATAGCTTTAACCCACTATAATTGCTTGATAATTCTACACGTTAGAAGTCCTCTCCTGGGCACCAAAATCTCTCCAAAATTACCAACAAACCAAGCAAAAACAGTGGTATAACTTTCTACAGGACCACTTTTAGGACCGCTTTTGGGACCGCTTTGTCAGGTTTGGCAGCAAAATAGTCAGACCTGTAGGACCGTTTTGACTTGAACCAGGTCACGTTAGGCGCAAACCTAACCACCATGAGTGATGATGTGCCCCTACAACTCCCCCGCTATGTTTTTCGCAGAGCCAACGGCAGCTTTCGCTACAAGAGGAACGTACCAGAGCGGCTTAGGCCCCTCATTGGAAAAGCGACCCTGTATCGCCAGCTCGGGGACAGCTACCGAGAGGCCATGCAGGCCCTGCCCCTGGTGCATGCCAGAATCGAAGCTTTGCTGAACGATGAGGCCAACAAGTCAGCCAGAGAACGCAGCTTGGAGATAATCCGCGGAGCACTGGGCGATGAGGTGGCTGAAATGGTACTGGCCGAGACAGTCCCGGAGTACTCTCCTATTGAAGATGCTCTGAATGAGCTGGGCAAGGACCTGCACAGACAAAAGATGCCAACAGAAGTGGTCCAGCAAGTCTACACCGGCAAGCTGAAGCCTGACGTCCTGACCCTCGCCATGACCCTGGACCAGTATGAGGCCTACAAGTCAGACTCGCCAAAGGCTGCCAGGGAGATTGGACAGCGAATAGAGCGGTTACGCACAGACATGAAGAGCGTCTTTGGCAAGCAAAAGCTGAAGTATACTCCCTTGACAGACATCACGAGACAGGATGCCAATGACCTGCGGGACCACCTGCTGAGTAGGGTCTCAGCCAACAGCGCAGTGAGAATGCTCGGTGTTGTGCGGACAGCCATCAACCATGTGATTGTGGAACACTCCCTGACCATTCCCAATGTCTTCACCAACCTCAAAATAAAGGGCGCTGGTGCCACCAAGCACGACAGGCTGCCCCTGAGTGATGAACAGGTGGTCACCCTTGAGACAGCCTACTCGAATGATGATGCCGCTTGGGCTCTGTATGTCACCCTGAGAGATACTGGTACGAGGGTCTCGGAGGTATCAGGCATGAGGGTCAAAGACTGTGACCTAGGGCAACAGTGCCTCCATCTGACAGCCACCCCTTGGAGAAGCCTAAAAACCAACAACTCGCAGCGCTCTGTGCCACTCTCGCATACTGCTGCAGCAGCCCTGGCAAAGCTGGCTCAAGGTAAAGACCCAGAGGCACCCCTGTTTCCAAACTATGCAAAGGACCGAGGCGCCGACAGTTGCTCAGCCATGCTAATGAAGCGCCTACGCTCAGTCATCACAGACAAGAAGCTGACAATGCACTCCCTGCGGCACCGCATGAAAGACAAGCTGAGAAACACTGGCTGTCCTGAGGCCATCTCCCTGGCCATCCTTGGGCACAGCACCAACACAGTCGCTGCCAACTACGGCTCAGGCTATGCCTTGGAGGTCATGCGGGAGCATTTGGAGAAAGCATGGACCTGAACATCCTCAACGCCGCCGAAAATCCAATTCCCACTCATGCCTTTGCTGCTTTCTTGGCAGTGATCTTAGGAGGCATCCAGCTATCAAGACCCAAGGGTACAAACTCCCACAAATACCTTGGGTATTCTTGGGTGTTGTTGATGTTGTGGGTGAGTGTCAGCAGCTTTTGGATCCAAACGATCAAAGTAATTGGCCCGTTCAGCCCAATCCACTTTTTGTCGGTATTTACGATCTGGTCGGTTTTTGAGGCGGTTAGGTCTGCTCGCAAAGGCGACATCAAGCGCCACAAACGCATCATGAAACTGCTCTATGTGCTTGCTTTGATCGTCACAGGGCTCTTCACGCTCTTACCGGGACGTACCATGAACGCTGTCCTATTTGGTGCATGAAGGGCGTTTCGGGATGATTTGGGTGAAGGATATTTTCTGGATATTAAATAAATGAACAAAGCCCGAGCATTTAACCCGTTCTTGTGTGCAAAAAGTGATAAGCTCTTGGCGCTCATCGCAGAAGTCCAAACACAAATGAGTGGGTATGAGGCTTATTACGAGACCCGCAAGAGAGCCCGAAGACCCGCTGACCAAGTGACCTATGACCGTACAGTGGAAGCCATCCTATGTGACCTATGTGCTGTAGAGCTTGGGTCTGAGAACGACAGCATACATCTCCCCCTCAGCAATAAAGTCCTGAGGTCAAAGTCACGGTACAAAGGGACAGCCTTGGGCAAAACCCTTCCAGACATCCTGAAGGTCATGTCAGCACCTGAGATGAGCTTTGTCTCTGTCGAGAAAGGCCACAGCACCTTCAAGATTGTTGATGATGAGCTGAACGTAGCATTTGCGGGTGGTCAGCAGACCATACTGAAGGCGGGACCAAAGCTGCTGTCCCGCATAGAACGCTTTGACACCACGAGGGATGACATGGGCCAAGCGCCCGAGGAGGAGGTCTTAATCCTGCGCGCACCTAAGCGTCATTCCAACAGCAACGCTGAGTATCAAGAATATGAAGATGACAAGACCACACTCACTCTGCGTCAGCAGATGACCGACATCAATGACTGGCTCAGCACTGCAGATATCACCTGCAACCTCTCCCAAGTGGACCCAGCACACCGTCGCCTACGCCGCATCTTCAACAACTCTGACTTCGGACAAGGTGGAAGGCTCTATGGCGGGTTTTGGCAAGCCATGTCCTCGGATGAACGTCAGGAGCATATCCTCATCGAGGGTGATTGTTGTGTTGAGCTCGACTACGGACAGATGAGCCTTGCAATACTGTATGGACTGACAGGTACCAAACCTCCTGAAGGAGACCTGTATGACCTGTCCGCGGAAGGCATCCCAACAGACTATCGCAAGGGCATCAAAACAGTCATTCAAGCTCTCATCAACAGCAGTAAGGTACCCACAAAGATGCCCAAGGGTGTCCGTAAGCTCATACCTTCAAGTTACACCATCAAAGACATCCTCGAGGCTGTGGCGAGAAAGCATCCAGCAATCTACCCACAGATGACCTCAGGGATTGGTATGCAGCTGTTCCGTAAGGAGTCCGATATCTTGGTCGATGTGCTGGAAACCCTCAGGTCGGAAGGTATCGTTGCTCTGCCTGTCCATGATGCTGTCATCGTGATGGATGAGCATCACTTACAAGCAACAAAGATAATGAAGGAGGTCTTTGAAGGGCACACAGGGATAACTCCAGAGGTCACCCTAGGGTAGGTCCTAGGGGGTGGGTATGTTTGTGGTGGAATAAGAGAAGAACAATAACACCCTAAGGGACCCTTTAACCCTCTTCATATAGGGGACCCGTAAGAAGACCCGAGGGAGGGTGGCAACATAGGATGTCACCACCGACAAGACCCCCACTACCCTCTCGGGATGTCAATACTGCAGGGCATATGGGGAGGTATTAAGTGTGTCCACATAGGGGGCCCATAAGCAGGTATCCCCATGCTGCATCCAGAACATAGACAATTGAAGGGGGACCTCAAAGCCTAGGGCGGAATTCTAGTCTGGGTACTCGGGTAGTCAGGTACTTGGCTACTTGAGGGTGCAGCCCAACTCCTCCCAAAACTGAGAATTTTTAGGCCTCTATAATGATAACAATCATCATGGAGACCTATCATGTTTACGACCTTCACAGCCCTTGCTCTTGCAGGGGGTGTCCTTCGGCTTGTCCTGCAGTGGCAGCTGAAGACCCGCTGGGGGATATCTCTTGGCATCCCCCAAGCCCTGGCTGGGGCCCTCGTGGTCCTGGCGGGATTACCTGAGTTCATCAAGCCCTTCCCCTTCCCAATGCCTCTAGGCCTTACCCTAGGCCTGCTGCTGCCAGACCTTCTGCTGCGGGGGGCCTAGGATGACGGACCTTACCATTACCCCTGGCTGTACTGTGTTGATTGCCGGCTTTGACGATATCCCCGCCCACCAGTTCTTGGTCGAGGAGGTCTTCGAGGATTGCATCACAGGCACTGCCCTCACAGGTCCCCTTGCTGGGGAGTACGGAGAACCAGACATCGCGTTGGTTCTGCGGGTCTTGTCGGGACCAACTTAAGCCCGAGCAGACGTCAGGGAAGGGCTTAGTCCCTGCCCCTCCTTGGCGCTGCTCACAAAAACCCAACCCATCACACAAACCAGGGCAATTGCCCCAGAAAGGAGACGCCATGTCACCTCAAATTAAGTACGCCTACAAGACCCACAACACTTGGGTTTACCGCAGGACCTATCCCAAAGCCCTACAACCTCTCTTGGGCACTGCCCTCAAGCAATCCCTCAAGACAGGGGATGCCCGTGAGGCCAAGCTGCGTGTGGCTGAACTGAACCAAACCTTCACAACGATCATCAAGGAGGCTCAGGCCCATGCCCTTGCTACCCCTCACACCGATACTCCCACTGCTGCCCAAGGTCCTCGACTGGCTGTGGGTCGCCCTCGATATCAGCGTGCTCGTCTTGTGGGTGATGGGCTGATCGACGACCTTACCCAAGCCTACCTTGGGGAGGTGTCACAGCGTCTGCGCCCTGGCAGCTACAAGTCGGTGCGCTTTGCGCTTGAGCTGTTATCCTCACATCTGGGTAAGCAATCTGTTGGTGACTTGTCCTTGAACCATGGAAAGGAGGTGCTGGGGTACATCACCCAGCTCTCTCCCAACGTCCGCAAGTACCGGGAGGGGAAAGACGCTGGATTGATTGAGTTGGCAAGGCTCTCCCAGGAGCAGGAGAGTACCACGCTGGCGCCCCAGACCCAGGCACGTATTCTCAAGCAGATGTCACAGTTCCTTGACTGGTGCGTTGGCGAGGGGGAGCTGGAGGCAAACCTCTGGCAGGCCCTCAAGGTCAAAGACAGGCCTGATGTCCACCCCCACGGGATGCTGACAGAAGCGCAGGTCATGATACTTCTCCAGGCAAAAGACAGGGAGCTTCACAGCGCCCTTCTTTTTGCTTTGCTCACAGGTATGCGCTCCGGCGAGATCTGCGGGCTCATGGCGGAGGACATCACAGCCAAGGGTAACCTGGGACGCTTCATCAGCATACAGCCCAACCGGGTGCGCTTGCTGAAGTCTAAGGCAGCAGAGCGGGTGGTACCGTTGCATGGTATCCTGGAAAACCTGCTGGATATGGCACTACCGACCTCAGGACGGCTGTTCTCTCACCTCAGCGTGGACAGGGTCGTCAAGCGCTACGCTCACCTGCGCCGCCTCTATCCTGAACTGCACGGGACCGTGTTCCACTCCACTCGCAAGTGGTTCATCACCCAGTGTGAACAGACAGGCGTCCCTGAGCACTTCACCGCAAGCCTCGTGGGGCACCACTCTGCACGGTCGGCCAATAAGCTGACCTATGGGCTCTACTCGGCGGGGATATCTGATGCGCAGAAGCGGGATATCATTAATCAGGTCAGGTTGCCGCAAGAGGTGCTGCTGTGACTGGGGTGCGTAAATGGCGGCTAGCAACAGGTCTGGACTAACCCCACAAAACACCCCGTCCGGCTTCCCATCGCGGGAGGTTGGGCGGGGGGCCGTGACAGCTATTTTTTTTGGGAGGAAGGGCTGGAGCAAATGCGGAACTTGATGCAAAGTGCAGCGAAGGACTGCTTTGAGCCCAACCTGTGAATTCGACTTTCTTGCTGCGCGCGCTTGCAGCGGACAAATTGCTGCGGATGCATTGGCAAAGACGTTGTCTTGCGGCGGAAAAACCAGCCTTTCGTTCGGAACGAAGCTGTTTATTCTTACTGTTTTACACTGGCGGCGGCGCTTTGTCGTAATCTAGCACGCCAACGCGAACGGTTGGTTCCAAGTAATTCGCGGGATTTGTCAGTCGAAGTGCTTGTTGCGGGTCCAGTCGAAGGTTCCTTCATCGCGTTCCTGCACCGCCCGCTTCCAGCCGACTTGCTCCACGCGGGCTTTGAAATTCATGCCCTCAGGCGAATGGCGGGATATGCCGTCGAACACGGTGGCAAGGCGCTGCGTTTGGTTGATCTTTTCCTCGACAGCGGAATTGATCACCATCTTCTGCATGGCCAGTTGATTGATGGGAACGGTGGCCATGCGCGTTGCCAGTGCCTCGACCTCATCATCCAGTTGGTCATCAGGCACGGATTTCAGCACCAGCCCCATCTCGGCAGCCTCAATCCCGGTGATCTTGTCGCCCGTAAACATCATGCGCTTGGCTTTTTCCGGCCCCAACCGATGCACCCACATCGCCGTCGTCGGGCAGCCCCAAACACGGGTGGGCATGTAACCGATTTGCGCGGTCGCGCCCATGATGGTTAGGTCGGCACACAGTGCGATATCTGATCCCCCCGCGACGGCAAAGCCGTGCACCTTGCAGATCACCGGTTTCATTGCCCGGAAGAGCGACATGAAGGCCTGCGTGTTCGCCCACATGAACTGGAAGTCTTGCATCGGATCCCAAGGCATCTCCTGCACGACCTGATTGGGGCCATTGCCTTCGGCGTAATGGGCCAGATCGTAACCCGCAGAAAACGCCTTGCCGGCACCGGACAGCACCATCACATGCACGTCCCAATCAGCATCCGCCTGCGCCACTGCTGCCGCCAACTCGCGCGGCAAGTCATCGTCGATGGCGTTCATCACCTCTGGACGGTTTAGGGTGATCCGGCCGATGCGGCCGTCTTTTTCGTAAAGAACCTTTGCCATGCTCACCCCCAGTCACTTACGGCCTTGACCTCCAGGAACTCCTCCAGCCCCCAGACACCGCCTTCACGACCCGTGCCGGATTGCTTCATCCCACCAAAAGGTGTTCCGGGCGCACCGAATTTGCCGTTCATCTCGACCATACCCGAGCGCAGCCCGCGCGCCAAGCGGCGTGCACGAGATTTGTCGGCGGTCTGGACATAGTTGGTCAACCCATAAGGCGTGTCGTTGGCCAGGGCGATTACCTCTTCTTCGCTATCGAAAGGCGTCATCGTCAGAACCGGGCCAAAGATTTCTTCCTTCCAGATCGTCATTTCCGGCGTGACATCGGCAAAGATCGTGGGGCGCACAAAGTGACCCCGGTTCAGCCCGTCAGGACGCTCCAACCCACCCGCGATCAACGTGGCGTGTTCGTCGATGCCGCGCTTGATCAGGTATTGGATCTTGTTGAACTGTGTTTCAGACACAACCGGGCCGATCTGGCGGCCTTCGATGTCCGCAGGTCCGACCTCTGTTTTCTCGGCGACGGCTCGGGCGGTTTCAATGGCCTGGTCGTAGATCGAGCGCTCCACCAGCATCCGCGTCGGCGCGTTGCAGGACTGGCCAGAGTTGTTGAAGCAATGACGCACACCGCGCGTGACGGCCTTTTCATCTGCATCGGCGAAGATGATGTTGGCCCCCTTGCCCCCCAGTTCCAGGCTGACGCGTTTCACGGTATCTGCCGCGGCCTTGCTGATCGCGACACCAGCGCGGGTCGACCCGGTGAAGCTGACCATGTTCACGTCCGGGTGCACGGTGAAATGCGCGCCAACACCTGCACCATCGCCGTTCACAAGATTGAACACACCGGGCGGGAAACCGGCCGCGTCGATCATCTCTGCCAGCAACACGGCGCTAAGCGGTGCCTGTTCGGCCGGTTTCAGCACCATAGTGCACCCTGCCGCCAGCGCTGGCGCCACCTTCAGCATCACCTGGTTCATCGGCCAGTTCCAGGGCGTGATCAGGGCGCAGACACCAACCGGCTCGTATAGGATCATGTCGCACGGCGCGTGGTCTCCCAAGGGGCGCTCGAAGGCGAAACCCTTTGCCGTGCGGATGGTGTTTTTCAGATGCCCCGCCCCGGCACCTACCTGCGCCGTCCTTGCCAATGCGATAGGTGCACCCATCTCAAAGCTGATGGCCTGCGCCATGTCTTCGGCTTGGCCCTTGTAGACCTCCATCAACCGCTCCAGTGCGGCGATCCGGTCCAAAGGGTCTGTTGCCGCCCAAGCCGGGAAGGCTGCCTTGGCTGCGGCGACGGCCGCGTCGGCATCAGCGACGCCACCCAAAGTGATCGTGGCGATCTTCTCTTCTGTGGACGGGTTCTCAACCGCCATTTCGCGCCCGTCGATCGAGGCGACCCATTGGCCGTTGATATAGTGTTTGGATGCATCCTGCATGGCGGTTCCTGTCAGTCAGAGTTAAGCATATTCCCCAGAGACGAAACGATCGCGGAGAACGAATTTCTGGATTTTGCCCGAGCCGGTCAGGGGGAAGTCCTCGACCTGCACCCAAACATTCGGGGTTTTCTGTGGCGACATGTTTGCGCGGCAATGAGCGTGCAACGCGGCCTTGTCGAGCGGTCCCGTGCCACGGATGAACGCGCCGATGACCTCGCCCCATTTCGGGTCTGGCAGGCCGACTACGGCGACCTCGGCGACGCCCGCGTGCTCCAACAGGCAGTTCTCGATCTCAGCGGGAAAATGGTTCTCGCCACCCCGTATGATCATTTCCTTGACGCGTCCCGTTACTGTGACGTAGCCGCGCGTATCCATCCGGCCCAGATCGCCGGTGTGCAGCCAACCCATCGCGTCGACAGTCTCGGACGTGGCCTTGGGGTTGTCGTTGTATTCCAGCATGACACAGGGGCCGCGCGCGCAAATCTCTCCGACCTCACCAATGGCAACGGCGAGGTTGTCATTGACGCTGCGGATCGAGACCTCGGTCTGAGCCACCGGCTGGCCAGCCGTGTTGCAGATGTCGTCGATACTGTCCGACAAGTGGTGTTGCGTGATCACCGGACAATGCTCAGTCTGGCCATAGAGCGTCGAAAACCCGGCCCCCATCAGGTTCTGCACCCGGCGCACCAATTCGGGGGCAACCATCGAACCGCCACAGCTGATCAGTTTCAGAGCTGACAGGTCGCGCGGGCGCTTTTCCTGCGCGTCGAGCAGCGCCACCACCATGGTTGGCACCCCAAGGATGATGTCCGCGCCGCTTGCTTCCAACTGATCCAGCACGATGTCCGGGTCAAAAAGGCTGATCAGCTCCATCCGGCAACCCGCCTGCAGGCAGCCAAGCGTGACCATGCCGCAGCCCGAGGTATGAAACATCGGCATGATGTTGACCCAAGTGGTTGCCTCGGTGACCCCGCAGCGACCCGCGTAGAAGCGCGCATTGTTGACCAGCCCGCGATGACTCAGCACCGCCCCTTTTGGAAACCCCGTGGTGCCGGACGTGTATTGGATCATCGCGGCGTCGCCCGAGGCCACATCGGGCAAAGCAAGCGGGCGGGCGCCTTCCGCGAATAGCGCGTCGCTTTTCATATCTGTGACTTCGCGCACCGATGGGATGCTCGCCGTGACCTCAGCCCCGATCCGACCCATGGGATTGCCGCGGAATTCCTCGACAAGGAACAGTGCAACCGCGCCGGATTGCTCCAGCACATAGGCCAGCTCCCGCGCCTGAAAGGCCGGGTTTGCGGTCACCAGCACCAGCCCGGACAGCGCGCAAGCATATTCCATCAGCACCCATTCGGGAATGTTAGGCGACCAGACTACCACCCGTTCACCGGGCGCAAACCGGGTGGAGAGCGCCATGGCCAGCCGCTCGGCATCGGCCAGCACTCCCGCATAGGTCCAGCGCCGCCCCTCGGATCCGTCCTGCCGGACTTCGACCAAGGCCTCGGCATCAGGCCGCGCCGCAGCCACATCTCGTAGCAGCCCACCAACGGTGATTTCGCAGCTTTCGGCATCATTCTGTGCCGGAAAGAGCGAGTTGGAAAGCGTTACGTTATACATGGTCATTCCGCTGCGATTGGGTTTGCCGGGATGTCCACCAACTTGCCGCGCGGGATCAGGCGGTCGGCGTCATACATTGGTAAGGTACAAAGTTCTCCGCTGCGGGTAGACCCATCGGCGCAGAGCACCTCTACCTTTGTTCCCGGACCCTGCGCGGGGTCGTCCATGCGCACGATGCAAACACCACAGCCCTGATAAGGCGAATAGCCCGAGGAACAGACAAGGCCGACCTCCTTGCCATCAATGGTCATGACGCGTCCAAGCTGAGCCACGCCGCCGGTGACCCGCATGCCCCAAGTGCGGCAGGACTTATCTGCGGCCTCCAGCGCCTTGCGGCCAACAAAGTCACGGTCGTCGAACTCGACAAACCCGCCAAGCCCTGCGTCGAACGGCGTCGTCTCGGCTCCGAAATCCGAACCGGCATTGAGCAACCCGGCCTCGATCCGCCGCGCGCGAAACACCGGCGTTCCGGTCAGCAGGATGCCGAATGCCGCACCGACTTCCATGATCCGGTCGCCGATGGCAGGGATGTTGGTGTCCGGCAGCAGGTAGACTTCCCAGCCTAATTCATTGGTGAAGCCCGAGCGGCTGATCCAGCAGGTCTGCCCCGCGATGGAAACCTCAGCGCAATCGAAATAGCGGAAAGGATCGGGCATGGGGCCGTCCAGCACAGCGGCCAGCAATTCGAGTGACCGTGGACCCTGAATCTGGCTGACCCAGACATTGGGGTCGTGGATTTTCACATCAAGCCCCTCGGCATGTGCTTTGTACCAACTGAACAGGTCGCCGTCGGCCTGCGCCATCCAGAATCTGTCTTCCGCAAGCCGCAGCAGCACCCCATCGGTGATCATGCCGCCATCGTGATAGCAAGCAAACTGATAGGAGCAGCGCCCCGGTTTGACTTTGCTAACACTGCGAGTGAACACCTTGTTCAGCAGGGTTTCGGCATCTGGCCCGCTAATCTCGATTGGCAGTTCCCCGGTGTGGCGGAAAATGACGTTGGTGCGAACGGCCCAATACATCTCGTCATCCGTGGCCGTGTCGAGTTT
>Ga0208971_1001413_pt1 | contig 14303 bp, 15 predicted proteins | sample AOAMet1_18_M0_10_2_FD_188229 | JGI IMG/M metagenome (GOLD analysis project Ga0208971, IMG submission 188229) | Ammonia-oxidizing marine microbial communities from Monterey Bay, California, USA - CAN11_18_M0_10 (SPAdes) | ecosystem: Environmental > Aquatic > Marine > Intertidal zone | place... | reverse complement strand
AGGACAAGAAACGCTATGCTGTGCGCGTGTTGAAAAAGGCGTGGGATGTTCAACCGCACCCGGAATTGGCGGCTGCATACGCTGCGATTGAACCTGAGGAAACTCCTGTTGAGCGGATCAAGCGCTTTGCCAAGCTGACAAAGTCCAATGCGGATCATGCAGAAACAAAGATGTTGAACGCAGAGCTGAATATCGCCGCCGAAGACTTCCCCGCTGCGCGTCGCGTAATGGGCGATCTTGTCGACACCGCGCCAGATGCGCGCTCACTGACGATCATGGCTGCGATTGAGCGTGGGGAAGGTGCGTCCGATGCGGTTGTTAAAGGCTGGCTTGCCCGTGCGCTCAGCGCGCCACGTGGCCCGCAATGGGTCTGCGATGCCTGTAACCATATTCATGTAGAGTGGGAACCGGTTTGCGGCAATTGTGCAAGTTTCGATACGTTAAGCTGGAAATCACCGCCCGTATCTGAGGCTGTTGCACCCACAGGCGTTGCGATGCTGCCGTTGATCGTTGGCGCGCTCGAGGATCATTCGAGGGTAGACGTGGTCGACTTAGAAGACATTGTGGAGCCGGAAGAGGTCGTCGATGCAGAAGTCGTGTCTGAGGACATTGAAGATGCGAAAGCCTAGATTGTGAATGAAGATCATGTCGCACTGCTGACTAAAATGTTCGATGCGGCGATCAAAGCCGCTGACCCTTTGGCGTCTTTGAAAGTGCATTTACCGGACAAGCCCAAAGGGCGTACGGTTGTGATTGGTGCTGGCAAAGGTGCTGCGCAAATGGCAGCTGCGTTCGAACAGCTCTGGGGCGATCCTGTCAGTGGTGCGATTGTGACGCGCTATGGCTACGCAGCGGCATGCAAACATGTGAAAGTATTGGAAGCGTCGCATCCTGTTCCTGACGGGGCAGGTCTTGCGGCGACGTCCGCGCTTTTTGAAGCGGTCGAGGGGTTGGGGCCAGACGATCTTGTCGTGGCTTTGATATGTGGCGGCGGTTCTTCGCTTTTGCCAGCGCCACCAGAGGGTTTGACGCTTTCCGATGAGCAAGCTTTGAACGAGGCTTTGTTGGCTTCTGGCGCGCCGATTGGTGCGATGAATGCGATCCGCAAGCACTGTAGCAGGATCAAAGGGGGGCGCTTGGCGCAAGCGGCTTACCCTGCGCGTGTGGTGTCGTTGGTTGTGTCGGATGTCCCGGGTGATGATCCCGCGCAAGTGGCGTCTGGTCCGACTGTGCCCGATGATGTGACACTCGAAGATGCGTTGGGCTTGATTGAAAGCCTGCGCATTGTTTTGCCTGAGGCGATCAAAACACACCTTGCAAAAGAAAGCTCGCGAGCGCCTGATCCGCTAGATGATAGGTTTGCACGAAATAGCGTGACTGTCGTGGCCTCTGCTGGGATATCGCTAGACGCGGCTGCTGCGGTTGGGCGTGATGCGGGCTATTCCGTTTCGATCCTGTCCGATGCGATTGAGGGCGAGGCGCGCGACATTGGCTTAATGCACGCAGCCCTCGCGAAACAGGTTGCGGATAAAAATGCACCGTTCAAGAAACCATCGATTCTTCTATCAGGTGGTGAAACGACTGTGACCTTGCGTGCTAAAGGGCGAGGCGGGCGCAATACGGAATTTCTTTTGTCCTTCGCTCAAGCGATAGAGGGTACGCATGGCATTTCCGCGCTTGCGGCAGATACGGACGGGATTGACGGGTCAGAAGATAACGCAGGCGCGTTTGCGGATGGCCAAAGTGTTCTGCGTATGCGTGCGGGTGGTGTTGATCCAAGGGCGGCGCTGTCTGGCAATGATGCGTGGAGTGCTTTTGATGCAGCGGGTGATCTGTTCGTGCCGGGCCCAACAGGCACTAACGTCAATGACTTGCGTGCAATCATAATCGATGACGTCTAGATTATCTGGCACGCAATGTTGGTGAAGGCGGCAGCGTCTGGCGCATGCCATTAGTCGGTTAGAGAATGTTTTGGTGCAGCCCCAAAGAAAAGCCCGCGTAGTTGTTGATCAACGGTCAGGCACCATTGTTATGGGTGAGGATGTGCGTATTTCCCGCGTGGCAATTTCCCAAGGTAACCTGACCATTCGCATTCAAGAGGAGCCTTTGGTTGAACAACCTAACCCGTTCTCGCAAGGCGAAAGCGTGGCTGTTCCAAGAACAGCCGTGGATCTCGAAGAGGAAGAGGGTGTTGGGCTCGTTGAATTGAGGAGCGGTACGTCGCTATCCGAGGTTGTCGCTGGCTTCAATGCGCTTGGCGTCGCGCCTCGCGATATGATTGATATTTTAAAGAGTATTAAGGCGGCGGGCGCTTTGCATGCTGAATTTGTGTTGCGCTAAACACGTTCGACTAGATCAATCTTCGATACGAAGTTTTCGGCGCTTCTCAAGATCAATCTGTTTTTGGCGCTCACGAAATCTATCTTTGTCCTGCTCGGACGTTTCACTGAAGCATTGGTGACAAGACACGCCAAGTTCAAAATTTTCACGCTTCACATCTTCCGGCATGATCGGGCGTCGACACCCATAACAAAGTTGATGTGGCCCGATTTCCAAACCATGGCCAACGGAGACACGTCCATCAAAAACAAAACACTCGCCGTTCCACACAGACTTTTCTTCAGGCACCTCTTCCAAGTATTTTAGTATCCCACCTTTTAGGTGAAACACTTCTTCAATCCCTTGGCTTCGCAGATAACTCGTAGATTTTTCGCATCGAATGCCACCCGTGCAGAACATCGCAACCTTCTGGTTTGCAAAGCGCTGCTTATTGTCTTCCCACCAAGATGGAAACTCACGAAAACTCTTTGTCTTGGGATCGATTGCACCATCAAACGTGCCAATCGACACCTCATAGTCGTTTCGGGTATCAATCACGACAACATCTTCAGCACTTATGAAATCGTTCCAGTCTTCTGGTTCAATATACTGGCCGACCGCGCCTCTTGGATCAACGCCAGGCTGGCCCATCGTTACAATCTCTCGCTTCAACCTGACTTTGAGGCGCGCAAAAGGTTGCTCTGGACTAGTGCTCAGTTTCCAAATCAGATCTGCAAATTCCGGGATGCTACTGAGAAACCCCAAAATGGAATCTATATTTGCTGCTGCGCCAGAAATTGTACCATTGATGCCCTCATTGGCGATCAACAAAGTGCCTTTGATCTCCAGTTCTTCGCAACGCATTTTTACCGTGCATTGCATTTGAACGGGATCAGCGACTGGCGCGAAGTGATAGAGAGCGGCTATTTTAAACATGCGAGGTTCAGTAGCGGATTTTGACCCTTCAATGCAAGTAACCTATTACAAATCAAATACCGTGAAGGAGAAAACTATGCCCAAAAATGACGCATTGCTCGTCATCGATGTTCAAAACGACTTTTGCGAAGGCGGAGCATTAGCTGTGCCGGGGGGATCAGAGGTTATCGCACCGATAAATGAAATGCTGAAACACTCTGATATTAACGTGTTCTCGCAGGATTGGCACCCGAGTGATCATAGTTCTTTCGCGGATGTTCATCCTAATAAGAACCCATTTGAAGTAGTTTCCATGCCTTACGGTTCGCAAGTTCTGTGGCCGCGCCACTGCGTACAGGGCAGCGAAGGCGCAGTATTTCATAAGACTCTAAATGTGAACGCTGCTCAACTCGTCGTGCGCAAAGGATTTCGCACAGAAATCGATAGCTACTCCGCATTCTTTGAAAACGATCATACAACGGTAACAGGCCTTCACGGATACCTCACATCCAGAAGCGTCAAATCGATAACGCTGGTTGGCTTAGCGTTGGACTTTTGCGTTTATTATTCAGCTATGGATGCGCGAAAACTCGGGTATGACGTTACAGTTGAAAGCCATGCGTGCCGCGCCATCGATCTTGATGGAAGTTTGGATGCTGCTCTAACACAGATGAAAAGTGCAGGGGTTGTCCTGAAATAGAGGCCCCATTGCCCGTTTCGTTAACATTCTTGCATCACAGAGGAGGGTGAGCAGAGACGCGATTAATAGGGGATGTCCCAGCCTACCAAACACCACGCTACATTTTGAATCGCGATGACGTCATTGTCGAGCGGTTCCAAAGATATGCGCGTGGACGAATAGCACATTTTGGAAAACGGCAGATCTTAACGGTTGTCGGTTCTTGTTTTGTAGCGCTTCTAACGTCACCATTTTTTGGCCTGCTTGCTCTCGCCATCGCGCTTTGTGGTGAGCTGATGGATTGCTGTAATCTTAAGTGGCAACTTTCGGCGCTTGATCAGGGCAAAAATATAAAGCTGTGAACATCGCGGTTATGGCGACCGCTGTTTTTCAAGCCTTTTGTACGTCGATTTGCATCCTCTTGGCCGAGCTTCTGCCACAGGGTGGTGCAGGTGTAAATTTTGCGCTCGTTTTTTTGATGTCAGCGGCGCTCAACGCTGGCTTGGTTTGGCCTTATCACAAGCCTAGTTCTTTGATCTGGCTTGCCCTTTATTCGCTCACATTTTCGGTCATAATTGTCGATCAGTTGGGGCGATTAAACGGGCAACTGAAATCCTTTATGGCTGACGCCCTAATGATGCTGATGATGGCCTATATCGTCTGTATAATTTTGCAATGTATCGTGTTAAGTGATGCAAAACACCAAAAGAACACCCGACAAATTTTGGTGACATCGCAAGCACTAGAAGCATCCGACAAACTGAAAAACGAGTCGGAAGAACAAGCGAGAAAACTGTCACTCGTGGCACGTCATGCTAACGATAGCATCATAACTTCAGATACTTATGGGCGAATTTCTTGGGTGAACGAAGCATTTTCCAAAATCACAGGCTACACGCGCTCTTAAGCGATTGGTCGAACGCCTCCTGATTTTTTGAATGATGAGGCGACTGATTTAGAGGCCTCAAAAAAGATTGCGCAACACATTCAAGCAGGTGACCCCATTCGTGCTGAAGTTTTGAATAAACGAAAAGATGGTGAAAAGGTCTGGGTTGAAACTAATATTGTGCCGGTCAAATTGGATAACGGATCAATTGAAATGATCGTCGCGATTGAGCGAGATATCGCTGCGATCAAAGCGCATGAACAAGAGCTCGCCCATGCGAAGGTTCTCGCCGAGAAAGGGGAGCGCGCAAAAAGTGTATTTCTTGTCACTATGAGCCATGAAATTAGAACACCAATGAACGGGATCATCGGCCTGTCTGATCTTCTTGCAGACCTTGATCTTTCCGAAGATGCGCAAGCTTACGCGCGAACCATTAATGTATCTGCCGATGCCCTTCTGGCAATTATCAATGATATTTTGGACATCTCAAAACTTGATGTGAGGCACCTTACGATCGAGCCACGGCAATTCGATTTTAATAGTTGTTTTCGCAGTTCCGTCGAATTGTTTAGCCCGCAAGCAGCGAGCAAGGGCATCTATCTGGACGTCATTCAGGATGAAGTTTTCCCGAAGGACGTGTTTGGCGACAGCGGAAGTATTCGGCAAATTTTGCTCAACGTAATTGGGAACGCGGTCAAATTCACATCGCAAGGCGGAGTTACGCTTAAGGTAAATGTGAGTGAAACCCAGTCGCGCTACAGCGTGAAAGTGGACGTTATCAATACTGGAATTGGCGTTTCCGGAGATCGCACCGCTCAGATTTTGAAAATCTCCAACAAGCAGATAGTAGAACAACCCGCAAATTCGGTAGAACTGCGCTTGGCCTCTCGATTTCGCGCCAACTTGCGCGGCTCATGGATGGCGATATCGTAGTTCACTCTGAACCGGGTAATGAATCAACTTTTTCAATCACTTTGACGCTCGGTCGAGCGCAAAACACTCAGAGCACAAAGGTTGCGCCAGCGTTAACTGCCAAGGGCATTTCACCGATGTTGGTGCTGGTTGCGGAGGACAACAAAACAAACAGGTTCCTGATTTCGAAGTACCTAAAGGATCTACCCATTAATGTTCATTTTGCGCATGATGGTCGAGAAGCTGTTGAAAACGCTGTAGAGTTTTCGCCTGATTTGATTTTCATGGACATGTCTATGCACGAAATGGACGGACATGAGGCAACGAAAGATATTCGCGCCTAACTACAAGTGCAGCCGCGTATAATAGCACTTACAGAAAACGCTTTTGCCAATGATCGAAAAGCTTGTTTCGACGCAGGTATGGATGATTTTCTCGCAAAACCTGTAAAGAAGGCGGATTTGCTTTTGAAGCTTGCAGAACTCAGTGCTGAAATGGCAGCAAATCAGCTTTGATCCGATCAAACCTTTGGCGTATCAAGGCATGACATTTGCAGGTGAGGGTCGATTTTGGATATTGCAACACGTGTGTGGAACCACAAATGGAAGATTGATCCAATTGTTCGCTCCCTCATCGACGATGATTTTTATAAACTTTTGATGTGCCAATCGGTCTTTCAGAGCCACCCAGACACGCATGTCAAATTTAGCCTAATCAACAGAACTAAGTCGGTTCGCCTAGCTGATCTGATTGACGAAGGTGAGCTGCGCGAACAACTGGATCATATCCGTTCGCTATCGCTGAGCCGTGGTGAAAGTACGTGGCTGCGGGGCAATACTTTTTACGGCAAACGCCAAATGTTTCGATCCGACTTTATGGAGTGGTTCGAAAATATGCGTCTCCCCGAATATCATTTGGAAAAACGCGATGGCCAGTACGAGCTGACGTTTGAAGGCAAATGGTGCGAAGTTATGTTGTGGGAAATTCCCGCGCTCGCAGTGCTCATGGAGCTGCGCAGCCGAGCGGTCCTAGACAACATGGGCAAATTCGAGCTTCAGGTTTTATATGCCCGCGCGATGACCCGGGTTTGGGAAAAAGTCGAACGTTTGCGTGCTGTTGATGGCCTCCGCATCGCTGATTTTGGAACGCGGCGTCGGCATTCTTTTCTATGGCAGGATTGGTGTGTGCAAGCGATGCAAGAAGGGCTCGGCGAGAAGTTCGTAGGGACGTCCAATTGCAAGATTGCGATGAAACGCGACATCGAAGCGATTGGAACCAACGCGCATGAATTGCCGATGGTCTATTCTGCGCTGGCCCAGACCGATGATGCGTTGCGTCAGGCCCCCTACCAGGTTTTGGAAGATTGGCAGGACGAGCACGACGGAAATCTCCGCATCATCTTGCCCGATACCTATGGCACCCAAGGCTTCCTGGAACATGCGCCTGATTGGCTAGCGGGTTGGACGGGTATTCGCATCGATTCCGGTGATCCTGCGACGGGCGCTGAAATAGCGATCAAATGGTGGAAAGAGCGTGGAGAAGATCCCCGCGATAAACTGGTCATTTTTTCGGACGGTTTGGATGTTGAGAAGATCATCGAGCTGCACAAACAGTTTGAAGGCCGCGTGCGTGTGAGCTTTGGATGGGGCACACTTTTGACCAACGATTTCCGCGAATTGGTGCCGGATGGTGGCCTCGATCCGTTTTCAATCGTGTGCAAAGCGGTCGAAGCGGATCGTAATCCGACAGTTAAACTGTCGGACAATCCCGGCAAGGCAATGGGTCCTACGGATCAAATTGAACGATACAAACGCGTGTTTGAATTGGGCCAACAGACCCGCCAAGAGGTGATCGTTTAATCGTCGCCGGTTACGCGACCACGGAGCGCTTTCACTTCGCCGCGTTCCTTCTTGGATTTCAAGCGGCGTTTTTTGCTGCCTAATGTGGGACGCGTTGCAATGCGTCGTTTCGGTGCGACCAGCGCTTTGCGGATCAATTCGGCCAGTCGTTCGCGTGCGATTGCACGGTTTCGGGCTTGGCTGCGCTCTTCTTCTGCGCGGATTATTAAGGCACCGTCTAATGTCCAACGTCGGCCAGCCAAACGCTTCAAACGGGCCTTTACGGGTCCTGTGAGGCTTGGTGAACGCTCTGCTTCAAAGCGCAATTCAACAGCAGTTGAGACTTTGTTCACATTCTGCCCACCTGGACCGGAGGCGCGCGTGAACGTTTCTGTCAGCTCCCAATCGGCAATCTCTAAGGTGGGTGTGATTTGTAACATGTGCCCTACATGCCACGCCGCGCCGCCAGACGCAAAAAGGGCCACCCAATGATGAGTGGCCCTTAATCTGAGTTTCGGAGGCGTGCTGGTTAGGCAGTCGCCAATTTGCGGGCGCAAGGCCGGCTAGGGGTTGCCGCTAGCGGCGCACCTCGCAAATTGTCCCAACACTATTCTCCAATACCTTTTTAGACACAGGATCACCTCCTCTCATTTGTTTCAATCAAGGAAAGGATGGCATGGATATCGGTGAACACCAAACGTTTTTTAGGCTGAATGCTCTCTATTTTTGTACCAACGCGTGGTGATTGCTTTGAACGGCATCAATGCGATCAAGGCGAGGGTCAATTTCACACCCCAATCAGCGACGGCCAAGGACATCCAGAGCGGCGCAACAGGTCCGAACCCTAGAACTGGCAGTGTTTCATTTGCCCAGCTTACATCATTGGACGGCTCAAGGAAAATGAGGCCAGCCGAGAATGCGATGGTGAAGAAGAGCGCAGTATCAACCGTAGAGCCGATAATCGAAGACGCCAAAGGCGCGCGCCACCACTTGTCGTTTTTCAACGCTGAGAAGATCGAAACGTCGATCAACTGTGCCACAAGGAACGCCGTTCCGGAGCCAATTGCGATGCGAAGTGTGACCAGAGGGCCAAATTCGCCTTGCATCTGCGTACCGATCAGCGAGCAAATAACGCCGACCACGAAGCCCACGAAAATTACGCGGCGCGCGGCGTTCGCACCATAGATGCGGTTCATAAGGTCCGTCACAAGGAACGCGAAGGGGTAAGTAAATGCGCCCCACGTCAGCCATTGACCGAACAGAAACTGTACGAGGATATTAGAGGCAACAACGATGGTTGCCATGGCAAGGATGCCAGGAAGATAAGTGCGTGTCATAATGTGTGCCCGTTTTTTACAAGGTTGCGGCTACTTCCTCTCTTAAGCGAGAGTCGATGCCGTTTAGGCCTTGTAACGGGGTATGGCAAGCTATTCCTGCAGCTCAAACTCAACGATGATCGTGGATTGGAAGCGACTAAAATTGTCATCAGAGATCGCCACGAGACGAGTTTTCCCCTGTTGATCACGCCAAGCAGAAATTCCCTCAAGATTATCGAATTGCCCGAATTCTCCGGCGAATAGACGCTCGTGCCCAATGGGTTTGCCGTTGCTAAACTGGACACGTTCTATCTGTGCGGCAAAAGCGAAACCGTTGAAACCACGCGTTAGCACGTAAAGATGACCATCTGGCCCAAAATCTGCGCCAACTGGACGAAAGCTACCCACACGGGGAAGGTTGTAGATGGTGTTCCATGTGCCGTCAGTCGCTCTTTGGTAAATTCGAAATGGTGTTCGAATGCTGGCAGATCCTTCGCGCATGACGATGAAATGTCCTTCTGGCGAAATCGCGAAGGCTTCGTACCCGACGTTCTTGGGCGTGTTTGTTTTGACGAAAGGAAGCTGCTGTGCGTCGGGTGTGCCCTTCGCGTCCACATAGCTTAGAATGCGTGAATTATGTTCAGCAGAGATGTGGAACACACCGTCGGACGCCAGTGCTAGACCCTCTATATCGCGGTAGCGTTTTAGATCAGGCCGCGTTCCATCTTCGATAACCAAAGGAATGGTTTCGACAAGGGTCGCACCCTCCAATAAGCCATCCTGATCGCGCGTTAGGTCGCCACGATATAGCGTTCCATCGTCGCTGACAGCCACAAAACGCAACCCATCAGCGGTGACTTCTAGTCCAGAAACTCCACCGAAATATTTGTATTCCGGATGCCATGAAAAATGTGCAACCGGTTCTGCGCGTGGCTCAGCAAAAAGCTGCGACGCACAGAGAGCGGCGCAAATCGCTAGCGCGAGCGAAGAACGTCGGCGCATTGCTGAGGCAGGTCAGAAAGAACATATTCGCGGCGCACCCGAGGCTTGGGCTTAGGCGCATTCGGATCGCGCGGCTTGGCCTTTGGCGGGTTCAAAATATCATTCACCCATTTTTGCGCATCTGCACAGCCATCGCCAGCAGGTGGCGGGTTCTGATCTTTACATCCGCGCGCACCTTTGGGGCAGGCAAGACGCACGTGAAAATGATAGTGATGCCCATACCAAGGTCGAATCTTACGTAACCACCGACGATTGCCTTTCTCCGCGTTGCACATCGCAACTTTTGCACCGGGGAACACGAAAATGCGTGCGGTGCGTTTGTCTTTCGCTGCCGCTTTCATGATTTCCATGTGCTGGGGCGTGAACTTGTCGTTGATATAAGCACCTTTCGCGCGACGCAGCGAGAGAGAGCTGATCTTCTCACGTTCACGACGCGAAAGTTTGAGATTATTCGCAGGTAACATCCAGATATCGATGTCGAGACCAATCTGATGGCTGCGATGGCCAGAAAGCATAGGGCCGCCGCGTGGTTGGCTGATGTCGCCAATATAAAGCCCATTCCAGCCAGGCAATTGCGCGGCCTTGGCAGAGAGTTTTTGAATGAAATCGATTGTCGTCGGATGACCCCAATTGCGATTGCGCGACAGGCGCATGGCTTGCCACGTTGGTCCCGTTTCGGGCAATGCGACAGAGCCGGCAGCGCAACCTTTCGCGTAAGATCCCAAAGGTGCGGCGCGCTGGGTGGAGCCCTTTTTTGCAGCACCAAAAAGCTGTTTTGCTTCTGGTGCTGCGGACAAAGGGAGGGCGACAACCAAACTCAGAACAACGGCAACAACGAGCATCATTTTTCAAAATCGCCATTTTTATGGACGTAGGCTAGCAGGATTAGGCCGATCAAGAAAAGGAAGATCACAGGCGACACGCCTAGACGGGCACTTTGTGTAACGGTTGTGACGATCCCGATGAGAAGCGGCGCAAGGAACGCGGTAGCGCGACCAGACAGACCATAAAGCCCGAAATATTCGGTCGCGTTATCAGCGTCCGTGTGGCGCACCATCAAAGAGCGGCTTGAGGATTGTAGCATACCACCCATACCACCGATCAAAACGCCACAAATGATGAAAAGAAGGTCAGGTGTGCCTGCTGCGACACCTATGCCATAGACCGTGTCAGGGGTTATGTTGATCACCGTAAGGCTGACGCACATCAGAATGATAATCGTAAAGGTGATGACGGGTTTCGGACCAAACCGGCGATCTGCAAAGCCACCAAGATAGCTAAACACCGCCGCGCCGATTGCAGCAACAACACCGAAGACGCCGATCTGAGTGACTTCCCAATCGAGCACCAGTTTCGCGTATACCCCACCAAACGCGTAAAGCCCGTTCAGCGCATCGCGGTAGAACATTGAGCCGACAAGAAAGTACCCAAGAGAGCGGCGGGACTTGAGACCTTTAAGCGAAGCGATGACCTGCGAAAAGGCCTCTGAAAAGCTGGATCTGACTTGATCGGTGCGCACTTCGCGTACCCAGAGGAAATAAGGGATCATAAACACAATGAACCAAATGGCCGCGAAGGGACCCGTCGCGCGCGTTCCTTCGCGTGCCGCAGGATTAAGACCGAACAAAGGATCAAGGCCCGCAACTGTCTTCCCGTTGCCCTGCTCCACCAACAACAAAAGCGCGATGGCCAGTGCGATTACGCCACCAAGATAGCCAAACGCAAAGCCTGAGCCGGAGATCTTACCAATCTGTTCCCGTGTACCCAAACCCGGCAATTGCGCGTTGGTGAAAATAAGCGCGTACTCAGCACCGATAAAACCGATGCCGAAGGCAGCGAGCATCCAGAACAAATTGCTCGCATCCGGCGCAGTATACCAAAGGGCTGCGCAGCCCAGAACATACATAATGCTGAACGACACGATCCACGGCATTTTGCGCCCTGTGCTATCTGCCATCGCGCCAAAAATGGGGGCAGAAAAAGCGATGACCAGCCCGATCAGCGCAGTTGTCCACGCCCACATGGATTGTGCATTTGCGTCTGCGATCCCTTCCTCAAGCCCTTGGCCAAGGTAGTAAGTCGCAGCAATCGCCACAAAGAAGGGACCGAAGATGAACGTGTTGAGAACCGTATGATAGGGTTGGCTCGCGAAGTCGAAAAAGTACCAACCCCAGATGCGTTTCCGCAAGTTTTTGTCAGCGTTTGCGCTTGTCATTTTTCTGTCCCCTGTGCTTGAAACAGTTAGACATATACAAACTCATCCGCGCAAGCGTTTAGTCTTGCATCGGCGGCCAAGGGCGGCTTGCATCCGCTTCGATCCAGTTGGCGACCCACGCGGGAATGGGCGGCGATACTGTATCGCGCCCCATTGCTTCTGCCACGCGCGCGGGCGCGATGATACCGGATTTATCGGTCACCGCCGCTCGATAGAGGGCATGATTAGCGACCTCGCCGTCGCTTTTGATCATGCATTGTTCGAGATAGAAGAACCGTTCATCCCAACACACTGCGCGCGATTTCATCGTGAAGGCTTCAAACGTGCGAATGCGCCTTCGATACCGCACAGATACGCCAGCCATCGTCAGACCCCATTGGTTGCCTTTGAGCGCATCGATCAAACCCGCGCGCTTCGCCAAGGGAATACGCCCAAGATCGAGCAGAGTTAGCGTGCGCCCATTGTTCAGCTCCATCCACATATCGATGTCCCAAGGCCAACACCGGTGATGCGACACGTGGGTTTCGTCAAACCCGATCGGAGGCAGGTTTCGGCTTTGCCACAAAGCTTTGATCATACGAATGAAAGGGTACATATGCGCGCTCCTATTGCGCCCCTCACTTGCGATAGTTTGCATTCGCGTCAAGTCGCGACCCCACGGCACTTGCCGCCGGCCCTTTGCGCGACTACCTAGGGGACGACTAGAAATTTCGGAGCCTGCCCCATGTTGTCGCTTTTCCAAATCCTGATGCTGATCCTTGATATCGCGTGGTTCTTCATCGTTGCTCATGTAATCATGAGCTGGCTGATCAATTTTCAGGTCCTCAATCTGAACCAACAGTTCGTTGCGCAGATTTGGTATGGTTTGAACCGTATCCTAGAGCCTGTGTATTCGAAAATTCGCAGCTTTTTACCGAATATGGCGGGCATTGACCTTGCGCCTTTGATCGCTCTGGTCGGCGTTTACGCGCTGCGCATCATTATCGCGAACAATATCCAGGCCTTTTACTAACACTCCATCTTGTGTGAGTTGCTAACCTATGGGACATATCCAGTAAGAGCAGAGCAATGCCATTACAGGACATCCCATGGACCGCGCCGCATCGCTATTAAGCGACGTTTTCGGATTTAACGCCTTTCGCCCCGGCCAGCGCGACATCGTTGATGCGGTGGCGGGAGATCAAAACGTGCTCGCGATCATGCCGACGGGCGGTGGTAAATCGTTGTGCTATCAGCTGCCTGCCTTGATGGATGACAGTGGATTAACGGTTGTCATCTCTCCTTTAATCGCGTTGATGCGCGATCAGGTTCAAGCGCTGAAAGCTAGTGGTGTTGTCGCGGGTGCGCTGACCTCTGGCAACACGGACGAAGAAACCAACGCGGTGTTCGAGGCGATTGACGCAGGTACTTTGCGACTTTTGTATATGGCGCCGGAGCGGCTTGCCTCTGGTGGGGTCGTCAATCTGCTCCGCCGCGCGGGTGTGCGCCGTATTGCTGTAGATGAGGCGCATTGCGTTAGCCAATGGGGTCACGATTTCCGGCCCGACTATCTACGTATCGGTGATCTGCGTCGCACGTTGAACGTGCCGATTGCTGCCTTCACCGCCACCGCCGATGCAGAAACACGCGTCGAGATTGCGGAGCGTTTGTTCGATGGCGAGACCCCGCAAACTTTTTTGCATGGCTTTGATCGCCCTAACATCCACCTAGCTTTCGCTGCCAAAGATGGCCCGCGCCAGCAGATCCTTAGCTTTGCAGCTGCGCGTAAAGGTCAATCGGGGATCGTCTATTGCGGCACGCGCGCGAAAACCGAAGGGCTGTCTGGCGCGCTAAATCAAGCGGGACATAGTGCGTGTTTCTATCATGGCGGCATGGAACCTGATGTGCGCCGCGAGGTCGAAGCACGCTTTCAACGTGAAGATGGGTTGATTGTCGTGGCCACCGTTGCCTTTGGGATGGGCGTTGATAAGCCTGATATTCGTTGGGTCGCCCACGCGGATTTGCCCAAATCGATTGAGGCATATTACCAAGAAATCGGTCGCGCTGGTCGTGATGGTGCGCCGGCTGAAACGCTCACCCTTTACGGGCCTGACGACATTCGCCTGCGCCGTAGCCAGATCGACGAAGGCCTTGCGCCCCCCGAACGACGCATGGCGGATCATGCGCGTTTGAATGCGCTTCTTGGTTTGGCTGAAGCCCTCGATTGTCGCCGCGCGAGCCT
>Ga0208971_1001401_pt1 | contig 14407 bp, 9 predicted proteins | sample AOAMet1_18_M0_10_2_FD_188229 | JGI IMG/M metagenome (GOLD analysis project Ga0208971, IMG submission 188229) | Ammonia-oxidizing marine microbial communities from Monterey Bay, California, USA - CAN11_18_M0_10 (SPAdes) | ecosystem: Environmental > Aquatic > Marine > Intertidal zone | place... | reverse complement strand
CAATTGTCCACCCTCAGCAAGACCAACACTGTAGCAAAACATGGTGAGTTTTCGTTTCGCGGTTAAGCTGGAATCAAGTTGTCTCAGACTACCGGCAGTCGCGTTACGAGGGTTAGCAAAAAGCTTTTCGCCCTGTTGTTCGGCTTTAACATTGAGGTTATCAAAAGTCGATCGGGCGATATAAATTTCACCTCTCACTTCTAATCTTTCAGGATAACCTTCCCCCAACAATTTCAATGGGATTGATTCAATAGTTCGCACATTCTGCGTAACATTTTCGCCCGTGGCGCCATCGCCCCGGGTTGCCCCTCGCACCAGTTTGCCATTCTCGTAGAGCAAACTGACTGCGACCCCATCAATTTTTGGTTCGCAGATGTACTCAAGATCACCGTTTCTATTGAGTCTTGATTGGATTCGGCGATCAAAATCAATCAGGTCTTCTTCGCCAAAAGCATTATCCAGCGACAGCATCGGACGCTCGTGGGTAACCTGGGAAAAACCTTCCAATGGCGCTGAACCCACTCTCTGGGTAGGTGAATCATCGCTAACTAATTCAGGATGTTCCGCCTCAATATTCTTAAGCCGCTGGAACATCTGGTCAAATTCGGCATCCAGAATTTCCGGAGAATCAAGCGAATGGTAGAGATAGTTGTGATGATTGATCTGGTCTCTAAGAGACGCCAGTTCTTGAAGCAATTTGCTGGATGTACTCATCTTTGAGCGCTAACGGTAATAACGGTGTACGAACTCGACCAACGATTGTCGACCATGCTCAATAGTTTGCGGTGTCAGCACGCTTCGTGATTCGTCTTTCACTTCTCCGACTAGGTCAAGCGCAAGATTTTGAGCGACTTCAACCATCTGATCGTAAGCCGCAAGCGGGTCATTCAATAGATTTGCCTGCATGAACAGAGAAATAGCCGGTGTTTTTATCTGATGCATTTCACTGACCACAAATGTGCCCGGTGCAACAGCATTGGCGGAACTAAAAAGAATTTTTCCCGCGTCCGAGGTGCGGTGAAAGATATCCATCTCACCGAATGTCATGCCCTGGTCAAGCAAACATTCGAGCAAATGCTGACCCTCAAAAGGCCCATGAATAGCCGCAACATACAAGATGACAAAACGTTCAGGGCAATTGGCGCCAGGCCGCTGCTTCGTTGTCGATTCATGGTCGGAAACTGACGTTTGCTCATCGACACTCGTTTCAATTTTTTGCGCGGATTCGGTTACCGTTCTAACACGATCTCGGGCAGGTGCTCGCTGGATGTTTCTTTCTGCTCTAGGTCTATCTGCTATCCGTCTATCTGCGGGGCTTGCATCACCCATTTCGACCGGGTCCATCAAGACCGGCACCTCTTCATTTAGGTCAAGTGCCACTTGCTCTGGATCCGAAACTAGCCGCGCGCCACCATTGGGTAACTCAGCCTTGAAATAGGAAAGATCGTGTTTGTCCTCGTCATCCAGGTCACCGTTGTCGGTGAGGAATGTTTTGTCGAGCGCCATCTTCAGGGTATTGCGATTAGAACGCATTCGCCAGTAGCCATGCACTAGCACCCCAACAATGAAAACCGGGCCTATTACGAGTAGCCAGTCTCGTACATCAAACTCCATTAATGATTCCATCACGTCATCTGGGCCTTTCTTGATTCACACGTCGAGCTAAACCGCCGCCAGCGCTACGGCTTCATCTACATCAACCGATACCATTCTTGATACCCCTGGCTCATGCATCGTAACACCCATAAGCTGCTCTGCCATCTCCATGGCGATCTTGTTATGGGTAATATAGATAAATTGTACCGTTCGAGACATCTCTTTGACTAGGTTTGAGTACCGACCCACGTTTGCGTCGTCTAGCGGTGCGTCAACCTCATCCAGCATACAAAACGGCGCCGGATTCAAACTGAATATTGAAAACACCAACGCAATCGCAGTTAACGCTTTTTCTCCACCAGACAGCAGATGAATACTAGAATTTCGTTTACCGGGGGGTCGCGCCATCAGACCCACGCCAGTATCTAGCAAATCTTCACCCGTCATCTCAAGATAAGCATGACCGCCACCGAATATTTTTGGAAACAACTGCTGCAGCTTGTTGTTGACCTTGTCAAAAGTCTCTTTAAATCGTGTTCTTGTTTCGATATCAATTCTGCGGATCGCGTTCTCAAGCGTCTGCAGCGCTTTTTCAAGATCCTCATTTTGAGCGTCTAGGTAGACCTTCCGCTCAGACTGCACTTTGAACTCGTCAATTGCTGCTAGATTGATTGCACCAAGACGTTGAATGCGATTGCCTATTCGCGTCAGATTTTCTTCCCAACTACTTTCCTCTGCATCTTCTGGCATGGCACTCAATACGTCGTCGAGCGCTTCGCCGTCTTCTTCGAGTTGTTCCTTGATTGTTGTGCGACGAACCTCGAGCGCTTGCCAGTCCATACGAACCTGGTCAAGACTGGTTCTGATTTGTTCAACCTGCTCTTCAAATCGTGAGCGCTCTTGTTCCAGATTACGGATCTCATGTTCGATCGCTTCCGACTTCTGCCGCACGTTTTTTAACTCAACTTCCACTGACAGCCGCTTCTCCAATTGAACAGCAAGCTCCTGTTTGAGTTGCACCTGAGGCTCTTCACTCTCGTTGATGCTCACCTCGAGTGCGGCCTTGCGCTCAGCCAGCAGTGCCTGCTGCTCCTGGAGTCTGGTCATTGCCTGCTCCGTTGAAGTCACCTGAGAGTTAAGCGATTGAATCTTCAAGGCAAGCTGGTGAGAAGCATCGCGATGCTCCCTAGCCCGCGTTCTCGCGTCTTCGAGCTGCTGTTGTTTCTCGTGTCGATCATGCTGCATTGATTCGCGCTTGAGATTATTTTGCTCCATGTCATCCATCGCGCCCTGCAGCGTGTTTCGCGCCAGCTTCAGGTTTTCCTGGTCTTCCTCAACATGGATGGTATTAGATTCGATTTCATCATTGGCCCGGCCAAGATCAGTTTTGATCTGCTCGGCTTGCAGTTTCTTGGCACCGAGCTGTGCTCTGGTTTCACTAAATGCCCGCTGCTGTTCAGCCAAACGGGTTTGCTCGTTATCACGATCTTTCTCCGCCACCTGCAAAGCAGCCACGCCTTCTTCGAGCCCTTCAGTAAGATCCCCTACTGTCGCCTGCAACTCTTCTATCTGCGCTTCGAGCGAGGTTAATTCTGCCTGTCGCTTGATCACACCCGCGGTGGCATCCTGATCTTTACTCACCCGTAACCAATTAACACCCAACCAAATGCCTTCAGGGGTGATGACTGATTGCCCCGCCTGCAGCTTACTACGCGTGGCAAGCGCTTCATCCAGCGTTTCAGCAATCATCACGCCGTTCATCAAGTGACTCAGATCGACATCGCATGAGAGCTGCGACAATAATGGCGTCATGGTTGCATCGACCATGGGTGCGGAACCGCCGTTGGTCTCCATAAAATTCAAGGAACCTTTCTCAAAATCTCCAAGAATCGCGCTTACCGCATCTACACCATCAACACATACCGCCTGCAAATAATCACCAAGCACCGTTTCAGCAGCAACTGCCCAGTGATCATCCACTTTAAGCTTTTCGCCTAGGCGGGTGCTGTTTTTCATGTTGTGCTTTTGGAGCCACTCCATTTCGGCATCATCTTGCTGGCCAAGGGCAGACTGCTGCAAGGCTTCCAGCGAAGCGTATCGACCGCGTACTCCCTGTAAACTACTACGTTTTTCATCCAACTGGCTGTTGAGGCTCTGATTTTCAACTCGCTGGGTCTCGATCTTATCTACCAGTTCCCGTAATTCTTCTTCGATACGGGCTATTTGCACTTCCTGCGTTTCAAGCATCGATTCAAGCGGAGATATTTCCTGCTCTACAGTAAGACCTTCAAGACGTTCAACATCGCCATTTAGCACGATCAGACGCTGGTTGAGCCGCTCAATGGACTGTTCTAATGAGGCAATCCTCGCTTGCTGAACCTGCCCCTGATTCTGGGACTGAGCTGACAGAATGTTGAACTCCTCCCAATTCTGTTGCCACGCCTGCATCGCTTGTTCAGCTTCGATCAATTGACCACCAGAAGTTTCTTCACTCAATCGAACCTCGTCTTGACGGGGTTCAGTCTGACCGAGCTCATGACGGAGTTCTCCTAACCGGCGCTGGTCATTGTCGATGTCTGAGCGAATTTTGTACCAGTTTTCGGATACTTGTTCCAGATCCCTGTTCAGCTCCTGGTTACGTTCATTCTGAAACTGAATACTGTCTTCGACCCGCGCGATTTCAGTACCTAGATCATAGTACCGCTTCTGCACGTCGTTCGACTCGTCTCCTAGTTGAACCATCGTCTGGCGCTTTTGTTCCACCTCAGCATCAACCCGGCGTTGATCCGCTATTCTTGCTTCCTGTTCAATTTGCAGGCGATTGATATTGTCTTCCTTCGCCTTGGCATTGGTTGTAATGGACTGCCATTTCAACCCATGCAGCTGCGCGCGCACATTCCGCTCGTCTTTCTTAAATTCCGTGTATTTCTCTGCAGCCCTAGCCTGGCGCTCAAGATGGTGAAGCTGACGTTCCAGCTCATCTCTGAGGTCATGCAGCCTGTCTAGGTTGTCTTTTGTATGGGATATTCGACGCTCGGTTTCACGCCTTCTCTCTTTATATTTGGAGATACCGGCAGCTTCTTCGATATAGACGCGAAGCTCTTCGGGTTTTGCTTCAATCAGGTTACTGATCATGCCCTGTTCGATAATTGAGTAGCTTCTGGGGCCGAGTCCCGTACCAAGGAAGATGTCAGTGATATCTTTTCTTCGACATTTTTGGCTATTCAAGAAATAATTTGATTGCCCATCGCGGGTAACCTGGCGCTTGATAGAGATCTCGTTATAGGCGGCGTACTCCCCCACCAACCTACCTTCGGTATTGTCAAAAAGCAGCTCAATACTTGCCTGACCAATGGGCTTTCGCGTGGTTGAACCATTAAAAATGACGTCCGCCATGGACTCGCCTCGCAGCGTTTTCGCGGAGGACTCGCCCATGACCCATCGGACTGCATCAATGATATTCGACTTACCACATCCATTGGGACCAACAACTGCACATAAATTGGTGGGGAATGGAACTGTTGTAGGATCTACAAATGACTTAAAACCAGCGAGCTTAATTGCCTGCAAACGCATATATCTTTCTTACTCCTGATTCTTCTTATTATCTTTTCATTGTCTACCCGCAAAACGACCAGCACAGATCAACGCCGCGGTGTCACAAGCGGGGCCATGTGGTCAAATTTGCGCTGACATTCTATTATAGTTTCGGTGCGTACGCCCTCTTTTATTGCACACTCCGTCGCATACTCGCTCATCGGCCCAATCAAATGCTCTATCATCAGTTTACTCTGGAGAAATAGCACAGAAAGCATCGTACTAGCGCAACTGATCAGGTTTTACTCACCGCGCAATACCCTTCCCTCTGAGAGCATCAAACCAATCTGAAAATGATCTTCTTGGATCGATTGTAAGGGAATCAAGTTCGGTGGTTTGTCCAACGTTATGCGGTCATTCGACAGCCCGAATTGGTCACTTTTTGTTCATGAATAATAATCGAACGGAATCGATTAATGCTTTCTTAACATGACTAGAATAGCGCCTTGATTATTGCCTTCAAATTCGAAACTCAGAATTTCTTGTCGATACAGATATGTTGCCAGTTCAGCACCAATAGCTTCACGAATTCGTCCCGAGCCAACGATAAATCTAGCACCAGCCCCTCTATCCCTGTTCACTTCGTCGAGTGTCTTGTTCAGTTTTGTTATCGCTACCCGCACTGTCTCTCTATCATGGGCAATATCAACAGTAACCACGTGACCATCCGTTTGCTGATCAAGCAAATCATCACACTTTGGGCAATGACTCATTTCTCTTGAAAGTATCATGCCGCACTGCAAACAGTCGATTTTATTATGCATTGAGCACCTGCCGTCGTTTGGTGCCAGTCTCAGCGACCGACCGGTGTCACCTGCTGCGAGGCAGGTTTTTGGTAGCGATTCATTAACACAATCGCCGGCTCGCTTGATTGGCGGAACTCCCGATACAGATCAAGAAAATCAAAAACCAGATTATTCATCTGGCTAGGTTCCGAGTTGGTGAGAAATACCATGCCTGTTTGAAGACGTGGATTAAACATCATTTCGCTCCGCATACCTTTTACATAACCACCGTGGTGGACAAATCCAGCGTCCTCGCCATAGTCGAACAATCGCCAGCCTAATCCATAGGCAGTATTTCCAAGCCCTCGACGGCGCTTGTAGTGTGCTTGTCTCAAGGTTGTCCTGATCACAGGGGAGTGCATCTCACTCAACATATCCGACGACAGGACAACCGGTTCATGACCGAGTTGGGCGAGCAACCACTGAGTCATGTCTTCGATACTCGCATTGACCCCGGCCGCGGGCGGAATACGATAATAATGGTCGGTGGTGCGGGTTTCACGCCAGTGGCTGCCAGTCCAGATATGTGGCCTCGCATGATTTGGGTCATCAAGGAAAGCTTCTCGGCCAAAAGATGCACGCGCCATGTTCAACGGTTCAAATATTTTACGGGTGACAAACCCCTCGTAATCAACGCCCGTATTGGCGGCGACGACGTCGCCAACCAGACTAAAAACAACATTTTGATATCCATAGCACTCACCGGGAGCACAAATAAAATCGACCCTATTCAGTCGTTTCACGATTCGATCATAAGACATATTGTCCTCAACCAGATTCGTATAGGCATGTGGCATCAGACCGCTGGACTGAGACATGAGGTGTTTCAAGCTAATTTCATTGCCGTAGTCTGGTCGCTTGAAATTCAGCTCTGCGAGCGAATCTTTTATGGGCGATTGCCATTGCACGGCACCTTCTTTCACTAAAATAGCCGCCGCCGCAGAGGCAAAAGTCTTTGAAATCGAAGCTAGTCTAAACAGCGTTTTTTCGGTCACAGGCTCAACATCACCAGCCTTTTGCACACCCCAGGTTTTCTGCAGTAAAACTCGGCCGTCTACGACAACGACAAGCGCAGCACCCGGGGTTGTATTAATCAATGGGCCAAAAACCTTTTGTTCAAGATCAATGGCAAATTGCTCACGGGGGCTATTTTGTTGTTCCTGCCCTAACGTCTTGGCGGCCAATGCGATACTATTTTGAAACAGACACACAGCCGTAAGCAGGCTCACGATCAGGAGCACAGATACTTTTTTAACGGGTTTTGGAGAAACAGCGATCATTGCTGCCAATTTTCCCACAAAGCACGACATCTACCAAATGCTTATTGCATCAAGGGGTCATGTGTATACCCTCACAGGAGAATTCAACCATGCAGAACCGCGTAAAAGAACAATGGCAGATAAGAAAAGCGGCGGTGACCAGCCATGGCCCCGTGGTGGCATCTCAACATCATCTCGCGTCAGATGTTGGCGCAGGTGTACTCGCTAGCGGAGGTAACGCCGTCGATGCGGCCATCGCAACGGGTCTTGCTCTGGGGACTGCCGAACCTTGGATGAGCGGCATTGGCGGCGGTGGATATATGACCATTTACCTCGCCAAAACCGACGAGGTAAAGGTTGTTGAATTTGGCATGCGCGCGCCATTCAACGCATCCTCTGCGGACTATCCACTTGCTGCCGAGGGTATCAATTCATCTGATTCTTTCGGCTGGCCTAAAGTCGAAAATGACGCCAATATTCACGGCCCTCTCTCTATCGCAGTACCGGGCTATATCAAAGGTGTCGCGCTTGCCCTTGAAAATTTTGGCACACAACCCTGGGACAAAGTGATTGAACCGGCTTGCCAACTCGCTGAATGGGGACTACCTATTGACTGGTTTTCATCCTCAAAGATCAACACCTTCGCCCGTGAGCTGAACCGGTACGACGAGACACGCAGCGTCTATCTCGCGGACGGCTTCCCACCTGTCGCGGACCTTGAAGGTAACATGTGGGGTTTACCTCTGGGTCAACTTCACAAGACCTATCGGCACCTGCAGACCCATGGACCTGAGAGCTACTACACTGGTGACCTCGCGGGAATGATTTGCGCCGATCTAAATGCAGCAGGTTCACGCATCTCGCTGGAAGATCTTGAAAAGTATGAAGCAAAAATCACGACGCCATTGTCAACGACTTATCGAGATTCTGAAGTTTTTGTTGCAGGCAATCTCACCGCGGGTCCAAGCCTTGTCCACGCGCTTGAGCACCTTGAAAATCATTATACACCCGGTGTCATATCCGCCGATCTTGATCCTGCTCAGTACGAAGCCTTCGCAAACGGATTGCTTTCAGCCTACGACTTTCGTTTGAAGCATCTCGGCGCAGGTCCGGACAAAAAGACCTCTGAAAACACGACACACGTTTGTGTCACCGACAGCGAAGGTAACGTTGTGTCACTGACACAAACCATCATGTCCGGGTTCGGTTCAAGAATCATGCTGCCTCAAACAGGCATACTGATGAATAATGGGATGATGTGGTTCGACCCAACCCCCGGCACACCAAACTCTGTCGAAGGAGGCAGACATCCACTCTGTAATATGTGCCCCGTCATCGTGAAAAAAACTGCTAACAATGCATCAGCCAATTCGGTATTTGCAGTGGGTGCGTGCGGCGGGAGAAAAATATTCCCGTCAGTTTTCCAGCTTATTTCATTTATGGTGGACAACCAGCTTGATGTTGATGATGCAGTACACAGACCGAGAATTGATAATTCCGGATCGGAAGTCATCACAATCATGGATTCAATGCCCCAAGAAGTTGTCGATCAACTTACCAACCGCTTCCCCCAATCAAGACTGAGGCCGAACGGCGTGTCACCTAATCACTTTGCATTGCCACAGCTTGTGGAGAATGTTTCAAACAGCACAAACACTGGCGGTTGTTTCGTTCCATCTCCACACGCGAAGGTTTCCTGCGCAGACGATTTTTAAACAACACACCGCCGTGGAAATTTAGCGCTTTTTCTGTGCTTGATGCAGCTGGCTACTCGAGACCCTGCGACCGCAAGTAGTCTTCGTAGGTACCTTGATAGTCGACAATACCTTCCTCTGTGAATTCAAGGATCCTTGTCGCGAGAGACGAAACGAATTCTCGATCATGACTGACAAAAAATAGCGTGCCGGGGTAGTTTTCCAGCGCCAGATTCAACGATTCAATCGATTCCATATCCAAATGATTCGTAGGTTCGTCCATCAACATGATGTTCGGTCGCTGCAACATGATTTTGCCGAATAGCATTCGACCTTGCTCTCCCCCCGAAATCACCCGAACTGATTTCTTGATTTCATCTCCGGAGAATAACAAACGGCCCAGCGTCGCCCGATAAACCTGCTCATCGTCTCCTTCCTGACCCCATTTACCCATCCAGTCGAGCAGGATTTTATCTTCTTCAAAATCCTCCGCATGATCCTGCGCATAATACCCGCGAACCGAGTTCTCAGACCATTTAACGGTACCGGTGGTGGCTTCAAGATCACCCTGTAGGCAACGCAACAGCGATGTTTTGCCGGCACCATTAGGACCAATGATCGCCACCCGCTCGCCAACATCGACAATCAGATTCAAATCCTTGAACAGTTCTTCGTCGTAGGTTTTACCCAAGCCTTCGATTTCTACCGCTCTACGAAATAGCTCTTTGTTTTGCTCAAAGCGGATATAAGGATTTTGTCTGCTCGAAGGCTTAACCTCAGCCAGCTCAATTTTATCAATCTGTCGGGCTCGGGATGTTGCCTGTTTCGATTTTGAAGCATTAGCGGAAAATCGACTAACGAAGGACTTAAGTTCCGCTATCTGTGCCTTCTTTTTGGCGTTGTCAGACACTAGGCGTTCTCTTGCCTGTGTCGATGCCACCATATACTGATCATAAGAACCAGGATAGACGCGCAGTTCGCCGTAGTCGAGATCAGCCATGTGCGTGCAGACACTATTCAAAAAGTGCCTATCGTGAGAAATGATAATCATGGTGCAGTTGCGTTCATTCAACACGCCTTCAAGCCAGCGGATTGTATTGATATCTAGGTTGTTGGTGGGCTCGTCCAGCAACATGATATCTGGCTCTGAGAACAACACCTGAGTGAGCAGCACACGCAATTTCCAACCCGGCGCAACCTCACTCATGGGCCCGTAATGTTGCTCGAGAGGAATACCCACACCAAGCAGCAACTCACCAGCGCGGGCTTCAGCGCTGTAACCGTCCATCTCAGCAAACTCTGACTCAAGATCTCCCGCGCGAATGCCATCGGCTTCGGTCATCTCTGACTTGGCGTAAATCGCATCTTTTTCTGATTTGACAGCCCAGAGTTCGTCATGTCCCATCATCACAGTATCGATAACGGAGTAGTCTTCAAAGGCAAACTGATCTTGGCCCAGCTTGCCAATGCGTTCATTAGGATCTTTAGATACATTACCTGAAGTCGGCGCTAGATCACCGCCTAGAATTTTCATAAACGTCGATTTACCGCACCCATTGGCGCCGATCAGGCCATAGCTGTTGCCATCGCCAAATTTGACGGAAACATTTTCAAACAGTGGTTTAGCGCCAAACTGGATAGTGATATTGGAGGAAATAAGCAATTTTGGTTACCGAGTTGATCAATGATGCAGGCATAAAACGGCGCGCATTATGACACAATTTTTCTGCAACTCAACCAATCGACAACACATCTTTGCGTCGACGTTCAGCGATAGAAAAAGATCTTCAACCCGGTCTGCCAGTGCGAGCAGTGGCAGTCATCATTATCCAGATTGATCCTCAGCTAGCACCTCCTTAATCGCCTTGAGCTCATCTGCTTCGGACTTATCCTTATAAAAGGGATCGAGAGGGTAGCAACCGGAAATCAGCCCCTTTCGCGGCGCAGTGGTGCAATCGCTAAAGGTTCGGCAAATTTTCTTTCTCACCATGCCTCTGCCAGATAGCAAATCAACCGGTAAGTCAGGATAGGAAAGCACCATTCTGCCAATACCCACAGAATCAACCATCTGATTTTCAACCAGTCCCTGCGTTACGTGGGCAAACCATTCCTGCAAATAGGTGTACCCAGACCCCACAAAGGTGAGGTTCGGAAATTGGGCTTTAAGTTCCGCCGTTGCTTTAATCATCCTGGCGACGCCAACGAGCGGATCTTCCGGTGGCTGGTATCCATCTGATGGTGGATAGCGCGCCGGTCGCTGAATGTGCGGATTGTAGTAGGGGCTCCCCGCAGTGATGCAGACCAGTCGAATATCGAGTTGCTCCAGCAGACCCAGAAATTTTACCGTCTCAGTGAGATCAACCTCTAGCCCGGTATCATCACCGCCAAAACGATAGCTGCCTTCGACGATGACCGGTTCACCGGTACCATTAGGTCCCGGTTTGAACGGCGCCAGATCATAAGCGGACAATCGCACGCCGATGCCGAGATCAGGACAACGTTTCTTTATGCCATGAACCACATCTCGCAGAAATCGAGTGCGGTTCTCAAAACTGCCACCATAACGACCTTCGCGGGACACGCCCGAAAGAAGCTCATGTGAGAAGTAACCGTGACAGTGTTTCACATCGACAAAATCAAAGCCTGCCTGTGCAGCAAGCTCAGCTCGCTCAATAAAGCGGGCAACAACTGCGTCAATTTGATCATCGCTCATCAAATGTCGGTCGGTACCATTGACACGCAAATCGAGTTCCGGATGCCGATAAACCATCTGCGGTTCGATAACGCCGGTCGGCCGACTCCAGCGGCCCGAATGTGTCAACTGCAGCCCAACAACCAGGTCTTCGTCGGTTCCAAATTTCTGCCTGTGGGCAGCGCGCATCTCTTTATAAAGGGATGAGATGTTATCAACCGTATCGTTATTAAGTACCAGCTGCCTGGGATTCGCCCTACAGGCATGATCGATTGCAGACGCCTCGCATCCCCACAATAGTTTTGCGCCGCTGCCCGCAAAATTCAGCCAGCGACGGGCGACTAACTCAGAGGGCTGGCCATCGATTTCAGCATCCCAACCTTCCATTGGCAAAATCGAATATCGATTGCCGATGGTTCTGCTGCCCCATTGGATAGATTCACCCAGACAGGTTTCCTTGGCACCGGGGGCAATCTCATCCGATTGGCTCGCCACTGGGATATTGTAACCAAACCCCGAAAACACCTCCTGAAGTTGATGAGCTGTTTTGATCGCGGGTATTTTTTTTAACTTCATGATGAGATTAACTCCAGGCGACGGGCGATGTCTTCGAGGATCAACAGGTCTGATGCAGGTCTTGGGGCAATACCCGGTGGGCACTGATCATTACTCAGCGTGCCGCATATTTTAAGAAACTGCGCGGCACTATGCTTGTAGGAAGGCACAGGCGCACGAAACACGAACTGGCCAAGATACTGCAGCAAGTCATTCAAACCGTAAAAAGCATCGTCACCTGCCAGCCAGCAAGCATCGCGCTTGGCAAATACTTCAGGCGCGAACGACGACAGCCCAAGCAAATAGTCGCTGCCATAGATCACCATATCAATTGCCAAGTCATTGCCGGTGAACACCTGAAATTCAGGTCTGACATCGTTACGCAGGCGTATTCTTTCCCACTCTTGCAGTCGGTCTAGTGACGAATGTTTCGCACCAAGGCAATTGGGCAGCATCATAAGCTCTCGATAAGCCGCTAAATCATAGATGCGTCCATAGGGGACAAATTGCGCCCCCAACTCGAAGCCGACAAAGTCAATGCCTGAGGTGATTTCCCGTAACGCACCAACCCATGCTTCGCCATCTAGACTATTGAGCCCCCAACTTGGGAAAACGACAGGCGTGCCACGAGCGTCAGCAATTTCCGAAATCCTTTCCTGGTAAGCTGAAACATTAAGGTTGTCGTTTTGGACATCAACGACGCAAGCACCCGCGACAAAGCGATCACAGATGTCACTGGTAATCTCAAGCACCCTGACTCTGTCTTTAGCCTCTAGGAACTGCACGGAACCGGTGTCCATGTTGACCGCGGGTACAAGGCCAGCATCAATGGTTCGTTGTAGGTGTGCGGAAAAACCGCGCCAGTCTATGCTGCCATCAGCAAAAAACGGCAGATAAACCGCTGACATCCCCACTATTTTTCTCCGCGGCTGAATCAAATCAACCGCATCACTCTCGTTATTCATTTCAATCTCGCTTACAAGTATTATTGCTATGTCACCGCGCTTTTTTTTTGCTAAGCCATGGTGGGCAGATGTTCAAGCATCACCTCGTAAAGCAATGCCTCACCGTTCAATTCTTTTTCAAATTCGTCTAAAACAAAATCTGCCATGCGCACAACCTCCCGGCCGATGCTGCCGGCAATATGTGGCGACAACCATACGTTGTTGAGTTGATACAGAGGACTGTCTTCTGTGGGCGGCTCCTGTTGAGCGACATCTAACAGGGCGGTAATATCCCCCCGTGCTTCAAGCGCCTCGATCATGCCTGACTCATCTACCGTCGCGCCTCTGCCGGTATTGATGAAGGTGCTACCTTTGGACATGGACATAAAATGTTCCCGACGCAGCATATTTTCAGTTTCCGGCACATTCGCCAGATGATTACTGACGACGTAACCGCGTTCAAAAGCCTCTTCAAGTCCCACTCGCGTCACACCCATTTTTTCGGCATCAAGCGCAGATAGAAATGGATCAAAAACGAGTATGTTCGCCCTGTGATAGGAGAGACGCCGAATAACCTCGCGTCCAACCATCCCGGCACCTAGGATCGAAATTTCAATTTCATAGTTACCTCGCGCCTTCGTTGGTAGCCATGCGCTAGCACCCTCAGACCCCAGCCGACGAGCCAATCCAAAGTAACCTTTTGCCGCGAGCGTCATTTGGGCAACAGTAAATTCGGCCACCGGAATACCATTTGCTGCCCAGGCGGAAACCACCCGTATCCCCTGCTGTAGAAAAGGCTCAGCGAAATACTTCACAGTGCCAGCGCCATAGAACACCATTTTGAGCGCAGACATTTGTTTGATCTGGGCGGGCGTCAATCGAGGCATACCCCAAGTTGAGAATATGTAGTCGATCTCGGATAGCTCTGGCAGCAAGTCATCGAAGTTATCTTTACTCACAATCACCGGATGGACATCGGCCAGCGCCTTCAACCTTTCGACTCTTGAATCCGGATATACGTGCGTGAGCAAATCTTGCCTGTTGCCAAAAAAAACTGCGCGGGGCTTGTTCATTCGGCGACCTCATACTCATGTTCTATTTCAGCCAGCATTTGATGGAGCGTTTGCGCATCATTCGCAAGGTTTTCAGGCTCATCGTCTTTGACAAATTCCAAGCACACATAACGTTCACTGTTGCCTGTCTTTTGCTCATATTCGTGCACAAGCGCGAGATATTTCTTCCAACGCTCAACACCCACCGACAGCGGGTGTCTGTCTTTAAATTC
>Ga0208971_1001399_pt1 | contig 14408 bp, 11 predicted proteins | sample AOAMet1_18_M0_10_2_FD_188229 | JGI IMG/M metagenome (GOLD analysis project Ga0208971, IMG submission 188229) | Ammonia-oxidizing marine microbial communities from Monterey Bay, California, USA - CAN11_18_M0_10 (SPAdes) | ecosystem: Environmental > Aquatic > Marine > Intertidal zone | place... | reverse complement strand
GATTACGCTGGAGTCATGGGACCTTGGGCAGATGACAGCGGTGGCATACCGGATTTTGGAATCAACTTTCGCAGCGACGAGTTTCCAAGTGTCTGGCAGCAGTACAATGAAAGAACCTACACCTATACGGGGATTTTGGTAAAGGGTGGACACGCGTCCGTCGACGCATCATCCATTCAGGCGGTTAAGTATCCCGGTGTTGGTTTTGAACACATCTCCGACGGTGCTTCTAACACAATTTTGATTATGGAAAAATCAGTCAACCAAAAATATTATTCGTTTACCTTTGCCGGGCCTTTCAGCGATTGGTGGGATGAAAGTCAATTTCACTCGGCTGACTGGGCCTCCATGCGTGTAAATTCACTAGACGACCCCGACGATCCGTGGGGCGGTTGGCGAGCGGATGTCCCACTGCGATCAGACAGAGAAACACGACCAAATGATCTACTGGATGCCGCAACAGGTCGTACCCGTGAACTAGGCTTTGGCTCAGCCCATTCCGGCGTTGTCTGTGCCACGTTTGGAGATGGATCAACGCGGCCAATCTCATTCTCTGCCGACCGAATCACGTTAATTAATCTTGGCCGCCGCGCCGATGGAAATGTTGTCGACCTCGATGGTCTCTAAATCGCCGCCATCGACCAGTTGATAAAATTCATCAGATTTCAGTTTTCATTTTCAATCGTCTGCGGCTCCCAGGGTAGTCTCTTGAAAAATTTAATTTCTAACGTCTCAATTAAAATTTTGGCAACGGTACTTCTAGTTGCCGTGATCACCGGTTGCAACTCGACTCCCGACGCAGCCGACATGATGGCAAAAGCAACTGACTCCAACGTTAAAAGAGTCGCGAAAATGTACTCCATTTTCATGAAAAACAATGGTTGGAACGGCCCCAAAAATCCCGAGCAGTTAAAGACATTTATTGGCAAACAAAATGAAGAACAATTGCAGATGATGGGAATTGACCCCAGCAATCTCGATGCGATTTTCATTGGCGAACACGACGACGAACCACTAAAAATTCGCTGGAATTTAAAAAGTTCAATGCTCGGCCCAGCTCTTCCAATCGTCTTCGAAGCCTCTCCCTCTGAAGGCGAGGATTATCAAGTTGGATTTACGGGGAACACGGTAAGAACTGTTGATTCGCAAGAGTACCAGCAGCTTTGGAAGGGAAAACTGGATCGGGGCAGCAAGGGTAATACAAGCCGTCGCTAAACTTTTTGAGCCGACAACTGAGGCTTAGGGATCGCGTCAAATTCAACGGCTGAGACAGGGCATTTATACTGGGCCACAATTAGAAAAACTAAACAGGCTAGAGGTTATATATTTAGAAGAGAATACGTATGAAGGGGTATATCTTGGGGAAATAGAAAAGGCGATGCTCGACTATAAAACTGCTAGAATTTACCAAGGTATTCTAGAGCATTTAGGGACGGACGAAATCACCACCATAAATTGGGATGTGATCGACTCTCACAGTTCGTTGGAGAGGTAAATCAATTTTAGCGTGAAGCTTTGGTTAAACGTGTCGGAACGATGCGATTTCAAGGACGCTTAACCTATATCAGCAAACAAAGAATCACCCAAACAAAATGGGTTTTTTCTTAATTCCCCAAGAGTCAATCGGGGTCAAGACGGTGATCGATGGAACTACCGATACGGAACCATCAACGGGCGAAACTACACTCGTGATGGCCGCCGTAATGCGAGTGCACTTGGCACCGAAAAGAGTATAAATCAGAAGAGCCATACGCTTCGCCAGATTGGTGCGATGGAGAACCAAGTCAAGAACGCGTTAACAGAGAAGTTTCAGATCAACTTCCAGGCCGAATGCGGCAAAATCAAAATATACGACACCGCATTACATCCAAATCAGTATAAATTTGGCTACTCAACATTCCCCTCCTCACTGAAAGAACTCCAGTGAAACAACTAATTCTGATTATGATTGTTTTACAATCAACCACACTGACGGTCACCGCGACCCAGCGTCCTCCAAAGCCAAACATAATTATTATGATGGCCGACGACATGGGACTGGGGGACACCAGCGCCTACCTCGGCGTACGCTTAATGAAAAACGCACCGCCTGTGGCCAAAACATTACGCACCCCCAACCTCGACGCCTTTGCAAAACAAGCGATCCTCTTTACCGATGCGCATGCGCCAGCCTCCATGTGCAGTTCCACACGGTACGCTCTGCTCACGGGCCGCTTCGCTCACCGGGCCTATCTAAAGCAACAAGGCTGGCTGCCTCACGGTCCCAACACGCCGATGATTCAAAAAAACATGCCTACTCTCCCGATGATGCTTCAGACGAATGGCTACCACACCATGGGGATTGGAAAGTACCACGTGGGCATCGATTTTGATAATGGCTCGGGCCAACCCGCCCGTGACTTCCACTTTCATGACGTTGACTTTAGCAAGCCTTTGATCGATGGGCCCACCCATCACGGCTTTGATGAATATTACGGAGTGGCAGGTAACACCGAAGACTCCCTTGATACTGAACCACGCACGATGATTCGCAACGATCGCCTTGAATTCACTGATCGCAGTCAAATGAAAATGATCGGCATGAACAAACGCGAAGGCAAACTTTTTGCCGCACCAGAATGGGATCTTAAAAAACTGGGCATGCTTTATCTCAATGAAGTCATGGCATACATAGACCGCCAAACAAAACCGGGACAATCTCCTTTCTTTCTTTACTATGTCCCCAACGCCAACCACAACCAGCGCCATTCTGGCGGCACTTTTGCTGTGCCCGAATCCATCGCGGGAGTAAAGATCAAAGGCCAAAGCAAATACACCGATGGAACCTCCGCGGGGCCGAGAGAAGACATGGTGATCGAAAACGATGTCGCAATTGGCGAGCTCCTTAAAAAGTTAAAGCAAACGGATGATCCGCGCTGGGCCGGTCACAAGCTGATTGAAAACACATTGATCATCTTCACCAGTGACAATGGCCCCAACACCTTGAATAAAGCAACCAACGAAAAACCCAATCAGGAGAGTGGCGGACTTCGCGGAAAAAAAGCCAAGATCTGGGAAGGCGGCATTCGTGTGCCGTTTATGCTTTATTGGGATGGTCATTTTGAAGGACCAGAAATAAATCGCGAAGTATTATCCCACACCGATCTTTATGCCACCCTTGCCCGCATTGTCGGTCACACACTTAAACCGCACGAAGCTCAAGACAGCCATGATGCGTTGGACTACTGGAAAGGTAAGGCATCAGGAACCGACTTGCGACCCCGTGTTTTCTTCTGCAACCTCGGGCCACCCTATCTCAATGATGCACTGGCCATCCGCCAAGGCTCAAAAAAGCTTGTGGTAGAAGGCGGCTTAGCATTGCCTTCAATCAAAAACGGTAGCCGCGGCGCGGTTAAGCATGCAATCTTTTACGACTTGAATACAAACACCTTTGAAGAAGGCACTGTTCAAAAAGATGCTCCCAGTGACGAAGCCGTTGCTTTGGGAAACAAACTTGTAAAAATTCACAATCAAGGTTACGCCCGCGATTTAAAACTCACACCGGGCAGGGCATTGATTCAAGCCGATGGATGGCACAATCTTCGCAATGACATTGATGGGGCCGTGGGATTTGAGTTTCGCATGACCACCACAAGCCAAGTAACACACCTGGGCATGTGGGATGATCACGAAAAAGACAGTGGCGTGCGGGGGCCGCGAAACTTACCAACTGAACACGATCGCGACCAACCCTCTATTGGTGGCAATAATAAACGTTCACTGGCAGCCCACCACCACATTAATCTTTATGAACTGGACAGCAAAGGAAACGCCAAGGAACTCATTCAGATCGCATTCAAACCGGGCACACCCGGTGAACTTGAAAATGAATTTCGCTATCTGCCACTCAACAGATCAATCATCTTAAATAAAGACCAACGCTACCTTCTATTAATGACCACTTCTGCCGGGGACGGGGACACCTTCCACGCCCCAGTCAGTTTCGATGGCCTTTCTCCTCTCGTGAACCCTTTGATTAAAATCAAACGGAGCGTACTAGTTCATGGCGATGTAAATCGACGCAGTGCCATTCCCGCATTCTCTGACCTGCATCAAACCTATTCACTGCACCGTCTACCCGTTGGCCCCACGTTAAAATTTAGGGAATCACAATGATGCAGCTCAAAACATTTCACAATATTCACATCGCTCTATTGCTGACTTACCTTGCCTTAACGTCATGGCCTGTCTTTGCCAATGACCAGAAACCCAACATCGTCGTCATCTTCATCGACGACATGGGCTTTGCCGACCCAGGCTGCTTTGGCAATCCCTTGATCGAGACACCGAACATCGACCGCCTCGCCAAGGCGGGCATCAAGCTCACCAACTTTTACGTGACCTCACCCATTTGTTCGCCTTCCCGTGTCTCCCTTACCACCGGCCAGTATCACGGCCGCTGGGGAATCCACTCTTATCTAAACTCCCGCTCGGCCAATAAAGCACGCGGCATGAAAAACTACCTCGATGCTTCCGCTCCGACCACGGCAAAAAAACTCAAAGCCGCTGGTTATGCCACCGGTCACTTTGGCAAATGGCACATGGGCGGAGGCCGAGATGTAGATGATGCCCCGTTGCCACAGGCCTATGGCTTTGATGAATCCCTGGTTCACTTTGAAGGCCTTGGGGATCGCATCATTTCCAACTCCAATGGTCTGAGTAAAGCCAGAAAACTGGGACATGGTAAGATCATTCCCTGCGAACGATTTGATCGAAGTAAAATCCAAGTCGATTACACGATCGATTTCATGCGTCGCAACAAAGACAAGCACTTTTATGTTCGCTTCTTTCCCAACGATGTTCATGGCGGCCACTTTCCAGCGCCTGGCGAAGAAAATGCCTTCAAGCACCTCTCTGACAATCCTTACGACTGGGGATTTCTGGCGGTTCTCAAGAACATGGACGACCAAATCGGGCGTATCATTGACGAAATTGATACGCTTGGCCTGACCAAAAAGACATTGATTATTTTCACCAGTGACAATGGCCCTTCCGACAGTGCCAGAAAATATCTCAAAGGCGAAAAACCCGCAGGGTTTGCCGGTATCTATCGCGGGCGAAAATGGTCCAACTATGAAGGTGGCATTCGCATGCCCTTCATTGCCGTTTGGCCTGGGCACATTACACCAGGCACCGAAGACAACACAAGCGTGATGAGCACACTTGATCTTTCACCGACTTTTTGCAAGATCGTTGGGGTTCCAGTCGAAAGCGATCTCGATGGTATCGATCGCAGCAGTGTTCTCTTTGGATCGCCTTCCAACCGCAAGCCACTCTTTTGGCAATATGGCCATCCCCACTCAGTGCTCAAAGGCGGACGCGTCAAACACCTAAGCCCCACTTTTGCTATGCGGCAAGGCCAATACAAATACATGGTCAATCCCGACGGCAGTGAAGCCCAGCTTTATGACCTAGTGAAAGATCCTTCCGAAACAACGAACCTGTTTGATTTAGAACCTTCGCTAGTCTCCGATATGGCCAAAGCCCTGGGCCAGTGGGCCCACGACATCGGCTACGAGTTCGATCACACAGTGACTCCCAAAAAACCTGGCCCCATGCTTGCGGTAGTGTCTGGAAATCAAATGCTGAAATTTAACAACATGGGCGGCGTCAAAGGGGATCATCAAAAGTTGACATTTGCTGGCAACAATTACCTGGACCTGCCTTCATTCCGCTTGCCCAAAATTGCAAACGGGCGCAACCTTCAAATCAAGGGCCGCATCCACTCGCAATCAGATAGCGGGGTGATCTATGCGCACGGTGACCACCAAAATGGTTACGCAGTTTATATGAGCAAAGGACACCTTGCGTTTATCACCTGCGTTAATGGCAAAAACCAAACCATCACCACTGACGCTGCACTCACCCAAGCCGTTGACTTTGAAGCGGGCTGGAATAACAAAGGCACGATGGTGTTAAAGATAAACAAGAAGCTAGTGGGCAAGCCCATCGAAGTTGGAGTACTGAATGTGGAGCCTGTCGAGTCTATTCAGATCGGCGGTGACGCCGGGATTCCTGTGGGCCCTTACGACAGCCCCAATAATTTTTCGGGCACCATTGAGAACCTCACAACCAAACACCCGATTGGGTCTTAAGCCACGGCACGCGGTTGTGTTCTGTGCTGTTTACGCAACAGGCGTATCCAGTGCTTCTTCGGTTCATTTACCACTCGAATCCACTCAGCACATCCTCAATCGCAGTAGACAAATCCACAATGGTCGTGAGCCCATCCAATCCGAAGATGAATGGCTGTGGATTGTCAGTGTTGGCTTTTTTCGAGCTACTGGTGGCCTCGACTCAGGTGTTCGAAACCAGCAACCCTACCTCTTGCTAGTAATTAACTCGCGGTGGTTGAGCTTCACCACCTGTTCTGGTGATTATAGCCTTCATGTCTTCGAACGAAATGCTATTTGGGATCGCTTCATTACTCGCGTCAGTGAAGTTAACCAAGATGATTCCCGGGTGCACATTCCCAAGATCACGTTTTGGGTCTGATGGATCGTACTCCCAGTCAGCAGGCTTCGTCCATTCGACCGCCGCTGCCGCGTCAACTTCTAACAAGATAGCCGTGTTTGATGTTCCATCGGTAACACTATTGTAAGTAACCAACTTTCCGCTGGTATCAAACATCGCCAAGTCTTTAGGTGCAGGGTTCTTTGCGACGTCCGTGTAAGGAACTTGGTAAACCGTATAGCCTGACGGAAGCACGACACTAGGGCATGCATAGACTTCCGGCATTTCGTCGAGTAACTGAATGTTATGAGGGCTGTCCCAAGGCTCATCTAAGTGGAAACGGCTATGTAGATCGCTTCTTTCGATAAAAGGAAGAAGATGCACTCGCCAGCTAAGACCGTTTTCTTCTCGAGGCGGAAACTTCAGGTAGGCCGATTCATAATTAAGCATCGCAAGTGATTGCTGCCTCATATTATTTGATGACGTTGCCCGGCGAGCCGCTTCTCTCACCTGCTGCACTGCTGGCAGCATCATTCCGATCCCCAATAAAGGAGCCATGGTGGTCCAGAGGATTCCTAAACTGCTGAGCACGATTCCGAAGATCGCCACTCCCTTACCGCCGATGCGGCCAGCGCTTCGGTTGATGTCACCCAGACCCATGATCCCCAAAATCAATCCTGGAATACCAGTCAAGCACATTCCGACAATGCTTAAGAGACCCAAGACCAAACTTGCGATCGCTTTCCCGCTGGTACCACTTGGTTTAGCACCGTTGTTGATCACTGGCGAGTTGTAGGGTTGATCCATCGGTCGATTAAAATTGGGGGCTTGTGACATTGATGGCTACCTACGATTAACTAAAACAAGATTTTGATACCGACTACACTCGTTGTGTTGGCCACTACTGATAGGGAATTTTATCCTCAACGTCTAACTTTCTATCCGCAATTTGGGTAGTTGTCAAAAAATTTGGGTAGTTGTCAAACATTCACTCACCGGTTTTCGCCACCGAATTTGTGCCGCGGCGCTTGTTCGGTTCAAGATTTGTCCGGCGATGTCCCAGGCAGGTCAATTTTGGTTAAGCGGGTTTCAAATCCCATCCGATCTTGCACGAATCGGAGACCTGAGGGCATCCAGACGGCCTGTGGCCCGCACCGATTACGCGTCCGGGTTGATGGCTGCTAAAAATGTCGCCAAACCAGTTACAGGAACTCCGAGTCGAGGATCAACTGTAACTCTCGCGATGCCTCCAACTGCGTCTCGGGGACTTGGACTTCGAGGAACTCGCCATCGGGAACCAAACCCGAATTCGCTCGGCGCTGTCGGCAGCGGTGACTTGGCCGTCGGACGTGCTCGCGGCGAGGCATGGGTGCGGATAATAAAATCGGCGTTAGCCAATCATCCGCGGAACAATGTTCGCACAGCAGAAAACGCAGCTTTGCCTGACGCTTTGTGCAGCTTGTACTTCGGTGGATTAGACGGCTTGCGCCCTGGTGGTCGACCCATGAACGCACTCAAAAAAATTCCCTCAAGAATAAGATCGGTACGGATACTGAACTTATCGCGTCTCTTTTCTGTCGCACATTCACGGTGACGGGTAAAAACTGCGTGTTTTCTCGACTGAAAGAATGTCGGGCTGACTGGATTCGAACCAGCGACCTCTACACCTCAAGAATCACCACGCTTCTTGACGCATCAAATAATGACGCGTTGATACGAGAATAAACGCACTCAAGGCAACTTTACCAACCATGAAAAGAAAGAGAATCATTGAGTCAAGGAGTACCAAGGTGTATCGAACAGTATCAAGAGCTAAGAGTATTAACCAGCCCCATGAATTAGTTGCCAAACAATTTGCGTTAACATTAGACTGTTAAAGAATTAAAACTGAATCGCAGCTTTTCAAGCGGAGCGAACTCATGGACCTGATAGAATTTTTACTACTTTGCTTGTTCCCCGTTTTTCTTCTAATTGCTCTGATAATTGTTTTGAGAATAATTGGCGGCCGTGAAATTAAACGGAAGCGAGAACTTAAAGAATTGGCCGAAGAGATTGGGTTAGCATTCATTCCCGATGGCGACCCCAAATTACTTGCTCGATTCTCAACTTGCGAATTCTTCAACCGGGGCCATTCCCCCAAAATTACTAATTTGATCCACGGGGACAGCGGGGATGTCAAACTCGCAATCTTCGATTACGTCTACTATTTAGGAAGTGGCGAAAACACGGATTTTCGTCGTCAGTCGGTCGTTTCACTTCAATCCAGCGACCTAGTTTGTCCGGACTTTACCATTCGCCCCGAAAACCTTCTTGACGGAATCGGCAGCGTACTCGGCAAGCAGGATATCGATTTCGACGACCACAAGGCTTTTTCAAGTAAATTCGTTTTACAGGGATCCGACGAACAACAAGTAAGACAATATTTCGATCGCGAAACATTGGACTTCTTTACCGCAAGATCGGATATTCGCGTGGAAGCTTCAACTGGAACCCTGCTTTACTACAGCAAGGGCTACAAACGAATCCATCCCAACCAAATCAAAGACAGCCTAGCCAAAGCTTACGAGATTTTCGGCATGATGGTAGGCCGCCAATACAAAGGAGACGCAGAGGCACAAAACAATTTTGGCCAGAAGTTTCACTACGGCGAAGGTGTTCCTAAGGACTTTGTTGAAGCAATGAAATGGTACCGCTTGGCTGCAGAACAAGAATATGAATATGCGCAATTCAATCTCGGCGACATGTACTACGAAGGCGAAGGTGTTCCCCAGGACTTCGTCGAAGCAATGAGATGGTACCGCTTGGCTGCAGCGCAAGAGAATGCCGGGGCGCAGTACGTTCTGGGCAGGATGTACTACGAAGGCGAAGGTGTTCCTAAGGACTTTGCCGAAGCTATGAACTGGTTTGAAAAATCAGCTTTGCAAAAAGATATTGACGCCATGTTCGCACTCGGTCGCGAATATGGCGAGTCCAATGTTTTTCCTAAAAACGAGGCAGAAGCGTACGCGTGGTATTCCATGGTAAAACTCTATGCGGAAGAAGAACTCTATCCGGATGAAGAAGAACACAACTATAACGACGAGCTTAGCAGTTCGTTAGCAAGTCTTGACCGCCTTAATTCCAGCTTTAGTCCAGAACAAATGTCCGCCGCCCAAAAACGCGTAGCCGAACTACAAAAAGAAATCGAGGTAATCGAACTTGCGAGGCCAGTCTAAACACATGAAATGAAGTAGCGACCTTTACACATGTGCGTAGACGCCGGTCCTCAACGCAAAACTCTGGCGTTCTTGACAATTTGCCCGCGCCCCAGAAAAGAAAAAGCCTCGGGAACCAACGTCTCCCGAGGCTTTTGAAGTCGGGCTGACTGGATTCGAACCAGCGACCTCTACACCCCCAGTGTCACCACGCTTCTTGACGCATCAAGTAATACCGGGCTTATACGAGAAACAACGCAGTAAGGACAACTGTGCTACAAACAAAAAAGAAGAGTATTACTGAGTTAAAGAGTATTAAGGAGTAAAGACTTTCACTCGCTTTCCAAACTAGTCTCGGCCGTTCTCAGGCCAGTACAGCACTACTTGGGACTGGCTTTCACTATGAATGGGAGCAGGGGAGTCATACATTCCAAGATGCTTGGCAATCTTATCAAGTGCGGAGACCTTAACCGAATCGCAGACATTAGTTAGTTCCCGCAATTGGTTTAAAACCCAGTCGGCATTGACCTGAGTTCTCTTTTCCTGAGCTTTCCTCAGTGTCTGAATTTCAGTTTGAAGGTCTATCTTTGACAGTAAGTTGACGCAGCCCGGTTCGCTGATTTCGAACTATAACCAGCCCGCATAGCCGATTTCGAACCATTAAGATCGACCATGTATTCCTGGCAGAATTGCTTTTGCTTTGGTGTCATGATCGAGTGCCCCACAAAAACAGATATTTCGACTCAATTGTACCCGCATTCTCGTGATTTCAAACCAAATACATATATTGCCCGCAACATGCTTTTTCCGTTTAGCATTCACTTTTAATCCTCCAATTGGTTTTGCCAATCGCTTTCACTTTAAAACGAGAAAAGAATCAATCTTGGTAAAACAACGCCAAAACCATATAAACAAGAAGTCACTTTTTGTTTGATGAATTTTCGCGAGCCAGGCAGAGGAAATTGGATCATAAATGCTCAGAATGTTCAAAAACATCGCGCAGGCTAACCGCCCAGAAGTTGGCGTTCCCCAGCCAGTGCGATATTCGACCGGTGTTCCCAACGAATACTATCGAGACTTTGTCTCCAGTGGGGAATTTCGAAACCCAAAAAAGACACTTCTGCGCGACGGCGACACCGTCTTCACCATGGGCTCCTGTTTCGCCAACGAAATTCGTGCCTACCTTCACACGCATCAGCTCGCTGACACCCGCCCTCAAGTCCCAGCCGTTGCGTTGCCTTCCTTTCACGACCGCTCAAAAGAGATTAGCTCGTGGGGAGAGTGGGATGGCACCAGCAATCTTCAATTCTATAACACTTTTTCAATTCGCCAAGAAATTGAAAAATCAGTGGGAGGGTGGACGCAATCGCCAAATGATTTTTGGCAAGTTGAGATCGGCGGAGAAACACTTTACCAATGCCCTTACCGAAGACGAATTTTTGCCGAAACGCTAGAAGCTTTGAATCGGATCACAATCTTAATTGACGAAGAGATCAAGGCCTCACTCAAAGCCGCAAATCTAATTGTCTTCACCCTCGGGCTGACCGAAGTGTGGCAAAAAAAAGACAATGGTCTTTTTTCTTGTTGCGAGCCAGGTTATTGCCATGGAGCTGGGGGGGACGAAACTGAATTCGTCGCCTCTTCGTACGAGCAAAATCTCTTTAATCTTCAGCGCACCATTGAAATAATAAACCAAGAATTTGGAAAGAAGCAGATTCTAATTTCCGTTTCACCGGTTCCACTTGGACGAACCTTTAGGCCGCTGGAGGCCTATGTCGCTAACATTGAGAGCAAGTCGATTCTGAGATCGGTCGCAGGTTGCATCGACAACGAATTCGAAAACGCCACCTACTTCCCTTCTTATGAAATGTGTCTCTCTGATCCGACCACGTTTCGTGAAGATGGACGGCATGTCAAGCCAAAAAAAGTAAACCAAATCATGGATTTTTTCCAAGCGTGTCATCGTGCGTCGGTTTAGCGCACGTCTTGTTTCCACCCCTTTTTAAAAAGAAAGTTAGTAATCCTTTGAGTAAGATGAGCCGGTGGGCCAAACGCACACAACTTTCTACCCGAGAATTTATCAGCGACACTTCATCGGTGCTCTCTGGTTATCGAGAATTCAAACGTGATGGTGCCACGCCGGAAACGGCCTATTTGAGCATGCGGCGACTGTACCGAACTACCAATGGCCGATTCAATGATGCCGTGGGCCTTTTGTGCAAGACAATCCACCGCAAACGCACTGCGAGCCTGCCAGAAAGTCTTTTCGGTGACGCAACGAATCTGGAAGTCAAGCAGATCGGTGCATGCCTGAAGAAAGACGGGTTCTATAAATTCCCAAGACAGATTCCCCGTGAACTATGCGACCACCTTCTTGACTTCTCATTGAAAAGCACTGGCACCTCTGTTTCTCTGGAATCATCTCCCCCTGCGGAGACACGTTTTGATAGAGCCAACCCAAAATCAGTCAGGCATCAATTCAACTCGTCCACATTATTTGAAGATGAATCCATCCAGCAACTCTGCACTGACCCTTACTTACACGCTGTCGCTGCTGAATATCTTGGATTTAACCCCGTACTCGATCTCCTATCAATGTGGTGGAGCGCTCCCGGCGACACTGCCTTACAGTCGAGAGCCGCTCAACTTTATCACTTCGACATGGATCGCTTTAAATTCATCAAATTTTTCATTTACCTGACTGACGTCGATACGAACAATGGCCCTCACTGTTATGTTCGGGGGTCACACACACGAAAACCGGTTGCGCTATTGAAAGATCAGAGGCTGACGGATGGGGAAATCCTCGAACATTACGCACCCAATGAATTAGTCGAACTGACTGGGCCGACTGGGACTCTACTCGCAGTCGACACACGCGGATTTCACAAAGGAAAACCACTCCTCGAACGCGACCGTTTAATTTTCCAAATTCAGTTTTCTGACTCTCTCTTTGGACAGAATTACCCACCTGTCAGCGTTCCCCGGGAAATTTCTGTAACCGCATCAAAAAGGTTTTCAGAAAACCCTCGCTGTTATGCGAATTTTGAAACCAGCTAGAACGAAATTACATCAAAAATCAGAGCCGATTAGCTAACACTGTTTTTAATCGCCGATTCAAATACTTTACGGGCGATATTTACCTCTTGACTGGAAGCAATCAGCGGCGGTAACCAGCGTCGCACGTTTGAACATCAAACGGTTGAAAACTGCGTGTTTTCTCGACTGAAAGAAAGTCGGGCTGACTGGATTCGAACCAGCGACCTCTACACCCCCAGTGTAGCGCGCTACCAGACTACGCTACAGCCCGAGCCTACATTTTACGTTGATTTTCATTTCTTGACAACGCGTCCGGAAATACAAAAAAGACAAACGCTTAGATCACCTGATTCCCTTGTTTCAATACCGGCAAAATCGCATTTTCTTACCAGGAAAAGACAACGCCCCGCGCTTGATCGCCCCCCCAGAATTAGCACCGCCAACATCCTACTCCGGCTTGTGCAAAAAAGACTCGCTCAGCATCGAAAATCGCAGAGAATCTTTCGCGTCTCCCTTAAACACCAAGCGTTGAGCACTCACCAAATTGTACTGCACGTCTCAACTCTTTAGTTTTGGATCTGTTTTTCTACCACCTTGCTTTGCTGCACCGATGCAACACAATAGAGACTTGAATCGACCGGTCATTTCAAATATCTGCAAGTTTCTAACATCTGCAATCCACATGAACCCATCTGAACCATATACCCATCACTTTGCGGATCGTTTAAACCAGGCAATTATCCAGAAACAAACGCCCCTGGTGGTGGGACTCGACCCTCGGCTGAACCAGTTGCCAGCCCAACTCGCTCCCGAAAACGCTGACGACTTGACCCAAGTCGCAATCGCCTACAGTTCTTTTTGTTGCGGCATCATCGATGTCGTCGCCGATTTAGTTCCAGCAGTCAAACCTCAGGCAGCGTTTTTTGAGCAGATTGGCCCCCTTGGAATGGCCGCACTTGCAGAGGTCGTCGACCATGCAACGACCAAGGGGTTACAGGTTATCATGGACGCCAAACGGGGTGACATCGGGTCCACCGCGACCGCCTATGCGAGTGCCTTCCTCGGTCGCAAACCACATAGTAGTTGGGGCTGTGACGCCCTGACCGTGAACCCATACATGGGGGAAGACACCCTCGAGCCGTTCATTGACGCGGCGAATAAAAATGGAGCAGGGATTTTCGTTTTAGTGAAAACTTCCAACCCCGGTAGTCACACCATTCAGGAAAAACGAGCCGACAACCAACCAATTTATTCGTACGTCGCTAGTCACGTTGAACAGCTTTCCAGCAACAATGTTGGCGAGACGGGATATGGCAACGCCGGTGCCGTGGTCGGCGCTACTTATCCAGAACAGTTATCCGAATTACGAGCAGCAATGCCTCACACCCTTTTTCTAATACCAGGCTTTGGTGCTCAAGGGGGTACAGCTAAAGACGTTGCCGGGGGCCTCGACGAGAATGGTTTAGGCGGTGTCATCAATAGCTCAAGAGCAATCATTTTTGCCCACGAACAACCTCAATACGCTCAGCTCTCTTCGTGGCAAGCCGCCGTCGAACAGGCAACTCGAGATACCATTGAAAAACTCGCTGACGGAACGACCGCTTCCAGGCTTCGCTAATTTGAGCCATTGAATCAGAGCGTTCAGAATTAAACGGCCAGCGGCTTAATTAATTCCGGCAGCGC
>Ga0208971_1001397_pt1 | contig 14436 bp, 8 predicted proteins | sample AOAMet1_18_M0_10_2_FD_188229 | JGI IMG/M metagenome (GOLD analysis project Ga0208971, IMG submission 188229) | Ammonia-oxidizing marine microbial communities from Monterey Bay, California, USA - CAN11_18_M0_10 (SPAdes) | ecosystem: Environmental > Aquatic > Marine > Intertidal zone | place... | reverse complement strand
AATTTTTGTGAATGACCAATCGTTGGAATAAATGTTGGCCCACCACCATCTCCCATGCCAGGAAAATGCATGAGCTGAAAATCCCATGACTTAGCTCCTGCTCCATTTTTAGCTGTTACCCTATTAATTTTTCTAAAATATCTTATTCCAGGGCCACCCATAAACTCAAGTTCTCCATCTCCATTTAATATCCATCCTTCAAAAACTAAAGCAAATCTTCTTCCAGTTCTAAATGTACCACCTACATTTAAAACCAATCTTTCTTCACTTAACATTGACTCATTATCATCTCTATAATCATCAAAAGGTGTAGATAAATTATAACCCATTCCTAGAGTTATATTGTTTTCTCTTGATCCTTTGGTAGCAACTGCATAGGGCATATTTATTATACTTCCCATATCACCGCCTGTCCATCCAAATAAATCTCCTACCCAAAACCAACCCATTGCAGCATTGATATCATTTTTAATATTAAAGGAATATTTTGCATTTAAAGTGGTTGGAAACCCCATTGGAGTAGTTCCTCCTCCAATGGAAAAGTCATCTGTAATACCATATTGTGCTTGCCACAACCACCAATAAGAATGTCCAAAATAACCTTCTCCTTCTCTTAGTCCAAATGCTGACGGAGAAAAGAAATATCTTGAGTCATGCAAATTTGGAAACCAATATTCTCCATTTTTTATATTATCATCTGTTACTTCATGTATTTGAGCTACCATTACTTTTGGAATATATACTTCTTCTCCTTCTAGGTCTTTTATGTAGATATTACCATCTTCTGATCTATCGTAGGTACCTATAATAGTAGTACCATCTCTAAATTCATAGATGTACTTTTTACCTACTTCACTAGTTTGAGAAAAAACACTACTAATAGTAAGTAGTAAAATGGTTGTTGTTAAAATAATTTTTTTCATAACATATGATTTTAAATTCTGATTCAAAGATATGTTATATACTATATAATACTATGCTAAGCATAGTATTTAACTTTTACTAGATCAATATTATGATTTTAGTGTATTTAATTCCAGATTCAATTCTTCCCAATTTTGTTCCATTTCCTTTAATTTTTGTTGATTTTTCTCGTATTTTTCAAAAAAGGTAGGATCTTGAGATAATTCTTTAAATTTCTCTGGATCGGATAGATTCTCATCTGTTTCTTTTATTTTCTTTTCTAAAGAATCTATTTCTTTTTCTAATTTATTAATACGATTAGAAAGTTTTTTTATTTTCTTATCTAATTCTTTTTTTTCTTGGTAGGATATTTTATGATCTGAATCTTTCTTTTGTTCCTTTTGTTTTTGTTTGGCTTGTGATGTCTCTAATTGTTTAAAATTTTCCAGATCTTTTTCTTTCAGGAATTCATTAATATCACCCAAATATTCTTTAATATTTCTCTTTTTAAATTCATATACTTTTTCAGTTAGCTCTTGCAAAAACTCTCTATCGTGAGATACAATAATTAAACTTCCATCATATTCTAATAAAGCTCTTTTTAAGAGTTCTTTTGATGTAATATCCAGATGGTTGGTTGGTTCATCCATTACCAAAAGGTTTACAGGTTCTAGCAGAAGTTTACAGAGCGCAACCCTAGCTCTTTCTCCTCCAGAAAGCACTCCAATTTTCTTGTCTACTGTATCATCACTAAACAAGAAAGAACCTAAAATACTCCTTACTTTCGGAGATGTTTCTTCATTAGCTGCATCATAAATAGTTTCTAAAACTGTTTTGTTTTCATCTAAAAATTCTACCTGATTTTGTGCATAATAACCAACTTTTACCTCATGGCCTAATTCTAATTTTCCTGTAAAACCAATTTCGTTTACAATAATTTTTGCTAGTGTAGATTTTCCCTCTCCATTTTTTCCTACAAAAGCAATTTTATCTCCTTTTATAATTTCCAAATCTACTTTTTCCAGAACAATTAGATCGTCATAATTTTTCCCGATATCTTTTAGATTAAGACTTACTTTCCCCGAATGAGGAGCTGGTGGAAAACGGAAATTCATTCTACCAATATCTTCTTGTTCTACTTCAATTATTTCAAGTTTTTCTAATTTCTTAATTAGTGTTTGCGCAAAAGAAGCTTTATTCTTTTTTGCACGGAATTTATTTATAAGTACTTTGGTTTCCTTTATATATTTATCCTGATTTTTCTTTGCCTGAATTTGTTTTTCAATTCTGTCCTCTCTTAGTGTTAAATATTTTGTGTAAGATGCTTTATAGTCGTTTATAGATCCGAAAGAAATTTCAATAGTTCGGTTTGTTATACTATCTAGAAAAAATCTATCGTGAGAAACCAAAATAATTGCTCCACTATATTTTTTTAGCCATCTTTCTAACCAAATAATTGATTCTATATCCAGATGATTTGTTGGTTCATCTAATAATAATACATCTGGTTTCTGTAATAATATTTTTGCTAGTTCAATTCTCATTCTCCACCCACCAGAAAACTCAGAAGATTGTCTTGAGAAGTCGTATTGTGAAAATCCTAATCCTGATAAAACTTGGCTGATTTCAGAATGAATATCATTCCCTCCTAAAAATCGAAATCTTTCTTCTGTTTCGTTAAATTGATTTATTAATTCCAGATATTCCTTACTTTCATAATCTGTTCTTTCATTAAATTGTTTGTTAAAATCATCTAATTTTTTTTCTAATTCAATAATTTCTGTGAAAGCAGATTGAGCATCTTCTAATATGGTTTTTCCATCTTCAAAATCAAGATCTTGTTTTAGATATCCAATTTTTGTGTTGTTTGGGCTGTTTATGTTTCCATCGTTGACATTTTGCTCGGAAGACAACACCTTTAAAAGAGTAGATTTCCCAGCACCATTTTTTCCTACTAATCCAATTTTATCTCCCTTATTTATCATGAAAGATACTTCATTAAAAAGTGTTTGCCCACCAAAGTAAAGAGAAATATTATTTACTGAAATCATGATGCAAAAGTACACTTCCAAATTTATTATTTAATAAAGCTAGTAAATAGTTTGCCACAACTGAATTTGTTATAAATTTGCACCCATATCGCGGGGTGGAGCAGTTGGTAGCTCGTTGGGCTCATAACCCAAAGGTCGCAGGTTCGAGTCCTGTCCCCGCTACAAAGTAAAAGACCCCTTTAATTGGGGTCTTTTTTTATTCAATGATTATCTTTTTTACTAATCTATCAATTAATTTCCTATTAATCTATTCTATCAGTATCATAATATATTCTTACTCCCTTGAAAGGAAGTACCATTAGATGGAGTTATGATTTTGGTACCGAATGCATATCATTTTGAAATTACAAAATATTGTTTAGAAAGAGGAATTCATGTTCTTATAGAAAAACCCTTTTCAGTTATTTTATATCTTAAAAATCTATTTTTCACATTTATTAATTATATTTGCGAGTTAAATATTTTAAAATTAAATACTATACTATGAAAAAATTAATGTTTTTTATTGTTGGTCTTTTCTTGCTAAGCGCATGTTCATCAAAAAGAAATATAACCTACTTAAATGGAGTAAATGAATACGCGAATACTGATATAAGCAAACAAAAAACACCCTATATAATTCAGGCGGATGATGTATTGCGTATAGAAATCCATAGTATGGTACCAGAAGCCGCAATTGTTTATAATAGAATTTCTCAAAATACAAATACATCAATTAATCTTGATTTATTGCAACTTGACGGCTATCTTGTTTCTTCTGATTATTCTATTAATTTTCCTGTATTAGGAACACTGGATGTAAAAGGAAGTACTTTAGAATTAGAAAAAAAAATTACTAAACTCCTTTTAGAAGGTGGGCATCTTGTAAGCCCTACAGTATCGGTGCGATTATTAAATTCAAAATTCACTGTACTAGGGGAGGTTAGTAAAGCTGGCACATATACATTTCTAGATAGAAATCTTACTCTATTACAAGCCTTAGGCTATGCGGGTGATTTAACAATAGATGGAGAACGCAAAGATATTACCCTAATTAGAGAAATAAACGGAATTCGATCTGCAAGGCAATTAGATATTACATCAAAAGATATTTTAGATAACTCAGCATATTATATTAGGAATAATGATGTTATTATTGTCAATCCTAACTATAATCGAATAAAAAGTGCTGGCTTTATAGGAAGCCCACAATCTATTGCTTCAATATCCTCTATCTTATTAAGCATCACACTTCTTATCATAAATAAATAAATAAAACAATGCTAAACGATAATTATAATCAAGAAAATATAGAAGATAACTATGATTTAAAAAAAGAAATATTTAAATATTTATTTTTTTGGCGTTGGTTTGTTTTTTCTATAATTTTATGTTTAATCATTTCTTTTTTTTACCTAAGATATTCACATGATATTTATAGTACAAGTGCAAAAATAAAGATTTTAGATAAAAAAGAAGCCTCCTTAGAATTACCTTCTGCAAAAGATTTGTTTAGTAATAATAAAATAAATCTTGAAAATGAGATAGAATTATTATCATCCTACACAATACTCAGTAGAGTATCAGATAAAAACAACTTACAGGCTAACTATTACGGTGTTGGTAGCATTATGACAACACGATTACCTTCTTTCCCTTTTGAATTTGAGCAAGTGATATCAAATGATAGTATTAAAAATGCTTTAGTATTTGATATTTATTTTAATAATGATGGCATTGAGATCAATGATATTAATAAGGATACAACTTATCTTTTTAATTCCTATACTACTCATACAATATCGCATGATTTGCCTTTTAATATTCGCTTGAATAAATCAAGTTCCCCTTCAATTTATGAAGAGTATTTTAAGGTTGTTTTTTCTACCAAAAAGAATACCGTTAGTCAATTAAAGAAACAATTATTACTATCAGAGGTAGGTAAAGAAAGTGATATTATATTACTTAAAATGGATAATGAAAGTCCAGCATATTCTGAAATTGTATTAAACACAATTATAGATGTTTTTAACCAAGATGGCGTATCTGATAGGCAAATGATACATAAACGTACGATTGATTTTGTTAATGAACGTTATATACTGCTGTCGAATGAACTTGATTCTATTGAAATACAAAAACAACTCTATAAACTCAATAATAATCTGATTGATATTACTGCCAATTCATCTCTTAGTTTAGAATTAAGCTCAAAGTCAAATCAACAATTACTGGATATAGAAAATCAAATTTCTATAGCTAAGTTATTAAATGAATCATTTAAAAATAACAATTATGATTTATTACCTGCTAATATCGGAATTAATAATAGTAAAATAAATTTCCTGATTACGGATTTTAATACCATAGTACTTGATCGTAAAAAATTAATTACAAGTGCTGGCTTAAATAATCCTTCTGTTATACAACTAAATAGAGTAATAAGTGATAATCTCGCAAATATTATACTTACAGTAAACAATTATTTATCTCAACTAAAACAAACAAAAAGACAATTAACTTTACAAAGTAAAAAATTAAACCAAGATGTATCTAATCTGCCAGAAAAGGAGAAGATTTTACGTGCTATTGAACGAAATCAGCTTATAAAAGAAAGTTTATATTTATTTTTGCTTCAAAAAAGAGAAGAAGCAGAAGTTAGTTTTGCCGTTACAGAGCCAACAATAAAAGTTATAGAATATGCTTTATCATCAGATAATCCAATATCCCCAAAAAAACAGATTGTTTTTCTTGCAGCCATTTTAATTGGTATTTTAGTTCCTTTTGGAATTATTTATTTGATTCTTTTATTCAACACTAAAATTCAATTAAAACATGAGATTGATGAGTTAAATATAGGAGCTTCTGTTATTGGTGAAATTCCATTCATAGATGATGAAGATTCAAGATTATTTCAGAATCCTAAAGATCGTAACATTTTAGCTGAATCATTTAGAATATTATCATCTAATATTAATTATTTATTACCTCAAAATACTGGCACTACAGATGCAAAAGTGATATTGTCAACATCATCAGTAAAAGGAGAGGGAAAGAGTTTTGTAGCTCTTAATATTTCTTTAGCACTTTCTAGTTTAGACAAGAAGGTACTTTTAATTGGGGCAGATTTACGTAATCCTCAATTACACAAATATTTAGGAATTGATAAATCAGCTCAAGGATTAACAAGTTATCTGCACAACACCAATTTTGAATGGAAATCAGCTATTATAAATAAATTTGATAATTTACCAAATCATCATACTTTATTAACCGGAATTATACCTCCAAATGCAACTCAATTATTAGCCAATGGTAATTTTGAGAAAATTATTTCACAAGCAAAAAAGGACTATGATTATATAGTTATTGATACAGCTCCAACATTACTCGTAACTGACACTCTACTCATATCCGATCATGCTGATGCTGTATTGTATATTTGTAGATCAAATTTTACAGAAAAAGAGATATTAAATTACCCTAAAGAGCTAATTAAAGATGGTAAATTAAAGAATGTTGGCCTTGTAATTAATTCTGTAGGGATAAATGCTAGATATCATTATGGTTATACTTACAAATATGGTTATTCTTATAATTATGGGTATGGCTACGGCTACGCAAGTACAAATGAGGATTAGTCCTTTTAAGTACAATGTCTTGTTAGAGAAATGAATAAAATACTACTCATTTATTATTATGCCAATTGATTAGTGTTTTTGTAATATGATAAGTAGATTTTTAAAGAATATAATTAAAAAAACAAGTTAAGGTGAAGAAGTTATTTATTTTAAACATTGAATGTGAAAGTATTATTATACAAACAAAAATAGATTTATGATTACTACGGATTTAGATATAATTTTTTCTTTAATAACTGCATTTTTTATTTCATTTTTAGCAATCCCAAGGCTTATTGAATTTGCTCATAAGTTAAAGGTTTTTGATAATGGAGGAGATAGGGCTTCCCATGATGGTAGTACACCATTTTTTGGTGGTATTGCTATTTTTACGGGTGTTATTTGCTCATTATTATTTTGGGCAGATATTGAAGATATTCAGTACATTTTAGTGAGTATTTTAATTGTTTTTATTGTTGGTCTAATTGATGATTTACGACAAATTACTGCTTTTAAAAAGTTAATAGGTCAAATTATTGCTACTTTGATTCTAATTTTTTTTGGTGACTTACAGATTGATAGTATGCATGGAGTTTTAGGGGTGTATGATTTACCAATTTGGATAAGTACTTTGTTTACAATTTTTGTAGTTATTGTAATTACAAATGGTTTTAATTTAATTGATGGTGTGGATGGTTTAGCTGGAGGAGTAGGAGTTATTGCGACATCTTGTTTTGGTTTTGTTTCTGTAATGATTGGGCAAAATGATATGGCCTTAATTGCATTTACATTGTCGGGTGCTTTAATTGGGTTCTTAAAGTATAATTACTATCCTGCAAGAATATTTATGGGTGACACCGGGTCATTAGTTGTTGGAATGATTTTATCAGTTTTAGCAATAAATACAATAAAGTTTGGATTAATAACTGAGGATTTTAAACTACCTCATAAAGGACCACTATTGGCTATTGTAATTCTAGCAATACCACTGTTTGATTCATTAAGAGTTTTTATTGTAAGAGCATCAAAAGGAGTAGGACCATTGAGCCCAGGAAAGGATCATATTCATCATGCGTTATTGGATTTAGGGTTTGGACATAAAAGAACTGCTTTAATTTTGTATTTTATAAGTGCTCTTCTAATATTTGGGTCATACTTTCTATTAGAACTCAATGTGAATTTAAGTATTGCTATTTTGGCACTTTTCAGCTACTTTCTTCTTTTTATTCCATTCTATATTCTGAGAAAAAGAAAATGAAAAGATTAATTTTTAGTTTATTTTTTTTAGCTTTTAATTTAGCTAATGCACAGCATGCAAATCTTTTTTTAGGAAATGATTATTCAACTAATTTTAATCATTTAATTTACAGTAATGATGCTAATTATCAGACTTCTTTCAAACCTCTTATTAAGTCAGATTTAAACTTTAATACTGACTCAATATTAGAAAATAATTACTCATATAATTATCAGAATTGGCTTTTAAGAAAAATGTTTTCTGAGTATTTAATAATTATGAATGGTGATGATTATAAAGTTACAGCCTCTCCAATTATTAATTTTTCAATGGGAAATGAATTAATAGAAGGAAAGAGTACCATGATAAACACAAGGGGGATTATAGTTGAAGGAGATTTAGGGAAAACAATTTCATTCTACACTTCATTTTCCGAGAATCAGGCTGTATTTCCAAATTATGTTGATGCTTTTGTAAGGAAAAATACAGTAGTGCCCGGGCAAGGTTATGCTCGTTATTTTAAAGAAACAGGTTTTGATTATGCTATGTCTTCTGGATATGTGAGTTATAGGGCGAATAAAATGTTTGCTGTTCAGTTTGGACATGGAAAACATTTTATAGGTGATGGCTATCGTTCACTTTTGCTGTCCGATAATACTTTTAATTATCCTTATTTAAGGATTCAAACAACCTTTGGTAAAGTGCAATATACTAATTTGTATACTGAGTTTATGGATATCAATTATTTTAGCAATAATAATCAGATGGGTTATCCAAAAAAGTACATGTCATCTCATTATTTAAGTTTGAATGCTACAAAGAGATTCAGTTTAAGTTTGTATGAAGCTGTTGTTTGGCGTATGAATCATGCGCCAGGAAGTAGTGGTTTTGATGTAAATTATCTGAATCCTATTGCTATGCTAAGACCAATTGAATTTTCAGTAAATTCCCCTGACAATGTATTGGTTGGTATTAATACAAAATATAAGTTACCTTTCTCATCTTACCTATACGGGCAAATTATCTTGGATGAATTTAGTTTAACAGATTTACGAAAGGATAATGGATTCTGGGCGAATAAATATGGATATCAGTTAGGGTTTAAAATGTTTGATGCTTTTAAAATTGAGAGTTTAACTTTACAGACTGAATACAATTTAGTTAGACCATATACTTATGCGCATCATAATCCTGAGCAAAATTATGCGCATTATAATCAACCATTAGCACATCCTTTGGGAGCTAATTTTTCTGAAATGTTATTTTTAGCAAATTATAAGTGGAAAAGATTTGCTATTAATGGAAAACTGATTTTTTCAAAATATGGAGGTAAAATAAAAGATGACCCTACTTCATACGGAAATGATTTATTTATGTCAACAGGAAATTATGCTTCTGAAGAAGGGTTAGTTGGAATGGGAAGTGGTAGACCATCTGATATTGGAATAGATATGTATCAAGGAAATTTAACTGAAATTAGTTATAGCTCATTGAATGTTAGTTATGTTGTTAATCCAAAAACTAATCTTAAAATTAACATTGGAATTACAATTAGAGATGAAGTAAATGAGGAAGCAGAAATGCAAACTAATTTTATCAATTTTGGATTAGTCACCGATTTATCTAATCATTATTACGATTTTTAATGGCTTATATATTAGCAATTGAAACAACTACAAAAAATTGCTCAGTTGCACTTTTTGATGACGCAAAACAACTTGCACTAAAAGAACTAGTCTCGGAAGGATATTCACATGCCGAACAACTCACAATATTTATTGAGGAAGTTTTAAGTGAAGTAAAAATCTCCATTAATAATCTTAATGCTATTGCTTTAAGCATGGGGCCAGGCTCATATACTGGTTTAAGAATTGGAACATCTACTGCTAAAGGTTTGTGTTATTCTTTAGGCATTCCTTTAATTGCTATTTCTACTTTAAAAGCTATGGCTTTAGGTATTTCTAAAAATTATGATTTTCCCTTGTATTGCCCAATGATAGATGCTAGAAGGATGGAGGTTTTTGCTGGAATGTATGATTCAGAAAATAATGAAATTAGAGAGGTAAATGCAGATGTAGTAGATGTAAATACTTATGCAGAATATTTAAAAAATGAAGTCCTATTTTTTGGTGATGGGGCATTAAAATGTGCAGATATCATTAGTAATGAAAATGCAAATTTTATTGAATGCTATCCTTCAGCAAAAGACATTCGGACCTTAGCATTTCAAAAATATTCCAATAATGATTTTGAAGATGTTGCTTATTTTGAGCCTTTTTACCTTAAAGATTTTGTAGCAGGAAAGAAGAAAAGTTAGCCTCTTCTTTTCCTTTTTGCAGCAGCATTAAACTTTCCTTTAAAGGAAGACCCTCCTCCACTGCTTTCTCCACCAGAACTTCTTCTTGATGAACTTCCGCTATCTCTGCTTGATGATGATCCTCTAGAATTAGAGATTCTTCCGTTTCTTCCGCCACTGCTTCTTTTTCTATCTCCTCTTCCTGAATATGAACCACCACTTCTTGGTCTTCTTCTCTCACCTCCTCTACTTGATTTTGTTCCAGGAGCTTGAGAAACTTCTACATTTACTCTATTCCCATTCCAATTTGCATCTATTAAGCCACTCATGATATCAGTTTCAAAATCAGTTGGAACTTCAAAGAATGAGAATTTCCCCATAATATCAATCTTACCGATAGGAATATTTCTGTTACGAGTGTACTCATTAATTAATCCAATTAAATTATGAGCTTGTAAATCTTTTTCTTGTCCTAAATTGATAAAAAATCTTGTATGTCCAGCTTCAGCATGCCCAGTTCTTTCTCCTCTCTTTCTATTACCTCTATCATTCCTATCATTACTCCCTCTTTCATTCTTGTCGTTTCTGCTATTTCCAGTAACATTTAAATCTTGTGCATTCTTGTAAAATGCTAAGAATCTATTAAATTCTGTAGAAACAAAATGTTTGATAATTCCTTCTTTGTCAAGGTGTTCTAATTTCTCTTCAATTGACGGTAAGTATTTATCAATTTGATGATTTACGTCAGTAGCCACTACCTTGTCAATTAACTTCATTAATTGAATTTGACAAATTTCATCACCATTCGGTAATTTTTTAAGAATCAAGTCACGCTTAATCATTCTCTCGATTGATTTTAACTTTCTACCCTCCCTACTGTGTGCAATAATAATAGAAATACCTTTGTTTCCTGCTCTTCCAGTTCTTCCAGATCTATGAACATAAACTTCATTATCGTCAGGTAAGTTGTAGTTGATAACATGTGTTAATTCATTGATATCAATTCCTCTTGCAGCAACATCAGTAGCGACTAGTAATTGAATTTTCTTCTTTCTGAATTTCCCCATTACATTATCTCTTTGTGCTTGAGATAATTCTCCATGAATTGCATCAGCATTATATCCATCTTGCATTAATTTATCTGCAATGTCAGCTGTTTCTCTTCTTGTACGGCAAAATACAATTCCATAGATTTCAGGGTTTACATCACAAATTCTTCTTAATGCTTTATATCTATCTCTTGCTTGAACCATATAGTAATGGTGCTCAATGTTTTTTGCTCCTTCATTTCTACTTGCAACCTCAATTGTTTTTGGGCTGTGCATGTAGTTTTTACTAAGTCTCATTACCTCTTTAGGCATAGTTGCTGAGAATAATAGTGTTTGTTTTTCTTCTGGTGTTTCAGCTAAAATTGTGTCTAAATCATCTTTGAATCCCATGTTTAACATTTCATCAGCTTCATCTAAAACAACAAATTCAATATCCTGTAGTCTAAGAGCTTTTCTGTTGATTAAATCAATAACTCTACCAGGAGTACCAACAACAACTTGCGTTCCTGATTTTAATGATCTCATCTGAGGAACAATGCTCGCACCACCGTATACAGGGGTGATTTTTAATCCTTTAATATATTTAGCAAAAGTATCCATGTCTTTTGCAATTTGAAGGCAAAGCTCTCTTGTTGGGGCTAAGATAATTGCTTGAGGTAATTTTCTATCAACTTCAACTTTATGAAGAACTGGAAGTCCGAATGCAGCAGTTTTACCTGTACCAGTTTGAGCTAATGCTATAAGGTCAGTTTCATTTTCCAATAAATATGGAATTGATTCTTGTTGTATTGGTGTTGGTGTCTCAAAACCTAAATCAGCAATAGCTTTTTGTAAGTTTTTGTTCAGTCCTATTTCAGAAAATGTCATGCTTAAAATTTTTTGCAAAATTACTCTTATATAGGAGAATACTGTATTAAATATAAGATTTATGCAAAATATAAGTTTTCAACCCCTTAAAAACTAGTTATATTTTTGTTTTTTAATCTACTACAAAGTGTATTTTTGCAACCTAAATAAATCAAAATGAGTAAATATAAGTTTTCTGACAGACATATCGGCCCAAGAGCAAATGATATTACTGAGATGTTAAAAGTAGTAAATGCTTCATCTTTAAATCAATTAATTGATGAGACAATTCCCGAAAAAATTCATTTAGGAAGAGAAATGAATTTACCTGAAGCGTTATCTGAAAGTAGGTTTGTTGAGCATATGCAAGGAGTAGCTAAGAAGAATAAAAATTATCGTTCATATATTGGGATGGGATATTTTAATACGATACTTCCTGGAGTGATTCAAAGAAATATTTTGGAAAATCCAGGTTGGTATACGGCTTATACCCCTTATCAAGCAGAAATTGCACAAGGAAGATTAGAGGCCTTATTGAATTTTCAAACTATGGTTACTGATTTAACTGGGATGGAGATTGCAAATGCATCACTTCTAGATGAAGGAACTGCTGCTGCTGAGGCAATGGGAATGTTGTTGAGTAGTAGGAGTAGAGCTCAGAAAAAAGCAAATGTTGTAAAGTTCTTCATTTCAGAGTTGTGTTACCCACAAACTTTAGAAATTGTAAAAACTAGAGCAATCCCTTTTGGTATAGATTTAGTTATTGGCAATCATAATAAGGTGAAACTTGATGATTCATATTTTGGATGTTTATTGCAGTACCCTGAAAAATATGGTGAAGTAATAGATTATTCTGAATTTGTAAAATCAGCTAAAGAGCATGAAATAGGAGTAGTTGTTGCTGCTGATTTATTGAGTTTAAGTTTATTGTCTCCTCCAGGAGAATGGGGTGCAAATGTTGTTGTCGGCACTTCTCAAAGGTTCGGTGTCCCTATGGGTTATGGTGGGCCTCATGCTGCTTATTTTGCAACTTTTGAGAAATATAAAAGAAGTATTCCTGGACGAATTATTGGGGTTTCAGAAGATGTTGATGGAAATAGAGCATTAAGAATGGCACTGCAAACAAGGGAACAACATATTAAAAGAGAGAAAGCGACTTCAAATATTTGTACTGCACAGGTTCTTTTAGCGGTAATGGCTGGGATGTATGCTGTTTATCATGGAGAGGAAGGTTTGAGAGTAATGAGTAAAAAAATTCATTCGTTAACGGCTACTTTAGCTGAGGGTTTGACTCAGTTAAGTTATCATCAACTGAACGCAAACTATTTTGATACTTTAAAAATTGGAATTGGAAATGTCTCAATGGAAAACATCAAAACTTATGCTGAGGACGCAAAAATTAATTTGAATTATATTGATGATGAAACATTGTCTATTAGTATTGATGAAAAAGATGATTTAGAAAACATAAATGATATTTTGGAAGTATTTGCAAAAAGTTGTAATCATTCTGATTCTGCTGATTTGATAAAAGAAGTGTTGAGTGGTGATTATACTGAAGCAACTGCAAGAATTCCTGAAGCACTTTATAGAAAATCATCATTTATGCAACATGAAGTGTTTAATAAGTATCATTCCGAAACAGAGATGATGCGCTACATGAAAAGTTTAGAGAATAAAGATTTGTCATTAACTCATTCAATGATTCCATTAGGGTCATGTACTATGAAGTTGAATGCTGCATCAGAATTATTTCCATTGAGCTGGTCAGAATTTGGAAATTTACATCCTTTTGCTCCCTCACATCAAGCTAGGGGGTATCATATTATGTTTCATGAACTAGAAGAAATGCTTTGTGAAATTACTGGATTTGACGCTATGAGTTTACAACCAAATTCTGGTGCGCAAGGAGAGTATGCTGGGTTGATGGTTATTAGAGCTTACCATGAAAGTAGAGGTGATGAGAGTAGAAATATTTGCTTAATTCCTTCTTCAGCACATGGTACAAATCCAGCATCAGCAGTTATGGCAGGAATGAAAGTTGTAGTTACTCAATGTGATGAAAATGGAAATATTGATGTTGAAGCTTTGAGAGAAAAGGCGGAAGAACATAAAGATAATTTATCTTGTTTGATGGTTACTTACCCTTCTACTCATGGAGTTTATGAAGAGGAAATAATGGAGATCACAAAGATTATTCATGATAATGGAGGGCAAGTTTATATGGATGGTGCTAATATGAATGCTCAGGTTGGAATTACAAATCCTGCAATTATTGGAGCAGATGTTTGTCATCTAAATTTACATAAAACTTTTGCAATTCCTCATGGAGGAGGTGGTCCTGGAATGGGTCCGATTGGTGTTGTTGAGCATTTGAAGCCATTTTTACCAAATAATCCTTTAGTTAAAATGGGCGGAGAAAAAGGAATGTCAATTTCTTCAGCTCCTTGGGGTA
>Ga0208971_1001394_pt1 | contig 14442 bp, 13 predicted proteins | sample AOAMet1_18_M0_10_2_FD_188229 | JGI IMG/M metagenome (GOLD analysis project Ga0208971, IMG submission 188229) | Ammonia-oxidizing marine microbial communities from Monterey Bay, California, USA - CAN11_18_M0_10 (SPAdes) | ecosystem: Environmental > Aquatic > Marine > Intertidal zone | place... | reverse complement strand
TCAAACATTCCTTGATCAATCTGCAAGGCATGCTGAATTTGACCAAAATGAATACTTGTCAAATTTTGGTGGGCTCTAAAACATCCATAACATCATGCGGCCACGTGCAAAAATTAGAAATCCGAACCCAAAGATGAGGACATTTTCTTTTGACGCCATTGCGTAGTAATAAACGCAGCGATGAAAAAAACTGTCATCACCAGAACTATGGTGGCAGCTGGCGCAGAATTTAAAAAGAAACTTGCATAAACACCAATAAACGACGAACTTAAAGCCACTAAAAATGAAACAGTCATCATCTTATAGAACTCTCGTGTCAACAAAAACGCAATCGCACCAGGTGCGATCAAAAATGAAATTGCCAAAATAATTCCAACAGATTTCAGCGCCGAAACTATTGTCATCGATAAAGCAATCAAAAGAGCATAATGTAAGAACCGAACGGGCAAACCCGCCGCTTTGGCCTGTGCAGCATCAAACGCACAAAGTAGTAGATCACGCCACCTCAGCAAAATGCCGCCGCCCACCAGAACTGCGACAAGAGCGACTTCAATCAGATCAAAGCGAACCAAACCCAAAATATTTCCATATAAAATATGATCCAAATGAACGTCGCTTTGAATTGCGGTATACATAACCAGACCGATAGCAAACATGCCTGAAAACACGATACCCATCACCGTATCTTGCTTAACACGGGTATTTTCAGCAATAAATCCAGTGGCAATTGCACAAAATAATCCCGCAAAAAACGCACCGATTGCTAAGGGAGCACCCAAAATGTAGGCCAGAACGATACCGGGTAAAACCGCATGACTGACGGCATCACCCATCAGAGACCAACCTTTCAAAATCAAAAAGCACGACAATAAAGACATCGGCACCGACAGCAAAATCGCCCCCCAAAAAGCAAATCGCATAAACTCAAACTGAAAAGGAAGCAGTAAGGTTTCCATTAGGTTTCTGGCCCCAAAAGAGCCAGTCGCGCCTTGGCACGCGCGGCAAGTACGCCGTGTTTTGGGGCAAAAACGAAGGCTAACCCAAACAACAAGGTTTGAAATAAAACGATGATACCACCGGTTGCTCCATCTAAAAAGAAACTAGCGTATGCGCCAAAGCCTGATGAGAAAACACCTATGGCAAGTGCGATCAAGATCACGCGATGAAACCGATCCGAAAGTAAATATGCTGTGGCCCCCGGCGTAACCACCAATGCAATAACCAAAAATGCACCCACTGTTTGCATTGCAGCAACCGCGGATGCAGCAAGCAATGTGAAAAACACAACGCGCATCACATTCGGGTTGATGCCAATTGATTTTGCATGGTGCTCATCAAAAAACGTCACCATCAAATCTTTCCATTTCAGTGTCAAAACCAACAACGAAATACCTGCGATCAAGGACAACTGCAGAATATCATGTGGCGTGATTGCCAGAATATTACCCATGGCAATGGTTTGAATGTTCACGGATGTAGGCGACAGCGATACCATGAATAGACCCAGTCCGAAAAATGACGTAAATATCAGCCCGATGATGGCATCTTCTTTTAAACCAGTGCGTTGGTTCAAAAACAACATGGCAACCGCCGCTAGCCCGCCAGAAAAAAAAGCGCCCAATGCAAACGGTAATCCAAGCATGTAAGCACCCGCCACACCTGGAACGATCGCATGACTAAGTGCATCCCCGATCAAGGACCACCCCTTAAGCATCAGAAAAACCGATAAAAAAGCGCATACCCCACCCACAAGTGACGACACCCAAATGGCGTTGATCATATAAGAATATGAAAAGGGTTCCAAAAGAACGCTCACTCTACGTCCTTTTCATTGTACATTACGAATGGCCGTTCATCGTCGGTGATGACCGTCACCTGTCTTTGGTCATCGTCATCATTGTGCAAATCCGCGCCCCCCAAAACAAAATGACGCAACACGCCTCCAAATGTTTTTTCAAGGTTCAAAGGCGTGAATGTTTCTTTGGTGGTTCCGTGGGCTAAAACTGTTCCTTTAATCAGAACGCAGCGATCACAGAATTCGGGCACCGAACCAAGGTTATGTGTGGAAACAAGCATAACCCGACCTTCGTTCCGCAACTCGATCAGCAACTTGATGATCGCCTCTTCTGTTGTGACATCAACGCCAGTAAATGGTTCGTCTAGTAAAATTACTTGGCCTTCTTGTGCCAAAGCCCGCGCCAAAAAAACGCGTTTCTTTTGGCCGCCCGATAATTCACCGATTTGCCGTTTACGAAAATCTGCCATCCCAACACGCGTTAAGGCATCAGTAACCAGTTTTTGATCACGCTCTGATGGGCGGCGAAAAAATCCCATGTGACCATAACGTCCCATCATTACGACATCTTCGACAAGAACGGGGAAAGACCAATCGACCTCTTCGGCTTGGGGAACATATGCCACCAAATTTTGACGCAATGCTTGGGCAACAGGCATGCCCAATATTTGTATCTGGCCCCGCGCGAGCCGTAAAAAACCCATCAGTGCTTTAAAGAGCGTCGATTTCCCTGAACCATTCACACCAACAAGCGCAGTTATGGTGCCCCCTGGAATAGTGAAACTTGCATCCCTAAGCGCAGTGGTGCCGTTACGATACGTAACAGTAACGTTGTCTACACTTAGGCCTGGTTGCGAGTTCATTTTGAAAGGGCCTCGGCAATGCGGGCTGATGTGACCTGCAATAATGAAATGTAATCGGGCACGGCACCATCAGGGGCGGAAAGGCTGTCAACGTACAGAATGCCGCCGTAGGTCGCGTTGGTTTCGCGTATTACCTGTTTTGCAGGCGCGTCTGATACGGTGCTTTCGGAAAACACAACCGCGATATCGTGCTTGCGAACAGTATCTATAACCGCCTTGACCTGACGTGGGCTGCCTTGCTGATCCGCATTCATGGGCCAAAGGTAAACTTCGCGTAGGCCAAAATCACGGGCCAGATAACTGAATGCGCCTTCGCTTGTTACCAACCAACGTTCGTTTTCCGGCAACACAGCAAGTTGCGCCGCAATTGGGTCAATCTGGGCGGCAATCTTTTGTTTATAATTCGCAGCATTCGCCAAATATCCTGCGGCATTGGCAGGATCATATTTCACCAAAGCCGCCGCGATATTATCAACGTATAACTGACCGGCGCTTGGCGACATCCACGCATGAGGATTTGCCTTACCAGTATAAGGCCCCTTGCTGATTGAAATCGGTTCAACGCCCTCCGAGACAATCGCACTAGGAACGTCTTTGAGGGATGAAAAAAATCGCTCAAACCAAAGTTCAAGCCCAAGACCATTCCACAGAACCAAATCGGCATCTTGCGCGCCGACAATGTCACGTGGGGTTGGCTGATACCCATGGATTTCGGCGCCCGGCTTGGTAATGGATACAACATCTGCATAATCCCCCGCCACGTTCTGGGCCATATCAGCGATGATGGTAAAGGTTGTAACGACCTTGAATTTGTCCGCAAAAATCGGTGATCCGGCAAAGACAAACAGTAAAACGAACGACAAAAGGCGCATGATCGGCATCCCTAAAAGGTAAATTCGCCTTTTAATATGGATGGCAATCACACCAATTGCAAGTCATTCTCATTTTCAACACATAAGGGCAGCTATTATTGGCTTTCAGCCCGTGCCTCGGCAATCATTTCCACCATTCCGGCCTTTTCAACATAGCCCGGAACAAGCTGATTCCCGACGACGAAGGACGGTGTTCCACTAAAACCAAGGCTTTGGGCCATTTCACGAGAAAGACTGATATGCGCATCGACGCTGGTTTTTTGCATATCTTCCTTCAATTGCGCGATATCAAGGCCAACTTCTGCGGCTACCGCCATGACACCATTTTCAGAACGCGCGCCATTGCCGGCCATCAAGGCCCAATGGAATTCCTCATATTTGTCCTGCTCACGCGCTGCCAAAGACGCGCGTGTTGCGAAAACCGACGCTTCACTTAGAATTGGCCATTCACGGAAGACCACACGCAGTTCAGGATCTTCGGCAATCAGTTCTTGCATCACGTTGAAAGCTTTCTTGCAGTAGCCACAATTGTAATCAAAGAACTCGACCAAAGTAACATCGCCTTCGGGATTACCCAAAACAAACGCATTTGGATCATTAAACAGCGTGTTTGATTGCGCGGAAAGCGTGGCGGCGGCTTGTTCTTTGGCTGCGGCTTCATCGCGTGCGCGCAAAATAGCAACCGCTTCCATAATAACATCTGGGTTATCCAGAATGATTTCCAAAACCAATGCTGGATTGTTTTTCACCGCTTCTATCGCAATATCGCGGACCTCGTCGCGGCTAAGGTTTTGAGCGTTTGCAAATGCAGGCAGCAAGATCATGCAAGCCGTAGCAAAAAATTTGAAGATCGATGGCATGTCGTTTCCTTGTAAATTGGTTCGGGCAACAAAGGGTGCAATCACCGCGATGTCAATTCAAGTTTTCGCCAGCTTTATGATTAAGACTGAAATTGGGTAAGTGTTTTAAGTGGCGTTATTGCCTCTACTGCTACATTCAAATCCAATACGGCACCGGTTTTCGATGCCAAAGCACGATCAAAAGCATCGGCAAATTCCGCTGTGGTTTCTACGCGTTCTCCATGAAACCCATACGACCGCGCAAGCGCCGAAAAGTCGGGATTGATGATTTCGGTACCAGAAACACGATGTGGAAAATCACGTTCTTGGTGCATACGGATTGTTCCGTAAGAGCCGTTATTCACAATCAAAATAATTGGTTGTGCATCCATCTGAAGTGCCGTCCCAAGTTCCTGACAATTCATTTGAAAATCACCATCACCGGCCACACAGACCACTTGGCGCCCCCTATCCAATACTTTTGCGGCCACAGCAGCAGGAACCCCATATCCCATAGCACCACTTTGAGGCGCCAAAAGGCGTTGATTTTCACCAAATAGAAAGTGTTTTGACAGCCAAATCGCAAAATTACCGGCGCCGTTGGTCAAGATTGCGTCGTCATCCAGTTTGTCTTGCAAAATCTGCGTCACAACCCCCATGTCAACGGGACTGGGCTGTGCAGGCACAATTATCCCAGCCTTGAAATCCGCGCGCGCAGTTTGACAAAAATCAGCCCAACGCGGCTTCACTGCCAGACTATTCAGCCCAGCCACCATTTGGTTGGGACCAGAAACAAGTGGAACATCCGCCTGATAGATTTTGTTCAGTTCTTCCGCACCTAAATGACTATGGATCAAAACCTGTTTCATTTTAGGCGTATCAAACAACGTATATGCATCGGTGGTCATCTCGCCGAAACGGATATTTATTGCCAGAATCAAATCAGATTTATCAATTAGATTGCGCACAGATGCGGCCATACCGACACCTGCATGCCCTGCAAAACTAGGTGAATTATTGTCCAACAGATCCAGATAACGAAAGGCTGTAACACAAGGAATACCCTGCCCTTCGACAAAATTGCGAAGATCAGCCTTGCCTTGTGCGGTCCACCCACTGCCACCAACAATCACCAACGGCGCCTTTGCCGCATCCAACTTTTCGCCAATTTCTGAGATTTGATCAATTGTTGGCGCAGGTTCTGCTATTTTGATTGGCCCGCAAGCCGCGGCTGTAACTGGCGCACTTAACATATCCTCAGGCAGTGAAATCACAACGGGGCCAGGTCGACCAGACATTGCCGTTGACCATGCGCGACTTACAATTTCAGGTATACGATCCGCGTCGTTTATTTCGACAGCCCATTTTGCGATCGGTGAGAAGAACGCGCGGTAATCTACTTCTTGGAATGCTTCACGGTCGCGTAATTCTGCACCCACCTGACCAATAAACAATAACATCGGTGTTGAGGCTTGCATTGCAGAATGAACACCGATTGAGGCGTTGGTCGCGCCGGGTCCACGGGTTACAAAACAAATGCCAGGCGTTCCGGTAAGCTTGCCATAAGCCTCTGCCATATAGGCACCACCGCCCTCATTGCGAGAGCCAATGAATGGCAGATTTTCTTTGGTATCAAAAAGACCATCAAGGGCTGCAAGATAGCTTTCCCCCGGCACACCGAAAGCGTGTTTTGCCCCAAGGTTTTTCAAACAAGCAACTAAAAGGTGACCACCATTTTGATCTTCAGCCAATTTATGTTCCATTTCCCGTGTTGTTACTTTGAAGTGGGGTCGAAAAAAATATTATTCCTCACGCCCCATTTCCTTTAATCTTTGATGAAAAACTTTTGCAGTTGGCAAGCCTTTTTGCAAAGCAAAAACATACGCATGGGTCAAATAAAAACTGGCCCCCTCGGTATCACCTTGTCCAAGCGACCAATCCGCAGCCTTTCCATAAAGATCAGAAAGTTGCGCCAAATCCTCGCGGCCATGAGCTGCCAAAAGCTGACGTTCTAATTCGTCCTTGTTCATTTGAGGGCATCCGCAAACTGGTCTCTAAGGATATTTTTCTGCACTTTTCCCATGGTGTTACGCGGCAATTCCTTCATGATAACGATTTTCTTGGGTTGTTTGAATTTCGCCAATTTTTGCGCCATTGCCGCTTTCAACTGAGCAACATCAACATCAGCGCCGGATTTCGGCACAACGATCCCCAAAACACCCTCGCCAAAATCAGGATGAGGAACACCGATCACGGCACTTTCCAAAACATTTGGTTGATCATCCAAAAGCGTTTCAATCTCTTTGGGGTAAACGTTAAAACCACCCGTAATGATTAAATCTTTGCCCCGCCCAACAATGGTTATGTAGCCGTCGTCACTTTGGGTTGCCAAATCACCGGTAATGAAAAATCCATCCTCTCGCAATTCTTCGGCGGTTTTTTCTGGCATTTGCCAATACCCTTGGAAAACATTGTCTCCGCGCACCTCAAGTACCCCGATTTCACCATTTGCAAGCGTTTCCCCAGTCACGGCATCGCAAACCTTGGCCTCTACACCTTCTAAGGGCATACCAACTGTTCCAGCCCGACGATCACCAACATAAGGATTTGAGGTATTCATATTGGTTTCGGTCATGCCATAACGTTCAAGTATCTTGTGCCCAGAACGATTTTCAAATTCAACATGGGTTTCCGCCAGCAAAGGTGCCGAACCTGACACAAACAGCCGCATATGTTTCACAAGATCTTGATTAAACCGCGCGTCACTCAACAAACGCGTATAAAACGTAGGTACACCCATCATAACGGTTGATTTTGGCAATGCAGCCAAAGCGTCTTCAAGATTGAATTTTGCTTGAAAAATCATCGATGCGCTCGTCAACAAACTTATGTTGCATGCAACGAAAAGCCCATGTGTGTGAAAAATTGGCAAGGCATGCAACAACGTATCCGCGTTCGTAAACCGCCAAGCTTTGGCCAAAACGGTCGCATTTGAAATCAGGTTCTTTTGGCTTAACATCGCACCCTTTGAACGCCCTGTCGTGCCCGATGTATAAAGGAAAGCCGCCAAATCATCTTGATCCCGTTCAACAGTTTGGAAATCCGCAGATTGCTCTTTTGCCTTTTCTGCGAAATCACCGCTGCCATCGCCGTTTAAAACCGCCAATTTAGCACCGCTTGATTGAGCAACATCAAAGAGGCTTTCGTAAGCCTTCACGTCGCAGAGCATCAATTTAGCACCTGAATTTCCCAAGAAATATTCAATTTCAGCCGCCGTATATCCCGTATTGAGCGGCAAAAAGACGACCCCTGATTGCGCACACGCCGCATAAACCGCCAATGCTTCGGCCGATTTTTCAACCTGAACGGCAAGGCGATCCCCTGCGACAAGGCCAAAACTGGCGATGGCATTGGCAAATTTAGAGGCCAATTTAAGAAAATCGTCGAAGCTTAAATCTTGATCTGGCAAATACAAAAACGTGGAATGGTTGCCCCAATGTGGTGCAAATAGGCTGTCATAGAGTGGATTTTTCATATTTCTTCCTATTTGCTTTTGCGTTTTGCGTTTATTCTGCCGCCCTGCGCCGCTTTGACACTGGTCAATCCGTCCGAAAACCTATACCGCGCCCTCAATCATACATTCAAACCCCAAAAGGCACCCATTATGGACATGCGCAATATTGCGATTATCGCACACGTTGACCATGGCAAAACCACACTTGTGGATGAGCTATTGAAACAATCTGGTCTCTATCGCGAAAACGAGGCTACAACCGAACGTGCTATGGACAGCAATGATTTGGAACGCGAACGCGGTATTACGATTTTTGCCAAGCCGACTTCTGTTGAATGGGAAGGTTTGCGGATCAACATCGTTGATACTCCCGGTCACGCCGATTTTGGGGGCGAAGTAGAACGCATTCTTTCTATGGTTGACGGTGTTGTCTTGTTGGTTGATGCCGCCGAGGGCCCGATGCCACAAACCAAATTTGTGACCTCAAAAGCACTTGCACTTGGGTTGCGCCCAATCGTGGTTTTAAACAAAGTAGACAAGCAAGACGCAGAACCTGATCGCGCCTTGGACGAGTGTTTTGATCTGTTCGCCAGCCTTGGCGCCACAGATGAGCAACTCGATTTTCCTCACATGTATGCCTCTGGCCGCAACGGTTGGGCCGACATGGAATTGGACGGCCCACGCAAAGATTTGACCGCCCTTTTCAAACTGATCGTTGATCACGTACCGGCGCCGGCACAGCTTGCAAATGCTGACCAGCCTTTCTCAATGTTGGCAACAACATTGGGTGGTGACCCCTTCTTGGGTCGCCTGTTAACAGGCCGCGTTGAAACTGGTCGCGCAAAAGCAGGCGAAACCATCAAAGCCATGAGCAGCGATGGCGAACTGATCGAAAATTTCCGCATCACCAAAATCTTGGCGTTTCGCGGCTTGGGTCAGCAAGCGATTGAATATGCCGAGGCTGGTGATATCGTTTCCCTTGCAGGCATGTCCAAAGCAACGGTTGCCGATACATTGTCAGCACAATCCGTTACCGATGCGATCCCTGCACAACCAATTGATCCACCAACCATTACGGTGACTTTCGGCATCAACGACAGCCCCTTGGCTGGTCGTGATGGCAAAAAGGTACAAAGCCGCGTCATTCGCGAACGTTTGATGAAAGAGGCTGAATCCAACGTGGCGATCAAAGTAACCGACAGCGAAGGCGGCGACGCTTTTGAGGTTGCTGGTCGTGGCGAATTGCAGATGGGTGTTTTGATCGAAAACATGCGTCGTGAAGGTTTTGAACTTTCAATCTCGCGTCCACAAGTTTTGATGCGCGATGTTGACGGCGTAAAAATGGAACCCATCGAAGAGGTGACCATTGACGTTGACGACGAATATTCCGGCGCTGTCATTGAAAAACTGACAGGCGTGCGTCGCGGTGAACTTGCTGAAATGCGCCCAGCGGGTGCAGGCAAAACACGGATCATCGCGTTGGTACCGGCTCGTGGCCTCATCGGATATCACGGTGAATTTCTAACAGATACCCGCGGCACAGGCGTTTTGAACCGCGTATTCCATGATTGGGCCCCTTACAAAGGCCCAATTCCTGGTCGCCGTGCAGGTGTTCTTATCTCAATGGAAAACGGTGTTTCCGTTGCCTATGCCATCTTCAACCTTGAGGATCGCGGTAAATTCTTCATTGGCGTTCAAGAAGACATTTACCAAGGCATGATCATCGGTGAACATAACCGTGAAAATGATCTAGAAGTGAATCCACTTAAAGGTAAAAAACTGACCAACGTTCGCGCCTCTGGTACGGATGAGGCGGTTCGTTTGACAACTCCTGTCAAAATGTCTTTGGAACAAGCGATTGCATACATCGATAACGACGAGTTGGTCGAAGTGACACCAAACGCCGTGCGCCTGCGCAAGCGTTATTTGGATCCCCATGAACGCAAACGTCAATCGCGTTCAGCCAACACTTAATACTCAAAAGGCCTCGCAAATGCGGGGCCTTTTTTCTTATCAGTATAGCTTTCTTCTGGTCTTAAATATCCCCGCAGGAGGCTCCAACATTCCCCAAAACCCAATGGCTAGATAAACTCGCCCATCAATACAGATTGGCCGGTTTCTGCTGACTTTTGTGCGGCCAATCCCATAGCGACTGCCCAATCCCCGTCATTGACTGAAACCTCTACCGCGCATTTGCCACGCACAGCGGCATTAAACTTTTGGTGCTGATAAAACGTCGACCCATTGTGATCTCCTGCCTCCAAAAGATCGGGATCAACAGGAATATCCAATTCCCGCGGCCCCATTGGCGATCTGGGGCTTTCCACAAGCTTTGCAATCGGGGCTGCCCCCATTTCCGTTGGCCAAAAACGACCAGGACCAGGGACAAAACACTCGATCTTTCCATTAGGTCCGACGGCGGTGATTTCTTCTTGATACCGGCTGCCTTCCGCAAACATACATAATTCAAGCATCGCCCGTGCGCCGTTTTCAAAATCAACAATCACATAACCATTGTCTAAAATGTCCGACTGCCGACCATCGTAAACTTCATCTAGATGGTTGGCGTCTTGACCTGCGCTCGCCATGACCCGCACAGGATCACACCCCATCATAAGGCGCATCAAATCAAAGTGGTGACAGCATTTTTCTACAAGTGTTCCACCCGATTGGTTGGAAAACCTGTTCCAATCACCGACTTTAGTTAAAAATGGAAAACGGTGTTCGCGGATCGTCAGCATTTTTATACCACCTGTCACACCATCGGCTTTGTCCACTAGCGCCGTAATCATGGGCATATATCGATATTCCATCGCGACCCAAATAGGGGCGGTGTGGTCCACCACCATTTTGCGTAGTTTCACGGCGTCAGCAGCATCAGTATAAAGAGGTTTCTCCATCAATACAGGCAGGTCCGAATTTTTGGTGATTGCCTCAAGATGTTCTACATGGCGGAAATTTGGGCTGACGACGACCAAACAATCCAGATCATCCCGTTCCCAAAGCGGCGGCAAGTCCTCATATAGGTCCGCATCCGGCAACATATCAGTCACAATCGCGCGCATACCAGCGTTAGGTTCGACAACCGCTATGATCTCGACATCAGGTAACAATTGTATGTTGCGGATGTGTTCTTGACCCATCATCCCGCACCCAATCATGCCGTACTTTAGTTTTTTCTGCATTATCTACCCTATTGAATACGCGTAACGTAACGCGCCTTTTTTGTATCAAACCACGTGCGTGAGTATTCTGCACGCACGTTATTTTGTGCCCAAGATATTCGCTCAACATATCCACAAGACGATCCCCGAGTGAAATCATCATGTGCCCAATCCGGCATATTGGCCAAAGAAACCTGGTCCTCGATGCGAAGTATCCAAAGGTTCAGACTTTGCCGGTAATACAGATAAAGTGATTCCGAAAGATCATTAATTGATAGTGTTGCAGCATAAGACTGGTCTAACCAAATCTCTTCCATCGCAACGGGAATTGCATTCAACAATCTCAGCCTGCGTATACGATGCGCCATGGGTGAGGTTCCAAATTCGGGGGCATCCGTTGGCTTGGGCAACAAATCAATCGAACGAATTTGTGCAGTTGGCAGACCCCCGCCAGTCGTTAGTTCAAGTCGGAACATGCCGTAAATACTGTTAATATCTGGGCGGTGTCGAATATAATTACCTGACCCTTGAATACGTTCAATCACACCTTTTTTTTCGAGTACTCTTAGGGCTTTACGCAGCGTTCCTACAGCAATCCCAAGGCTTTCTGCCATCGTTCTTTCTGGCGGCAATTTCGCACCATCTGGAATTCGGCCAGCCATTACATCTCTAATCAACACCTCGCTAATTTGGATGTATTTGGGAAGAGAGGTGGAATAAGTCACATTGGCCTGCTTCATTATTGATGCAAGATTGATGCATCAACATGATCATTTACACAACATCAAAAAAATTTCCGATAGGAAACTTTTTACTTGTATACCATTGTATATTTGCTAGGTTCCCCCAATCAAGGGAGACACTGACAATTGTCAGGGCCGAAGGAGCAACCGCCCCGGAAACTCTCAGGCACACGGACCTTGGTAAAAACAAACACTCTGGAGAGTGGCCGGAAATGGCCCGCCGAAGGGATAACAATCTCAGGCAAACGGACAGAGGGGGCATCAGCCACGCGATTTCGCGTGCGCGTGGTGCCGGACAACCGGCCACTAGTAAAACGAGGGCCGAAGATGACAGATCTTTTAAAAACCGCACTGACCGAATTGCACCAAGAACTTGGGGCGAAACTCGTGCCTTTTGCTGGGTATGAAATGCCCGTCCAATACCCAATGGGCGTTTTGGGCGAACATAACCACACACGCACAGAGGCTGGTCTTTTTGATGTCAGCCACATGGGCCAAGTGATATTACGCCCCAAAAACGGCACGCTTCGAGATGCCGCATTAGCGCTTGAAACACTTATTCCCCAAGACGTCGCGGATTTAGAAGAAGACCGGCAACGGTACGGATTTTTTACAAATGACACTGGCGGTATTTTGGATGACTTGATGTTTGCCAACCGCGGCGATCATCTGTTTCTGGTCGTTAATGCCGCGTGCAAAGAACAAGACATTGCCCATATGCAAGCACACCTGTCTGACGTTTGTGAACTTACAGTAATTACAGATCGCGCCTTGATCGCCCTGCAAGGGCCCAAAGCAGAAGCCGCACTTGAAACACTGATCCCCGGCGTTGCTGCCATGAAATTCATGGATGTTTTAACCGCATCCTATAAAGGTGCAGAATTTTGGATTTCAAGATCAGGGTATACCGGCGAGGATGGCTATGAAATTTCTCTGCCAAATTCAGTTGCCGAGGATTTCACCCGTGCATTGTTAAACCACGAAGATGTAGCCCCTATTGGTCTTGGTGCAAGGGATAGTTTGCGTCTTGAAGGTGGGCTTTGCCTTTATGGCAACGACATTGATGAAACGACATCCCCCATTGAGGCCGCGTTAATTTGGGCCATTCAAAAAGTACGCCGCACAGATGGCGCGCGCGCCGGTGGCTTTCCGGGCGCTGAACAGATTTTGGATCACATCACAAACGGCGCTGAACGCAAACGGGTTGGATTACGCCCTGACGGACGCGCGCCCATGCGGGCTGGCACTGTAATTTTTGCCGATGAAACAACCACAACACCACTTGGCACCGTTACATCAGGTGGCTTTGGGCCAACGGTTGGCGGCCCTATTTCTATGGCCTATCTGACTAAAAGCAGCGCCGCAAAAGACACGACAGTTTTTGCCGAAGTACGCGGCAAACGCATGCCAGCAATCGTCTGTGCCCTGCCCTTTACCCCTGCAAATTTTAAACGATAAAAACCCAAACCAACACGGAGATTAGAAATGAAATTCACTGAAGAACACGAATGGCTATTGCTTGATGGCGACATCGCAACCGTTGGCATCACGGCACACGCTGCCGAAGCGCTTGGTGATTTGGTATTCATCGAACTACCAGAGGTTGGCGAAACAGTTTCCAAAGACGACGCAATCGTCGTTATCGAAAGTGTAAAAGCTGCTTCTGATATCTTGGCGCCACTAGATGGTGAAATCGTCGAAGTGAACGAAGCCCTTGTTGATGGCCCAACAGAAGTAAACGAAGACCCGTTAGGAAACGGCTGGATTTTCAAGATCAAAGTGGCTGATGCTTCTGACATGGAAAACATGATGGAAGAAGCCGCATACAACGCATTTATCGCCTAACCTTTTGACCTGTAGGAGTTTTCCTGATGCCTTATACCCCAACATCCTATGACGCATATGATTTTGCACACCGCCGCCATATCGGACCTTCACCGGCTGAAATGGACGAAATGCTTTCAGTGTTGGGCGTAAAAAGCCTGGATGATTTGATAGATCAAACCGTACCTGCCAGTATCCGTCGGGAAAGCGCGATGTCAGTGGGTGACCCATTGTCTGAAACGCAGATGCTGGCAAAAATGCGTGAATATGCGTCGCAAAACAAAGTATTCACGTCATTAATTGGTCAGGGATATCACGGCACGCTTGTGCCGCCCGCCATTCAGCGCAACATCTTGGAAAACCCTGCTTGGTACACCGCCTATACGCCCTATCAACCTGAAATCAGCCAAGGCCGACTTGAGGCGTTGTTAAACTTTCAAACCATGGTTTGTGATCTGACAGGTCTTGAAATTGCAAATGCGTCCCTTTTGGACGAGGCAACCGCATGTGCCGAGGCCATGACCATGGCGCAGCGTGTGGCGAAAACCAAAGTGAAGGCCTTCTTTGTCGATGAAAATTGCCATCCGCAAAACATCGCATTGATGCAAACCCGCGCCGAACCCTTAGGTATCGAGCTGATCATTGGTGATCCAGATGCAATGCAAGCGGATGCAGTATTTGGGGCGTTATTCCAATATCCAGGCACCGACGGGCAATGTCGCGATTTCACTAATCAGATGACTGCATTGCACGAAAAAAAGGCCATTGGCGTGGTTTCGGCTGACCCTATGGCGCTATGCTTGTTGAAAGAGCCCGGCGCGATGGGTG
>Ga0208971_1001392_pt1 | contig 14458 bp, 16 predicted proteins | sample AOAMet1_18_M0_10_2_FD_188229 | JGI IMG/M metagenome (GOLD analysis project Ga0208971, IMG submission 188229) | Ammonia-oxidizing marine microbial communities from Monterey Bay, California, USA - CAN11_18_M0_10 (SPAdes) | ecosystem: Environmental > Aquatic > Marine > Intertidal zone | place... | reverse complement strand
CTGATGAAGAAGTCGAAGAGATCGTTAATCATCTTAAAGCGTTTGGCCCGCCAGAATATGTTGGTGGCGTCGTTGATGGCCCAAGTGAAGATCGCGAAAGCAGCATAGATGCGGTTCTGGGTCTGGGTGGCAATACAGACGGCGAAGACGCGCTATATGATACAGCGGTGCAAATCGTCATTAATGATCGGAAATGTTCAACATCCTACATTCAACGCAAATTGGCGATTGGGTATAACAAAGCCGCCCGTTTGGTTGAACAAATGGAAGACAGCGGATTGGTCAGCCCCGCAAACCACGTGGGCAAACGCGACATCCTGATCCCTGAAAAGTGATCGTAAAAGCAGCGACAGGCGCATTTTTCCCACTGGAAATCTGCGCCCGAATGCCTAGGTTTGTTTTATGAAACACATACTAAAAATGGCCCTGATTCCGGCACTGACCCTTGGGTTGGCTGCAACATCGGCTATGGCCGAAAAAATCCCGTTAAGTGATATCTCTGCGTATTTTAATGATCTAAAACGCGCGCAAACTGAATTCACACAGATCAATGCGGACGGCACAATTTCAACTGGCACGCTCTATTTGCATCGCCCAGGACGTATCAGGTTTGAATATAACCCACCTGAAGAAAGCCTTGTGATAGCTGGTGGCAGTCAGGTTGCGATTTTTGACGCTAAATCCAACACCCCACCAGAACAGTTCCCGCTTAAGCGCACCCCCTTGAACATTATTTTGGAACGCAATGTCAATTTGACCAATTCGAAAATGGTAGTGGGTCATCAAGACGGCGGAAACTCAACAACCGTCATTGCCCAAGATCCAGAGCATCCTGATTATGGCTCGATTGAATTGGTATTTACAGCTGACCCTGTCGAGTTGCGCCAATGGGTAATCAATGATGGCGGTGGTTCACAGACGACGGTGATATTAGGCTTGATGGAACGTAAAGAAACATTACCCGCGTCACTTTTCAGTATCGTTGTGGAAACTGCCAAGCGTAATAAATAATCGCTAATCGTTTTAAAGTTTTCCGCATGCAATCAGTTGCGTGTGATACTCAAACGCGCGGCTTTCCAGTTCTTTGGAAATTCTAACCAACCAAGGTTTCTTGCGATAGGTGCGTTTTGAATATCCAGTGTGACCTTCGTGATAAGCCAGATACTGCGCGGCTGTATCGGTTTTAGAAATGCCAACTTTTTCATACGACTGATCCATATACCAACCCATGAAATCAGTGGCATCGCCGATGTTGTGCCGTTTTGCACCTAGGCTGCGGGTTTTGCGACGGTATTCATCCCAAGTCGCATCCAACGCCTGTGAATATCCATACGCCGATGATTGCCGCCCCATTGGGATCACGCCCATTGAATATCTAAAGGGTGTTCGTGCCTTAGCGCGGAATTTGCTTTCCTGATAAATCACCGCCATCTGCAAGGCGACCGGAATGCCCCATTTACCTTGGGTCTTCTTGAAGGCCTTTAGGTACGTTGGGTTCTGACGAACAATAGAACAAGCATCATCTAGATTTTTCGGCGCACTTCCTGGCCCGCCGCATGCGGCAAGAATTAATAATCCGAATAGAAGTGCTGCTCGTTTCATAGGTACTGCTTTTTCTTTTAATTATATCGTCAAAATGATGCTCTGCAAAGTCACATTAAAGTAGGAATGCTAATAGAATTGGAATGAAGGCGATGGATAGGAATGTGCTGGCAACGACCATGCCTGCGACCTCGCCTGCATTAGCGCCGTATTTTTGTGCGATAAGGTAGGATGTCACGGCCACAGGTGTGGATACTTGTAAGACCAGAACAGCAAATGCCACGTCATCAAGTTTGAACACGACGGCCACAGTCCATGCGATTGCCGCGCAGATAATGACCTTGGCTAAAGACAGCCAAAAAGCACGCAAAAGCCCAGCAGGACTGAGTCGCGCCAACGCAACACCTAGGGTAATCAGCATCAATGGAATGCCCATCTGACCTAAAAGTTCCAATGCGTTGGTGATCCAAACCGGCGTTTCCCAACCTTGCCAAAGGAAAATTCCACCCAATATGGTGGCCCCAACCATGGGTTCTTTCAACGCTTTTAGGGGGTTTCCGCCGCCGCTGACAATCCATATGCCGGCGGTGAAAGAGTAAACTGCCATAATGGCGAAACTAACCACGGCGTATTGCAGGCCAACCTCGCCAAAGGCAAACAAAGCAAGGGGAATACCAAGATTACCGGTGTTGCCAAAAATGAGTGGTGCCAAATATGTTGGGGCATTTAACCTGTTAATTTTAATAAATAAAAACATAACTAAAGTAACGCCTGCATATGCGACGATCGAAGCAAGTGAGATCGCAGTAAGAGCCGCGCCAGACACCTCGGTTTTCATTAATGCGACGAATATTAGACAGGGGATAGATACCGTCATTGCCAGCTTGGTGACAAACTCAACGCGGTATTCGATGTCCAGTTTTACCCAGATGAAACCGATCAATGCGAGCGTGAAAACAGGGGCTACAACTTGAAAGACTGTTAGAATTAGGTTCACAGACTGTTTCCCCAAATTGGCGTCTTAGTCATAGACACAGGCAAGGCATATCGGTTAATTCTTTGTTTATGGATAAGCAAATGTTTCAAGAAATGGTTGCCAAGTATCACCTTGGTCAAATCGTGCGCCACAAACGCCACCCGTTTCGCGGTGTGGTGTTTGACGTTGATCCAGAGTTTTCCAACACCGAAGAATGGTATGATGCCATTCCCGAAGAAAGCCGCCCGGTAAAGAACCAACCGTTTTACCATTTGCTGGCTGAAAACGACCAAAGTTATTATGTGGCTTATGTGTCGGAACAAAACTTGATCGAGGATGAAACGGGCGAACCGATGACCCATCCTGATTTGTCTGATCTGTTTGGTGATTTCCAAGATGGTTTTTACCCACTACACTTTCAGATGAACTGATCGAACCGACCGTTTCTAACGGGTCGGCACGGGGGTTTCCCCACGATAATCATAAAATCCACGACCAGTTTTGCGGCCAAGCCAGCCTGCCTCGACATATTTTGTCAGCAATGGACACGGACGGTATTTCGTGTCGGCAAGGCCTTCGTGCAGAACATTCATGATCGCCAGACAAGTATCTAAGCCAATAAAGTCTGCCAATTCCAGCGGGCCCATTGGATGATTGGCGCCCAGTTTTAGAGAGGTGTCGATAGATTTTACCGAACCGACGCCTTCATACAGCGTGTAAATCGCCTCGTTAATCATTGGCATCAAAATTCGGTTCACGATGAACGCCGGAAAGTCTTCGGCTGGCGCGGATGTCTTGCCCAAGCGATCTACAACTTCCTGACACGCGTTAAAGGTGGGCTCGTCCGTAGCAATGCCGCGGATTAATTCTACCAACTGCATGATCGGTACAGGGTTCATAAAATGAAAGCCCATGAATTTTTCAGGGCGATCCGTGCGGCTGGCCAAACGTGTAATGGAAATTGACGAGGTATTCGACGTCAGGATTGTTTCGGGTTTCAGATGCGGCAGTAATTCGTCAAAAATCGCGGCCTTAATTTCTTCGCGTTCTGTGGCGGCCTCAATAACCAAATCCGTTTGCCCAAGATCGGCCAGATTGTTGGTCAACGTGATGCGCGCTAAAGCATCGGCTTTTTCGGCATCGGTGATCGTGCCTTTGGTTAACTGTCGGTTTAGATTGCCTTCGATAATTCCCAAGGACTTCGCCAAAGCGTCAGCAGAAACATCCGTTAGCAAAATTTCGTATCCAGCAAGAGCACACACATGGGAAATGCCATTGCCCATCTGACCTGCACCGATAATACCAATTTTCTCAATTGTCATAGCAAAACCTTTTTGTCTGCATTCTCAATACGCTTCTGTCGCAGAGGCAGCAAGCGTTCGTGACAAATACTGCCAAAAGCGAGGTAAATTTTACCATTAGGTATTTGGCAATAATCCTCGGTCAATCTGCAAGTGGGTGTCTACAAAAGGGGTGAATCCATGAGTTATGAAGAAGGTGGGTCGTTACTAGATTACGCATATTGCAGTTACGGGGCTGGCAAAGATAAATTCCGAGGCCCTGAAGTTGAAATATGCGACAAAACGATAGCGTTTTTGGGGGCAGGCGAAACCTTTGGCCGATTTGCAGTCACGCCATTTGTTTCGGACCTTGGTCAATTGATTGATCGACCTTGCGCAAATTTCGGGCAGATCGGTGCCGGCGTTGATGCGTTTATCCGTGACACTGATGTGCAAAGAATGTGCCGCCGTTCAAGTATCACTGTCATTCAAATCATGGGCGCACAAAATGTTTCAAATCGCCTGTATTCGGTGCATCCAACGCGAAACGATCGGTTCATTAGCCCTTCATCTATGATGAAAACAATTTTTGAGGACGTGGAATTCACGGACTACAATTTTGTCCAACACATGCTGAGTTCGATTAAGCAGCAATCCCCAGATCGTTATTCAATTATCGTGCAGGAACTTAAAACTGCTTGGGTGGCACGCATGAAGGAAATGTTGGCGAACATTGGGGGGCGCGTCATTCTTTTATGGCTGCCGTGTAAATCCGCAATGTTGAATACGTTGGGCGAGGGTCCACTTTATGTAGATGCGCAAATGATTGAGGAACTGCGGGGATCTATTGAATCTATTGTTAGACCTGATTTGGGAATAGAGCCAAATGATCCCACTCAGGATGGCTTGCTATACTCCCCATTCGATCAAGCAGCGGCGTCACTGGCAATGACGCAGGATGAGCATCATTTGGTCGCCAAGATGCTGGCCACGGAAATTATTCGTATGTCGCCGTAAAAGTCGGCCTGCAAAGAAAAAGGCCCGTTCGATTGCTCAAACGGGCCTTCAAAATATTGTTGTATTTACAGTTTGCCAGTCAGTTCTGGAACTGCGTCAAACAAATCAGCAACCAAGCCATAATCAGCAACTTGGAAAATTGGCGCTTCTTCGTCTTTGTTGATCGCCACGATGACTTTACTGTCTTTCATGCCTGCAAGGTGCTGAATGGCACCAGAGATGCCGACAGCGACATAAAGATCAGGGGCAACAACTTTACCGGTTTGACCAACTTGCCAGTCGTTTGGCGCATAACCAGAATCCACAGCAGCGCGAGATGCGCCAACAGCGGCATTCAATTTGTCAGCCAAACCTTCGATAAGGGCGAAGTCTTCTTGTGAACCAACGCCACGACCACCAGAAACCACAACACCAGCTGATGTCAGCTCAGGGCGATCGCTTGTTGCAACCTTGTCTTCGACCCATTCAGAAAGGCCAGAATTCGCAGCAGCACCGATTTTTTCAACAGCGGCAGAACCACCTTCGCCAGCGGCGTCAAAATTGGCTGTACGAACAGTTACCAATTTCGTGGCATCGCCAGATTGAACAGTTTGAATGGCGTTACCTGCATAAATCGGACGTTCAAACGTTGAACCATCGACAACCGCGGTAATGTCAGAGATGACCATGCAGTCCAGCAAAGCCGCCGCGCGTGGCATGATGTTTTTCGCGGATGATGTTGCGGGGGCTACGATATGCTCATAGTCGCCTGCAAGGGAAACAACCAAGTCAGCCAATGGTTCAGCCAGATCGTTGCCGTATGCCGCATCATCAGCACAAAGAACTTTGCTAACACCATCTAGTTTGGCAGCAGCGTCCGCCGCACCAGTGCATCCAGCAGAGGCGCAAAGGACGGTTACATCGCCCAATGCCTTAGCAGCAGTCAAAGCTTTGGCAGTTGCATCAACGGACAATTCGCCACCAACAACTTCTGCAATCAAAAGAACAGCCATTAGATAACCCCCGCTTCGTCTTTAAGTTTAGCAATCAGTTCGTCGACTGATCCAACCATAACACCAGCTTTGCGGGCTTCTGGTTCTACTGTTTTCACAACGCTAAGACGTGGTGACGCGTCAACACCGTAATCGGCAGGTGTTTTCTCATCCAACGGTTTGCGCTTGGCCTTCATGATATTTGGAAGGCTGGCATAGCGTGGCTCATTAAGGCGCAAATCAACCGTGACAACTGTTGGCATCTTAACTTTGATTGTTTGCAAACCACCGTCAACTTCGCGGGTAACAACTGCGCTGTCGCCTTCGACGTTCAACTCAGATGTAAATGTTGCTTGGCTCCAACCCATCAACGCTGAAAGCATCTGACCAGTTGCGTTCATATCGTTATCGATGGCTTGTTTGCCACAAAGAACCAGACCAGGCTGTTCTTCGTCAACGATAGCTTTTAGGATTTTTGCAACGGCCAAAGGCTCGATGTCTGTGTGAACATCGTCAGCAGCGATTACCAAAATAGCACGATCAGCGCCCATGGCCAAAGCGGTGCGCAAAGTTTCTTGGTTTTGCTTAACACCAATAGAAACCGCGATGATTTCTTCAACTTTGCCAGCTTCGCGTAGACGGATCGCTTCTTCGACAGCGATTTCATCAAATGGGTTCATTGACATTTTAACGTTGGCTAGATCAACACCGCTTCCGTCCGCTTTCACGCGTACTTTCACGTTATAGTCGATCACGCGTTTAACAGGCACAATCACCTTCATTTACGTAGTCTCCTTTGGGGGCCGATCGGGGAATCCCCCTAGGCACAACATAATTGCGGCAAGAATTAGCGCGACTCTGCGGGTAATAACAGATCAAAATCGACAGCAAATCGTCACATCCCGCCGCGTCACAGCAAATTGTTTAAAAAATTGTGCCAATTCGGGCGGTGTGTATAGTGAATGGGTGAACGAATCTTAGGGGAAAAACGATGTCTGGCATGTGCCAAAGCTGTTCTATGCCGATGAGCAAAGATCCAACTGGCGGGGGTAAAAACATCGACGGCAGTATCAGTACAAAATACTGTGGTCATTGTTTTCAGGATGGCGAATTTGTTGCCCAGAACATTGGGGTGAAAGAATTTCAGGCGTGCTGCGTCAAGATTATGTCTGAACAAGGTTGGCCGCGGCCATTAGCATGGCTTATGACGCGCGGCATTCCAAAACTTGAACGGTGGCGGGAAAACTAGCGATTGGCGCCAGGCACCCACAAAACATCCGCACGCCCTTGATCGTTGGCGATGCGACCAGCGCAGAAAAACCAATCTGACAGTCGATTGAGATATTTAACAGCGGCTGGATTAACCTCTTCTATATCAGTTAATTCCACGGCCAGACGTTCGGCGCGACGGCTGACTGTGCGACAGATGTGCAAATGCGCTGCTAAGGCTGTGCCGCCAGGCAAAATGAACGATCTTAAGGGTTCCAGCACAGCGGTCATCGCGTCGATTTCCGCCTCAAGCCGGCTGACTTGATTGTCGGTAACGCGCAATGGCGTGTATTCCGCCGCCGCATCACTGGCCATGTCGGGGCGACAAAGATCGGCACCCAGATCAAACAAGTCGTTTTGAATTAGCGAAAGCTGATCATCTAATTCACCAGTTGCATGCAAACGCGCCATGCCAACGGTTGCATTGGTTTCATCCACGGTGCCATAGGCCGAAACGCGGGCCGAGTGTTTATTTACCCGATCGCCATTGCCCAGTGCCGTTGTTCCAGCATCACCAGTACGCGTATAAATCTTGTTTAAAACGACCATGTTTTATCAGCCTCCATTGCCGCGGAAATAGATGAAAATCAAAATTAGTGCGATTGCCACCGCTTGCGCATAGATCCGATAACGCATCAGTTTATTGGCATTTTTTCGATTGGTTTCACCGCCCTTGCCAAAAGTGCCAATTCCCATGGCCAATACACCAACAACAATCAAACATGCGATTGCTACCAAAATAAAAAGGGGGTCGTTCCACATAGTTCTGTTCCTTGAAAACGTTTCTTGATGAGACTTAAGCATCTTTGTCCCTAATTGCTAAGGCAAATTGGCGTTGCATCATGTCGCAGCCCAAAAATCAGGTGAATTGCACCAACCAATCCATAAGACGAGTGGGCACAATACGTTTGATGAACCCCATGATGTGGGTTGGTGTGGTTACGTAATACCGTGGGCGTGGTCGTCGTGCTGTCAACGCGCGTAGTAATTTTGCCGTAACCGCACTTGAGGGAAGTTCAAACCTGTCAGGCCCGCTGGATTCATAAAGGCGGACCCTCAGTTGCTTGTCATAGCGTTCGCGATGTGCGGAATTTTCCCAATCGATCCACTTTTCAAACTGAGGAATGGCGTTTTTACGAATTGAACTGGTAATTGGGCCTGGTTCAATCAGAACGACGTGGATTGGGCTGTCAGAAAGCTCCAATCTTAGCGCGTCGGTCAACCCTTCCATAGCGAATTTTGTGGCGCAATAGGCACCGCGCCAACGGATTGCCATAAAACCCAAAATTGACGAACAGTTGATGATGCGTCCATGACCTTGGGCACGCATGACAGGCAGCACCTGCCGGATCAAATCAAAATAACCAAAGAAATTTGTTTCAAATATTTCCCTAAGTGCCCCACGGGGCAAATCCTCAACCGCACCCAATTGGGCATATGCGCCATTGTTGAAAAGTGCGTCCAACGTGCCGCCTGTGCGTTTTAAAACCTCGGCCAATGCATCAGTGATGCTGGCCTCGTCTGCATAATCAAGGGGGAAGCTTTCCAACCCTTCGGCGCGTAATTTTTCACAGTCTTCTTCGGCACGACAGGTCGCAAAAACACGCCAGCCTTGCGCGGATAAACCATGGGCCGCGTCGTATCCAATGCCAGAAGAACAGCCTGTGATAAGAATGGATTTTTTGGTCATGTTGCGCCCGTTTTTAATGTTCACGCATCAAACGCGGCATGGGCGTAAATATCAAGGGGTGGCGGTCAGGAACTTGCTGGCCATAAATCCAATACGGGAAGATTCGCCAAATCTAATTTTGGACCAGCCATTATCCATTGCTTCGACCAATTCAGCAGAATCATTTTTCACCAAACGGCCGATTACTGGATTTTGCGTTGATGGCCCAGAACGCACATTCACGCGGTTTCCAGATACTTGCATCATCGGTAGGGCAGCCTCTTCTATGATCGTTGAAAAGGACGACGTAATGGGATCGTCTAAAGCAATCTGTGTGATTTCGCCGTTTGCAGTCAAATCTGCGGCATTGATTGAAGCGAAACCTGTATCCAAAACGGTCGTTGCTCCAACTTCTACGGTGTCTGTCAGCGATATGTTTGAAATAGGCAGTTCAACTAAAACATCCGTTTTGGTTGGCGTTGCTTCGTTTGTAAACGGATTTACTGACAGTTTTTCCACAGTGGTTGTGTCGGCTGATGCCAATTTTACTGGTTTGACAGAATCAACAGCAGGCTGGCTGGCAACCGCTTTTGGATCATCCTCGCTGGTAATGGCCATTGCAGCAAAAATTACGGCAGAAAGTATCGCAGTCAAACGGATCATTTACCTATCACTCCACAAGTTGGTTACAGGTTGATATTAACTTTTTGGAAATGGTCGCGAACGGGGAAAACCTTTCCATGCTTCCCTCCAAAGGTGGGAATTCTGGGCGATTCGGTGTGGAAAACCGTACTTTTCTACAGGACCTTCAAAGAAATATTTCCGAAACGGCGAATAGAGCGTCAAAATCGACCCAATATAAAACAGGCTCTGGACCCCGCGATTCTGGCAGACTAAACCTGCATTATGAATGATACGATTGATCCAGTAGACACTCCCGAGACCGAAATCACGGAACCCTTGCGCCGCGCGCTGGGCGATCGTTATCTGACCTATGCGCTGTCAACGATTATGCATCGCGCATTGCCTGATGCCCGCGATGGTTTGAAACCGGTTCATCGCCGGATTTTATATGCAATGAACCGTTTGCGTTTATCTGCTTCTGGTGGATTTTTGAAATCAGCGAAAATTTCTGGCGACACGATGGGGGATTTCCACCCTCACGGGGACGCCGCGATTTATGACGCAATGGCGCGCTTGGCGCAGGATTTTAACGTTCGCTACCCTCTGGTCGATGGCCAAGGAAACTTTGGCAACATCGACGGGGATAACCCAGCGGCCAGTCGTTATACAGAGGCGCGGATGACCGTTGTCGCCGAGGCGATGCTAGAGGGGTTGTCTGAAAACGCCGTTGATTATCGCGACAACTATGATGGTCGTCTAGAAGAACCTGTTGTTTTACCTGCGTCGTTTCCAAATCTGTTGGCGAATGGTTCGACCGGAATTGCGGTTGGCATGGCGACCAATATTCCACCGCACAACGTGGCCGAATTGTGCGATGCATGCTTACATTTGATTAAATCACCCAACGCGCGTGATGAAACCTTGTTGGATTACGTACCGGGGCCAGATTTCCCAACTGGCGGTGTAATCGTTGAGCCAAAGGAAAACATCCTTGAGGCCTATCGCACAGGTCGCGGTTCCTTCCGATTGCGCTGTAAGTGGGAAACCGAGGATCTTGGGCGCGGCATGTGGCAGATTGTTGTCACTGAAATCCCTTATCAAGTGCAAAAATCCAAGCTGATCGAAAAACTGGCCGAGGTTATTCACCTTAAAAAGATTCCGATCCTTGGCGACGTACGTGACGAAAGTGCCGATGATGTCCGCATCATTTTGGAACCAAAGTCCAAAAACGTTGATCCGGATGTTTTGATGAACATGCTTTATCGCAGTTCTGATCTGGAAGTACGCTTTAGCTTGAACATGAACGTGTTGATCGATGGCCTAACTCCCAAGGTTTGTAGCCTGAAGGATGTGCTGCGCGCCTTTATCGATCATCGCCAAGACGTGTTAAAACGGCGCTCACAGCACCGCATTGATAAGATTGATCACCGTTTAGAAGTGCTTGAAGGCTTCATCATTGCGTTCCTAAATCTGGATCGGGTTATCGACATCATCCGCTATGATGATGATCCCAAAGCGGCTTTGATGCGTGAAAACTGGGCGCAAGAATTTGTACGCGCAACATCTGAAAGTGATTACCGTTCGCCGGCTGTCGCCGACGATGAAGGTGAGTTGAGTGAAGTTCAGGCTGAAGCGATCCTGAACATGCGTTTGCGCAGTTTACGCCGGCTAGAAGAAATGGAATTGGTCCGCGAGCGTGACGCCTTGATGGAAGAGCGTGCAAATCTAGATGATTTGTTGTCAGACGAACGCTTGCAATGGGCAAAAATTTCCGAGCAACTTCGTGAAACACGAAAAACTTTTGGCAAAAACTACGAGGGCGGTGCGCGTCGAAGCCAGTTTGCAGAAGCAGGCGAAGTCGAAGAAGTTCCGATCGAGGCCATGATCGAACGTGAACCGATAACCGTCGTTTGTTCTAAAATGGGTTGGGTGCGGGCGCTTAAAGGCCACGCTGATCTGACATCCAAAGTGAAATTCAAAGACGGTGATGAAGCGCGATTTATGTTCCACGCTGAAACCACGGATCGTTTGCTGATCTTTGGTTCAAACGGGCGATTCTATACGCTTGGTGCGAATAATCTACCTGGTGGTCGTGGTATGGGTGAACCGCTGCGTCTGATGGTAGATTTGCCAAATGAGGCCGAGATTGTTGATATTCTAATCCACCAACCGGATCGAAAATTGTTGGTCGCCTCAACCGCGGGTGATGGTTTCATCGTGCCGGAAAACGATGTGATTGCCCAAACGCGCAGTGGTAAACAAGTGCTGAATGTCAAAGAGGGCGTTCGGGCATTTGTGCTGTCGCCAGTTAAGGGTGATCACTTGGCTTGTGTGGGTGAAAACCGCAAAGTACTGGTTTTCCCGCTTACCGAGCTGCCCGAAATGGGTCGTGGTAAAGGTGTGCGTCTGCAAAAATACAAAGATGGCGGATTGTCTGATGCCACATTCTTTACACTTGCTGACGGTCTTTCGTGGAAGGACCCCGCGGGACGTACGCGTACAGAAACCGAATTGGCCGAATGGATGGGCAAACGCGCCAGCGCTGGGCGTATGGCACCTCGTGGGTTCCCAAGGGACAATCGTTTCAACTAAACGCGTTTGATTTGCCACAGGTTGGCAATGCATTGCCGATTAGGCAGATCATCAATTGCGACCATCCGCACGCCTAGATACAAGAATGGAAACACTAAATCCCTTGGGGGGAAATATGGTACATTCTGTTCGCATTCTTTTTGTTGGTCTTGTTCTTGGATTGTTGGCTGCCTGTGGCACCGATGCTGACTTGGTTGAAAAACCCCAAGCGTTGGGCAATTTCAAAATGGAACACAACATCGTTGTTTCCAAGAATGCGAAACAAGGACCTTTGTCCCGCCCTGCAAATTTGAGTGCGTTTAAGTCTACCCTTGAGGGTGCCATTCAAGATCGCATGGGCCGTTACGAAGGCGACATGCTGTATCACATTGGCGTAAATATTGATGCGTATGTCTTAGCGTTGCCAGGTGTACCTGTCGTTCTTAATCCAAAATCGGCGCTTATTTTGTCAGTCACTGTTTGGGATGATGCCGCGCAAAATAAAATCAACGTTGAGGCGGAACAAATTACGGTTTTAGAAAACCTAACGGGTAAAACTGCAATTTCATCGGGCTTGACCCAATCTGCTGAAGAGCAAATGGAAAACCTGTCACGATCAGCCGCCCGCGCGATCGAAAAATGGCTGCGTGAAAACAAGGCTTGGTTTACAAAAGAACAAAATGCCAAACGCAAAGCGGCTGGTGCATTTGTATCCCCAACCAACTAAGGAATTTTTCCGCAGTTGTTGGGTATGATGGTCGGTTAGCGCAAAAAAACTGCGCACATTAGGGCTGCTGTAGAATTGGTTAAGGAGTATTTTTCAGGAAATGGCCATTCATGTAACCAAATTTAAGATGTCGTTCTTTAATGTCCCTAAATGCGCCAGTTCGACACTCAGGCACTTTTTCTTCGAAGTAGAGAATGGTTTTGTCTTTAGAAGTTTCACTTTGAATGGGAAAAAATTTGGCTTGAATACGCTTTATGGCGCCCTGCCATTTGAACAAGCGAAAGAGGCCGTTTCAGAAGATAGCTGGATGGCTACCCTTGTACGCGATCCGATGGAGCGGGTAGTTTCTTGTTACTGAAATCGCGTTGTTGCACATAAAGTTCTGGAAAAAGCCGCGCCTTCAAAGCTCGTTGAAAGAGGGTTGTCTGCCACTCCTGATCTAGCGAATTTTATAGAGCGACTCGAGGATTATCAGGCTGTCAGTTTCCCGGTTCTTCATCATTCGCGCAAACTTTCGCATTTCTTGGGGGATGACCCCAGTTTTTATCACAAAATTTACGGTATTGATGCTTTGAAATCAAAGCTGGCGGAAGATGTTCGAAAAAGAACTAAGCGTAAAGTTCCCGACCTTGGTTGGTTACAAACGGCTGGCCCAGACATGGATGTTTCATCCCTGACAAGTCAGCAAAAACACAGCCTCAAAAAGATGTTTGAGCAGGATTATGACCTTTACGGTTCATATTTTTAAGGCTGCATCAGGCCAAATGTATCAATGGATACAGAAAAAAAGCGATCACACAATTTTCTAGCAATGCGTAACTCTCAAAGAGAATCTCGCTTCCTTGCGCCAAGCCCCCCCCGCTATCTTTTTAGTTTTCAAAACGACGATGCTATCAACAATTTCAACAACCAACTAATTTTAATGGTTCAGATGCAATGTTGTCTTGTAATCCCCCGTTAAACATCCTAGTCAACGCTTGGATATAGGGGTTTAGCTCAGTTGGTAGAGCATCGGTCTCCAAAACCGAGGGTCGTGGGTTCGAGTCCCTCAGCCCCTGCCATTTCTCTTTCTTGACTCAAAAAAGATCCACCCACTTGGGTGTCGATTTTGAATAGAAGTAGTGGAAATGTGATTCAATTTTGGTAATCTGAAAAAATGTCCGAATTTTTAAACACATCGTTTGACCAAAAAGCCGTCTTTGATAAGGGCCGAAATTATCGTGCCAAAATTGGATTTGTATTACTGGCAACTGAGCAAACAATTGAAGATGACATGTTTACCTTGCGACCCAAGGGCGTTGGCATTCATTTTGCGCGTGCCCCGATCCCTGATTCAATTACGGTTGAAACCTTGGCGCGTCAGGTTGATGATTTGGCGCCAGCGGCATCAACACTTTTGCCAGACGGCAGTCTTGATGTTGTTTGTTATGGCTGCACGTCAGGCAGTTTGGTGATTGGCGAAGACCGCGTGCATCAAGAATTGTTGCAAGGCGCACCTGGTGCAAAAGCTACCTCCATTATTGCCGCGGTTCACAAGGCGTTACATGCCATGCGTATTCAACGCGTCGCTGTTGCCACGCCTTATCTTGATGAGATCAATCAACGCGAAGCGGATTATATGCGAGCAGCTGGTTTCGACATTACAAATATCCAAGGTTTGAACATCGAAAAAGACAGTGAAATGGTGCGTGTCCGGCCAGAGTTCTTGTTTGATTTTGCAAAATCCGTTGATACGCCCGACGCTGATGCATTGTTCATCAGTTGTGGCGCGTTGCGATCTATCGACATCGTTGATCAGCTAGAGCAAAGCCT
>Ga0208971_1001391_pt1 | contig 14463 bp, 10 predicted proteins | sample AOAMet1_18_M0_10_2_FD_188229 | JGI IMG/M metagenome (GOLD analysis project Ga0208971, IMG submission 188229) | Ammonia-oxidizing marine microbial communities from Monterey Bay, California, USA - CAN11_18_M0_10 (SPAdes) | ecosystem: Environmental > Aquatic > Marine > Intertidal zone | place... | reverse complement strand
AGAAGCCCGGGGGGTGGGGACAATCTGTTTTTATCTTCGGTTGTGGCCCTCAACCCTGATACTGGCGAGTATATTTGGCACTATCAAACTACCCCCGGTGATACCTGGGACTACACTGCGACCCAGCATATGATTCTTGCCGAGTTGGAGATTGGTGGTGAGCTCCGAAAAGTCATCATGCAGGCGCCCAAAAACGGTTTTTTCTACGTGCTTGACCGCGTCACAGGTGAGTTTATTTCCGCCGAAGAATATATACCGATAACCTGGGCGACGCACGTTGATCCTGAGACAGGGCGACCTGTCGAGAGTGACAACGCTCGTTATCAAGTCGCGAATCCATTGCTGGATTTACCACTAGAAGAACAAGTTGCCGTGCTAGCCGCGATGACGGCGGAAGAGATAGAAGCGGCCTACCATAAACCTGGACCCCTAGGTGGCCATAACTGGCATCCAATGTCTTACAGTCCGGATACCGGGTATGTCTATATCCCAGCGTTGGATATGCCTTTTGGCTACGGTAACGAACCCGAGTTTACTTACGAGGAAGGCCGCTGGAATCTTGCCAACGATTGGCGGCTGGGTATGCCCACGGGTGATCAGGATCTTGATGACAAGACCGATGGGCTGCTGCGGGGATTTATTTCTGCATGGGATCCCGTTGCACAAAAAGAGGTCTGGCGAGTTCAGCATGCAGGCACCTGGAACGGGGGCATGTTGTCTACTCATGGCAACTTGGTCTTCCAGGGAAACTCCAGCGGCCAGTTTGTCGCATATCGAGCTGATACAGGTGAAAAGCTTTGGTCAGCGCCGGCGCAAACCGGTGTCATTGCGCCGCCGATTTCCTTCGAGATCGACGGAGAGCAATATGTCTCTGTAGTGGCAGGCTGGGGTGGCGCGTTCGCCCTGTCAGCAGGGGCGGCTGAGGGGTATAACTTGAAGCCCCGTGGTCGAATTTTGACCTACAAACTGGAGGGAACAGTTGAGCTGCCGCCGGTGGTTGACGTTGCAGCTGTCTTACCCGAACCGCCGGCAATAGATGCGACCGATGAAGAAATAGCGCATGGTAAGTTTATGTATCACAAGTATTGTGGTGTTTGCCATGGGGCCGGCGTGCGTTCGGGTGGTGTATTGCCTGATCTGCGATATATGGCATCAGGAAAGCATATTGTCTTTGAGGATATTGTTCTTGGCGGTATTTTGCAGGATCGCGGTATGGTGAGTTTTACGAGCTCGCTTACCAAAGAGGATTCGCGAGCCGTGCATCAGTATGTGATTAGCGAGGCACATCGTTTAAAATCACGATCTGGAAGCCAGGCGGTTCCTTGACTGAAATAGTCATGTGGAACAGGACTAAAAGATCAAGAAATATGAATAGGATCATGGCCATGGCCAAGACGAAAGGAGAGAAGTGGGATGAGCGAAGCGATTGATACCCAATGGATGTCAAGGGATCCTGACACGATACCTCTGGATCAGCTGGATCTGATGAATCCTCAGCTGTTTCATAATGATTATCACGTGAAGGTTTTTGAGCGTTTACGCCAAGAATCACCCGTCCACCTGCAAAAAGATCATGCAGAGGTAGGGTCTTTCTGGAATGTCACCCGATACGAAGACATCATGGCGGTAGACACTAATCATGACAGTTTTTCGTCCGATGGTTCCATTGTTGCGACCGACCAGGATGAAGAATTTCCACTGCCGATGTTTATCGCGATGGATCCGCCGAAGCACGATCAACAGCGCAAGGAAGTCAGTGGTGTCGTGCAGCCTTCCAACTTAGCAAAGATGGAATCCACGATCCGTGAACGTGTCTGTGGCATTCTTGATTCACTGCCTCGAGGCGAGGAATTTAACTGGGTCGATCGTGTTTCCATCGAGTTAACAACGCAAATGTTGGCGACGCTGTTTGATTTCCCGTTCGAAGACAGAAGGAAACTCACCCGATGGTCAGACGTGGCAACGGCGGATGAGGATTCCGGCATTATCGAGAGCGAGGATCAGCGGCGGGCAGAATTGTTTGAGTGCCTCGAATACTTTACCGGGCTATGGAACGAAAGAGTCAACGAGCCGCCTCGCGGCGACCTGATTTCGATGTTGGCGCACGGTGAATCGACCAAGAACATGGATCCGGTCGAGTATCTCGGTAACCTGGTATTGTTGATCGTTGGGGGTAACGACACGACGCGAAACTCAATCTCCGGTGGTGTTAAATTTCTGAATGAAAACCCAGCGGAGTATCAAAAGCTGCGTGATAACCATGGGCTGATACCTAACATGGTGTCTGAAATCATCCGCTATCAGACACCGCTGGCTTATATGAGAAGGACCGCATTGAAAGATTCCGTATTGGGCGGTCAGAACATTAAAGAGGGTGATAAATTATTGATGTGGTATGTTTCTGGAAATCGCGACAGTCACTCTATTGAGGAAGCCGATAAATTCTTGATTGATCGCCAAAACGCACGCAGGCATTTGTCGTTTGGTTTTGGTATCCATCGTTGTATGGGTAATCGTCTGGCAGAGATGCAACTGCGAGTGCTGTGGGAGGAGATCATGACTCGTTTCGATAATATTGAAGTGGTCGGTAAGGCCGAGATGGTCAATTCAAACTTCGTTAAGGGCTACTCGAAGCTGCCTGTCATTATCCGCTAGGAAAATAGTAAGGGGCCGAAGGAAATAAGTTGTTGTTAATTCCTTTCGTGCCCTTTACACGCTCAGCTTTTTTCTGGTGTTAATTCTATGGCGTTGGACTCCGCGCGACCCCCTATTGCCATTTCGATAACCCGGTCTCCCCAGGTGTACTTTTCCCGCATCAGTTGATTAATTGTGTCGATGTTCTCGTTCTTCACTCTATGAGTGAAATCGCCAGTCTGTTCACCTCTAATTAAAGTGAACTTTCTGGATGATTGGAGTCGTTTAAACCACTCGGAATCATTGTCGCCCCGCAGGTAAGCGTGCCCGTTGTAGTCGACTACCCAGAGTCGTGTTACGACTTCTTCACCAGCCTCTGTAATAGTGTGCAGCTGAACAACTTCAACTCGCTCGGAAGCAACAACCTGCAATCCGCCAATGATGAGCGCAAGCCCCAGTATTATTCCGACTAGCCATAATATGTATTTCATTGTGTGTTCCTTGTTGCTCGTTTAGCGTGGTATTTTGCAGTTAAAGATAGACTTTATCATTAAACAGTTTAATACTAAACAATATGTTCAGGCGAGCGTATCTGATGACTAACCCATTAAATGATCAGGCTGTTTTTACCTATCTCAACGAGATAGGAATCATCTCCCAGTTATCTGCAGGGCTCTTTGAACAAGGCCTGCCAGAAGGGCTGACGCGCTCCCAGTTCAGTGTGCTGAACTGGTTTGTCCGGGTTGACGTGGAAGCAACACCCGGTCGTCTGGCTCGAGCCTTCCAGGTGACCGGTGGCGCGATGACCAACACCTTAAAGAAGCTTGAATCCAAAGGGCTGGTTAAGGTGGAACCGGACAAAAATAGCGGCAGACGAAAGCGGGTCACCATGACGAGCAAGGGAAATCAGGTTCGTGATAACGCGATTAAATCGGTTGCCCCACTGCTTAATGAATTCGCGGAGCGCTTTCCTATCGAGAAGCTCAAGCGCCAAACCAGGGAGCTCGGGAAAGTCAGGGAATACCTGGATGAACGCCGCTATCAATAGTCTTATGTTCATACTGTATTCAGCTGGTTAACTTCTGATTCAGATAAGCAGGAACATCATTAACTTCACGTTAGATGCCTCAGTGAGGCGAGGAGTTAAGAGATGAGAGCTTTAATGATGATAGTGTTTATGCTTGTTTCGGGTTCAACCTGTGCTGATGCTTTGACAGTAAAGGTGAAGGCCAAAAAGAACTCTCACGAGCATCGACAGGATAAGCATGACCATCGCGCTGAGTGGGATTGGCGGCGACCCTCGTGGAGTCTATTTTACTCAGATAAGAGCCACCACCACCGACACAAAAGATACACCGAAAACAATCATGCCCATAGTCATTACTCAGGCAACAGGGGCCACGACAAGCGACGGATAAACTGGCGAAGTGCAGATCAGTTCCATCGTCATTATTCGGGCAACACGGGCCACGACAAGCAACGGATAAACTGGCGAAGTGCAGATCAGTTCCATCGTCATTATTCGAGAAACAGGGGCCATGATAAGCAACAGATAAACTGGCGTAGTGCAGATCAGTTCCGAACGAGGCGAAGCAACAAGAGTGAACCGGTAATTTATATTAATGCCGAAGTCTCAGCGATCAGCCTTAGGGGTATCAAGCGGCACGCGGCGATTTATGATGTCTATGCGGAGCTGGGGAATGGCAGGCGAATTCCACTGCGTAATCTTGAAGGCTCTCTGCATCGTGGCGAATCCTTCACCATGCACTTCAAAAACCCATATTATGTGACCAAGCTGTTCCTGCATGTGGGTCCGGAATCTCGGCATCGTCGAGCTTATGTTTCTGTCGATTATTTACCTGCGAACAGCCATGAGCGGGGTTAAAAACAGCCATGAGCGGAGTTTAAAAAACAGCCATGAGCGGGGTTAAAAACAGCCATGAGCGGGGTTAAAAACAGCCATGAGCGGGGTTAAAAACAGCCATGAGCGGGGTTAAAAACAGCCATGAGCGGGGCTTTAAAGAAAGCTACTAGTTCTTCGATATCAAACCGCTCAGGTGGTCGCTGGAAATTGAATCCGGGTCCCGGTCTTCAGGGTGACCTCGACCGCTGCCACCGGCAGTTTCCAGAACCATTGTTGAACCCGCGGGTATTAATTCACGGCCCATGCCTTTCAGGGTTGGGCCGTCCTTGATATAGACACTTGCAGGCGCGCCATTGCCGCCCCCATGTCTTCCCCTTGGTGGGTGGTCTATTCGATCAAACATTTTCGAGACGGCAAACGCCTCGTTATTCGAATGGCCGAATTCCATGATCTGCCCGAACCCGCCTCTGAATTGTCCGTTACCTGCCGAGTCGGGCCGGTACTCTTTGCGCCAGATAACCAGCGGCGCAGAATTCTCGGTGATCTCAACGGGCGTGCTCCGAACGCCAGAGGGGAAAGCGGTGCAGCTCAAGCCATCTTTTTCGGGTCGAGCGCCAGTGCCACCTGTGTAAAAAGCGTTCATCACGAATGGTTCAGAGCGACTACCGGCAATCATCCCTTTGCCGCCAAGAAATACCGGACCAAACAGGCAGGCCGCGCCTTCAGTTGGCGCCTGGCCCTCTAAAGGTTCATCCAGGCAGCCCAGCACAACATCAGGGAGCATTTGCCCGATGGCGTGTCTCGCAGATACAGCTGATGGTCTAGGTGCATTCAAGATGCAACCAGCGGGAGCGGTGACGCGGACAACACCTAATGATCCGGAATTGTTTGGGATATCGTTGCCGATCACACATCGTACGCCAAAGGATGTGTAAGCCTGGGCGTAGGTGAGCGGGACATTAATGCCGTGACTGCTGGTGCCTGAAGTTCCGCTCCAATCTACTCCGATGCCCTCTGCCGAAATGGTAACGCTGCAGACAAGGTCCACGGGATCGGAATAACCGTCAACTTGCATCGTGTTGTGCCAGACCCCTTTGGGCAGTTCGCGTATTTCTTCAAGCATAGCGGCCCGGGAGTTTTGGATGATCATTTCACCGACCGCATCCAGGTCATCGAGACTGAATTCGTCCATGGCTGCAAGCAGACTGTCGCTACCTGCTTTGTTGCAGGCTGTCAGGGAGTACAGGTCTCCTTCCGCTGCACGAGGATCTCGAACATTAGCCCGGAGAATCTCCATTAGCGTTTGATTGATTTTCCCGGCGCGGAACAGGTACCCAATGGGCAGGTTAATACCTTCCTCGAACACCTGCCTGCCATCCGGGCCGAACCCCAGGCCGCCCACATCGGCTATGTGGGAAGTGGCGGCGAACAGTGCGACTGCCTGACCATGTCTGAACACAGGTGTCACTACCGTAAAGTCGTTGAGGTGTCCTGTACCGTGCCAGGGATCGTTGGTAACCAGGACATCACCGGGTTCAAGTGTCCCCGCAGGGTGCTTGCTAAGAAAAAACCCCACACTTGCGGCCATTGCATTGACGTGACCGGGTGTTCCGGTAATAGCCTGGGCCAGCATATGACCATCGGTATCAAAGACGCCGGCCGACAGGTCTCCTGCCTCCCTCACGGTGGTAGAAAATGCCGTACGCATTAGCGTCTGGGCCTGTTCCTCGACGATTGCCAATAGTCTGTCCCAGAGTAACTGCAGCCGAAGTCTGTCTAGCGAGTTATTCACTATTTCCTCCCGGGGGCTGTTTTTTTGTTAACACAATGCAGCCAAGGCTATTGATGCTGGCGCTAAAACTGGAAGAGATGACTGTCGTAGTCTGGTCCTCGGTAATTAGCGCGGGACCATTTATGTGGACTTTGGTGGCCAGCTGCTCCCGCAGATAGACAGGGACGCTCAGCCGCGTAGCTGTTTCTGCGTCAAAGACGGAATACTCACCAATGGGTTTTAACGGTGCGCCCGGTTCCAGGCTTGCCGGCGAAAGGCTCTGCGTGACAGGCTCTGAGATCATCAGTGTCCAGCTAAGAATCTCGATATCGACACCGTCAATCACGTGGCCGTACAGATTAGCGTAGGTTTGCTCGAATTCCTGGGTAAATCGGTCGCGATGCGATGCAGTGTATGGCCCAGCGGGCAGGTCAATCGCCAGCTCGTGACCCTGGCCAACATATCGCATGTAGGCCTGAGGGGTCTCTATCAGCCTGTCGCTGGTGGATGCTTCCTGAACAATAGCAAGTGCTTCAGATCGCATCTCGGCATACAAGTCGTTGACGAGCTGATGGTCCAGATTGGCTAAAACCTGTTGCCTGCTCCTGACAACTTCGTAAGAAATTGGTGCCAGCAGAAAGCCAACCGCAGATCCGACGCCGGCATCGGGCGGAATGATGATCTGTGTCGCTCCTAGTTTGTGTCCTAGTCGAGCGGCGTGCAGGGGCGCCGCGCCTCCAAAAGCAACAATTTCACGCTCCGCCAGATCCATACCGAATTCTGCAGCATGTGTTCGAGCTGCAGAAGCCATGTTTTCGTCGACAACCTCGCTGATACTGAATGCCGCCAGGTTGATATCAGTCTCCAGAACTTGTGCAACACTATCCTGAATGGATTGATTCGCACGCTCCAGATTAAGGGGGAAGGCAAATTTCTCTGGGTAAACCCGGCCAAGCGCGATATCAGCATCTGTGACGGTTGGTTTGTTTCCGCCGCGATCGTATGCAGCCGGTCCTGGTTCAGAACCGGCACTTTCGGGTCCCACCTGGATTCGTTTCAGTTTGTCGATTCGAGCGATGCTGCCGCCACCGGCGCCAATCTCAACCATTTCGATAACCGGGATCCTGACGGGCAGACCGCTGCCTTTTTTAAATCGATATACACGGTCAACCTCGAAGCTTCGGGAAGTGAGCGGTTTACCATCATCAATCAGGCACAACTTGGCGGTGGTTCCGCCCATATCGAAGGACAGCATTCTGTCTACTCCGAGATGTTCGGATATTCGCTGGGCAAGAATCGCGCCTCCTGCGGGACCAGACTCGACCAGGCGAATCGGAAATTTTGTCGCGGTATCCAGGGTCGTAAGCCCGCCTCCCGAAGTCATTAGCAGGAAGGGGCACAGGAATCCCTGGGTCTTTAGTTCAGCCGCCAGTCGTGCCAGATAACTTGCCATCAGGGGCCTGACATAAGCGTTCGCACAAGCGGTTGAAAGTCGTTCAAATTCACGAATTTCAGGCGCGACTTCACAAGCCAGCGAAATGGAAAGGTCGGGTCTGGCCTTGGCCAAGATCTCCCTCGTTCTCATCTCGTGGATTGGATTGACGAAGGCGTGCAGGTAACCAATTGCGACGCTCTGAATGTCGTAATCCTCGATTACCGAAAGGTGACGTAGAATGGTTGATTCATCCAGTTCAACCAGAATATTGCCATCACGATCCATGCGTTCCCTTACCGGAAGCCGGAGATGCCTTGGTACGAGAGGGATTGGACGATCAATATTGATATCGTATTGTTCGAATCGATCCTCATGGGCCATTTCAAGAGCGTCCCTGTGGCCTTCTGTCGTCAACAGTGCGGTATTGGCGCCGCGACGCTCAATCAGAGCATTAGTCGCCAGGGTAGTGCCGTGAATAATGAGACCAATTTGAGAAGGGGCAATGCCTGCGCGGTCCAGGACGGTTGCGATGCCTTCAAGCACGGCTCTGCCTGGGTGGTCATAGGTGGTCAGCAGTTTCGTCGTGAGACGTTCGCCTGTCGGTAGCTCTAATACGACGTCGGTAAAGGTGCCGCCGATGTCGACTGCGAGACGGGCGGGCCTGGTTTCTGCGGGCATGAGTTATTCAATCAGCTTAATTTACTCATAGTTTATATCAAGTTCGCCCACCGCCCTTATAGGTGAATTAGGATATTTACTTGGATCTCGGGTCCGATCCGTTGGGGGTACAGGAGGTTGCTGTTAACATAGGCGCCGATCGAAAGTCGGAGTAAAAATTGAGTCAGCATTACGAATTTCTGGGTAAATCTATTTCAGGACCTTTCACTATCCCCTCCGGCATTATTGCCACAGCTGCACCTATTATTCAGTACCTGTTCGATCGGGTGCCGGAAATAGGAGTAATGACCACTAAAAGCATCGGGCCAGTGCCTCGTTCGGGTAACAGGGAGCCTATCATGACCCAGTATGCGCCCGGCTGTTTTATGAATGCGGTAGGGCTTACTAACCCTGGTGCCGAAGCTGGTTTGGAACAGCTGGCGGCTCTGCGGGTTCCAAATGACAGGTTTCTGCTGACCTCGATATTTGGCGGCAGCGTGGAAGAGATAGTTGCGGTGGCCCAGCTGTTGGCGCCTGTTTCAGATGGTCTGGAACTCAACCTGTCCTGCCCCCACGCTAAAGGATACGGCATGGATATGGGCCAGGATGCCGGGCTGGTGAAGGAAATCACCCAGGCGGTTAAAGCAGTTGTGAATATCCCTGTGGTGCCGAAACTGACTCCTAATGTGCCAAATATCGGCGAAATCGCCCAAGCGGCGGTAGAGGGTGGGGCGGATGCGTTGTGTGCGATCAACACGGCCGGGCCTGCCTATTACACAGCTTATGGTGAGCCCGTCCTCACGAATAAACTAGGGGGGATGTCTGGCCGTGGCGTATTACCGATTACCCTAAAGTGCATCAGGGAAATGCGTGAGGCTGTTGATGTCCCCATTATTGGGTGTGGTGGTGTCACGACCCTGGATAATGTTAAGTCGATCCGGCACGAAGGTGCCAGTATCATCGGAATAGGGTCGGCATTGACTGGCATGAATTCAGCGGAAGTCGGGGAGTATTTCAGCGAGATACAGTCAGGCCTGGAGAAAGACGAGTCAACCGCCGGCGAGTTGATCGCCGTTGATATGGACTTTGAGGCCTATACCCTCGTCAGTAATGAGAAAGTCTGCGAGGATATTTCAATCCTGACATTTGATCGCAAGGTTGGCGTTCAGGCAGGAGAGTTCGTGTATGCATGGATACCCGGCCTCGGCGAGAAACCCTTTTCGGCGTTAACAGATGATCCTTTTGCGCTGGTGGTGATCGATGTTGGAATCTTTACCAGTGAGTTGCTGAAATGTAAGCCGGGAACAAAAGTTTATGTGCGCGGACCACATGGTGTCAAAGTCGCGCCACCAGAGGCCGCGAAAGTTGTCGCGGTGGCGGGTGGAACAGGTCTGGCGGCGGTCTACCAGATAGCGCGGGATTTCGGTAACGCGGAAGTTTTCCTCGGTGCGCGAACCAGTGAGCGGTTGTACTTCAAAGATGAGTGTGCCGCTATTGCTAATACCCATATCGCGACAGACGATGGCAGTGAAGGGTTTAACGGTGTTGTTACCGTATTGCTGGATGACTGGCTGAAGGTGAAGTCCGAAGACGAACTACGTGAGCTTGTCTTCTACAATTGTGGCCCTGCGCCGATGGTACATGCTGCGATTGAGGTTCAGCGCCGCTACGTTGGCGATGATCGGATATTCAGTGCAATTGACTACCTTACGAAGTGCGGGGTCGGTATCTGTGGGGCTTGCCACTCACCCGATGGTCGTCGTATATGTGTAGACGGCCCGTTCCTTTCCGCATCTTTCTAATCAGGTCTTGGGTGTTTTACGCCCCGCTTTGCTGATTATTCTTTGAGTGTGTGTTCCAGTTCGCTGACCATTTCGTCGAATACTTCAATAGTGGCGATGACCGGTGCGGCCGTTGTCATATCGATGCCAGCTTTCTTCAGCAACGCTATAGGGTAGTCATTGCTTCCCGAGCGCAGAAGATTCAGGAATCGCAGCCTCGCCGGTTCGCCTTCTCGTAGTATCATTTTCGCGAGAGCAGTGGCTGCGACAAATGAAGTTGCGTACTGGTAGACATAAAAATTATCGTTTCTCAGAAAGTGTGGAATTCGACTCCAGGTGCTATCGACCAGCGGATCCATCTGCACGGAATCACCGTAGTAAGCGATGTGAGTGTCGTGATAGATCTCGTTCAGTGCATCTTTGGTTAGTGCTTTTCCGGATTCCACGGCAGCATGTGCCTGCATTTCGTAATCGGCGAACAATGCCTGGGTATAAAAGCCGCCGCGGAACTCGTTCAGGTAGGTTTGCAGAAGGAAGACTTTGTCCTCCTTTGATTCAGCTTCGCTTAACATTTTTTGGAACAGTATCGCCTCGTTGGTCATGGATGCGATTTCTGCGATGAAGGTACGAGAGCTTGCGTAGGTGTAGGGTTGTGCTTCGGATGCCAGGCTCCGGTGGATAGAATGTCCATATTCATGAGCAAGTGTTGAAACGCTACTAAAGGTGCCGTTGTAGTTCATTGACAGGTAAGGCTTGGACCGGTAAGTGCCCCAGGAATAGGCGCCACCTCGTTTACCCTGTGATTCATAGGCGTCTACCCAGCCTTCACTAAACCCCTTCCAGTAGGTGGCGACATATTCATCCCCCAGCGGCGTCAAGGCGTCGGCTACGATTTGTTTGGCTTCTTCAAATGAGATGTCTTTGATGGTTTCTTCACCGATAGGCGCGGAGGTGTCCCAGGGTTGCAGGGTCTCTAGGCCCAGCGTCACGCGGCGAATATCCATATAGCGTTGTAGTGGGCCTGAGCCCTGCCTCGCTGCCTCGATCAGGTTGGTGTACACCTCAGTGGGTATTGCATTGCCGTAGGTGGCTGCTTGCAGCGCTGAATCGAAGCCACGAATTTTAGCGTAGAATACCCGCGCCTTGACATGACCCTCGTAGTTCGCCGCCAGCGTGTTGCCCAGGCGTTCGTATTCCCCATAGACGCCTTTCCAGGCATCTTCCCTGACACGTCGGTCCGTCGAGCTCATGAAGGCCGCATAACGAGCTTTTGTGAGTTCTACGGTATTGCCTTCCGCATCCACTATGTCGCCGTACCTGATATCGGCGTTGTTGAAAGCGCCGTAGACATTGCTGAATTTGCCGAGTGCGTCACTTGCACTGGCCAGGATTTTTTCTTCAGCCTCGCTGAGCGTGTAGTCCTTCATGCGAAGTTGCTCGTCAATGAAATGACGGTAGATGTCCAGCCCCTTCGTTGAACTGATCATTCCTGCGAGCTTTTGCGGTGGAATCGCGAGAAGTTCGGGCCTCATATAGGAGGTAGCTTCGTTGTATTTGGTTGAAAGTGTTCGGGCCTGGGAAAAGTTTGCGCTGTTCTCGCCAACACGCATGTCTTCATAAGACTTGAGCCCGGCATACACAAAAATGTCCGAGATCAGCATCTCTATTTCTTCCATCTTCTGGATCGCGGCAAGTAGTGTTTTACCATCGTTGCCAAGGCGCCCCCTGTAGGATTCAATCTCTGGTAAGAGTGCGTTGTACTTTAGGATGTCCGCTTCCCACTCATCAGTGGAGGCATACATATCGGTTAAATCCCACTTATATTTCTCCTCGATGTCGACGCGCTCTCTTGGTTCTTCGGCGAGATTTGATGAGGCACATATCAGCAGGATTACAGGTATCAGCTTGGTGATGTATTTCATGTGATTCCGGGAGCCTTTTCTTGATGAATTAACCTAAATGGAAGATTTGCGGGACGGCAGTCGGTGTGTGATGCTAACTGAAAGTGGCGGGCGAAGAAATCGTCCTGCATCGATTTGCAGGTCCTGTGAGGAAAAAATGGTTGATATTGATACAGGCACGGAGGAACTTCTCTGTCGTATTGAGAATAGGGTCGCAGTGGTTACGCTAAATAAACCACACAAAAAAAATGCCCTGGGTGATGTTCTGACGCCGGCGTTGAGGTCTGTGTTGCTGGCTCTTGCGGATGATGATCGTGTAGGTTGTGTCATGATCACCGGGGCGGGGGACGCGTTCTGTTCAGGCGGTGATGTCAGTGGCATGGGGGGTGGTGGAACACTCAAACCTCGAGATGAACGTGTCGCAGAACTGCTCCACAAGCAGGAAACGTTGACCCTGCGGATTCATGAGTTGAGCAAAGTCACTATTGCCGCGTTGCCTGGTGCTGCTGCGGGTGCGGGATTGTCGATTGCACTTGCCTGTGACCTCAGGGTCGCCTCGAGCAATGCATTTATCACTACTGCGTTCAGGAATGTTGGTCTTTCCGGTGATTACGGGGCCAGTTGGTTCCTGCCACGACTGATAGGGTTGTCGAAGGCCAAGGAATTATTCTATACGGCGAGGCGGGTGAGTGCAGTAGAGGGTGAAAGGCTGGGTCTTTTTAATCAGGTCTTTTCAGAGGAAACCTTTCGCGACGATGCCCTCGCCTACGCCCGGGAGATAGCTAATGGACCATCTGCGGTACTCTCGCGTATGAAAAAAAATCTTAACCAAGGCGTTGGCCAGGGTTTAAGGGCTAGTCTATTGCTCGAGGCACAGCACTTGATCGAGAGTGCTGGGTCCGCGGAGGCAAAAGAAGCAATCAGTGCGTTTATGGAAAAACGGACACCAAAATTTCACCCGTAGTTGGAGTTAAGTTATGAAGTATTTTATGGTCCTATGTTTCTCTATGCTTGGTCTTCAAGCCGGTGCAGATGAAGTAAAACAGATTGAAACACTCTACGAGCAATGGCGTGAAGCGGTCGCAACGGCAGATATTCCATCCTATGTTGCTGTTTTGGATCCGGATGTCAGATTAATCCCGCCTGGTGCTGACGTGATTGAAGGCGCAGCGCATTATGCACAGTTTCTGACGCCTGTGTTTGACGCGGCGACTTATAGAATAGAAGTCATTGCGCCCCCGAGGGTAGAAATTTTAGATGATATCGCGGTAGCCGAATATGAATATGTGGTTCACCTTAAGCTTAAAAACCCGGCTCAGGGGGTTACAGAGGCAGGAGCACTGACGGCATCGCGTACCGAAGCAAGGTACTTCGATGTGCTGAGAAAAAATGAAGCCGGCGAGTTTCGCGTCTGGCGCCACACCTGGCATTAGTTTAAGGGGGACGCAGGGGAGTAAGAGGGAGAGGAATTTAATACCCTGCCATTTTTAACCTGCTTCCTTTAAAACTGAAACGTTTTGGGACCTTCACAGGCGCTTGAGTGACCAGTTTTCTGTGTGGGTGATTCGCTCGCCTTTGTTCAATTGGGTAAGGGGGCCGAGACTTTCCAGTTCAAGCATCGTTCCGTCGGTAAAGATCTCGAGATTGCAGTTGCCATCCGGATAAGTTGCATCTTGACGATAGTCGATAGTTTTTGAGAACTGGTATCCGTCAACTTCGTAGTGTGCTGTTTGCATCTGGTGCAGAAACCCGAGCTTGGTGGAAGGCTTATTGGCCTCCTGGATGATTTCCAATCGATCCTCACACCAGTTAAAACGGGGATCGCATAGCTCAGTGTACGCCCACAAAGACATGTTTCGATTTGGCAGCAAGTTCAGGTCGGGGGTAGTGCTGGTGTCCTTTTCGGCGTGAGTCAAATCGTTTGGATGCAAGCCCCTGCGCGGCATTGGTATAACGGCTTTGCCACCCGGCTTGAATACCGTCAGACCCCAGGGGGCGATGCCGGAGTTCATGGTTCTGGCGGCTGTTATGCTGTGATTGAGCACAACTCTGGATGTTGTTTCATCGAGAATGATTTCAATTTCTTTCTCAATTCCGCTTTCAGCCTCCGCGGGTGTGCGCAGACAGACATGATTTTCACCTATGATAGTAAACGATACCGGTTGGTTGTCCGGGAAGTAGGATGAGGTTGTCTCCGGGGCTATCCACAGGCGATGTCCGCCCCTGATCTGCCAGTCTGCTTCTCCGGATTTGCCCAGTTGATCATCAAATGTTTTGAATACGTTCATTCCGCCGTGGTGGCGGTAGGAGATGATTCGTGGACCGACGTCAAGCGTAATCAGCAACTCGACTTCACGGTTTGCAAGCACCAATACCCGCGTCCAGCCCAGGGCCGGTCTGATTTCTGTACTCATCGGTTT
>Ga0208971_1001386_pt1 | contig 14535 bp, 11 predicted proteins | sample AOAMet1_18_M0_10_2_FD_188229 | JGI IMG/M metagenome (GOLD analysis project Ga0208971, IMG submission 188229) | Ammonia-oxidizing marine microbial communities from Monterey Bay, California, USA - CAN11_18_M0_10 (SPAdes) | ecosystem: Environmental > Aquatic > Marine > Intertidal zone | place... | reverse complement strand
GCTTCGGCAGCGATACCATCACCACAGACAGTGGCAATGACAGTATCTTGGGTGATAACGGTCTTATTGAATACGTTGATGGCAGTGCGGTTCGCTTAAACAGCAATGATGGTGACGTAGGCACTGCAGGCAGTGACATTATTACAGCAGGTGCCGGTAACAATCGCGTGCTTGCCGGTCTATTGGGGGACACTGTTACAACGCTAAATGGCTCTGATGTTGTGTTCGGAGATAACGGCCAGTTGATCTTTATTGACGGCAACCTGAGCAAAGCGATAAGCACTGAGATCAGTCTCGGTGGCGCCGACACGTTTGCCTTGGGTGACGGTGATAATGTGGTGATTGGCGGCAGCGGTGACGATTCAATTACATCTGGGTTTGGCTTCGACAGAATTGCTGCTGACAATGCGGAAATTAACTTTGACCTTGCTGGCGTGATTGAAAATATCCAGACCTACGCCGCGGAGCAAAGTGGTAATGACAGCGTGACAGTGGCTGGAGGCCATAACAGTATCCTTGCTGGTGCCGGAGATGATTCAGTTAATACCGGTGAAGGTGATGATGTGGTTATTGGTGACAGTGGCCGGATAGATTTCGCTGAAGGCCTTGTTCAGACCATTTTGGCTGATGAAGTTGAGAGCGGCAGTGACAGCCTTATGCTTGCCGGTGGTAACAATATTGCTCTAGGTGGCGATGGCTCAGATAGTATTGTTAGTGGCGATGGAGATGATTGGTTAGTCGGCGATAGCGGTACGTTTGACTTTGAGTCCGGTGAACTCAATCACTTTGTCCACACAGATAATACTGATGGTGCTGATACCTTAAGCGGTGGTGACGGAGTCGATGTGCTTATCGGTGGTCAGGGCGCTGATACCCTTCATGGGCAGGGTGGCCATGACATTATCTTTGGAGACTTTGCTGAGATAACCATCGCCGATGACGGCACCAGAGATATCCAGTCAATACTTCCGGGCATTGCCGGCGACGATATGATCACCGGTGGAGAGGGTTACGACACATTGATCGGTGGCCCTGGTAGAGATAGTTTTGACGGCAATCCCTCGGAAGATACCATAGTCGGTAATTACGCTGTGCTCAAAGACCAGGGTTCCTCGGCGCCATTCATGGTTATGTTTGATCCAAGCAAACGTGAAACGACTTCTTCAACGATAAATGGCATATCGGAAGGCGATGATCTGAGTACTATAGATGAGGCTCTAGGTGTTGTTGAGACGGCAATTTTTGCTGCTGATGATAGGCTGGCACAAGAGGAGTCGGCTGCTGTCAAACCATTGCGTACCGATGTTGCACTGCGCTTAACACCACTGTTGAATGGCCGTGAATTCAATCAGATGTCTGATACGGAACTTACAGACTTCTTGAGAAATCTGCCGCTTACGCCTGCCGAAGGAAGCAATAATGCAGGTAGTGCGAGAAGCTCTGACGCTTCACAGCAAGCGCCAGTAGATAGCGAACTTCCAAGTGAGACTGACGACACGCAAAAGCCAGTTGACGTTAAACCGCAAAGTGACGAGGATGCTTCTACAGAACTCGACTTACTGGAGATGAATGTTAGCAATGACAGCCCAGCGTCTGATGATCTTTCAGTTGAAATGCTAGCGAGCCTGGTAATAGCGGCTAAATCATCACGTAAACGTGGTTGGGAACTGTCAGGATTAGGCGATAATCATGGTAAAATAGACGGTAACCTAGGATCATTGAGAGATGATCAGGCAGATCGACAATTTAAACCTTGGCAGAGACATTAAACCTAACTATAAAAATACTTTTTAAGGATTTGACATGACTGAAGAAAAAACCAAAGCGGCTAAAGCAAAGGCACCCGCAGGCGGACCAACAATTCGCTGGGACGACAGTAAAATGAGAAGCGTCTATGCCAATGTGTGTAATGTCTCAAGTACGCAAGAGGAAGTCACTCTGTTGTTCGGTACCAATCAGGCATGGCGTTCAGGCCAGAAAGAGGTGGCAATTGAGCTTTCTGATCGTGTTATTGTAAGCCCCCATGCGGCGAAGCGACTATCGCGCCTGCTGAGTTCAGTTGTGTCTGAATATGAAAAGCGTTTTGGCGCCCTTGCTGATACCGAACAGGTAAAATAGCCAGCACTTTAATAGGCTATGTCTGCGGTCACCCTTTATATGTAGCTTATGAGTAAAACATGAACATAAATTTTGAACCTGAATCTGGAGCAGAAATAACACTTTCTGCGCCAACTTCAGTGAGTGCAATCGATCAGCTGCTCGATGTAGAAGACGCTGGCTGGTATCTCAATTGGCTGGCCTGGTTGTGCAGCCAATTACCCAATGCCAAGGCGGCCCTCGTCGTTAGTGCAGATCAAGGTGGAACCTTTCAGTCTCGAGCCATTTGGCCTGAATTGGAACGGACTCACGATCAACTTCTGCTCGATGCAGCAACAGCAACTCTAGACAAAAAAACACCCTTAATCACACCAGTCGATGACGCCATCCACCAAATTGGTAGTTATCCGGTATTTGTTCAGGGCGACTTGCGCGCAGCAGTAACTCTACTATTGGTGGCTAAAGACGAATCTGACCTGCAGTATTCACTGGCTGTAATCGAATATTGTTGCGGCTGGCTCGAATTAAAGCTGGCCCGAGCACAGCTGTCTGACTTCAATCAGCAAAATACTCGACAACAGCTAGTTATAGAGAGCATTGCAAAGCTTCTCGGTGAACGTGATTTTGAGCATGCAGCGCTGCGCTTTGTAAATTTGATGGCAACACATTTACACGCCGAAAGAGTGGCCTTCGGCTTTATAAAAAATAAAGAAGTTAGCATCCACTCGCAATCTGATAGCAGCGACCACGGCAAAAAATATGAACTGGTAAAGCTCACCAACAAAGCTTTACAGGAAGCCGTTGATCAGCAGGAATCGGTTATTTGGCCGGCTAGGGAAGACCACCATAGGGTGACCATCGCCCATCGAAAACTATCTGAGGTCTCAGGTCAGCGGGCATTGCTAAGCATACCCCTGGTCGACAGAGAGCTATGTTTCGGTGCGCTGATATTAGACCGTCCAATAGACCGTCCATTCACGCAGGCTGAACAGGCTACAGCAGAAGCTCTATCAAATTATGTAGGCGTTGTTCTAGAAGAGAAACGACAGGCAAGTTTACCTCTCTATCGCTATATTGGCCGCAGTATTAAGAATCAATTAAGTCGTCTAATAGGACCGGGCCATATAGGTCGAAAAGTCACTCTATTTGTCTTGCTCTCAGTATCAATTTTTTTGGCGACCATGCCTGGTAGCTATTATCTGGGTGCCGAAGCGGTGCTTGAAGGAGCCGAGTTACGCTCCATTGTTGTGCCCTTTGACAGCTACTTGCAAAGTGCCGAGTACCGTGCCGGGGACAACGTTAAAAAAGGCACATTGCTTGCCGAACTGGATACCCGTGAGCTGCGTCTGCAAAAAATAAGTTGGATAAGTCAGCAGGCCACATCGAGGCGCCAATACGAAGATGCCCTGGCCAAGCAGGAGCGCGCACAGGTTCAAATCAGCAAGGCGCAGATGGAGCGTGCTGCCGCAGAGCTTGAATTAATTGAGTATCAGACGGCCCAGTCCGCACTGGTCTCACCCTTCGACGCGCTGCTGGTCTCAGGTGATCTGAGTCAGCGTGTCGGTGCCGCGGTCCGACAGGGTGATGTGTTGTTTGAGCTATCTCCGAGCGAGGAATATCGCCTAGCACTCTATGTGGATGAATTCCGCATTGATGATATCCGCGAATCCCAAACCGGCCGGCTGGTAGTCTCCGCGATACCGGATAAAGAATTTGAATTTACGGTTACCCGTATCAACCCGGTCGCAGAGATTAGAGACGGAGCAACAGTCTACCGCGTCGAGGGCAAACCCTCGGGTGATTTAAGCATGCTCAGTGTCGGTCTTGAGGGCGTGGCAAAAGTCTATATCGACAGGCGCTTACTGTTCAGTATCTGGACCCGCGGCGTAAAAGACTGGATGACCATACAAATATGGCGTTTTTGGGGTTGATGGAATGAACTGTATCTCATGCTGGAATAGATTATGAGTGCTAACCTTTTCTCGAGTGATTGGTATCGCATTTCCACGTTAAAGCCCAATGTTAGAGATCATATTACTGTGCATGCTCACCGCTATAGAGGTAAGCGCTGGTACATGTTGGAAGACCATATTACCGGTCAGGTGCGCAGGCTAACGCCTCAGTCCTATCTGATATTTGGCTTGATGAATGGCCGCAGAACAGTCGAGGATCTGTGGGTTTTATCCTCTGAGCGGCTCGGCGAAGAAATGCCGACACATGAAGAGATGTTGCAGCTGCTGGCGAGTCTTTATCAGGGCAATTTGATCAGAATGGAAGCCAGTGGAGATATCGAAGAACTGTTTAAACGCGGCAGCGATGCGAAAAGAAAAAAATGGTTGGGAAAACTCAAATCACCACTATCAATTCAAATACCGATAATCGACCCAAACCGTTTTCTCACCCGAACCCTCAAATATGTACAGCCTTTATTTAGCAAAGTCAGCCTTGCCCTGTACTGCCTGTTTATGGTCTATGCGCTATTTCTGATCGGTCAAAACTGGGATGCCCTAACCAAGAATATTGCAGACAGAGTTTTAGCGGCGGATAATTTGCTGCTTATGTGGTTAATTTATCCCATAGTGAAATTGCTCCATGAGCTCGGTCATGGCTATTGTTTAAAGCGCAATGGTGGTGAAGTGCATGAACTGGGAATCATGCTGTTGGTATTCCTGCCTATGCCCTATGTGGACGCCTCCGCGGCAACGGCATTTGCCGACAAAAAACAGCGTATGTTAGTGGGTATGGCCGGCATATTAGTCGAGCTATTTCTTGCGGCAGTGGCGGTGCTGGTCTGGGTAAATTCCGAGTCAGGACTGGTCAATTCGATCGCATTCAACCTGATATTTATCGTCGGTATCTCAACCATTTTGGTCAATGGTAATCCGCTGCTTCGATACGATGGATACTATGTGCTGTCTGATTTCCTTGAAACTCCCAACCTGGGTCAGCGGGCCAATCAATACTGGGGATGGCTGTCCAAACGAGTCCTTTTTGGCGCCCGAGGATTTCAGTCTCCCGCCTATGATAAGCGCGAAGCGCTGTGGCTATTTGGCTATGGTGTCAGTGCGCTGATTTACCGCTTGGCACTAATGATTTCAATTATTCTATTTGTTGCGCAACAGTATTTTGCTATCGGTGTGCTGTTGGCAATATGGTCTCTAACGGGAACCTTTATCTGGCCCAACTTGAAAATTTTGAAAAATGCCTGGAATGACAGAGATGCAGGTCCCAAAGGGCGAAGCCCCAAGATGGTTATACCTGTAGTTGCAGTATTCTTCATTTTTTCCTTGGCGATTTTGCCTCTGCCACTCTCAACCAGCGTTGAGGGAGTCATGCACTTAAAGGACGATAGGCGTGTGCTGGGTGGCGAAAACTGCTTTATTGATCGCCTACATCAAACTGTTGGTGCTCAAGTAGACGTTGGGGATCTGTTGGTTAGCTGTCAAAATCCAAGGCTACAGGCAAGCAAAAAGACACTGGCGAAACAATATGCTGAAGTGATCGCCCAGCGACAGGGCGTGTGGGACGATCCAGTAAGAATAAAAATATTCGATGAAGAAATCGCTCGCCTCGAGGATGAAATCAAAGAAAACCGTATGCAATTAGATGCTCTCAATATATATGCCGTCAAGCAGGGTAAGTGGTGGGTAACCAATGCAGATGATCTTGTTGGCAAGTTTATTTCAAGAGGTGAGTTGATTGGATATGTTATTTCCGATCAACAGGTAAGTGTGTTGGGAATGATTCCAGAGTCGGAAATCGACTTGGTGCGCACTAAGATCGATGATGTCCTAGTGATGAAATCGTCGAATATTTATTCAACCCTAAAGCCGGCTTCGTGGAAAGTTTATCCCTCAGCAACTAAGGACGTAGTCAGCGCCGTATTGAGTGAAGCAGGTGGCGGAGCAGTGGTGATGGATCCCTCTGAAAATAAACCCATCTCAGTGAAGCGATACTTTCTTATCGATCTAGCCTTTGAGGTACTGCCTTCGCCGAATGTCGATGAACGCCTGCTAATCAAATTTGTTCATCCTCCAGAGCCTATTATCTATAGAACTTACCGGCTGGTTAGGCGAACATTCCTGACCTACTTTAATGTCTAAGTTTATCCAAAAAGCGCCTATCTTGACCGGACTGCGGAATGAGAAGGTCTGGGAAATAAGCAATTGGCTGGATGTTTTTATTGTCCGGGCAAGAGAGTATTTAGCGGATATTTTTAATCGCCTAGCAAGGGGCGATCAGCGGTTGGTAAACGCCATACTCGCGCGCTCTGCATCGATTGAAAGCGTCAGTGACGCCGAGTTAGAGCAGCTGCTCAATTGCAGTCGAGACCGGCTCAAGATCGAGGGAATAAACCGCTCTACTATTGTCGAGAGCTTTGCCGTTGTGCGAGAGGTCAGTGGTCGTGTGTTGAGTATGCGTCACCATCACACCCAGATTCGCGTATCTATCTCGCTGCTGCGGGGCTGCATCGCCGAGATGGCGACCGGTGAGGGGAAAACTCTTGCTGCAACATTAGCCTGCGCAACAGCAGGTCTTGCTGGAATTCCGGTGCATGTAGTGACCATTAATGACTATCTGGCCCAGCGCGACGGTGAAGAGATGACTCCGCTCTATCAAGCGTTGAGCCTATCAGTGGGTATTATTACTCACGATGCTGAGCTCGCTGAACGCCGTCAAACCTATGCCTGTGATATCTGTTTCTGTAGCAACAAAGAGCTGACTTTTGATTTTCTAAAAGATCGTCTGGTGCTGGATGGCAGTGAAAATCCTCGAGTACTGCAGGCCGCATTGCTGACCAAAGACAGTCAGTGGGCCGAACAGTTATTACTCCGCGGCCTACACTTTGCCATTGTTGATGAAGCCGACAGTGTATTGATCGATGAGGCGCGCACCCCATTAATTATTTCTGGTGAGGAAACCTTCGGTCAGAGGGAAGAGGCGTTACTCAGGCAGGCAATGGATATAGCCGCAGAGTATCAAAAGGGTATTCACTTCGAAGAAAATGAAGATACATCAATACATATAACCCCTAGTGGGGAGCGCTTGCTGATTAAACTGACCGCGGATTTAGACGGTTTGTGGAAAAGCTCATTCTATCGCGATCCGCTGGTCAGGCAGGCTCTTATTGCTATGCATGTTTATCACCTCGACAGGGACTATATCGTTGATCAGGAGGGGTTGGTGCAAATTGTCGATCCCTACACCGGTCGTGTTATGCCGGGTCGCAGTTGGGGGCAGGGGTTGCAGCAGATGATTGAAATGAAGGAATCCTGTGACCTTACCAAGCCTAGAGAGACCAATGCCGAAATCAGCTACCAAAATTTTTTCCGTAAGTACCATCACCTCAGTGGCATGACCGGAACCGTGACTGAAGTGGCCAGAGAAATACTCGATGTCTACCGCATGCGAAGTGAGACAATACCGCTGCTAAAAGTCAGTCAGCGTAAAACCATGTTGCGCGAAGTGTATCAAACGGAAGCGCAGAAATTGGACCGTATTGCGGGTATTGTTGCCGAGCAATCTGGTGTTGGTCAGCCGATTTTGATCGGCACCAACTCGGTTTCATCCTCAGAGGCAATTAGTGAAGTGCTGACGGCTCAGGGTTTAGAGCACACTGTTTTAAATGCGCGGCAAGATGAAGATGAAGCGGGTATTGTGGCGCTGGCTGGAGAGCTGGGTGCCGTCACCGTTGCCACCAGCATGGCGGGCAGGGGAACAGATATAAAATTGAGTGAGGCGGCGAGAGAGGCCGGGGGGCTGCATGTTATTGTTACCGAATTGCAGGATGCCCGAAGAATTGATCGGCAGTTAGCGGGGCGAAGTGCTCGTCAGGGAGATCCGGGTATGGCCAGTGAAATACTGTCTATGGAAGATCGCCTTATTAAAAAAATGTCAGGCCCGATTATTCGTAACCTGAGCGTTTTGTTTGCCACAACTAAGCTTTCAATGCCTGGCTGGCTCGGCATGCTGGTACAAAAAAACTGCCAAAAACGTATTGAAAAAAGCCACTATGGCCAGCGTTTGCAGCTTATTAAATCGGATGGTCAAAGGCAGCAAACGATGGCCTTTGCAGGGGAAAAAAAATGAAACCTAAATTTGTTTTGAGGTCGGTCGCAGCTACTGTAGTTAGTCTCTGTTTAGCTGTGCCTGTCAGTGCTGAAGAGACTCTATTAACCGCTCTCGGCTGCATGCTTGAACCCAGTGAAAACGTCAAGGTAGGCTCATCGGTTTCAGGTGTTATTGAATCGATCAACCTTGATCGGGGTGATCAGGTTAATGAAGGCGAGGTACTGTTTAGGCTCAAGGCGGGAATGCAAAAAGCCGGCGTTGAACTAGCCCGATTAAAATCCGAGTTTTCTCAGCGAAAACTGGTTCGCAATGCTGAAATGTTTGAGGATCAACTGCTGTCAGCCCATGAGCGGGATGAGATCGAAACCGAGTATTTGATGGCCAAGACCGAGCTGCAATTAAAAGAGCAAGAGCTCGATTTACGTATGGTGATGAGTCCCATCAGTGGCGTTGTGGTGGATCGGTTTGTTGATAAAGGCGAGTACGTTAATGTTGAGCCGGTCCTCAGTCTGGCGACCTTGGATCCATTGCATATAGATTTGCTACTGCCCTTCAGCTACTTTGGCAGCATAGTTACGGGCCAAGAATTGCAGATTCGTGCAGAACCGACATTGATTGACCTAAGATCGGCGAGAGTCAAAACCGTTGATCCGTTAATTGATCCTGCTAGTGGAACCTTTAGGGTGCAGTTAGTGATGCCAAATCCCGGCAATAAAATTCCGGCGGGCCTGCGCTGTAGTGCACAGCTTATGCCCGCTGGGAGCGCATCGTGAGTAAAAATAGTGGTTTGCTGTGGGTTATTCTGGTGCTCTGTTTGGGCAACTCAACCTTCAGTTACCTGCTCTATCAGGGGCAGGTAAATCAGCGTCAGATGAGTCAGGTGGAGAGTCGAGAGGTTAGTCAAGAGGTAAACGTAGCTACAGCCAACGAGTGGGGCAGAAAAATTGCCAGCCTCTACAATTTAAGACGTGCCGACTCTCTCTATGCTCTTTTCGATAGCAGGGCAAAGGCCAAGTTGGATCCAGATCAGTTTAATTCTCAGTTATCCAATCTCTACAAGCTATTTGGTGAGCTCGAAGATATCCGCTATGTCAATTCAGTCAAGGTTGGCAGCAAAGATGGGAGCCACTACCACCAACTCTACTTCAGTGCCAAAGTGGCTGAGAGAGGCGGCTTGGCGACCATGAAGATAACCTTGGTTGTTGAGGGTTCTTCGGTGAATCTTTTTGGCCTGTTAATCAATTCGAGAGAGTCCCTAGACTAGCCGTTAGCCTGCTCGGGAAATAGCGGCTATTTGCACTGTCACCTAATCTCGAATAGTCTAGATGAGTTAAAGCATCAACGATGCCAGTAAATGTGTCGTTGCCCGTGCCACTTTTGAGAGATCAGTTTGCCATCACATGATCATAGACGATCGTAAATTAATTGGAGTTAACGACATGTCTAGATTGTTTTTGAAATATTGGAAGTCGCTGGTACTTGTAAACCTCTTCTTCTCTGTGTTGGTTATCAGCTATGAGTATCATCACCTCTATAGTGAAAATGCACTGTTAGAAAATCTGCAGGGTGCTTTTCTACTGCTGTCTGCAATCGCCTACTTTAGTCTTGCCAGACTCTCCCTAGGACATCTGCGGTCTGCCTACTTTGGCACTGCGCTGTTGTGCTTTAGTTTTTTTACCCGGGAAGTTGATCTTGAATTGTTGCCCGTGATCGAACATGTTGGTTTTCTCTTTCACGGCATTGGTAGGACCGCCATGCTGTTAGTCCTCTGGTCATTCTATATTGTGATGGTTGTCCGACAGGGTGGCTTTAAAGCCCATACCTCAAATCTCCTGCGCTCCAAATATCTGCATTATTTTAGCTTATGCTTTCTGCTTCTGATTACGGGTGCGGTCTTCGATAGAGAAATTTTTAATGTTGAATATGGGCGGCTATTTGAAGAACTAGCTGAGACCAATGCCTATGCGTTTCTGGCCTTGCCGGCTATATACGAACTCTATTACCGATTTAAAAAGGGTCTGCGCTTAAGCGACTCTATGGCGGCGACGGCTAATGTTACTGGCAACGTTACTGCAAAGGCCGACGAAACCTAGCCCTTCTATCCGGGCGCTCTCGGCTTCAGGGCGTATTTTTATTCTTGCGGCCAGCCAAAAATAGCGTAGGCTTAGGCCTTTCTAAAGCCTTTAAACCCTAATCAGTAACCTTAAACGAGCAAGCTAATGGATTACCTACTTTATCTCGGGCTAGGTGCGGTCGCCGGTCTTATTAGTGGCCTCTTTGGTCTTGGTGGCGGGGTTGTTATCGTCCCCATTTTGATTTTATCCTTCGAGCTTCAGGGCATGGCCCCAGAAATTTCTACTCATGTTGCTATTGGCACTTCCTTGGCGACCATATTAGTCACCTCCCTGTCATCCATTTACACTCATCATCACAAACAGGCCGTACGCTGGGACCTAGTGAAAAGCATTGCCCCGGGCATTGTGATTGGTGCGCTAATCGGAGGCATAGTCGCCCTGTCCTTAAATGGCCGCCTACTGCAGCTACTATTTGGAGGCTTTCTGGTGACGATTGCGCTGCAGATGTTAGTTTACAAATCTGCAGGCAAAGGCAATGCGACGCCAAAGCCCCTGATGTTAGGTATTGCAGGTACGGGTATAGGCGGATTGTCGACGCTGTTTGGTATCGGCGGCGGCTCGTTGACCGCGCCACTTCTGACTTTTAATGGTGTTAAAATTCACCATGCAGTGGGTACCGCTGCAGTCTGTGGATTCCCTATCGCCTTGGCTGCAACTTTGGTTTACGGCAGCGCAACAATTCCCGTGGCGTATTTGCCCGAGTCCACGTTGGGCTATATATTCTTACCGGCGTGGTTGGGTATTGTTATTGTCAGTACACCTTGCGCTAGACTTGGCGCGCTGCTGGCTCATCGCGCCAATGCGCTGTTGCTGCAAAAGCTATTTGGCATTGTGCTGCTACTGTTGGGCGGGCGCTTTGTTTGGCTTAACCTTTAGATCCTAGATTTTAGGTTCGAACTCTTCCATTAACCTGACCGGTGGATTCTGTGTCTGATACGCAAAACAAAATTTTAGATATTCTCAAAGACGGCGAATTTCACTCCGGCGAAACCCTCGGTGAGCAGCTCGGCTGCAGTCGCACAGCCATCTGGAAGCAGCTGCAAAAGCTTGAGGCCCTAGGTCTGGTTATAGAGACTACCAAGGGCACGGGATACCGAATTGTCGGCGGTGTGGATCTGCTCGATGCCGAGGAGATTGTCAGGTCACTGTCCACCACCGCTACTGAACACTTGGCGAAAATTGAGGTTTTCCAGGGTATCGATTCAACCAATAAATATGCCCGTGAAGTAGCTGAGAGCAGTCCTGCCAGCGGAACTGTTGTACTTGCAGAGCAGCAGAGTGCAGGGCGCGGCCGTCGCGGCAAAAACTGGGTCAGCCCATTTGCCGCCAATATCTATTTATCTATGGTATGGGATTTTGAGCAGGGTGCTCAGGCACTTGAGGGCTTGAGTCTCGCCATAGGTGTTGCGGTCAAGCGAGTTCTTACTGCCCAGGGTGTCGATGGCGTGAAGCTCAAGTGGCCCAACGACATCTATGTAGAACAAAAGAAGCTGGGTGGCATACTACTGGAAATGGTTGGCGATCCAGCGGGGCAATGCACGGTTATTTTAGGTGTTGGGCTCAATGTCACCATGCCGGTAAACTCGGGGAGTGAGATCGAGCAGGATTGGACAGATGTAACCACGGAGCTAACGCGCCAGAAGTCCGCTGTTGAAAACGCTGGATCAGCCAGCAGAAATGTCCTTGCCGCCGCACTGATATCGGAAATACTTCCTTTACTGAGTACTTTTCAGTCCCAAGGCTTTGCGGCCTATCGCGATGAGTGGCAGGCTGCCGATGCCTTCTATGGCCAAGCAGCAGTGATTAGTACACCCAAGCAGTCTATAGAGGGGGTTGTGCGAGGCGTTGATACAAATGGGGCATTGCGGCTTGAGGTGCAGGGTGGCAAGATCGAAAGCTTTATTGGTGGAGAGTTGAGCCTGAGGTTGGTGAAATGATTTTACAAATCGATGCCGGTAATACACGGATCAAGTGGCGTGTTATCAAGGGTTCCAAGGCTGTTGGTGACAGTTTCAGGACTGTTGTCGAAGGCAATCAATTAACCGCGACAGTATTGGCTGGCGAGGCACTCCAGCTACCCGGCGTTACTGCACTGACCGCAGCGCAACTCTCCAGTGTCGCTGAAGATGCTGTTGTTGCCACTCTATCCAAGCAGTTGCATCAACAGTTTGGTGTCAGCCTGCAAGTTGCCAAGGTAAGTGCTCAGGTCGGATCAGTGAGCTGTGGCTATAAATCACCAGAGGCGTTGGGAGTCGATCGCTGGTTGGCCGTATTGGCGGCGTTCAATAAAGCTGACCGCGCTGCTATTGTGGTCGATGCGGGGAGTGCCCTGACCCTAGATATTGTCGACAGTGGGGGAGTCCATCAGGGAGGCTATATCGTCCCGGGGCTTCGGCTGCTTCAAAGTGCACTATGGCAGGGTACCGACCAAGTAAAAGTTGACCAGTCCGGTTCTGACCATAGGCCTAACCCTGGAACCACAACTGAGGAGGCGGTTAGTCACGGCTGCATCCTAATGCTGGTAGCGTTGATCGAGCGCCTGGCTGCAGAGCAGAGTGCTGAGCTGATTATCACCGGTGGCGATGCCCTGTTGCTGAAGAACCAGTTGACGTTAAAGGCCACCCATTCCCCTGATCTGGTTCTCGATGGTCTATCTGTAGAAGGTCTTAGATTCTCTGGTTTTATTTCTAGATGAAAATGTTACTCAGCCTTGTATTGTTAATTAATCTTCTCGGCTATCTGATGATGACAAATGTCCCTCCTGGCTCGGCCCTAATAAATAAAGAGCATGAACAGGCGGAAACTGATGTTGCAGGCAGTCTAGTGCTGTTAGATGAGCTCTCCACTGGCCCGTTAGCCGCACTGACGATGGTGTCAGAGGCTGCTTCGATAGAGGCGTCAAATGAGGGGTTCTGTGAAATGCTGGGGCCCTTTGCAGATAATCAGTTGGCCGCCGCGGCGCTGAGCTTTTTACTGCCTGATCTGAAGAGCTTGGATGGACTGATTTTAGCCTCACCAACAGCTCAATTCTGGCCCTCTATACCGACCCCTGAAACCCTTAGTATCCCTGCAGACTCTTTTTATCAATTCGGAACGAAAAAAAGATACCTAGAAGACTGCATGGAGGTTGCTAATACGCTGAAGTTTCACTAGAATCGCGCTCCGTTATTGTGATGCTGGCGTAGCTCAGTTGGTAGAGCAGCTGACTTGTAATCAGCCGGTCGGGGGTTCGACTCCTCTCGCCAGCTCCATTTCTTAAGCTAAGAGATTGATATTGTTAATAATATTTTTCTCGGCAAAGAAAATAAACGGAACTTTTTAGGCATTTTGTAGTTTTCTTGCGCTGACAAGCTGCTGATTGGCGAACTCAGGCTCGAAGCTGCTGGAACGTTTTTGGCAAGATGCCCAGATTTACTCGCTTTTTAAACAGCAAAAGCGATATAAAAGAGTAAAAAGTTTAACTTGTAGGCGGGATTCCCGAGCGGCCAAAGGGATCAGACTGTAAATCTGACGCGAAAGCTTCGGTGGTTCGAATCCACCTCCCGCCACCATAGTTGGATAAAGCACGTTTTGTGCTGAGTTAGCAAAGTAGTCAGTGTGTGGAGGTGGATTAGAGCCACCTTGGTACGACAAGTAGCTTTAGCTACTTGAACGTCACGACAGTGACGGCCCGGAGGGTGAGGCTCGCAGAGCCGAATAATCCATCTCCCGCCACCATAGTTAAGCAAGAGCAAGCGTGTCCTGAAGCTGGAATTTTGGGGTGACAGGGATCGGCGCGACTTGAAGGCTTTGTAAGTTCAAGCGGGCATAGTTTAATGGTAGAACCTCAGCCTTCCAAGCTGATGATGCGGGTTCGATTCCCGCTGCCCGCTCCAGTTTTTGGTAAAGGTTTGTGCTCATATAGCTCAGCGGTAGAGCACTTCCTTGGTAAGGAAGAGGTCACCGGTTCAAGTCCGGTTATGAGCTCCATATATTCGTGAAAACACAGTTTTCACGTGTGTAATAAGTAGTAGTACGAGTAGTTGGTTTAAGCGGCTGAATATAAACAGCCAGACTTAAGCCTCTAGATTTAAAGTTCAGGGCATTAGTTAAGTTAGGTTAACGGCCCGCTAATGTTCCGATTAGGAGACACTGAGATGGCAAAAGAAAAATTTGAAAGAAGTAAGCCGCACGTCAACGTAGGCACCATTGGTCACGTCGATCATGGTAAGACTACTTTGACTGCTGCAAT
>Ga0208971_1001384_pt1 | contig 14555 bp, 13 predicted proteins | sample AOAMet1_18_M0_10_2_FD_188229 | JGI IMG/M metagenome (GOLD analysis project Ga0208971, IMG submission 188229) | Ammonia-oxidizing marine microbial communities from Monterey Bay, California, USA - CAN11_18_M0_10 (SPAdes) | ecosystem: Environmental > Aquatic > Marine > Intertidal zone | place... | reverse complement strand
TGGTCAGTAATTTGGTCTGCATTTTGGTCAGTACTCAGATGCGGCACGATGAGCGCCATGTTAAAAAGCTGAGTATTATCTGATGCTTAACTGGGGGTCGGCCCTGCTGGTCTTGGGCTAAGTGGCGGAGGAGGTGGGATTCGAACCCACGGTAGACTTTCACCTACGTCGGTTTTCAAGACCGGTGCATTCAACCACTCTGCCACTCCTCCGACTTCCCCTCTCTAGCGAAAGGTTTCGTCGGCTACAAGACGGTTTTCACGCCATTTTCCGCCAATTTTGTCGCAATGGCTTCCCATAGGCGATTTGCATGGCTATGATTGCGCAAATGGCGGGGACGATACGCCTTAAAAATCAAGTTTCGAACGCGAATTCGGACAGGAAAACAGGCAATGAAAAAAAATATGGGGCCATCTATGGCACGAGCGAAAATTCAGCGGTTTGGCATTCAATCTGGGCTGATTTTCAGCATCGCCCTTGGATTATCTGCATGCGAAGAAGGGGCGAAGATGCCCAATTTCCTTCAAAAGAACTCAGAATCAGGGACCAACAACGCCCGCAGCACTAAAACCAAGCTTGTCGAACGTGATGTTGAGGCACCGGATGTATTCCAAGTTACCGAACCCGGTCTTTGGGATGGCCGCCCGTCACTTGGTGGTGTTTGGGTAGCCCATCCAACCGTAACGGATCCCGAACGGGTGATCGTTCGCAATGAAGCGAATGGAAAATTTGTTATCGGTGCGCTTTTTCGCCGCGAACGCGACAACCCAGGCCCAACCTTACAAGTTTCTTCTGATGCCGCCGAAGCATTGGGTTTGACGGCGGGAAAACCTGCCAATTTGAACGTAACCGCGTTGCGACGTGAAGAAGTAGCGCCTGAAGTCGAAGAAATAAACCCAGAAACACAAGTACTTACCGCACCAGCGGGCGTTGAGGAAACAACCTTAGATCCGGTTGCCACCGCCTCCGCCGCCCTTGCGCGCATTGATGGTGACTTGGCACCTGACGCGCCCTCAGCTGCGAAACCTGTGGCTGCTGCCCCCGCGCCTAAGCCGAAAGAACAAAAATCCATTTTACTAAGCAAACCTTACGTGCAAATCGGTTTTTATTCGGTCGAAGCCAACGCCAAGAAAACGGGTGAATCGCTGCGCAAGGCTGGCATGGTGCCAACAGTGAAAAAACAAACCAGTAATGGCAAAACATTTTGGCGGGTCATTGTTGGCCCTGCGGCAACAGCCATTGAACGCGGCATTTTGCTTAAATCAATCAAGGCGCTTGGGTATTCGGACGCTTATTCTGTGAAAGGTTAAGATGCGACACTTCGTATTTGCCACTTTGTTGTGGATGATTGCAGCCCCTCTTTTGGCACAGAATTTTGCCACCCCTGCCCGATCCGCCTTTGTGATTGATGTTTCAAGCGGCACCGTTTTGTTATCCAAAGACGCTGATATTCCTTTGCCACCTGCATCAATGTCAAAACTAATGACACTGAACATGTTGTTTGAGGCCTTGGTTGATGGTCGCGTTTCGCTGTCTGATACATGGCGTGTCAGTCAACGTGCCCAAGACATGGGTGGATCATCCATGTATTTGGACAAACGTGACCGCCCAACCACTGAAGAGCTTATTCAAGGGATCATTGTTCAATCTGGAAATGACGCTTGTGTCGTTGTCGCCGAAGGACTGGCCGGCGGCGAAGAAGAGTTTGCACAGCTAATGACAGAACGTGCACGTTCCTTAGGTATGAATAATTCAACATTTGGCAATGCGTCCGGTTGGCCACATCCTTTGCAAAAAATGAGCACACATGATTTGGGCACACTTGCTGTTCGGCTGATTACTGAATTTCCGCAGTTTTACCCATATTTCAGCCAGAAATCCTTCGCTTTTGATGGGCGCGTGCCTGACAACCATAGAAACCGCAACCCGCTGCTTGCCCTTGGTATTGGTGCTGATGGTCTGAAAACTGGCCATACAAATGAAGCGGGCTATGGGTTGGTTGGATCTGCCGTGCAAGGAAAGCGTCGCGTTGTATTCGTTGTTTCCGGATTAGACAGCGCAAGTTTGCGTGCATCAGAATCAGAACGCATTACAAACTGGGCATTGCGCCAGTTTATTCAAAAAACCATCGCAACACCTGACGACATTATTACGGATGCCCCTGTTTGGATGGGTGAGGTTACTAAGGTCGCTTTGGTTCCCGCCGCACCGATTGAATTGCTATTGCCTGTTGTTGGTAGTGATAAATTGAATGCCCTCGTTGAATACCACGGCCCCATTCAGGCCCCTGTTTCTGCCGGTCAAGAATTGGGTAAACTGGTGATCAAGCGTGAAGGTTTAACCGATCAATCCTTTCCACTTGTGGCCAAAGATGCGGTTCAAAGCGGTGGTTTCATGACGCGCATCACAACGGGTGCTGCCAAACTAAAACAACAATACTGGGCATCCGAACCAGATCCAGCCAGCTGATATGACATCCGTCCAGAAAATAACCAAACGGCAATTCATTACCTTTGAAGGAATCGATGGGTCGGGGAAATCCACACAGGCAAAACGTCTGGTCGCGCATTTAACATCCTTGGGTCATGACGTTATTCACACGCGCGAACCCGGTGGCAGTGCGGGCGCCGAAGAAATTAGGCGCCTTCTGGTCGAAGGTGACCCAGATCGTTGGTCCGCTGAGACAGAAATCTTGTTATTCACCGCTGCGCGCCGAGATCACTTAGAAAAAACCATCATACCAGCACTCGCCGCCGGAAAATGGGTTGTTTCAGACCGATTTGCCGATTCAACGCGGGTTTATCAAGGCGCAACACGGGGCGACCTGCGCGGTATTGTGGATGCACTTCACGCCCAAATGATTGGTGTTGAACCAGATATGACCTTCATCATTGATATGGACCCAGTTGCCGCCCTTTCGCGTGGGTTGGCCCGCAAATCCGGCGAAGACAGGTTCGAGGATTTCGGATTGGATTTTCAAGAACGTTTACGGCAAGGTTTTTTAGACCTAGCCAAAGATTACCCAGATCGCTGTCGTCTTATCGACGGCTCACGCGGTATTGATGCCGTTTCAGCTGACATAACGGCAGTATTTGAATGAGCGATCTTCCCGAACCCGATCGCATTCTTGACCTGCCTCATCCCAGACACACCAAACATCTTTTTGGTCAGGAACCCGCCGAGGCTGAGTTCTTGTCAGCCTATAATTCTGATCGTTTGCACCATGCATGGTTGATCACAGGACCACGCGGTATTGGTAAGGCAACCTTGGCATGGCGCATAACGCGCTTTTTGATGACAGTTGTTGAGGACGATGGCGGCATGTTTGGTGCACCAGAAGCACCAAAATCACTGGATGCACCACAAGACGCCCCTGCCCTTGCCCGACTAGAGGCCCTCTCAGAACCAAGACTGTTTTTGCTGCGTCGTCCATTTAATGCAAAAACCGAAAAGCTACGTGCCGAAATTACTGTCGATGAGGTACGTCGCCTAAAATCATTCTTTGAGCTATCTGCTAGTGACGGTGGCCGCCGTGTTTTAATCGTTGATTGTATGGATGAAATGAACACCAACGCGGCAAACGCCTTGCTTAAACTTTTGGAAGAGCCACCAAAAGACGTGGTAATGTTGTTGATCTGTCATCAACCCGCTGGATTATTGCCAACGATCCGTTCACGCTGTCGAATTTTGCGGTGCGCCCCACTTGGTACCGATGACATGGCGTTTGCTTTGACAGGTGCGCATCCTGACAAATTGGAAAATCCAGCTGCGTTGGGTGAGATGTCTTCAGGTTCCGTAGGACAAGCCTTGGAACTGGACGCCGCAGGTGGCTTAGCGATTTATGAAACCTTGTTAAGCATGTTTTCAAAAGGCCCCCTTGATCGTTCCATCGCAATCAAATTTGCCGAGGCTGCCAGCGCGCGTGGCGCCGAAGAAAAACAAGCGCTTCTATTTCGTTTGATCGATTTATTCCTCGCCCGATTGGCAAGGACCGGCGTTGCAGGCCCTGCACCAGAGGCCGTAAATGGTGAGGCTGGATTGATGTCGCGGCTTTGCCCAAACGTTACGGCAGCCCGGGATTGGGCCAAACTTGCCGCCGAATTAGGGGCACGCGGCAAACATGGGCGTGCAGTCAACCTTGACCCTGCTGCCTTGATCCTTGATATGTTGATAAAAATTGACAACACGGCGGCGCGGATCGCCCGATAACTTCGCCGGAAAAGGCCCGCCCATGACGCTCACTATTGTTGACAGCCACTGCCACTTGGATTTCCCAGACTTTGATGGCGAGCACGAGGCGTTGATTGCGCGCGCAGAGGCGGCTGGCGTCAAACGCATGGTCACGATTTGTACACAACTGGAAAACCTGCCGCGCGTTCAAGAATTGGCCGAAACCTATGCGCCAGTTTATTTTGCGGCGGGCACCCATCCGATGAGTGTTACAAAACAGCCGCTGGTTACTGTGGATGAATTGATCGCGCTGAATGAACATCCGAAATGTGTAGGCATAGGTGAAACAGGTCTGGATTATCACTACACAGCCGACAGTGCGGATTTGCAAAAAGAAAGCCTGCGCATTCATATTGCGGCGGCACGGGAAATTGGATTGCCGTTGATTATTCATGCGCGTGCAGCCGATGAAGATATGGCGCGCATATTAAGTGAAGAATATGCAAATGGCGCATATACATGTGTCATGCATTGTTTTTCTTCATCCCCAGAATTGGCCAAAGCAGCGCTTGATTTGGGATTTTACCTGTCCATGTCGGGCATTGCGACATTTCCAAAATCACAGGATGTTCGCGATATATTTGCCTCTGCCCCCATTGATCGCATATTGGTGGAAACTGACGCGCCTTATTTGGCCCCCCCGCCCTTTCGTGGCAAACGAAATGAGCCAGCTTATACGGCCCACACGGCCCGCGTTGGCGCCGATGTTTTTGGCGTATCCCTAGAAGAATTCGCCGCCCAAACCACCGAAAACTTTTGCCGCCTATTCACGAAGGCCGCGTTTTAATGGCCAAACTTCGCTTTACCATATTGGGATGCGGATCCTCTGGCGGTGTGCCGCGCCTTGGTGGGCTTTGGGGTGCTTGCGATCCAACCGATCCTAAAAACCGTCGAACCCGTTGTTCAATGCTGGTTGAACGTTTTGACGGTGATGATGTCACGCGCGTTTTGATCGACACGTCACCTGACATGCGCCAACAATTGTTAAACGCAAATGTCGGCGCGCTTGATGGCGTTGTTTTCACCCACCAACACGCAGACCATACCCACGGGATTGATGATCTGCGAATGATCGTGATTAACATGCGTCAGCGTTTGTCTGTTTGGGCAAATGAAGCAACCAAATCCGATCTAATGTCGCGTTTTTCCTACGCTTTTGTGCAACCCGTTGGGTCGTCCTATCCACCGATTTTGGAAATGAACGATATTGAGGGGCCGGTTGTTATTAACGGTGCGGGAGGCGACATAAAACTTTCCCCATTTGAGGTTGTGCACGGCAACATCAACGCGCTTGGATTTCGCATTGCTGACTTAGCCTATCTGCCAGATGTTTCAGATATTCCACCGCCCGCATGGGATCACCTTAATGATCTGAAGTGCTGGGTGCTGGATTGCCTACGCTATACGCCCCATCCAAGTCATACACATTTAGAGCAATCCCTTAAGTGGATTGAACGAGCAGCACCCAAGCAGGCTGTCTTGACCAATTTGCACATCGATTTGGATCACAAAACCTTAACTGGCGAAACGAATGAAAACATCGCAGCCGCCTTTGACGGAATGACCATAGAATTTGAGGTCTAAATGCTAGACATACTAACCATTGTTTTACCCGTTTTCATGGTGGTTGGTGCTGGCTATGCAGCCGTATATTTCAAAGGTTTTTCAGGCGAATACGCGGATGGCTTGATGCGTTTTACGCAAACTTTCGCCATTCCATGTCTGTTGTTTGGCGCTGTTGCCCGATTGGATTTGGCGACTGTTTTTAAACCACAAATTTTGCTGCCCTATTATATCGGTTCGACCACCTGTTTCATTCTCGGAATTGCAGGCGCGATCCTTATATTTAAACGCCGCAAAGGCGAGGCCGTTGCTGTTGGTTTTTGTGCAATGTTTTCAAATTCAGTGCTGCTTGGCCTGTCGATCGTCGAGCGCGCTTATGGTGCAGCAGCCATAGAAACCATCGTTGCGATCATCGCCATCCATGCCCCTTTTTGTTATATATTGGGCATCACCACCATGGAACTATTGCGTGCCGACGGGCGTCGTTTGGATCAAACTGCTTTCATCGTAATAAAGGCAATTTTTTCAAATGGGCTGATGATAGGGCTGCTATTGGGGTTTCTTGTCAACCTGTCAGGCCTAGCCATTCCTGGGTCATTAAACTCGGCGATTGAAATGATCAGCCGTGCTGCCTTGCCTGCGGCGTTATTTGGTTTGGGGGGCGTCTTGGTCCGATACGGATTGCGCAACAATATCGGCGAGGTCGCCATGATCGCCGCCATCCGGCTGGTCGTTCATCCGCTCATCGCCCTGTTTTTAGCGCATCAAGTATTTGGGCTTGCCCCAGAAATCACCAGCGTCATCGTTCTAACCGCTGCCATGTCACCTGGGGTAAATGTCTATGTATTCGCCAATATGTATGATCGCGCCAAAGGCACGGCCGCCTCTTCAATTTTGATATCCACAGTTCTTGCCGTGTTTTCTGTATCCATCTGGATCAAAATTCTGGCGACCCTATAAAAAACGGCGCCACAAAGGGCGCCGTCATAATAGAGATTCCCCAAGCGATCTAGCCCGGTGACAACCCACGCAAACGTTCTGATCGACGACGCAGCAATTCAACCACTGTCAGCATGATGATCGACAAGATCACGAGGATCGTCGCCACCGCCAAAATGGTTGGGCTGATCTGTTCTTTGATCCCACTAAACATTTGGCGCGGAATGGTCCGTTGCGATGCCTTGGCCAACTGCAACACAACGACAACCTCGTCAAAGGACGTAATGAAGGCAAACAAAGCACCTGAAATCATGCCTGGTAAAATCAGCGGCATCTGGATTTTGTAAAACGCCGTCACGGGGCTTGCGCCCATATTGGCCGCTGCACGGGTCAGTGATTGATCAAACCCAACAAGCGTCGCTGTTACCGTGATGATCACATAAGGCGTTCCAAGTACTGCGTGCGCAATGATCAGACCCAAGTAGGTGTTCGCCAAGCCAACGTCTGAAAAGAAGAAGAACATGCCGGACGCGATGATAACCAAAGGCACGATCATCGGTGAAATCAATAGGGCCATGATCGGGCGACGATACGGCATTTCAGCACGTGACAGTCCGATTGCAGCCAGCGTTCCGATGCCCGTGGCAAGGATCGTGGCACAGATACCAATAAAGAACGAGTTGCGCACAGAACGCACCCAAACCGCGTTGTTCCACATATCCGCCCACCAACCATCAGGTTCGTCTGGTGCCGCCATACCGTTGCGGAAGATGTCTTGGTACCAGCGCAATGAATAGGCCTCTGGATCAAAGGACAGCATACCTTCGGTAAAGCTAAAGTAAGGTTCCACATTGAAGGAAAGCGGCATCACAATAAGGATTGGTGCGATTAAGAATAAGAACACGAACCCACAAATGGTACGAAAGGCGTAGAACCACAAAACCTGCCCCGTTGTGGCATAAGGTGGTTGGTTAAGACGGTACTCACCTGATGAAAGCCAAATCGCTTGTCGCCCAAGGATATATCCCAATATCATCAGCATGACACCGTAAGACAGCCCGAATGTCATCCACCCAAAGGCAAGACAAACAAGGCCAGTAAATGGCCCAGCGAAGCGTCGTGTTTTCAGAAATGTCACGCAAACAAAGGCAATCGCAGCAAACGCAACGGCACCAAATGCCAAGTAGGGCAACATTTTTGCCGCCTGCCCTTGGGCTGACAAGAAACCAATCAGGCCACCAAATCCACCAACCCACGCAAGGTTAAACCACATAGGTGGGCGCGGCGGAATATAACGATAGCTTTGTTCAATTGTGGCCATGTTCTTTACCCCAGTTTCATATTGTCGATGCCTACGATGCGATCATAGAGCCAGTAGAAGAACAGCACGATTACCAGCAACACCATGCCCATTGCCGCCGCAAGCGACCAGTTCAGCGAACTGCGCATGTGGAAATCAATGAAGTTTGAAATCATGGTACCGTTTTGACCACCAACCAAGGCCGGCGTGATGTAAAAGCTGATCGCCAGAATGAAGACCAAGATACCACCCGCGCCGATACCAGGAATAGTTTGGGGGAAATAGACCCGCCAAAACGCTGTCCAGTTTGTGGCGCCCATCGATTTGGCCGCGCGCACATACGATACAGGGATTGTTTTCATTACCGAGTAAAGCGGCAGGATCATAAACGGCAACAAGATATGCGTCATCGAAATCAACGTACCGGTTTTATTGTAAATCAGACTAAATCGATCATCGTCTGCCGCCAATCCAAAGACTACAAAGAGGTCATTCAACACCCCCTGCCCTTGTAACACCGCGATCCACGCGGTCGTACGCACCAGCAAAGACGTCCAGAAAGGTAGCAAAACTAAGATCAACAACAGATTTGAGGTACGAACCGGCAATGTCGACAGCAAGAACGCCACTGGATAGCCCAGAATAACGCCGGCTAAGGTTACAAATATCGAAATTTGTAACGTCCGTAGAAACAGTTTGATGTGAATACGTCGATCTTCGTCTTTGACGGTATACGATCCGTCCGCTTCGTAATTCAAATCAACAGCATTTGCCAGATATGCAGGCGTCAGCGATTTTTCTGAAATTTTCATCGCCTGCCAAGTAGCAATATTTGCCCATTTTTTGTCAACGTCGATCAACGCTTCTTTAAACGGCGCTTCAAGTTTTTTGGCTTTACGGGCTGATTTGGTGAAAAGGCTACGGGTACCAGAGAGTTCTCGGTTCACACGTGTCGCAACTTTACCAATGTTCTTGTTGTTTTTGGTAATCACCAAATCGGCAGCAAGTGCTGCAAACATTTCTTCGGTCGGTTCGCTTTCAGCATCCCAAGCCGCCAACATTGGCGAGACATTAGGCATGTAGCGTTCGAAACTATTATTATAGACGGCTTGCGTCAGGAAAACGATGATTGGCACCAAAAAGGCCAGAATTATCATCAAAAGCAAAGGCACAACCAAACCGAATGCACGTACGCGGCTGCGGAACAAGGCACGCGCCAGCTTGCGCTTAAGGGGGGTGCCATCAACGGCAATGACGCCATCGGTTGGATTTGTCGCTGTTTCGCTCATGAAAATGGCCTTTGGTGGGCTTGTGCACAGAGTGTGTTGGCGGGGTTCGCCAAACAAAAGGTGTGCGCAAGGAGGTTTCCCCCCTTGCGCGGGATTGGCTTAGTTAGCCAACCAAGAGTTGAAACGCTCGTTCAATTCGTCTTGATTGTCGGCCCAGAATTCATAGTCATTCTGTAGCGCGTTTTTCAGAGCTTTCTCAGTAGTCGGCATGTGATCGATCATCTGAATTGAATCGTCAGTATAGTAAGTGCCGATTAGCGGGATAGATGATTTACGTGCTGGACCGTAAGGAATGTAGCTGGCTTGTGCTGCCAACTGCTCTGTTGCAGTTGAGAAACCAACGAAGTCCAAAGCTGCTTCTTTGTTTGGCGCACCTTTTGGAATTGCCCACAAATCAAGGTCATAGATTTGGCCATCCCAAACGAGACCGAAAGGCTGACCTTCTTGAGCGATCGCGTTAAAGATACGGCCGTTCCAAGTGATGGTCATTGTTACTTCGCCATCAGCCAAAAGCTGTGGTGGCTGCGCGCCAGCTTCCCACCAAACAACGTCGTCTTTGATGGTGTCAAGTTTTGCGAACGCACGTGCGATACCTTCTTCGGTGCCCATTACGTCGTAAACTTCAGCCGCTGGAACGCCGTCGCCCATCAACGCCATTTCTAGCATCGCTTTAGGGTTCTTACGCACACCGCGTTTGCCTGGGAATTTTTCTAGGTCAAAGAAGTCAGCCATAGTTGTTGGCTGTTCGCCTGTGTAAACGTCTTTGTTGAACGCATAAAGTGTTGTCCAGAAGATGTTTGAAACGGCACAATCGTGCAAAGTTCCTGGAAGGAAGTCGTCTTCGGCAGATGTGCCATCAGGTGCTGCAGGCAACATGCTTGCGTCGATTTCTTCAAAAAGACCTTCGTCACAACCACGGATCGCGTCAGACAATTCAACGTCAACAAGATCCCAAGTTACGTTTCCAGCTTCAACTTGTGACTTAACCTCGGCCAAACCGCCGCTGTAGTCTGTTGAAACGATTGAGTTGCCAGTCGCGGCAATCCAAGGTTTGTGATAAGCTTCAACCTGAGAAACGGTATAAGCACCGCCCCAAGAAACAACTGTCAATTCAGCTGCTAGAACAGGCATTGCAACAACAGTTGCGGCAGCGCCTAAAAGAAGTGTTCTAATTTTCATTTTTCTCTCCTTGTTGTACCCATAATTATAATTCCGCGCTGGTGGGCAGCAGTGCGGATTGTGCCGAATAGGGCTTTAGATATCCAAAGCCCGGCAATCTTCTGGCAACCAACTGATGGTCGTTTCTTCACCCTTTTTCAGGTGCGTATGGCCAGCAGAATTCGCTACTTTGACGATGAAATCTTCGTTGCCATGCACGTTCATGCGGCACCGAATATGATCGCCTAAGTAAATAAGTTCCAAAACTTTTGCTTTGGTTGCGTTCTGGGCAGTGTCATCACCTAAAACAACACGTTCTGGACGGATCGACATGAGCGTTTCTTCGCCCTCGCCGCCGCAATTAACGGCCAATGCTTCGATTGATGAACCATCCGCCAATGACACTTGAACCTTGTCATTGTTACGACCGATGATTTTGCCGGTTAATTTGTTATTTTCGCCAATGAACTGCGCAACAAAACTGTTGTCAGGACGCTCATAAAGATCCTCAGGCGGTGCGAGTTGCTGAATGACACCGTCATTAAACACTGCAACACGGTCAGACATTGTCAAAGCTTCGGATTGGTCGTGGGTCACGTAAACAACCGTAATGCCCAGGCGATCATGCAGTGCCTTGATTTCATACTGCATGTGTTCACGCAGCTGTTTATCCAGCGCGCCCAACGGCTCGTCCATCAAAACCAGTTCGGGGTCGAAAACAAGAGCGCGCGCCAAGGCCACACGTTGTTGCTGACCACCTGACAATTGTGCCGGACGTCGGTTACCAAATTCACCCATCTGAACCATATCAAGTGCGTGTTTTACTTTGGCTTCGCGCTCAGATTTGCCCATTTTGCGCACTTCCAATGGGAAGGACAGGTTTTCGGCAACAGTCATGTGTGGGAACAAGGCGTAATTTTGAAAAACCATCCCGATGCCGCGCTTGTGCGGTGGAATGTTGTTGATCTCGCGCCCATCAAGGCGGATTTCGCCGTGGGTTGCGGTTTCAAAACCTGCCAACATCATCAAGCAAGTCGTCTTGCCTGACCCTGATGGCCCCAACATTGTAAGGAATTCGCCTTTCGGCATTGCCAAGTTTAGGTCCTTAACAACCAAAACTTCGCCATCGTAACTCTTTTGCACTCGGTCAAACTCGACAAATGCACTTCCGGATGTGGCAGCGTTCAAACCAAACTCCCCTAAGTCGTCTGCGCAAAATATTTCACGCATTGGTCCGACGAAATAAAGCAAGGGTTCTAAATTATTGCAACAGTTTAAATTTCATAAACTCAATAAAGGGCCTCTTTTTCCAATTTTGCCCTAATATTAACGCCAACTTTCACCCATTCCGCAAAACTGAACCGCGTTCGCGTCAAAATTCGCTTTGAAATCATTCAAATAGTTTCATAGCGTTACAAAGATTCGCTTGGGCTTTGCTTGCGGCTTGGTTAAGGTCATCCGACGAACACGGTAAAAGTTCAAAGCCATTACAAAATTTAAAATAAGGTCTTCTAATGACAACAAAGTCCCTTACCCGCCAAACCGACGAAGACAAAGCGGCGCTTGATGCGACAATGCAACGTATTTCTCGCCACCAAACTGCTGAGCGGTTTAACGACGCTATTGAACTGTTAGACGGCTTAGCGGTCGAATATGGCGATTTGCCTAAGATTTTGCACTACAAAGGCATGTGTCTTGTTCAAATGGGTGAAAAAGAAGCTGGTCACACGATGATGCGTGAAGCATTGGAAAAAGACCCAGAGGACCCGATCCAATTGTGTGACATTGGTACATTTCTAGCCCAAGACGGCAAAATTGAAGACGCCATCCCGTTTTTCCGTACAGCAACCGAGGTTGCACCAAACTATGGCATTGCCCAATCAAATCTTGGCGGCGCCTTGGTGATTGAAAAGAAATACGGCGAGGCGATTAAGCATCTGGAAAAAGCGTGCGAGCTTGAGCCTGGCTTGATGGACGCACACACCAACCTTTCCACGGCTTATATGCAAACCAACAACTTCGGCAAAGCCGTTGATATCTTGTTCAAAGCCTTATCAATTGATCCGCAATCTATCGGTGGCCATATTCAGTTGTCTGCTGCCCTTTATCGCAAAGAGCGGTACGAAAGTGCAGAACACCACGCGCGCCGTGCCATTGAATTGGCCCCACAGGCCGCCGAAGCGTATTTGCATCTTGGCAACGCACTGGCGTCAGCAGGTAAAATCGAAGAAGCAGCCGCCGCATTACTACCAATCGCTGGCCGCCCCCTGTTGGCATCCCAGCGCTGTCGCGTTTGATCCACTTGCGTAAAACCAAAGCAGACAGTCCCGAGATGGAAATTCTGACCGCACTGCTTGGCCGTGTTGACGAAATACCTAAAGAAGCACAAGCCAGCGTAAAGTACGCTGCTGGTAAAGCATTTGACGACCAAAAAGACTCTGAAACCGCGATTGCGCACTTTAATGACGCCAACGGTATCAATAAGGAAATTCACGGTTTTAAACTGGACGAACATGATGCGCGGGCGGAACGTTTACGCACGGTATGTGCGCCAGCGGTTCTGAAAGATTGTGCAGGCGATGGTGTTACCAGTATTGCACCAATTTTTGTTTCCGGCATGCCGCGTTCTGGTACCACAATGATGGATCAGATGTTTTCACGTCATCCAGATGTACAAGCAGGCGGCGAGTTGCGTGCGATGCCTGCTGCAATGCATTCCAGCAAGTTGTTGCGTGACGTTCTGGAAGAAAAGAAAGACATTTCAGAACTAGACCACGATGTGTTCAAGCAAATCGGTGAAACATATGAACAAGTGGTACGTGCCGAGGGTTTACGTTCAACGCGAATTTCCGACAAAATGCCCAGCAACTTTCTTTATGCAGGTGTAATTGCGACGGCCATGCCCAAGGCAAAAATGATTATCATGCGTCGTCATCCGCTTGATAATCTTTTGTCCAACTATTTCCAGCATTTCGGTCAAAACCAACCGTTTTCCGCAGATTTTGCAAATTTAGCCGGCGTTTACAAAACCTTTGATTTGATGGCCAAACATTGGACAGAACAATTACCAGACCATGTGCGCCAAGTATCTTATGAAGATGTCACAGCTGATGCCGAAGGCGTCGTGAAAGACGTATTGGCATGGGCCGATCTTGATTGGGATCCTGAGATTTTGAACTTTAAGGATTCAACACGTCAGGTAAACACCGCCTCGATTGCGCAGGTCCGCGAACCGATCAATCGCAAGGCCGTTGCCCGTTGGAAAAACTATGCGCCGTATATCGGCGAATTGGCTGGGTATTTGAAAGATCACCTAAGCGACGAAGACTTGGCCGCTTGCGGCGTGTCGCGCTAACCCACTGATATCAAGACCCAACAAGGCCTCTAAACCGGATGCCTTGTTGGACCCATGCAGGCCCACCTCAGCATTACAGGCCTAGGCTGAAGATTGTTTATTAACTTACGTTCCCATCCTATTCTTCAAAAATTAACCCAAAAATGAATACTATGCTGCCAATTCCCATAACTGGAAAACCTTTTGCCATGTCTGTTTTGATTTTTTTCTATTAAAAAGGGTAAACAGAATTGATTCATTGAGCAAATCATTTTTGGGCTGTATTTTTAATCATTTTCTTATGAGGTCATAAAATGTACAATTGGAGCGGTCAATCTGAATCTGGTGGTCACAAATACCTTGGATTGATACTATTTTGCTCATCTGCATTATTGGCTTTATTGCTCTTTTTGATATTTCATCCTCAAATTGATACTATAAATCGAGAATCCCCAATTCTAATCAATTTGATGTTTATTCCTGCTATGGCTGTTGGATTTCTTTATGGAATTAAAATTACTCAACGAGCTGTAAATCCTGCTGAAATTAGAAGCCCTATCAAAAGATCAATTGTAAAAATTTTCCTGTTCTTTTTTGTAATGGGTGGTATGTTCAGTTCAGTCAATTTTGCAATAAATGGTGGTAGTGTAATGCCTGATGTATCTATTTTTGAAGATGGTTTAATCACATGGGTTCATACATTTGTAATGGCTAATGGTGGTGCAACCTTTCTTATTATTTC
>Ga0208971_1001382_pt1 | contig 14566 bp, 8 predicted proteins | sample AOAMet1_18_M0_10_2_FD_188229 | JGI IMG/M metagenome (GOLD analysis project Ga0208971, IMG submission 188229) | Ammonia-oxidizing marine microbial communities from Monterey Bay, California, USA - CAN11_18_M0_10 (SPAdes) | ecosystem: Environmental > Aquatic > Marine > Intertidal zone | place... | reverse complement strand
AAGTTAGATGAGAAAGCGCAAGCTTTATGGGATCAATACACAGATTATAAAAAAGCAATGTTTGAAAAAACTCATACTAAAATTTCTCCTTGGAAAATTATACGTGCAAACAGAAAAACGGAAGCACGGGTGAATGTAATAAATCACATTTTAAAAAGTATTCCTTATGATAAGAATTTAGAAATTTAAGTATACCCAATCTCCCCCATTTATGAAACTATTTTTTTTGAGAATTACATATTTTTCGTCTTTGATAAAAAATATGCCTTTAAGCTTCTTATTTTTATTATTTGCCACAAATCTTATTGTTGGGCAGGTGCCACCAATTGCAAATGATGACATAGCTACAACAATACAAAACACTCCTTTAAATTCTTCAGCTCCTGGGCTCTTAGAAAATGATACTCACGGAGCTGGAGATGTAATTATAATTACAGAATTTTTAATAAATGGAACAACTTATGTTGCCGGACAAACTGCTAATTTTGCTGAAGGAGATATTACAATTTTTGAAGATGGTAGCTATACTTTTACTCCCGCTGGAAATTATATTGGGGAAGTTTCTATAATTAACTATACAATAACAGATGGATCTTTGATAAGTTCTGCAAATTTAATAATTTCTATTTTATCAATTCCGGTGCCTCCAAATGCAAATGATTTTTATGATACTGTAGATGTAAATACTACATTAAATGTCTCATCACCAGGTGTATTTGTAAATGATACGGATGAAAATGGAGACGAACTATTTGTTACAGAATTTGTAATAAATGGGGTAACTTATGCACCTGGTCAAACTGCTGTTTTATCTGAAGGGAGTATAACAATTGCCTCAGACGGTAGTTATATATTTATTCCAACTCCAAATTATATAGGTACTGTTCCTAATATTTTATATACTATAACGGACGGTGTTTTTACAAGTTCTGCGTGGTTATTTTTAACCGTTGAGCCTACAGAAGATTTATTAGAAATTATCAGTTTTAGCAGTTGTAATCAGGGTTATACTGCAAATGGTGAGTACAAAGTCAGATATTCAGCTGTTTTTCGTAATAGAAGCAAAGCGAAAGATTTTCATGACCCAAGTTTCATACGTAATATAGATATAAGGAATAATTTACAGACAACTTTTGGAAATGATTGTGTAACTCTTGTAGATGGAATTAATGTTTATAATGGTCCTGATAGAATAGATTTTAATACTGAAATCAGTTATCCAGTAGAATTTGATGGAGATGCAATAAATCCTAATTTTGCTACTGTAACATCAACCTCAGTTTTTAATGATAGTGCAATAAATAATTTAATATTATATCCAAGGCAAGACTTTACTGTAATTTTCTGTGTTACGGTAGACCCATTTTGTAATGGCAGACCTAATCCAACGCCATCAGGTTCTGGCATTGATTTTAACAACATAATAAATGTTACCTCAAATAAAGGAAATGCATCAAAAGAACTCTTACTTACAGATTTTCATACAACAGAAGCAGTTGTAACGGCAGGTTTATATGTGCCAGAATTTAATGATTCATTAGATCCTCCAGGAGTAATAAATCCAGATGGAACTTTTGATTATACAAATACTGTAATCATTACAAATGAAGGCACTGCTACTGCTAATAATGTTAATTTTAATATGGGTTTAGGTAATTTTATAGACCAAGGAGTTGTCTTTGATCAATTAAATATTGTAAAGGTTTCAGGCCCTGATGTAGCTATTAATCAAGCTTATAATGGAAATACAGAAACTAGTTTACTTTCTCCAAACAATTCACTTCAATCAGGTGAAAAACTAGTTTTAGAAATATTTTACTTAACACAACCCATTAGATCAAGCCTGTCTAGTGTTTTCAATCAGAATCCCTTTTCTCAAACGCAAGGAGTTCTTGATGGATTTGATGAATCTTTAGATGCTATAAAAAGAAGACACTCTTTTGTTACCTGGTCAGATAATTTAGGAGATCATTTAGATAGGTATTATAAAACAACAAATCCAACAAATAGTGTGTCTTCTAGCTTGCAGTGTGTTTGTAGCACAGCGTCTATGTCATTTTTTTACGAATCTTCATCTAATATGAATAAAGTAATCTCTAATGTTAATAAAGTTCCAAATGGTATTTTAGAGCATGAAGAAATTACTTTCCAAATTACGATTGAAAATACAAGTGAATCGGTAGAATTAAAAAATTTACAAATACAGGATAATTTAAATAATATCTGTCCCGGAGAAATTGTTTCTGTAACAACGCCTATTATTCAAAATTCTACAGCAAATACAAACCCTCAATTAAATGCAAATTATGATGGAATTTCAGAAATAAATTTATTTGATGGCTCATCAGGAATTTTAGGAGCTAATGAAACAATTACTGTGCAATTTTCGGTTGTATTTAATGAAACATGTATTCGTAATAATGTTGCTGTTTTTACTTCAAATGATCCTTTTAATGTTTTGCTTTCTTCTTCGTCTTTTGTAGAGGTAAATGCGTTTTCGGATACAGATAATGATGGTATTTTTAATGATAAAGATTTAGATGATGATAACGATACAATTTTAGATGTATTAGAATATAACGGTTTAAATCCCTTAGATGACCATGATGCAGACCTTATACCAAATTATAGAGATTTAAATTTTGGACCAGATGCGAATGGAGATGGCATTGTAGATCTTTTTGATTTTGATAGTGATGGTGTTCCTAATCATTTTGATTTAGATAGTGATAATGATGGAATTCTAGATATTGTCGAAGCAGGAAATGCTGCATTAGATGCCAATAATAACGGAAGAACTAATAATGCTGTTGGGTTAAACGGACTTGATAATACTATAGAAACTAATGATACTAGCAATGCACTTCTTACATATACCGTTCCAAATACAGATTCCAATGGGAATGCAAATTATTTAGATATTGATGCCGATGGAGATGGTATTGTAGATAATATTGAAGGACAATCAACAGATAATTATATTACAATTAGTAATATTTTTTCTGAGGCAGGAATTGATACCGCATATCCTAATGGAATTTCGCCTATTGATTCAGAAAATGATGGTATTTATGACTATATCGACACGAATTCAGATAATGATATTCGAGATGATATCATTGAGGGATGGGATATAGATAGTGATGGTACTGCAGAAATACTTCCGTCAAATATAGACCAAGATAATGATGGACTTGATGATGCTTTTGATACTAATGACAATTTAGTAAATCCCACAAATGGACAGGTTCCAACAAGTTTTCCAAATGCTGATAATATAGATAATCCAGAGAGAGATTGGCGAGAAATAATAGCAATAGAGGTTATTATCACTAATGTCTCTGAAATAGAAGGAAGAGATTTTATATTTAAATTAACTTTCGTTACAAAAAATGATAATTCCATTTTAATTGAAAGTGCTTCTGATATTGATATTAATTTTTCTACATCAAACGGAACAGATGCCACGGATATTTATGATGTAGCCACTTCACCATATGATTATAATAGTATTACAAATACAATTCTCACAATTCCTGCTCTAAACAATACATCAACTTTTACAGTGACTTCTTTGGATGATGCTATTTTTGAATTAGACGAATTTTTTACATTAACGGGCGTTATTATATCAAACAATACTTTAAATACTGAAGTAAAAGGAGTAGGAACTATTTTGGATGATGATTTAGCTCCTGCCATAACTATGAATAACTCTAGAGAGAATGAAGGTGTAGATTTAGTGCATACAATAACGATAGCTCATCCTTGCTCAACACCTATATTAATAGATATAAAAACAGAAGACAATCTTGCGGTAAGTCCAGATGATTATTTAGAAGTTTTAGAAACTTTAACCATAGATGGCACCATAGACCAAAATAATGCAAACATGGAAGTCTCGTTTAACATTGTTACAATAATGGATAATTTAAATGAGTTAGATGAAGAAACTTTAAATGTAACAGGTGCCGTGTCAACAAATAATGTGGGGTTTCAAGATTTAATGAAAACAGGCACAATTATAGACATTGACCCATATCCTTTAGTGCATATAGATGATGTAAAAGCTGAAGAAGGTAATTCTTTAGAGTTTACAATTAGTCTCTTAAATGCAAATTTTGAGCTTATGCAGAATTATTTACCAATAAAATTTAGTTTAGAGACCTTCGGCAATACCGCCATTGCCGACGAAGATTATGAATCGATCATTAATTTTACAAATATTCCTGCCTACACATCTTTTATAAATCAATCTATCCAAACGATAGATGATCGCTTAAATGAAGATACGGAAGCCTTTTTTTTGGAAGTCAATATAACTACTAATAATACTTCAAATACTTTTTCACCAAGAGGAGAAGGATTAATAACAGACAATGATTATCCAAATTTGTTTTCTCCAAATTTTGATGGTAAAAGTGATTTGTTTAAAATATCTGGAATTGAAGATTATCCGAATTTTAAATTGACGATATTTAATCGTTTAGGAAATGAAGTGTTTAATTATAGCAATAATGCGAGAATAAATCCTTTGTGGTGGAATGGTAATCATAAAGGAAAACCCGTTCCTGTTGGGGTTTATTTTTACACTTTAGATTTTAATGATGGGGTTACTAAACCGAGAACAAGTTTTATACAATTAATAAGATGATGATAAACAAACTGATAATCGTCTTTAAGATTAGAAAGAACATGTGGTTTTGGATGTTAATAATGACCACTCTTTTGACTAGTTTAAAAGCGTATTCCCAGCAATTACCAAACTACACCCAATATTTATATAATATGCAGATAATAAATCCCGCATATGTAGGTGTTAAGTCAGATTTAAGCATTTCTTTATTATCTAGACAACAATGGGTAGGTGTAGAGGGAGCGCCGAGTACTAGCACATTTTCTATAAATGGAAGAACAAGCAGGGGGTTAGGCATCGGCACAACAATTGTGCATGATAGAATTGGCTTATCAGAAACGACTAATTTAAATTTAGATGGATCATATACAATTATCACCTCTCGATATAGTAGGCTGTCTTTTGGGCTAAAAGCAGGGGTAACGTTTTTTAACAATAATTTATTCAATGGAATTACCCCCGATAATGATATATATAATTCTATTTCGGGTAGATTTCCAAATGTTGGTTTTGGTACTTTCTTTTACAATAGAAAATTCTTTGTAGGTTTCTCAATACCATATTTATTAGAAACCCCACAATTTTATATTGAAGAAAATTATAGAAAAGGTGCTCTTGCTACAAATCTAAACTATTTTTTCTCTGCTGGGGTTTTATTTAAACTTTCAGATAATTTGATGTTTAAACCATCAACAATGGTCAGATATACGGCTAATCTGCCAATTTCAATAGATATTAATTCAAATTTGTTATATAAAGAATTTATTGAAGCTGGTTTGTCTTATCGTTACCAAAATTCAGTAAGTGCTTTATTTTCAGTAATTCTAAATAAAAAATTTAGAGTGGGATATGCATATGATTATAAAACAATGAATTTGGGTAGTAATTTAAGCTCTCACGAAATAATATTACATTTAAATTTAGATTTTAAAAGAAATACTAGATGGTTGCGCCATAATAAATGTTATTTCTAATTTTTTTAGGGATCAAGCAAAATTCTAAATTGAGTGAAATCCTTTCTTTTATTTACACTCCTATTGAATTACTTAAAATAGAGGTTAATGTAATTTTATGTAAAGGTATTTCTAACAAAAAAAACATTTTTATGAGCAAATTTAAGAAAGAAGTTTTTTTACAGTAGCAAAAATAAAGTAAACTTCTCCGGCAATTTGTTCGCTGGTTTCCAAATATGTTTCTTCTTGTTTTTTAGTTCCATCAGAATGTTTTGGATCTACAAAAGGTAAATGAAACCTGTGACTTGCAGTGGGTATAAATGGACAGTTTTTATCAGCGTTATTGCAGGTTGTAATTGCCATAAAGGGTTCTATATTTATGGGGTTGCTATACAATTTAGAAAAACCTAAAATAGATTTTTTTCTTTTATGAAAAGAAATTTCATAGGTAGGGTTTTGATGAGAGAAGTCTGTTAAATTAAATTCGAAACCAACTTTTTGGAGCGTTTTTACCGTGTTTCTGTAAAATGCAGTTACTTCTGTTCCGCCTGAAAAAGCATTTATGTTGAGGTTAAAATAATTTGCAGCAAAGTAACTCCAAACTTGTCCTAATTGACTTCTTCTAGAATTGTGAGTACAAATAAAATTGAGGTTAACAACTTCATTCACAGAATATTCTTTTGCAATTGCTTCAGCAATTTTTGATAAAAGTATTTGTCTATCTTTGGTCAGTTTAGTTTTTTTGAAAGCATTTTCAAAGAAATTTTCTAAAGAAATGGTTGAAGTTTTAAGCATCTTGTTATTTTTAGCGCAAAGTTAGGTAAATAAAGTATTTTTGTAAATTAAAATAAGGTTAAGAATGGGTTTAGAAATTGGAAATAAAGTGGCCATTTTAGATGATGTTTTAAAAGGAAAAATTATCAATATTATTGGTAATTCAATTTCTGTTGAAACATCTGATGGAATGATTTTTAATTTCTCAGAAGCTGAGTTGGTTAGAATTGATACAGAACAGTATGAATTGTCTAAATTTTCAGATATAAATAATGAACTTTTAAAGGAAAAAATTGATTCAAACACACCTAAAAAAAGTTTGTTTAAAAAAGAAAAAAGTGAAGTTGTTTTTGAGGTTGATTTGCATATTAATCAATTAATAAAGTCGAAAAAAGGTTTGGATAATTATGATATGTTAAACCTACAATTAGAAACTGCTAAAAGAAAAATTGAATTTGCATTAAATAAAAGAATTTCTAAAATTGTATTTATTCATGGAGTAGGAGAAGGGGTTTTAAAATCTGAACTTCAAAGATTACTGAATAAATATCCTGTAAAACATTATGATGCCTCCTTTAAAAAATATGGATTAGGAGCTACTGAAGTATATGTTTTTCAGAACCCTAATTAATTATATTTTTAACTTATGAAAGCTATTTATTTAGACAATGCTGCAACAACAAAAATTGATTCTGATGTTCTAGAATTGATGCATATTTCGATGCAAGAAAATTTCGGAAATCCATCATCTACTCATCAGTTTGGAAGGAAAGCAAAGTCTGCTCTTGAAACTGCTAGAAAAAATATTGCTCAACATTTTAATGTTTCTGCAAGTGAAATTATTTTTACTTCTGGTGGAACAGAAGCAGATAATTTAATCTTGCATAATGCAGTTTTAAATTTAGGCGTTCAGAGAATCATTACATCAAGAATAGAACATCATGCTGTTCTGCATACGTGTGAGTTTCTTGAAAGGATTCATAATATAAAATTAGATTTTGTTAATGTTGATAAATTTGGAAATATAGATTTATGCCATTTGAAAGATTTATTGTCAAATTCAAATGACAAAACCTTGGTTAGTTTAATGTACATCAATAACGAAATAGGTAACATACTGCCTGCTGATGAGGTTTCGGTTTTGTGTAAAAACTATAATGCTCTTTTTCATTCTGACACTGTCCAAGCAATTGGCCATTATAATTTAGATTTACAGAATACACCTATTGACTTTATTGCTGCAAGTGCCCATAAATTTCATGGACCAAAAGGAGTGGGCTTTGCTTATTTTAAAAAAGGTTTTGGAGTGCTACCAATGTTTTATGGAGGAGATCAAGAAAAAGGCGCAAGGTCTAGTACAGAAAATGTTCATGCTATTTTAGGAATGGAAAAGGCTTTAGAGATTGCAGTTGCAAATTTAGATAGTGATAAAGAGCATATAGAAAAAATTAAGCAATACTTTATTTCTGAGTTTCAAACCCTGTCAAAGCACATAAGTTTTAATGGCCTTTCCTCCAATTTAAATACTAGTAGCTATACTATTTTAAGTGTATGTTTCCCTTTGAGTAATGATATGTTTTTATTTAGCTTAGATATGGCAGGTATTGCAGTTTCTGGCGGTTCTGCTTGCCAAAGTGGAAGTCTTAAAGGTTCTCATGTGTTATCAGAAATATTAAAAGCCAATGAATTAAGCAAAACTTCTGTTCGTTTTTCTTTTTCTAAGTTTACAACTAAGGAAGAGATAGATATAACGCTTGCGCAAATTAAAGAGCTACTTTCAAAGTAGTTTAATTATTTAATTTTTACTTACTTTATTAAATTCATTAATCATAATGAAGGCCCAAATAACTACACATACTGAAACAAAAATTGAAAAGTAGAAAATAATGTTATCTGTGCTCATTGCTTATTAGTTTTAAGTAAATCATCACTCCTAATAACGTAGGAGCCCAAAGGCCAATAAAAATTCCATGTAACTTATCGCCAGATAAAAAAAGATATTCTGCCACAAGGATAATAAGAACACACAAGGCTAGCATTAAAAAGTTAGCAATTCCCATTTTTTTTAAAAAATTCATAAATCAATTTAAATTTCAATAAAGTTACTAAATTTAAGAGTTTTAAAACTATATTTTTTTAAATTATTCATGTTGTGATGTTTTGTTCTTTATTTTTTGCCTATACAAAAGTACTTTAATTAGTCTTCTTTCGGTCTGTTTTATTATATTTAGCGTAAATTAGTAACCAAACATTACTTTCTTAAAGATGCATAAATTTATTTTCACCTTACTCTTTCTTTTAATTTCTATTACAATTACAGCTCAAGAGTTACCGCCAATTAGCACTTATACTGCTAAAGATTATAAAGCCGAAAATCAAAATTGGGCAATTTCTCAATCTGAGAATAAATTTATTTATGTAGCGAATAATAAAGGTTTATTAGAGTTTAATGGAGCAATTTGGCGATTATTTCCTACACCTAACGAAACCATCATGCGGTCAGTTAAATGCTTTGAAGATAGAGTTTATACTGGTTTTTATATGGATTTTGGTTATTGGGAAAAAAATGAATTTGGTTCTTTAAAATACACTTCTATAGTAAGCGAGGGAAATGTTCAAATGATAGAAGATGAACAAATTTGGGAAATCTTTGAGCTTGATGGCTGGATGATTTTTAAGTCCTTAGAGAGAATTTATTTATACAATGTAGAGACAAAAAAAATAAAAATTATAAATTCAGACTTTCGGATTCATAAATTATCGAAAGTAGATAATGTTATCTATTTTCAAGAAAATAATAAGGGTATTTATAGGATAGAAAATGGTGTTCCGAAGTTAATTTCAAATCACAAAATTTTAAAAGAGAATATTGTCGTAGAATTTTTTAAAAAAAACGGCAAATTATTGATTTTAACTCAGAAGCTAGGATTTTTCTTTTTAGAAGGAGATTCGCTTATAAGTTGGAAAGCTCCTACAGATAATATTCTTAAAAATGTAACTGTTTATAATGCTAAGCTGTTAAAAAATAATGATTTCGCTTTAGGTACAATTTCAGATGGTTATATCTATTTGTATAGTAATGGTGAAGTTAATTATCAAATAACTCAAAGTCTGGGATTAAGCAATAATACAATACTTTCGGTTTTTGAAGATGTTGAAAATAACATCTGGTTAGGGCTTGATAATGGAATTAACTGCATAAATAATGATTCACCTTTTAAATTTTATACTAATAAGAATGATTTTATTGGCTCTGTTTATGCATCTATCGTTCACAAGGATTATTTATATTTAGGAACGAATCAAGGATTGTTTTACCGAAAGATTAATTCAGATGAAGGTTTTAAGTTGGTAGATAACACGCAAGGACAGACCTGGAGTTTAACAATTATTGATGATACATTATTTTGTGGTCATACTTCTGGTACTTTTTTAGTAAATAAAAATAAGTCTAAGTTAATTTTTAATAAGCAAGGTACTTGGATTATCAAAAAAGTAAAGGATAATATCTTAATACAAGGCTGCTATGATGGATTATATGTTTTAGAAAAGAAGAATGATATTTGGGTAGAAAGAAATAAAATTGAAGGCTTTAGTAATTCTAGTAAATATTTTGCGAGATATGATACGTACAAACTTTTAGTGAATCATGAATATAAAGGCGTTTTTAAGTTAACATTGGATAAAGAATTTACTAAGGTAATTAATGTTAAAAAAGACAACTCCGTTTCAAAAGGATTACATTCATCCTTAATTGAATATCAGGATGAAATATTGTATTCAAGCAAAACAGGGGTTTATTTATATGATAAAAAATCAGAGCTTTTTAAAAGAGATAGTATTTATAGTCAGTTAATTTCGGAAGATAATTTTGTTTCTGGAGAATTGGCATATGATAAATCAAGTAATAAACTATGGTCTTTTTCTGAAGAAAATATTAGTTATTTAGCACCTGGAAAACTAAGTGATAAGCCAATAATTAAGAGCATACCAATTTCTGCATCAATGCCAAAAGCAACGTATGGTTATGAGAACATTATTCATTTAAAAAACGAAAAACATTTAGTAGGTACTTATAGTGGGTATGTTGCAGTAAACTTAGATAAATTAAAAACACCCAAAGACTTTAATATATTCCTTAATAAAGTTAATAATTTTATTTTAGATCAGCCTAAAGTCAGTAAAAAATTAGCTGTAAGTAAAACCTTTTCACAGGAAGAAAATAATTTTGAATTTTTTTACAGTGTACCTGATTATAATAAAATTACAAGTACAAAATATCAATATCAATTACTAGGGCAAAGCGCGCATTGGAGTGTTCCTTCTAGTTCTAAATCAGTTTTGTATGAGAATATACCTTATGGTAGTTATACCTTTAAAGTAAGAGCTATTGTAGGAGATAAATTAAGCAGTAATGTAGCAGTTTATCAATTTAAAATAAACAGACCTTGGTATATATCAAACACATTAATAGCATTTTACATATTGTTGTTTTTACTAGTATTCTATTTGTTGCACATAGCTTCTAAGAGATATTATAGAAAACAAAGAGAAGATTTATTAGAGAAAGCGAGAAAGGATTCTGAATTAAAAGAATTAGAAAGCTCTCAAGAAATTATTAAGTTGAATAATGAAAAGTTAAGAAGTGATATAGCTAGTAAAAATAGAGAGTTGGCAACATCTACAATGAGTATTATTAAGAAGAATGAGTTCTTGAGTTCGATAAAAACTGAATTAATTGACGGAGGAGTCAAAAGTTTAACAAAGGTGGTCAAGATTATTGATAAAAACTTAAATAATACAGATGATTGGAAAATGTTTCAAGAAGCTTTTAATAATGCAGACGAAAAATTCTTAAAGAAAATAAAAACGAAACATCCTGAGTTAACTCCAAATGATTTAAGATTGTGCGCTTACCTAAGATTAAATTTAACTTCAAAAGAAATAGCACCATTGTTAAATATCTCTCCGAGGAGTGTAGAAGTAAAACGTTACAGGCTCCGTAAAAAAATGAGTTTACCGCATGATGCAAATTTAACGAATTATATTTTAGAAGTTTAAAAAGACACAACAAAGGTTAAAGTCACCTATACAATAACACAACATTTACTTGTTTTTTTTAATTTGACTGTAATTTAACGTTTCTATAACATTAGTGCTGTAAAGGTATTCAGTGTAGATTAGGCCCTGTATGTTTTTTGTTTAGGTTGTTTTTAGTCATTTAATAAGAAAGGATGTATAAATTTACAGCATTATTAATTAAAACATAGTTTATGAGAAAAATGATTACATTACTACTTTTTATGTTTTGCAGTTTTGGTCTTTCGGCCCAAACATTAAACGTAAAAGGTGTTGTAAAAGACGCAAACTCTGGAGAGACTTTGCCAGGAGTTAGTGTTGTTATTAAAGGTACTTTTGTTGGTGCCGAAACTGATTTTGATGGTGTCTTTAAACTTTCAGATGTAAAGGTAGGATCAATCTTAGTATTTAATTATTTAGGTATGAAACCTAAAGAAGTAGTTGTTAATTCTACTGAAATTAATGTTTTTCTGGAAGAGTCAGCAGAATCTCTTGATGAGATTGTAGTTGTTGGTTATGGAACTCAAAAGAAGAAGGAAGTTACTGGTGCAGTATCTGTATTAGATTCTAAAGCAATTGAGAAGCTTAACCCAACTAGAGTTGAGCAAGCTTTACAAGGTCAAATTGCTGGGGTTAATATTACATCTGCCTCTGGTTCTCCAGGTAGTGGATCTAATATTAGAATTAGAGGGGTTTCAACAAATGGAGATAGTAGTCCACTTATTTTAGTGGATGGTAATGTTATTTCAGATTTGTCAGTTTTAAATCCTAACGATATCAAAAGTATCAATGTTTTAAAAGATGCTACAGCGGGTATTTATGGTGTTCGTGCAGCAAATGGAGTAGTTTTAATTACAACTAAAACTGGTAGAAAAGAATCTGAGTTAAAATTCCAGTTAGATGCATATACAGGTATACAATCTACAAGTAAAAAAATCGATTTATTAAATCCAAAAGATTTTGCACTTTATGTGAATGATGCAGGAGATCAAACAAGGTTTTTTGTATATCCTAATAAAGGTACTGATTGGCAAGATGAAGTTTTTAGTGACGCGATTATTTCAAGTGTTAACTTTAGTGCGAGTGGTGGAACTAAAAAAGCAGCTTATACTTTTGGGGTATCCCACTTGGATCAAGATGGTATCGTTGGTTTAGGGAAGTCTAATTTTACAAGGTCTACCGCAAGAATAGGTTTTAATTATGATATTTTAGATAATTTAAAATTATCCACAACTGGATTATTTACAAATTCAGAAAAAAATAATTTACCAGAAGGAGGTATTGGTTCGGTTTTATATAGTGCAGTAAACGTGAATCCAGATTTAGCGATCAGAGATGAGAATGGTGATTTTACAACTGTTGATGATATTTCACAAATTGAAATTATAAATCCATTGGCTCAAATTGCAAATAATAGTAATACCACTAGAATTGATAAATATAGTGCAACTATAGGATTAGATTATTCGTTCTGGAAAAATTTTACGGCAAGCTCTAAGTTTCAAATAAACCATGCAACTGTGCTTTATGATTCATTTAGTCCTATTGCTGATTATGGTCCAGGGAAATCTGCAAATAGAACTCAAGAATTTACTACTGATTTTTCTGATATTTATGATGATTATACTTGGGATAACTATATTAACTACACAAATACATTTAACGAAGTTCATGATTTAACCGTTTTATTAGGTACTTCTATATTTAAAACTACGGGAGAACAATTTTATGGGTTTAGTTTAGATGGTACTTTGTTAGCACCTAGAGTTATTCAAGGTGAAATTGACAAGGGTGCAGGCTTTTTCGATAGTCGTTTATCTTCAATTTTTACGAGATTACAATATAGCTACAAAGGTAAATACTTACTATCCGCAGTATTGCGTAGAGATGGTTCAACTAGTTTTGGTCCAAATAATAAATTTGGTTATTTCCCATCAGCCTCTGTTGGTTGGAATGTTTCGGATGAACCATTTTTACAAGATAGTAAAATTATTAATACATTAAAGCTTAGAGCAAGTTATGGTGTTATTGGTAATGATAAGATTCCAGGTGGAGCATTTGTTTCATTACTAAATGGAGAAGGAGTTTATTCATCAAATAATGAAGTAACTCAAGATGATTTACTTTACGGAGTAGCAATCGGTAAAATTGGAAATCCAGATATTAGATGGGAAAAACAAAAATCTGCTAATATTGGTTTCGATGCTAGTTTTTTAGATAGAAAAATCAAACTTTCTGTAGATGCTTTTTCGAAAAGAACTGAAGATTTATTGCTTGCTCCGCAGGTTTCAGGTTTAATTGGTCCTTATGCACCTGGTGCTTCTACTCCTGTTAAAAATGCAGGAACAGTAGAGAATAAAGGAATAGAATTTAAAATTGACTATAATGACAGTTTTTCTGAAGATTTTAAATTTAATATGAGTTTCAATTTTACCACTATAGATAACGAAGTACTTTTTGTTTCAAGTGATAATGGTTTTGAAGTTGGTGGAGATTTTGGAGTTGGTTTAGGTATCAATACATCTAGAATGGAAGCAGGTTTCCCGATGGGTTATTTTCATGGTTTTCAAACAGACGGTTTGTATCAAACACAAGCAGAAATTGATGCTTTAGATGCAAATGCATCGGAAGGTACATATCATTTAGGAGCAGGTCCTGGAGATTTAAAATTCGTAGACACGAATGGAGATGGGATGATAAGCGATGATGACAAAACGTATATAGGAGATCCAATTGCGGATATAACAATGGGTTTTAATGTAGGCTTTTCATACAAAAACTTAGACTTTAGTGCAAATGCATTTGCCTCTATAGGGAATGATATGGTTAGGGACTATGAGCGTAAAGATTTATTTGCAAATAGAGGTGATTATATGTTAGATAGATGGCAAGGTACTGGCACTAGTAATACCGTTCCAAGAGCGCTTTCTGGAGCATCTATAAATACAGATAATTTTTCTGACTTCTTTGTAGAAGACGCTTCTTTCGTTCGTTTACAAAATATACAAGTAGGGTATACGATTCAAGAAGACAGTTTAAAAGGTTCAGGAATCAACAAAATAAGAGTATATCTTACAGGAAATAATTTATTTACAATTACAGATTATAAAGGATATGATCCTTC
>Ga0208971_1001381_pt1 | contig 14568 bp, 9 predicted proteins | sample AOAMet1_18_M0_10_2_FD_188229 | JGI IMG/M metagenome (GOLD analysis project Ga0208971, IMG submission 188229) | Ammonia-oxidizing marine microbial communities from Monterey Bay, California, USA - CAN11_18_M0_10 (SPAdes) | ecosystem: Environmental > Aquatic > Marine > Intertidal zone | place... | reverse complement strand
AACTTCAACAAATTGTTTTTCACAAATAGCGGCAGCCGTGGCTTCATCAAGTTCACGGTTAAACGCAATAATGCCGCCAAAAGCTGATTCTGGATCGGTAGCAAAAGCGCGTTGATAAGCGGCTTCAATAGTGGCGGCCGTGGCAACGCCACAAGGATTAGCATGTTTAACGATAACGCATGTCGGCTCATCAAATAACTTAACGGTTTCTAGTGCTGCGTCAGTGTCGGCAATATTGTTATACGATAATTCCTTACCCTGTAATTGTGTCGCCGTTGCAATGCTGACATCTTGTGGGTTGGCTTCGACATAAAATGCAGATTTTTGATGCGGGTTTTCACCGTAACGTAATGATTGTGTTTTTATAAATTGGCTATTGAAAGTTCTTGGAAAACCTTCACTGCCGCCTTCTACTTTCTGACCAAAATAATTGGCAATGGCGCCATCATAAGCAGCTGTATGTTCGTAAGCTTTTATCGCAAAATCAAAACGCATTTCAAAAGTAGTTGCACCGTCATTATCGGCTAATGCGTTTAAGACATTACTGTAATCATCTGTATTAACCACAATGGCCACGTCATTGTGGTTTTTTGCTGCGGCGCGCACCATGGTCGGACCGCCAATATCAATATTTTCGATGGCATCAGCAATATGGCAATTAGGATTGGCAACGGTTTTTTCGAACGGGTATAGGTTAACCACGACTAAATCGATTGCGTTAATGCCATTGGCTTTCATGACTTTTTCATCGATACCACGACGAGCTAATATTCCGCCATGCACTTTTGGATGCAGTGTTTTAACGCGACCATCCATCATTTCGGGAAAGTCTGTGTATTCGGAGACTTCAATAACGTTGACATCGTTTTGCTTTAATAATTTGTAGGTGCCGCCGGTAGAGAGTATTTCAATACCGCGTTTGCTGAGTGCTTGTGCAAATTCAACAATGCCGGTTTTATCTGAAACGCTGATTAATGCTCGACGAATAGTAGCTAGAGAACGATTTTCCATAGTATTTGAATGCAGTCTTTTAGGTGAGTGTGATGGCAATTTAGGATGCCAATTTTTAATGACAAGAAATTATCTTCGCGTGCTATTTTTTTAAGCATTTTCATCAGTTCGTTTTTTAAATTTGATTTTTTGATAAAAATTGAAACTGAAATATTGATTTTATTTTTTTTCTAAACTTCGAACGCTTTTTTGGTAAATTTCCTAATACGGATTCAATTTCATTTAGATTTACACCATTCACAATAATTTTGAGTTTTGACCCGCAAGCTTCTCTTAAATTAATAATTGCAGATTCATCAGCATCTGACCAAGTTCTATTAGAACGACACACAAGAATATCTATATCAGCATTTGCAATTAACTCCGCAGGATAATTAAAATACAATAGTGCAGGCATTTCTATAATGACAAACTCTGGCTTATAATCTAGTGCTATATTATTTGACTCTAAAATATCAATGTAAGTTTTAGCGCCATAAAACTTGCTATTCATAGCATAAGAATAGTGTTCTGAAAAATCAAGATAAGTAGATGCATCTGCCAAGAATAAATTATCTAGATCTATACGAGGATCTGGATAGCCTAAAATTTTATTTAAAATAGGCGACTTTTGTTTTGGTTTAATAGATTCTTTTTTTTCATCATAATTAAGAAGCAACACTTTCTTTCCCTCTTGTTTTAATGTCTTTGCAATATTACCCGCTAAAACCGTTTTACCTTCCATTTTCTGGGTACTAAAAACAACAATGGTTTTAACTTTTTTTTCTGTAATATTAGCGCCAAAAAATTGTAATATATTTTGAGTTATGATTTCTATTAATCTTTTTTGAATAAAACCTAAATTAATACTTCCAGGGTCTAATATGATCTTAGGCATCATACCTAAAGATTGTAATTTTAATATTTTACTTGCCTTATTAGCGTTTTTAAGTGTGTCATCAAAATACTCCATAACAAAAATAATCCCCAGTGTTAAAAGACCCCCTAAAAATGCAGCTGCAATAATTAATATTGATCTTTTTGTTGGATTTGGGGATAAGGGATAATATGGGGTATCAATAGTTTTTAAGCTAGATGACATTTCACTATCTTGTAATTTTAACTTCGCTAAATTCAAGCCATGAAGAATTTCCAAATACCCCTGTTCTGAAACAGAAATCTCACGTTCCAATCTTTTCATATTGGCTCCTGCAGGTGCATAGTTTGCATATGTTTTCTGAAAGGCACTACTCTGTCCTCCTAATATTTTAATTTTCGCTTTAAGTTCCTCAGCTTCCACCACATTATTCATCCAATCAGGAAGCACTTTAGAAATTGGCAGACCGTCAATTGAATTTTGATAGGAATACAATTCATCAACATCCTTCTTTATGTCGGTAATCAATATTTCGGCTTGTTTTTTTAAGTCAGTTATTTTCACAAAATCCGTTTCTCTATTACTCGTTTCAAGTTCGGCTTGTGTTAAAGCTATTTTAAAATTCAGACTCCCTAGTACTTTCTTTTTATCAAGAATGCTATTACTCTTTGTTTGAATAACTTCTTGCATTTGTAATTTATCTTCTAATGCCTTTGAACCTGCCTGAAGTCCTGCTAATTCTGCTACGTTCTTCTTATAATCCACCTCCATATCTTCTTTTACTACAGCAACAGCTTTACTCTGCTCATAATAATTTATAATATTGGTACTTTTATTGAATTCAAGCAATTTCTCCTCTGCTTTTTTTAATACTTTTTTGGCCTTATCTAATTCATTTTGAAAATATTTAACAACCCCATCTGAACTATTTTCCTTTATATGTTTATAATTAATTAAACTAACACGATTATAAATAGCAAGTGTTTGCTGACAAATACCTGGATCATCAACCGTGTAACTTAATTTTAGTAAGTCACTATTATTAATTCTTTCCACATCTATGCCCGATATAGCTTTAAGAGAATAATGATCATCATCCTCATAATTTAAGAGTTCATAAATAAAGTTATCACTACCACTCCTCATTAATGTCAATAAATTTTGAACTGTCTTTTCGTAGTTGTGCCTGTCTATTTCTTCTGGAAACGGATCACTAACAGCTAATATTTCGTCTGTCATAACATTGCCATTGGTTCCATTTTCAATATAATTGTATATTTCTTCAGGAACTTTACTCTTTAGCTTTTCATATAATTCCTTTGAAATATATTTGGGATTTGCTTCTGGCAACATAAGATGAATCGCTAATAATCTGACAGCAACTTCTTCCTGTGTCTCCCTTGATTTGATAATATTAATTAAATTATCAAAAGCTGTATTTGTAGCTTGATAATTAAACTTCTTATCCATTTGAATAGATGAACCTGTAGCCAAGCCTGTATATAAAATGGTTTGAGAAGAAAATTCATAAGATGGGTTCATTGTAAGCAAAATAACCATCAAACCAAGAAACAATGGAACTACAATTAATAGAACCAAATGCTTTAAAATTAACCTTACAAATTCAATTATAGTCATCTCTTTAATTTAAGCGTGTTAAACCAAGTACAAACCCAGCCATATCTTCTAACAATAGCTTGGTGGTAATAAATTCAGACATTGCTTTTGCGTAATCTGCTTCCATACTTTCTGTTATTCCAACTATCCTTACGTACTCGGCTATTGGTACTATTCCATTTCTAAATTCTTTTTCAACCATTTGCATATTTACACGACCGTCACCTAAACTTCTCGATTTTATTTGAAGTATTTTTTGCTTTAATATTAAGTCTTGATATAGGACTATTACCCTTTTTCTTAATTGTTCCTTTTCAAATTCTAACATATCTTTTGCCGCATCAACTTCAAATTTCGCCAATCTAATTTGATTTTTGCGATTAAGACCATCAAACAAAGGAAACTTCACAAAAAAACCGACACTATAATTAAACTGTTTGCTTGTTGTTAAAGCTGCTGTATTAGAAAAACCATCTTCACTGGTCGCAAAATTGCTTAAATTACCATATCTAGTATCAGCTTGAGCTCCTAAATTTTTGGACCAATATATACGCTCCGTTGCTAATGCAGATTTCGTAACTCCAATATTATTCTTCCGGAAACGCACCATAGCACTTCGTTTCAACACAGAATCTATAACAACTTCAAGTGAAGGAAATTTAAATTCATCTTTTATAATAGACACACCTCCTAGCTCGGGTGTTTGAGCCATTAATGAAGGCATGAAGCAACTAAGCGCTGTAACGATAATTATAAATTTTAAAAAAAAACTCATTGTTAAAATCTTTTATATATTTAATATCACACTGCTGACTTTTGCAATAGTGCTGGAATTGTTCGTAAAATTAGCTTTACATCGTACCAAAATGAAAAATTATTATCGATGAAGTGATGTGCATACTCATTATCTAATTCTATTCTTTCAAGTTCTGACATCGAACCACCTTTTCCTCTTAACTCAACCTGCCATAAACCAGTAATACCAGCAGGAGCCAAAAATCTTTTTGATAAGGTATCGGCTGTAAGCATTTCTGCTTCGTAAACTGGTAAAGGACGGTTACCAACAATAGACATGTCACCTTTAAGAACATTTATAAGTTGTGGTAGTTCGTCTATACTCGTATTTCTGATAAACTTACCTACCTTAGTTACGCGAGGATCATCAAGAATTTTTACAAAAGTAGAATTGTTCTTGGAGGTTTCGTTCTTTTGAACATTGTGCCAATAGTCACAAATATGATACTTATCTACATACATCATTGGAGAACATGTTTCTCCCATTGCTAATTTAAAGCACTTAGGGCATTGGGTATTCATAGAATCAGTTGTTGAACTGGAAGCTGAGTTGTACTGGTTTTTTTCTTTTGCTAGTTTTTTTAGCATCGCATCAGAACCTGTTCGCATGGAACGTAGTTTATAAAAATTGAACGTTTTACGTCCAACTCTTTTTGAAGTATAATAAACTTTACCTTTAGATTCCAATCGGATAGCAATAATTACTATTAAAAGAAAAGGAGCCGCCACCACTAAAACACTAGATGCAACAAAAACATCAAAAATGCGTTTTGAAAATGGCATTTTATACCCTTTCTTCTTTCCATTTTTAACGGGTGAATAAAATGTCTTTCTCTTCAAATCACGAAGGAATTTGATCCGCTTCACTAAGCTTTCGGGTGAAACAGAAGTAGAAATAAAATAATCATCCACTCTTTTGCTAAACGCAAGCTTAAATACTTCGCTATTAAACTTTTTATCCAAAAGAATAAATGGAACTTCATCGCAAATATTTTGTTTTTTTACCCAATCAAACAAAAACATACCATTAGTATCTGGTAAATCAAAATCGCAAATAATTGCGTCTAGTTTCCTCGTATTATTAAGGAAATTTTCTGCTAACAAATTATTATTCATAACTTTAATAGAAATAGACTCTTGTTTCTGAAGGTTTTCCAAAAACTGTTGCTCATTTCCTACGTACAATATATTTAAATAAGATTTCATTAATAGGTATTATATATTTTTGAATCACTACCAATTTATAGAATAATGAATTGGAAAAAGATTCTTTTTTACCAATTCTTCAAGCTCTTCAGGATTAAACGGTTTTGTTAGATAATCTTGCGCTCCAAGTTTATAACACTTTATACGCTCTTTACTTTCAGATTTTGCCGACAACATGATAATAGGTGTATGCTTTGTAAAGCCTCTATCACGAACTTGAACTAAAAATTCATATCCATCCATATTAGGCATTTCAATATCACTGATAATAAGATCAGGAAGATTGCCTTCCAACCATTCGAGGGCGTTTATACCATCATTAAACGAAATAACATCATACTCTTCAGAAAGAAAATTCTCTAACAAAAGGCATATTGTTATTTCATCATCAACCACTAGTATTTTTTTTCTCATAACTTTAATTAACATTACAGTTTAAAATCATTTTTCATTTTAGATATTACTTGATGAACTAAATCCATCAAAATATCAATTCTGGATTGTAAATTAACGATTTCAAGTTCCCCTAAAAATAAAGCTTCTATTACTTTTACTTCATTTTCTAATTTAACCGAGCCAAAATATGTAAAAGACGGTTTTATTTTATGAACTATTGCTCTTATTTTTAAAAAATCATTTTCAGCACTTGCAAACTTTAATTCTAAAATTGACCTTGAAGTTTGACGCATAAAAGCTTGAATCATTTTTTCAATCTGTTTCTCATTTCCTCTGCACATTTTTTTTATTAGGGATAAATTATATAATTGCCCTTCATGTTTATTTTTGTTTGTTCTTAATTTCATAATTCATTGCAATTGAAATAATGGCACAAAACCATTTTTAAATATAGTAATAAAGAAAAACCTGATTTGAAAAATCTAAGATTCATTTCAAAAGCAGCATGTAGTATTACCTTTAACAATATTAAAAATCAAAAAAAATGAAATGATTTTAAACTATTTTAAAATTCTAAATGCTTTTTGTATTTCTTACACTTACCAAATAGACAAAACCAATGCCAAAACGTAAACAGCTCATTACTAAGGATTAACAATTTCACTGAAAGCATTTTATTCTATAAAATGGAATAAACCCAAATATTGGAGTGAATATAAAACTTTTTTTTATTAAACTATTTAAAAAATAAAGACTTGTTTTTATTCGACCATTTTAGTTTTTAAGAATGAATAATTGATATTAATTCTTTTTTCAGTGCTTTAAAATCCTACGAAACCAAAAAAATAAAGAAACCTCTTTTTGAGATTAATCTTTAAAGGATAATCGAGAGGTTTGCGTGGATTTTAAAAAAAATCTACATTCCGGAAAATATTTTATATTTTGGAAAATTTCTTTATATTGCAATAAACAAGTTAAACAATGAACTTTTTTAATGAATAAATATACTATTTTTATTGTAGAAGACGATCCTTGGTATAGCCAAATATTACAATACCACCTTAGCTTAAATCCGGATTATGAAGTAACCCTTTTTAGTTCAGGTCAGGAATGTCTTTCTAAAATGTCCTTAAAACCAGATTTAATAACATTAGACTTTTTATTACCCGATTTAAGAGGTGATAAAATCTATAAAAAGATAAGAGAGGTTAATCCAAATGTCCCAGTAATCATGATTAGCTCTCAAGAGGATATTGCGGTTGCAGTGAAATTACTTAAAATGGGAGTTAGTGATTATATCATAAAAGATGAGGCAACAAAAGATTTATTATGGAATAGCATTATAAGAATACGAGAAACTCAAAATTTAAAAAAAGAAGTAGCGTATTTAAAAGAAGAATTAGGGCAAAAGTATTCATTTGAAAATACCATTATCGGAAAAAGTGATTCAATAAAAAGAATTTATGGGATGATGGGAAAGGCTATTAAAACAAATATTAATATTTCAATTACAGGAGAAACCGGAACTGGTAAAGAATTAGTTGCAAAGGCTATTCATTATAATAGTTCTAGAAATAAAAAGAATTTTATTGCTGTTAATATGGCTGCCATTCCTTTCGAATTGATTGAAAGCGATCTATTTGGACATGAAAGAGGAGCTTTTACCGGAGCTATTAAACAAAAAATAGGGAAATTTGAAGAAGCTAATGGAGGGACTTTGTTTTTAGACGAAATTGCAGAACTTAATCTGAGCATCCAAGCTAAACTGCTCCGAGTATTACAGGAGCGAGAATTCGTGAGAGTTGGCGGAAATAAAAACATTAAATTAGATGTTCGCTTAATTATTGCCACCCATAAAGATCTTGCAGAAGAGGTACGCAAAGGAACTTTTAGAGAAGACTTGTTTTTTCGTGTTATGGGTTTACCCATAAAACTTCCTCCATTGCGCGAAAGGAGTGAAGATATTTTAATCCTAGCAAAATATTTTGTAGATGATTTTGCCAAAGAAAACAATATGGGAATTATTCATTTTGCTCAAGAAGCAAAAACTAAATTATTGCATTATTATTTCCCAGGTAACGTAAGAGAGTTAAAAGCAATTATCGACTTAGCAGCCGTTTTGTGCGAGAACAATAAAATAACCGCAAATGATATCACTTTTACAACTTCCAAGAACAAAGAAGTTTTTATAAACGAGCAAAAAACTTTAAAACAATATACTCGTGAGATTATAAAATATTATCTTAAGAAAAACAATAATGACGTCATAGCCGCTGCTAAAGATTTAGACATAGGTAAAAGCACAATTTACAAAATGTTGAAAAACGGAGAGTTAGACTCAGATTAGGAGTCTTTTTCCGAAAAATGGAACAATTTCCGGAAATCGGATTTAATAACCATCTAAGCAACACACAATAAATTGAACTACAGGTTATTACAGAAATATTTCATATGGTATGATTTTAGCTCTATAAATGAAAAACATCTTAGTTCAATTTTATTTTAATGAATACATCTCTTTATAAATTTACGGAAAAAGCTTGGGAAAATAATCCCAATATCCAATTAATTGATGATAAGAAGTTTCAGCTGGCTTTGTGTTTTGCTTCAAAATCAATACTGGAAAAAGAGACCATTTACAGCAACATTAAATTAAAATCTCCAATCACTGAAGTAGCGATGTCTATTACGGTAACTGAAATTTATCAGTATTACGAGAGAGATGATTCACTTATTTGTACCGCAATTCAATTTGACAAAACAACAATTGAAGCAACTACTGATCATATTAAAAACTATCAAAACTCCTATGCCAAAACAGTCAGACTAGCTAAAAAATTACCGAAAAAAAATCTCTTTCATATATTGATACTCCCTGACAGTAGCTTAGTAGGTAGAAGCGAACTTTTAAAAGGATTAACAGCACAAATAGATAAAAATGTACCAGTTACAAGAGGCTTAACTGATGATGACGCAAATTTCAACAGCACATTAACAGGGTTAAATAAACAACCAAAAGACGGTGAAATTATTCCCATCAGTTTTTATGGCAACTATTTAACAATGACACATCAATCTTTGGGAATCTGGGATACTTTTGGTTTGAAAAAAAAATTACAAACTCTTCCGAAAATAAATTATTAAAATTGGAAAATCAAAATGCATTAGGATTGCAAAAAAAAAATTTAGACTCTGAATCAAAAAAACTACCAGAATGTGGACTATTATTTCCATTATCAGTAATCATTCCTGGAGATACAAAACCAATTATACAAACCATTCTTTCAACTAATAAGAAAGATAGTAGTATGTCTTTTGCCAGGGATGTTCCTATAGGATCTAAGGTTAGATTTATGAAAGCAAATTTCACCTTCTAATGAAGTCGGGAGTTGTCAATTAAACAATCAAATCTTTCCAATTACTTCATTTTATGAAAATTAATTGAAAGTCGTGATAACGGAAATACTCAAGAAATATTTAAAGTAAGCTGATAACCTATGACCCATCCTTTTTCATTTAACACAGAACAATTAAATCGTCTATTTCCCTTCTATATGTTAATAAACCGAGATTTAAAGGTTATTGCTCTAGGAAAATCTCTGAGTAAAATATGTGATTTGAAAAATGTACAACAATTCAATCATTATTTTAACATTCCAAAACCTCTTACACCTATTAACTCCATCGATGATTTAATAAAATTAAATAATCAATTAGTAGTTTTGGAACCAACAACCTACGCTAATTATAAGCTAAGAGGCCAGTTTGAATATTTGAAAGATACAAATCAAGTATTGTTTGCAGGATCTCCTTGGTTTAGTTCTATGGAACAAGTAAAAGAAAACAATCTTGTAATTGATGATTTTGCCAAGCATGATCCTCTTATTGATTTGCTTCATGTGATGAAATCTCAAGAAACTACTAATCATGACCTTAAACAGTTAATTTCTACTATCAATAAGCAGAAGAAGGATTTAAAAAATGTAAGCAAGAAGGTGCGTGATATCGCTTTATTTCCTCAGCAAAACCCAGATCCATTATTTAGGATTAACTATCAAGGAGATATTATACAAAATAACCCTGTAGCAGAAAAACTTAATTTTATTGAATATGAAGGAAAAACTTACAGAAATGATGTTTTTTTTAAATTAATTTTATCTCTTAACTTCGAAAATGCGACAAGGTGGACTATTGAAGCCGATTCAAACAATATTAATTATTCATTTGCATGTATTGCAATGCCTCATGAAGGGTATATTAATATTTACGGAAGAGACATTACTCAACGAAAAAAATATTCTCAGGAATTAGAAAAATTATCACTTATTGTTCAGCAAACAAAAAATGCTGTTGTTATTACCGATTCAACAGGAAAGGTAGAATGGGTTAATAAAGCCTTTGAAAAAGTGACTGGCTATACTTTATCTGAAGCCAAAGGCCAAACTCCTGGAAGTTTTTTACAAGGAGAGGAAACCAAACAAGAAACCAAGACTTATATGAAACAACAGATTCTAAAATCTGAACCCTTTTCTTGTGAAGTTTTTAATTACAAAAAATCAGGTGAAGGATATTGGTTAAGAATAAATGGTCAGCCCATTTTTGATAAACAAGGAAAAGTAATTAATTTTTTCGCTATTGAAGAAGATATTACATTCGAAAAACAAGCACAACAAAAACTTAAAGATCACGGAATTTTCTACGAACAGATCTTAGACAATATCCCTGCAGAAATCGTCGTATTTAATAAAAAACATGAATTTCTCTATTTGAACCCGCAAGCAATTATTGATTCAACTCTTCGAAAATGGCTTATTGGTAAGAAAGATGAAGACTATATGCGAAAAAAAAATAAACCTTTAGCTCTTCTTGAGAGCAGAAGAAAATTATTTAATACCATTCTAGAATCTAAAAAGCTAAAAAGTTGGGAAGAAGAATTGAAACAACCAGACGGGACAATCAAATATATCTTGCGATATTTTTACCCTGTACTTAATAGTATTAATGAGGTAGCTTTAGTAATTGGCTATGGTGTTGATATTACTCAAAGTAGAAAAATTCAACAACAAATAATACAAAGTGAAAAAAGGTACAGAGACGTAATTGACAACTGTATGGCATTAGTTACCACACACGATTTGGGTGGGAGATTATTAACAGCAAACCCGATGATCACTAAACTATATGGGTACAAAGAAGATGAAGTAATCGGTCGTTCATTAAAAGATTTTACGCTATCTGAGGACAAAATTAAGTTCAATGAAAATTATTTAAATAAAATAAAACAAAAAAAAGAAGCTTCAGGAATATTTAGAGTTGTTCACAAGAACGGCAATATTACATATTGTCTATACAATAATTACCTGAAAGAAGAAAAAGGAGAAGAGCCTTATGTAATTGGTTTTGCAGTTGATATTACTGGTCGAATTTTAGCAGAAAAAGAACTAAAAATTGCTAAAAAAATCACAGAAGAACTAGCACAAACTAAACAAACTTTTTTAACTAACATGAGCCATGAAATTAGAACACCAATGAATGCTATTATTGGTATGAGCCGCCAATTACATAAAACAGATTTAAATAAAGAACAACATATTTATTTAGATACTATTTCAAATGCTTCTGAAAGTCTCCTGGTGATTATTAACGACATACTCGACCTTTCAAAATTAGAATCAGGCAAACTATTATTTGAGAAAATTGGCTTTGAACCAAAGAGTGTAGTAGAAAGAGTAATTCAGGTAATGAGCCATAAAGCTAAAAAAAAGGGACTTAAATTGACTAATTCTTTATGTGATAGAAGATTATTTTCTATATTAATTGGCGACCCCTTTAGAATTAACCAAATATTACTCAACCTTGTTTCAAATGCAATTAAATTCACAGCTATTGGCAGCGTAGATATCCGTTGTAAAGTTTTAGAGGAAAATGATGCAATGCAACAGATAGAATTCGCAGTCACGGATACTGGTATTGGAATGGAGCCTATATTTTTAAAAAATTTATTTAAAAAATTTATTCAGGAAGACGCATCAGTTGCTCGACGTTTTGGAGGTACTGGTTTAGGAATGAGTATAACAAAATTCTTAGTTGATGGTATGGATGGTGATATTTTAGTAGAAAGTCAAAAGAATAAGGGAACGACTATCAAAATCATATTTAATTTTGAAAAAGGAACAGAATTTGATCTGATAGAAAAGAGTATTACTTCTGTAAATACCAAAATTTTAAAAGGTAAAAAAATATTGGTTGTTGATGATAATGAGATGAATAGGATGGTTGTAGATCTAATTCTAGATGAATATGACGTAGAAGTTACAGAAGTTGAAAATGGTTCATATGCCTTAGAACAGATAAAAAATAACACATTTGATCTAGTACTTATGGACCTGCAAATGCCAATTTTAAATGGATATGAGGCCACAAAAATAATTAGAGAAGAATTGAAAATGAATATTCCTGTTATCGCACTAACAGCAAATGCAATAAAAGGTGAGCAGGAAAAATGCATCAACCTAGGAATGAATGATTACTTGTCAAAGCCATTTGAAGAAGAAGAATTCCTTAAAGCCATTTGTAATTCGTTAGAGAGACCTCAAAAGCTCATTCTAGAAAATTTTAAAAATGAAAAGCAACTGTCATTATATAATCTAAGTAAATTAGAAAAAATAGCAAGAGGAAACAAAGAATTTATCCATAAAATGATTCTAATATTTATTAATCATACACCTAAATCGCTTAATGAATTAAAGGCAGCATATGATATCGGGGATTATGACAAAGTTAAAGCTATAGCACATAGAATTAAGCCATCTATAAACACAATGGGAATAGATGTCTTAAGAGATGAAATTAAAGCGCTTGAAAAGAATGCAGAAAAGCATCAATCATCAGGAGATCTAAATAAACTTATTTCTAAAATTTCTTATGTTATTGAAAAAGTCGTTGATGAATTAAGAAAGCAATACTTATAATTCAATTCAATACTAATCTAAATAATTTTTATTAAATTTTTATTTAATTGCGCTTTCATCGTGATGAAAACCTTTCTTAAAAAGAAGCCTTCGTATGCATGCTATAACTAGAATTCTGTTTCTGTTGACACGTATTATAAAATAAACTTTATGATTATTTATTAGTTCATCCAATTGACAATATTTCTACAAAACTATAACGATCTTTTACTGTTACTTACTGATAAGCCGCATTGTTTGTTTGCATCAAATCATTTCATTATTCGTTTATTTTGGCACAAACCTATATCTATTAGTCTCGCAGTGCAGTTAATAGAGCATATTAACTATTTGCAATATTAAAAACACCTTACTACGAATTATGAATATTAAATCAGTTTATAAGTTATATAAAACTTATGTTTTAAGTCATTTTCATAAAGTTATTTTTTAATTAATCCTGACGGAATATTATGGTTAAAAAGCGCCTTGGAGCAAAATAGTGTTTAATCATTGTAAACAGTAAGTACAATTAATTATAATATTACTCGACTATACAAAAGACTACTAAACAAACTACTGATTAAAAAACAACATTGCCTCTTACCTATTGTTAACAAAGAGAAAAACTTTAAATCGCTATGTGAAAAATATTATTTTATAATTAGATTTATAAAAAAAATAAGTAAATTTGTTTAACTATATAGTATGACAAATTAAACATTTTACATTACTAATTATATGGAAGCAAAAAACGCTGCACAAAGACTGCAATACATAGAAAATGAAATTATTGAATTGAGAACTCAATTGCAGAATCATAAACTTTATGAAAATTTAAAAACGATAATTGATATTAAAACTTTCATGGAGAATCACGTGTTTTCTGTTTGGGATTTTATGTCACTCTTAAAGAGTCTTCAAATAAGTCTTACTAGCGTTCAAATCCCATGGACTCCTTCAAAAAAACCAAAGTTATCAAGATTTATAAATGAAATTGTTTTTGGAGAAGAGAGTGATATTAATGAAATAGGAGAGCCAAAGAGTCACTTTGAAATGTATTTAGATGCTATGTCTCAATTAAGCGCAAACACTAATGAAATCAATGATTTTATAAAACTTATAGCATCGGGAAATTCGGTTCAATATTCTTTAAGCGAAGTTAATATAGACAGTAAAGTAGCTGATTTCGTAAAGTATTCATTTTCAATCATTGAAACAAACAAACCTCACCTAATTGCTTCTGCATTTACATTTGGACGAGAAGATATAATTCCTGATATGTTTATAGGAATTCTCAAAAATTCTGATTCCAAAAACAAACTTTACAACAAACTTACTTATTATCTAGAGCGTCATATAGAACTTGATGGAGATGAACACGGACCTCTTGCGCTTGAAATGATTTCTGAATTATGTGAAAATGATGACCAAAAATGGCATGAAGTATTATTAGTTGCCAAGGAATCTTTAAAAAAGAGAATTTCTCTTTGGGATGCAATCAATGATCTCATTCAAAAAAGAAACCAACATATAAAAATTGTTAATTTTAGCTAAAAAAAAATTCTCCCATACCAACCGATTATTACCATTTACAGTAGCCCCTGTCAAAATAAATTGGCTTTAAGGATGGTGATAAAATACTGCCTTCACATCTTAATAAAAAAAAACAGTAAAAAATTGTAATAATCATTAACTTCTGCCACTAATAGTAAAAAACAATTATTGAGCAGCGAT
>Ga0208971_1001380_pt1 | contig 14579 bp, 16 predicted proteins | sample AOAMet1_18_M0_10_2_FD_188229 | JGI IMG/M metagenome (GOLD analysis project Ga0208971, IMG submission 188229) | Ammonia-oxidizing marine microbial communities from Monterey Bay, California, USA - CAN11_18_M0_10 (SPAdes) | ecosystem: Environmental > Aquatic > Marine > Intertidal zone | place... | reverse complement strand
TTGGCGCGTCACCTGAGGCGCCAAGGTTTTCGACTTTTTTACCTCGGGCGTTTCTCACCCCGGATCCTGGTGAGAAACATGGATGGAGGCACATATGATCCATAAAAATTGGCAAGAACTGATCAAACCAAATCAGTTAAAAGTACAACCTGGTAACGACCCGTCGCGTCAGGCGACTGTTATTGCAGAACCGCTAGAGCGCGGCTTTGGTTTGACAATGGGTAATGCGCTGCGCCGTATTTTGATGTCGTCCCTTCAGGGTGCGGCGATCACTTCGGTTCAGATCGACAATGTTTTGCATGAATTCTCCAGCGTTGCTGGCGTTCGTGAAGACGTGACCGACATCGTATTGAACCTAAAAAGTGTTGCGATCCGCATGGAAGTGGAAGGACCTAAGCGTCTGTCCATCGCAGCCAAAGGTCCAGGCGTTGTAACCGCTGGCGACATTTCTGACAGTGCAGGCATCGAGATCTTGAACAAAGATCACGTCATTTGTCACTTGGATGATGGCGCTGACGTGTTCATGGAATTGACTGTAAACACTGGTAAAGGTTACGTTTCTGCAGAGAAAAACAAACCAGAAGATGCGCCAATTGGTCTTATCCCAATTGATGCAATCTTTTCACCAGTGAAAAAAGTTAGCTATGATGTTCAACCTACCCGCGAAGGTCAGGTTCTGGATTATGACAAGCTGACATTGAAGCTTGAAACAGACGGCTCTTTGACACCTGACGATGCTGTGGCTTTCGCTGCACGCATTTTGCAGGATCAGTTGTCGATCTTTGTGAACTTCGATGAGCCAGAAAGCGCGTCACGTGCTGACGAAGAAGACGAGTTGGAATTCAACCCGTTGCTTCTGAAGAAAGTGGACGAGTTGGAATTGTCTGTCCGTTCAGCAAACTGCCTGAAGAACGACAACATCGTTTATATCGGCGATCTTATCCAAAAGACCGAAGCAGAAATGCTTCGTACGCCAAACTTCGGCCGCAAATCTTTGAACGAGATCAAAGAAGTGTTGTCAGGAATGGGTCTGCACTTGGGTATGGATATCGTTGATTGGCCACCAGACAACATCGAAGATCTAGCCAAGAAATTGGACGATCATCTGTAAAGAATACTTCGGGGGTCCAATGGGCCCCCGATTTTAAATGCCCGCACTTGGCGGGGAACATATGGGCAATAATGCCCCAAGGAGAACGGCCGCACGCACGGACCGTCAGACAAAGTATAAACGCTTAACTACCTAGGAGACTATCATGCGTCACGCACGGGGCTATCGCCGTTTAAATCGTACACACGAGCACCGCAAAGCGCTCTTTTCCAACATGGCCGGCTCGTTGATCGAGCACGAGCAGATCAAAACGACTCTGCCGAAAGCCAAGGAATTGCGTCCAATCATGGAAAAGATGATCACGCTTGCAAAGCGCGGTGATCTGCATGCGCGCCGTCAGGCTGCAAGCAAGCTAAAAGAAGACAAAGATGTTGCGAAACTATTCGCTATTCTTGGCCCACGGTACAAAGACCGTCAGGGTGGATATGTTCGCATCATGAAAGCGGGCTTCCGCTATGGTGACATGGCGCCAATGGCGATCATCGAATTTGTAGACCGTGACGTTTCCGCCAAAGGTGCGGCAGACATTGCACGCGTTGAAGCAGAAGAAGCAGCCGAATAAACTTCGGCTCATTCTTTCAAAGAATTAAAAAAAGCCCCGTCAAACTGACGGGGCTTTTTCTATTCACTCACTCGTTAATAAACTATTTGATTAGGCTGGGACGAGCAGATAATCCGAACCAGGCTTTTCAACATCTGAAATTAACTTTTCCAGATGGGTACTCTCTAAGGCAGCAGCAGCGGCAAAACCCAGGATATCTAAACGCCGTGACTCTGGCAGCAGCATAAGCCGCGCGAAGAGCTTCGGGTTTAAATTCATCTCCATAAGTTCGCCTTTAACTGAAATCGTATGTACTAACTTTAGTGTTTTGGGCATTTTCAAACAACTTGTCTAAAAAGACAGGTGAGTTGTCGCCCACGTCACTCGCGGCCTAGTTGTGGCCGCATTTTTGCCCAATATCATAAGTGCCTTCCCCTTTTGTGCCTTAATCCCTATTGATTGCCGCATGAATGACTTGTTTGAGCATGAAAAAGACGAATCTAGTGATTCTAATTCGAATCGACCTTTGGCGGATAAATTGCGTCCAAAGCAGATTTCCGAGGTTATTGGGCAGGCTCATGTATTGGGCCCCGAAGCGCCACTTGGCGTCATGCTTGAAGCTAAAAGCCTAAGCAGTTTGATATTCTGGGGCCCTCCCGGTGTGGGGAAAACCACGATTGCACGACTCTTGGCAGATCATGTCGATTTAGCCTTTGTTCAAATCAGTGCGATTTTTTCGGGTGTGGCGGATCTAAAGAAGGTTTTTCAGGCGGCCACTATCCGGCATCAAAATGGTCAAGGGACACTTTTGTTTGTCGACGAAATTCACCGTTTTAACAAAGCCCAACAAGATGGTTTTCTACCCTATATGGAAAACGGGACAATTCTGTTGGTCGGGGCGACGACGGAAAACCCTTCGTTTGAGTTGAACGCGGCGTTGTTATCCCGTTCGCAAGTTCTGGTTCTGGAACGGCTTAGTTTGATCGATTTGGAATTTTTAGCCCAACGTGCTGAAAAACTGTTGGAAAAGAAATTGCCCCTCACAAATGACAGTCGTGATGCCTTGCTTGAAATGGCGGATGGTGACGGGCGAACCTTGCTGAACTTAATCGAACAAGTTTCTGCTTGGAAACTTAATGCATCACTTGATCGGGACGCCCTTGCTAAGCGCCTTATGCGCCGAGCAAGCAAATATGATAAAAACGGCGAAGAGCACTATAACCTGATTTCGGCGCTGCATAAATCTGTGCGTGGGTCGGATCCCGATGCGGCGCTGTATTGGTTTGCCCGAATGTTGAACGGCGGAGAAGATCCACGTTTTCTGGCACGACGCATAACGCGAATGGCGGTCGAAGACATAGGATTGGCCGATCCCCAAGCACAGGCAGTTTGTTTACAATCTTGGGAAACGTTTGAACGGTTAGGCTCGCCCGAAGGTGAATTGGCCCTATCCCAAGCGGTCGTCTACCTTGCGCTGGCCCCGAAATCGAATGCAAATTATGTGGCCTACAAGGCGGCACGAGCATCTGCCACTAAAACAGGTTCAGAACCGCCACCCAAACACATTCTTAACGCGCCAACGAAATTGATGGCCGAACAAGGGTATGGTGATGGGTACGCCTATGATCACGATGCCGAGGATGGGTTTTCGGGCCAAAATTATTTTCCCGAAACAATGAAGCGTGGTGTTTACTATCAACCCAAAGAACGAGGTTTTGAGCGTGAGTTAAAAAAGCGACAGGATTTCTTCGTTGGTTTGCGGGCAAAGCGCCAGAAAACTTGACAATTCCACCCTTTGGGCAGAAGAGCAGCCATGGCTATTTTTTACGTTGCACTAGGAGGCGCTATCGGCGCCACCCTTCGGTATCTGACCACTCTTTTAGTGGTCTTTCCGTTTGGCACGCTTGCTGTAAACGTTGTCGGATCATTTTTGATCGGATTGGCATTTGTTCATCTAACAACGCGCGGGTTTGATCGCGCGATGTTGTTTGGTGTGACGGGTGTTTTGGGTGGCTTCACCACATTTTCCGCATTTTCCTTGGATACACTAAAGTTGGTTGAAAAAGGGCAATGGGGTTTGGCCGGTGCTTATGTCGTGGGGACAGTGACCTTGTCGCTAGCTGCGGTTTTCGCCGGTGTATTTCTTGCAAGGGGGACCAGCCTGTGAGTGCTGTTCAAACAATCGCTGTTGGCGAAAACGAAGCTGAGCAACGTCTGGATCGCTGGATGCGTCGTCATTTTCCCGACCTAAGCCAAGGTCAGGTTGAAAAGATGTGCCGCAAAGGCGAAATTCGTGTTGATGGTGGCCGTGTAAAGGCAAATACACGTGTGACCCAAGGCCAATTGATCCGTATTCCGCCACTTAAAGATGGTCCTAAGAAGGTTTACTATGATGAGCCGAAAATATCGGATGCTGATCGTAAGCTGATGATGGATATGGTGATCTATAAGGATGATTACATTATCGCATTGAACAAGCCGCCAGGTATTCCTGTGCAGGGTGGCTCTGGGCAAAAGCGGCACATTGATGGTTTGAGCGAAGCGTTGCGTTTTGATTACGACGAAAAACCGCGCCTTGTGCATCGTTTGGACAAAGACACATCTGGCGTTCTGTTATTGGCGCGTACCCAGCGTAGTGCATCCGAACTGACAGCCGTTTTTAGATCACGCGAATCCCGTAAAATCTATTGGGCTGCCGTGGGTGGCGTACCGCATCCAAAAATGGGCACTATCCGTTTTGGATTGGTCAAAGCACCAGGACATGGCCCAAGTGGCGGTGGAGAAAAAATGATTTGTATCCACCCCCGCGACATCGACAAGACCGATGGCGCAAAAAGGGCGACGACAGATTATGCCGTAATGACGACGCTTGCGCGACGTTCCGCATGGATGGCACTGGTTCCAGTAACAGGGCGTACGCACCAACTTCGTGCACATATGGCCGAATTAGGTCATCCGATAATCGGTGATGGAAAATACGGTGGCTCAGGTCAAGAAAACCTTGGTGATGGATGGGGTGCCCAACTGGGCGGTGATATCAGTAAAAACCTGCACCTTCATGCGCGTTCATTGACTTTGAAACACCCAGTAACCGGTGCCCGATTGCATTTGGTTGCTGAGCTGCCCCGCCATATGGCGGCAACGTGGAAAACGGTTGGATGGCATGAAAACGACGTGCCTGAAGATCCGTTTGAGGACTTGGTATAACAAATCAAAAGTGTTGCGAATTTTTCTGGATGAGTTTTACCAACTTGGCCACGAATTGAATGACTATTGGGGATTGAAATGAGTGAATGGGCAGCCAAGCGGTTTTGGAAGACAGTTGAAATTTCTGAAAACGACCAGGGGTTTGGTATAACTTTGGACGGAAGATCTGTCAAAACACCGCTCAAAACCGCATTGACTGTACCATCCAAAAGTTTGGCAGAACGTGTTGCAAGGGAATGGGAAGCGGTCGAAGAAAAAATTGATCCGCGCGAAATGCCGTTCACACGTTCGGTAAATGCTGCCTTGGATAAGGTTTCAACGCAACACAGCGAAGTTGCCAACTTGATTGCCGATTACGCCGACAGTGACCTGCTTTGCTACAGAGCAGACACACCAGCCGAGCTGGTTCAACGTCAGGATGATGCTTGGGAACCATTGCTGGATTGGATAAAGTCTAAACACGGCGTGGAATTCACGGTTAACACGGGAATAATGCATCGCGCACAGCCGGCCAAAACCGTCGCCTATTTACGTGATTGGACGCATAGTTTGAATAACTTTCAGCTAACTGGTTTTCATGATTTGGTCAGTTTGAGCGGATCGTTTATTTTAGGAATGTCAGCAGCAGAGCGTGCATTTGAGCCAGCAAAGATTTGGGCGTTTTCACGAGTTGATGAAAATTGGCAGTCAGAGCAGTGGGGAAATGACGATGAAGCTGATTCGGTCGCTGCATTGAAACAACGTTCATTTCTTCATGCCTGTGAATTTTTTCAGTTAATCGAACAATAGTTTGCTAAGAAAGCAAACGAAGATGATCGGTGAAACTGTATTAAATTTTTTGAGTCTTGATTATAGGTCAATATAATTGACCTTACCTTTAATCCTCGCATAAATATCCCTATTTTTTAAGACAAACCCATAAAAACCTTGCCAAAATTCTTTTTTCACACCCAAAGACGAATAAAAACATTCCTAGGAAGAAAGTTAGTTGACAGATTTTGACAAAATTCAGCTTTCATTGGTCATAATCTATGACCTTTTTTTTGAAGTAGTCCCAATTCCTTACGTAAACTCATTTCTTCTTGACCAAAGTGGCACCTTCGTTGATGCTTTGAAAACGCGGGAAGAATCTCGCTATAAAATTCGTTTAATGGACGAGTCTTGCCACCGAAAGTTTTGGTGGCTGAACAGGGAAGAGAAAAAATGAAAAAATCTGTAATCTTTAGCGCGCTCACAATCGCTGGCCTATCGGCTAGTGCTGCTGCGGCAGGCACGCTCGATGATGTTAAAGCACGTGGCAAACTAAACTGTGGTGTTACTACTGGCCTAGTTGGCTTTGCTGCACCTAACGCCGATGGCCGTTGGGAAGGGTTCGATGTAGCTGTATGTCGCGCTGTTGCTGTTGCGACTCTTGGCGATGAAAATGCTGTAGAGTTCGTTCCAACCACTGGTAAAACACGTTTCACAGCACTGGCTTCTGGCGAAATTGACATGTTGGCTCGTAACACAACTTGGACGCTAAGCCGCGACGCTGATCTGAAATTCACATTCGTTGGCGTTAACTACTATGATGGCCAAGGCTTTATGGCTCCTAAGGACTTGGGTGTTGCATCTGCAAAAGACTTGGACGGCGCAACTGTATGTATCCAAACTGGTACAACAACAGAGCTTAACTTGGCTGACTTTTTCCGCTCAAACAACATATCTTATGAGCCAGTGCCAATCGAAACAAATGCAGAAGCACAGCAGCAGTACCTAGCAGGCGCATGTGATGTATTCACAACTGATGCATCTGGCTTAGCTGCTACTCGCGCAACATTCGAAAACCCGGCCGATCACGTATTGCTTCCAGAAATCGTATCAAAAGAGCCTCTGGGCCCACTTGTACGTCATGGCGATAGCGAATGGGGCGACATCGTGCGTTGGTCCTTGAACGCAATGATCACAGCTGAAGAGCTAGGTATCACATCAGCAAATGCTGCTGAAATGTCTGCTGGCACAAACAACCCAGAAATCAACCGTTTGTTGGGATCTGAGGGCACTTTGGGCGAAATGTTAGGTCTATCAGCTGATTGGGCTAAAAACATCATTATGACACAAGGCAACTACGGTGAAGTTTTTGAGAATAACATCGGTGAAAACACAGCTATCGGCCTTAGCCGTGGTTTGAACTCACAATGGACAGATGGTGGCCTGATTTACTCACCTCCTTTCCGTTAAACAGTTTGGAAAGGGCGCGGTTTATCCCGCGCCCTTTTTTTATTTCACGCAGACAACGATCTGCGAGGCCAAAGGCCAACAGGGGAATTTACATGACAATAATGACAGAACCTCCAAAGGAGGCGTTTAGGCTGTCAATGCTTATCAACGATACCCGGTATCGGTCACTCACGTTTCAAGCGATCGCCGCGATTGCTCTTGCTTTGATCATTTTCTATCTCGCCAACAACGTTGCAACGAATCTTGCCAAACTAGGATTGAACATCGATTTTTCATTCCTTGGTGCTCAGGCCGGTTATGATATCAACCAAACCTTGATCCCTTATAGCAGCCAGTCAACGAACCTTAGTGCCGCGTTTGTTGGTATCTTGAACACGCTGCTTGTGGCCTTCCTCGCTTGTATCACAGCGACCATCTTTGGTGTGTTGGCAGGGGTGCTGCGCCTTTCAAATAACTGGCTCGTCAGAAAGCTGATGTCCTTTTACGTTGAAATTTTTCGGAATATCCCAGTTCTGATTTGGATTTTGATGATCTATGGCGTGATGACAATTTCATTGTCTGGCCCGAAGGCCTATCTTGGCGCAGAACCATCCAAAGAACTATTTCTTGGCCTATTCGCCTTTACAAACCGTGGTATCTACGTGCCTGCACCGATTTGGGGGCCTGGGTCTATGGTGGTTGTGGTTACTTTTATCTTATCAGTAATAGCTGTGATTGCTTATCGCAGATATGCCACTAATTTACTGTACCGAACCGGCAAGTTATTGCCAACCGGTTTGCCGACGATTGCAATTCTGCTTATTCCCACAATTTTTATGTTTTTTGTAATGGGGCAGCCTATTGGTTTGGATCTACCTGATCCACTTGCGAACCGCTTTAACCTTAGGGGTGGGTTGCAGATCGGCGCACCGTTGATTGCGATCTGGTTTGCTTTGTCCATCTACACCGGCGCATTCATTGCTGAAAACGTTCGCGCAGGCATTCAAGCGGTATCCAAAGGACAGACAGAGGCTGCAGCGGCGCTTGGTCTTCGTTCTGCTCGCATCATGAGCCTTGTTGTATTGCCCCAGGCATTGCGCGTTATTATTCCACCGCTTATCTCGCAGTACCTTAACATCACCAAGAACTCGTCTCTTGCGATTTTGGTGGGGTATGCGGATGTAACGGCGACTTTGGGCGGAATCACGTTGAATCAAACGGGCCGCGCAATTGAATGTATTTTATTGCTAATGTTGTTTTATCTGATCATTTCGCTGACAATTTCATCGGTGATCAATGTATATAACAATTCAATTAAATTGAAGGAGCGTTGAGCAATGGTTGATAGCACTAAATCTGTTGCGTTTGTGCGCACCGAAGACGCGCCATCTTTGCCGCCGCCGTCGTCTGCAGCTGGGCCGGTTAAATGGCTGCGCGAAAACTTATTCGCTACACCAGCGAACGCAATCCTGACGGTATTGTCGTTAATCGCGATTTATCTGCTGCTACGGGATTTTCTGCCTTGGCTTTTAAATGGTGTATGGAACTCAGATAGTCTGGCCGGCTGTCGCGAAGTTTTGCAGGGCGCCACTGGTGGTTGCTTTGCTGTTCTGACTGAGCGCTGGAACCAGCTGTTGTTTGGGTTCACCTACCCAACAGATTTATACTGGCGTCCGACGGTTGCATTTGCGTTGTTCTTCTTAGCTGCGGCGCCAGTGCTGTTCTTTGATCTTCCGCGCAAGCTTTTGATCTTCACAGCACTGTTTCCTTTCATTGCGTACTACTTGATTTGGGGTGGCTCAATCTGGACACCTATACTGTCTCTTGTCGGTATAATCGTCGGTTATATTGTGTATTCCCGATTGGTGGTCAGTAGCTTTGCCGCTGGCTTCTTTGGCGCCATTTTGGCTGCTGTGATCGTCTGGATAGTAGGTGGCTCTTTTGTCCCTGATGGATTTGCCGTAGAAGGTTCAATGCGGTCAGTACCATCGCGGGACCTTGGCGGTTTCATGTTGAACATGATGCTGGGCGTTACGTGTGTTTCACTGTCTGTGCCGATCGGTATCGCGCTGGCCTTAGGGCGCCAGTCGTCCATGCCATTGATTAAATTTGTGTGTGTAATCTTCATCGAGTTTATTCGCGGTGTTCCATTGATTACTCTGCTATTTGTGGCCAGTGTGATGTTGGCGTACTTCTTCCCGCCAGAAGCGACCGTTGACTTATTCTTGCGGGTTGTCATCATGATTACCCTATTCTCGGCGGCGTATATTGCTGAAGTTGTTCGGGGTGGTTTGGCGGCTTTACCAAAAGGCCAGTATGAAGCAGGCGACAGTTTAGGCTTGGATTATCCCCAAGCCATGCGACTAATTATTCTTCCACAGGCGCTAAAAATTTCCATTCCAGGGATTGTCAATATTGCGGTTGGTCTGTTCAAGGACACGGTTCTTGTGTCGGTGATTTCAATGTTTGATCTGATTGGTATGATTCGCGGGCCGATTCCGGCGTCACCTGATTGGAATGGTGTTTACTGGGAACTGTTTGGTTTTGCGTCTGTTCTATTCTTCATCTGCTGTTATGGCATTTCACAATACTCACAGTGGTTGGAGCGTCGTCTCGCCACCGATCATCGTTAAGGAAAGGGCAAAATTATGGCTCAAACTCAAATGAAAGTTTCGGACGAAGTTGCGATTTCGATTCAGAATATGAACAAATGGTATGGTACATTCCACGTACTACGCGACATTAACCTGACGGTTAATCGTGGTGAACGCATTGTCGTGTGCGGCCCGTCTGGTTCAGGTAAGTCGACATTGATCCGCTGTATCAACGCTTTGGAAGAGCACCAGCAAGGTAGTATCGAAGTTGATGGCACTTTGCTGTCGTCTGACTTGAAAAACATTGACAAGATCCGGTCCGAAGTTGGCATGTGTTTCCAACATTTCAATTTATTCCCGCATCTTAGCATTCTGGATAATCTGACTTTGGCACCAATCTGGGTTCGTAAAACACCCAAGAAAGAAGCTGAAGAAGTGGCGATGCACTTCCTTGAAAAAGTGAAGATTCCTGAACAAGCATTAAAGTTCCCTGGTCAATTGTCCGGTGGTCAGCAACAACGTGTGGCGATTGCCCGCTCTTTGTGCATGAAACCACGTATCATGTTGTTTGACGAACCAACGTCAGCGCTTGATCCAGAAATGATCAAAGAGGTTTTGGATACAATGATCGAACTTGCCGAAGAAGGCATGACAATGATCTGCGTGACGCACGAAATGGGTTTTGCCCGCCAAGTTGCTAACCGCGTGATCTTTATGGATCAGGGTCAAATCGTTGAACAAAACGAGCCAGAAGAGTTCTTTAACAATCCAAAAAGCGAACGGACAAAGTTGTTCCTATCGCAAATTTTGGGCCACTAAGAACCCCTATTTCAATTTCTTGAAAATTAGAAAACCCCGCAGAATATGCGGGGTTTTTTACTTTTGAGGATTGTATTTTTGTGTTGATTATTGATTTTTGGGAGACGCAAAGTTTTTGAAATGTACGGATTGTGGCGCAAGTTCAGACCAATTTTCGCTCGCAAATTCCAATACAGCTACGGCACCCGTTGGAAAATGATCTAACGCATTCACGTAAGTTTCATTTTCAACACTGGCAACTAACGTGCGCGCCAACGTACTGAGGCCAGGTTCGTGATTGATAATCAAAACGGTATCTATCATATCGTCTTGCCTACGGATTAAGTCCGCCAACTCGCTGGCCCACGCCAAATAAAGGGAATCCAGTGCATGTGTCGGCAAATCAGTAGGTAACGCCTTGGTTACGATCTTTGCTGTTTGTCCTGTGCGCACTGATGAGGACAAGAGCAGGGCCTCGGGCCGAGGCGTTTGTTTTGCCAGCCATTCGCCCATCAAATGCGCATCGTTCTTACCGCGTTCGGTCAGACCACGGTTTTCATCAGCCAAATCTGATCGCCCTGGTTCGGTGTTCGCGTGGCGCATCAAGAATATTGTTTTCATTTTGTGACCCCTTTTGCAGGATGGAAGTAACCCATGTGAAATGCGGATTGTTCTTTTGCCCGCCCATATGATTGGCTGATCGGACAAGCTAGGCGCACTTGGCAACCTGCGTCTAGGCACTCTTGTCCCTCTGGTTGGTCCAAATATGCATGACAAGCCGGCACATCGTAACCTGCCCCCGTAAGGGCGCCCACAGGGCAGGCCTTAAGACAAGGTTTGTCATCACAGATGTCACAAGGATTGGCCGGCAAGGGGGGCAATTCTATTCGTTTGTCAAACCCAAGCGCGCCACGAAAAGAAACCATTGTTCCGGCCTCATCATGCACTAGCCACATAACGGGGGATGACCAACAACGGCCAGAAGCAGTCGCCCAAGTGAAAAAGGGATGCGGTGGTGTGGTTCCAAAAGGAAAATATGCCTGAGCGCCGTATTGGTTTGCTGAAACTGTGATGACACGTTGTGACCAACGGTTCATAGGGTCATTTGACCCGTCACCAAACTCCGGCGTTTCCTTGAAGTTTGTCCAAAAATTGGGCTCCAACGGTCCAAGCAAAAGCAATGTTTTGCACCCGTCGGGCAGGGGTGTTTCACCATCTTGAATACCACCCAGAACGGCCAAATTGATGTTGGCCATATCCGTACACAATTCTGAATAGGTATAACTTGCCATTAAGAACGGATCAGCGAACCAGCCCCATGATCGGTGAATAATTCCAACAAACATGCATTTGGTGCTCGTCCATCTAAAATTACAACAGCACGAACACCACCATTCAGCGCGGCCAAAGCTGTTTCAGTTTTCGGGATCATTCCACCGGCTATTACGCCTTCTTCAGTGAGCTCGATAATCTGCTGTGGAGTCATTTCAGTTAGGACTTCACCATCTGCATTTTTTACGCCTTCAACGTCCGTTAGCAAAAGAAAACGATCCGCCTTTAATGCTGCCGCGATGGCACCGGCAGCTGTGTCGCCGTTAACATTGAATGTCTCGCCATCACGACCTGCACCAATAGGTGCGATCACTGGGATAATACCGCTTTCATGAAACTGCCGAATGACGTCTGATGAAATTTCAGCAGGTTCGCCCACGAAACCCAAAGCTTCGTCAGCAGGATCACAAACCATCAGGTTGGCGTCTTTGCCTGATACCCCAACTGCACGACCACCTTGGCCGTTAATTGCTGAAACGATGCGTTTATTAACACGGCCTGATAAGACCATTTCAACAACCTCGATGGTTGCCTCGTCTGTCACTCGTTTGCCGTTAACGAAACTGGATTCAATATTCAGGCGCGAAAGCATGTCATTGATCATCGGCCCACCGCCATGCACAACAACTGGATTAATACCTACTTGTTGCATCAAAACGATGTCACGCGCAAAACTGTCCATTTCCGCAGCGTTGCCCATGGCATTGCCACCAAATTTTATCACTACCGTCGCCCCGTCATATCGTTGAAGATAAGGCAACGCCTTTGAAAGTGTTGAGGCCGTCGCAATCCAGTCAGTGTTCATCATATCCTGCTTTTTCATCATATAATCCTTGGCTCGTTTCTATGTGATAATCGGTTGCATGAGCGCTGCCAAGTGATAAGCACAAGAGAACGGCACCTCTTTCAAAAGGAAAGTTGAATGACTGATCGGCAAAAAACACTTGTTTTGACAGGCGCAAGCCGCGGAATTGGCCACGCGACGGTAAAACGCTTTTCGGCAGAAGGCTGGCGGGTTTTGACATGCTCGCGCAATGCATTTGATGATCGGTGCCCTTGGCCGGGAGGTGCAGACAATCATGTGCAAATTGATTTGGCTGATCCCAACAATACCATCGCCGCCATTGAAACCATTCGAGAAAAACTGGGTGGAAAATTGGATGCATTGGTTAACAATGCTGGCATTTCACCCAAGACCGAAGGTGGTGGGCGTTTGAATACACTTGAAACGGATCTGCGTACTTGGGGGCAGGTTTTCCACGTGAATTTCTTTGCGTCTGTTGTCTTAGCTCGTGGTTTACGTGCCGAACTTGCCGCCGCAAAGGGCGCAGTTGTCAACGTAACCTCGATTGCTGGGTCACGGGTTCATCCATTCGCAGGGGCTGCTTATTCAACATCCAAGGCGGCACTAAAATCGCTAACCCGAGAAATGGCTCATGATTTTGGGCCTTTAGGCGTCCGGGTGAATTCCATTGCGCCAGGTGAAGTGGAAACATCAATTCTTTCGCCCGGTACTGACAAAATCGTCGATGGATTGCCAATGCGACGACTGGGACAACCCGCCGAGGTGGCTGATGTCATTCATTTTCTATGCTCTGATCAGTCATCATATGTCACGGGCACTGAGATTGAGGTAAATGGCGGACAACACGTTTAATGACCAACGACGAGTTCAATGAATTTTGCGGTGCCTTAAACGGTACAACTCATGTCGTTCAATAGGGTAATTCTGACGTTTGGAAAATCGGTGGAAAGTTGTTTGCTGTTGGCGGCTGGAATAGTGGTGAGCCTGCTTATACTTTCAAAGTAACGCCTTTGGTTTTTGAAGTATTGTCCAATGAACCAGGCGTTCGACCTGCGCCCTATCTAGCAAGCCGCGGGATGAAATGGCTACAATGGTATGATGAGGGAGCGTTGTCGAAAACTGAATTAAAGCGCCACATCGAATTTTCGTATCAAATGATTTTTGACGCCTTACCTAAGAAAAAGCAGGCGGAAATTCTAGCGGCTTAAATCAACGTGTTCACTATGCTGCGCAAATTTTCAATGCCTTCGCCTTTTTCAGACGATGTTACCAAAATTTCGGGATATGCCGCTGGGTGCTTGGCCAATGCCGCGCGGGTTTGCGCTAATATTTTTTCACGATCCGCTTCTTTTACCTTATCCGCCTTGGTCAAAATGACCTGAAACGTCACAGCGGATGAATTCAAAAGCTGCATGATCTCGTCGTCCACGTCTTTCACACCATGGCGAAAATCGATCAACACAAATGCACGGCGCAGGTTTTGGCGACCGGACAGATAGGCCTTTAGTAAAGCTTGCCATTTTTTGACGGTGGGCAAAGGCGCCTTAGCAAAACCATATCCCGGCAAATCCACCAAATAGTGACTTTCGGCTACCGTGAAAAAGTTAATCTCTTGCGTGCGCCCAGGAGTGTTAGACGTACGAGCCAACGCTTTGCGGCCAGTAAGGGCATTAATCAGCGTTGACTTGCCAACGTTTGAGCGACCAGCAAAGCAGACCTCTAAGCGATCAGCCGGCGGCATGCCGTCCATGGCCACTACGCCCTTTAAAAACTCGGTCCCTGCGGCGAAAAGCAAACGGCCGGCTTCGGTGGCTGCTGCATCAGGTTCTTCTGCGATGGGGAACTTAGGTGTCATGATAAAACCGTTACAGTGTCGTTAGCGCGAATAACGCCTGATTTCGTTACTTCGGCATAAATGCCAAAATCTTTGTGCCCGAACCCGTCTTGCAATGCGCTAAGTGTATCCGCATCCCGCTGACCCGTTTCAGGATT
>Ga0208971_1001373_pt1 | contig 14615 bp, 8 predicted proteins | sample AOAMet1_18_M0_10_2_FD_188229 | JGI IMG/M metagenome (GOLD analysis project Ga0208971, IMG submission 188229) | Ammonia-oxidizing marine microbial communities from Monterey Bay, California, USA - CAN11_18_M0_10 (SPAdes) | ecosystem: Environmental > Aquatic > Marine > Intertidal zone | place... | reverse complement strand
ACGGGTCATCAATAAATAAGTCTCTGGAACTACATCTAGGAGTAACAGAGGGAACAACAGAGACCACCGACTCAGTCGTGCAGACGATAGATATCCGAACGCAGGCGAATACGGATGCTTTTGAAACACGAACGACCCACTAGGAATCCATAGGCAAACCACAGCAACTGCTAGTCGGGCTTCCCGTCTCTCAAGCTGACTCAATTGTAGCGATTCTCCGCTTAATGGCTAAATTTCTGGATTGTACAGGCTGTGCCAATTTTCGCACCTAAACACCATTTGCCGACTGTTGCGTTCAGATAACTCTGTTTATTTTTTGCAACGTTCCATGTTGCATAAAATGTAACCTATGTTTTTCTAATCAAATTAAGCCGTTGATTGCCTGCTAGATAGCAACAAAAATCTCGATTCCCCATGGCTTTCGGTTAGACATAAATGCCCACCATCAAACAAAAAATTAGCGAATTTGATCAGCTCAAACAGCGAATTCATGGCAAGTTGATTGGCAAACTTGACTTGAGTCGTGTTGGGGAGCTGGAAGGCGACGTCTTGCGGCGCGAAATACGCGTCGTCGTCGAACATTTATGCGACGGTGAAAACAATCTACTTAATCGAACCGAGCGAGATCGATTAGTCGAAGAGGTTCTGGATGAAACTTTTGGCCTTGGCCCACTCGAGTTGCTTCTAAAAGATCCATTGATTAGCGATATTCTCGTTAACGGTCCAAAAAACGTCTATGCCGAGCGCGGCGGGCAAATGGAAAAAACAAATGTCGAATTCCGTGACAATGCGCACTTGCTTCAGATCATCGACAGAATCGTGTCTAAAGTTGGCCGACGCGTCGACGAAACCTGCCCGATGGTCGACGCCAGACTTGAGGACGGTTCTCGTGTAAACGCGATTATTCCGCCATTGGCTTTGGATGGACCTGCTATGTCTATTCGGCGTTTCGGCGCCAACCCACTTAAACTAGAAGACCTTCTGAACTTCCAGGCATTCACACCTGAGATGGTAATGCTACTCGAAGGCGCAATGAAGGCTCGCTTGAATATCATCATCTCTGGCGGTACCGGTTCTGGTAAAACGACCTTACTCAATACACTTTCGAGCTTCATTTCGAACGAAGACCGGATCGTGACGATTGAAGACGCAGCAGAAATTCAGCTTCAACAGGATCACGTCGTTCGTCTCGAAACCCGTCCGCCAAATATTGAAGGCAAGGGCGCAATTTCCGCAACAGACTTGGTTAAAAACTGTTTAAGAATGCGTCCCGAAAGAATCATTATTGGAGAGTGTCGTGGCCCGGAAACTCTGGACATGCTTCAGGCCATGAACACCGGTCACGAAGGCTCACTCACTACGACCCACGCAAATTCACCTAGAGATTGCATTTCACGACTGGAAACCATGATCATGATGTCTGGCTTTGAGTTACCCGTAAAAGCCATGCGTAACCAAATTTCTAGTGCTGTTGATCTAATTATCCAGGCAAATCGTCTTCAAGGTGGAGCGCGAAAGGTTACTCAAATAACCGAAATCTGCGGCATGGAAAACGACACCATCGTCATGCAGGACATATTCAAATACGAAAAGACTGGCGTCAACGAAAACGGACGGACCCGCGGTCGCTTCCTTTGCACTGGCGTCCGTCCAAAATGCATGGACAAACTTGAGTCGATGGGAATTAAACTACCCGCCAGCATTTTCCGTGAACGCGTCATGATGGAAGACTAAACCAAACACGATTCCTGGATTTACATTAATTTACCAATTAACCCACTAGCCTCCGGCAGCCACCAGAGCATTTAAGCGTCAAGAGTTCAATTATGTTTACTTACATTCTATTTGGGTTGATTGCGGTCGGAATCGGCGGAATGGTTTTCGCTGCTTCGATGCTATTCCAGAATGATCAACAGGATCATATCGAAGATCGCCTGGCGAGCTTAACCCAAAACAAAGGACGTGGTTCAAAAACGAGCGTCGCGACCCCTGCTAGTCTCCTCAACTCACCTCTCGACGACGCTCCCGATAAGATCGAAGAATTTTTAAACAAATTCTTAAACCTCAGAAAATTCTTAAGTCAAACAGGCACTGATCTAACCATCGGGAATTTTATCGGAATCACCGTCGGTGCAACCATCGGAACAGGCATTGTAACCGCCATATTTTTACCCATCGGATTCGCCCCGGTCACGAGTCTATTTGCGGCAATCTTGCCGTTCTGGTTGATCTCGATACTTAGAAAACGACGTCTAAATAAATTCGGTGAACAGCTACCGGCCGCGCTGGATCTCATGGCACAAGCATTGCGAGCTGGACAAAGCCTTCCGTCAGGAATTCAACTCGTTGGAGCTCAAGTCGATCAGCCGCTCGGGCCAGAATTCCACCTCGCTTTCGAACAACAGAACCTGGGAATGACACTCAACGATTCACTGCGGGCGATGTCGGAACGAGTTCCCAATCTAGATCTCAGGTTTTTTGTAACCGCTGTCGTACTTCAACGGCAAACAGGTGGTGACCTCGCAGAAGTCCTCGATAAAATCTCCAGCCTGACTCGCGAACGTTTTAAAATTCGCGGTCAAATCCAAGCGTTGACCGGTGAAGGTCGAATTTCAGGCGTGGTCTTGTTAGCAATGCCGCCCGTTCTCTTTGTCGTCATGATGAAGCTCAACTACGAATACGTGATGATGTTATTCGAAGATCCATTAGGTCAAAAAATGTTGATGGGAGGACTGATCCTCCAATTCATCGGAGCATTTTCAATCAAAAAAATCATCGACATTAAAGTATAACCCATGAATATTTTATTCCTCATATCAGCAATTGACTTTATCGCGATCCTCCCGTTCGCAGCGTTCGCCGCTATCGCAATTGGTTTTTGGGTCATCTCCGATATTTTCTTTAGTGGAAAAACAAAAACTGAGTCTCGACTCGAGCAGATGAAAAACAGGAGCCTCGGCAAACCTGAAATCGTTAAAGGAAGTGGAGGCGCCAAAGAGGGCATCACTAAATTACTCGAGCAGGCAAGCCCAAAGATCGCTGAGGCTCTTCAACCGAAAAACGAAAAAGAAGCCGGCAAGCTAAAGCAAAAATTAGACGAAGCTGGTTGGCGAACTGAAAACGCAACCCAAATCCTCTCTACCCTGAAAGTCGTTTCGGCTGCGTTTGGATTTTTCCTTGGTGGAGGGGTCGCACTTTTCACAAACGGAATCAACACCTACAGTTTTATCTACGCACTGGTCGCGCTTGTCGGATTTATGCTAATCCCAGAGTTGATTCTTCGATTTATCGGCGCTCAGAGGAAGCAAAAACTTTTCCTTGGCCTTCCAGATGCATTGGACTTGATGGTCGTTTGTGTGGAAGCCGGACTCGGGATGGATCAAGCACTCCGGAAAGTTGCTGACGAGCTGATATTCACGCATCCAACCGTCGCCAATGAATTCAAGTTATGCAATCACCAACTACAGATGGGATCGACACGCGAAATCGTCTTGATGGAATTAGGACGAAGAAATGGCGTCGATGATTTAAAAACCCTCGCATCGGTCATGATTCAAGTTGATAAATTTGGTACCAGCGTGGGAAAAGCCTTACGAATTCAAAGTGATGCCATGAGAACCCGTAGACGCCAAATTGCCGAGGAAAAAGCTGCCAAAACCGCGGTGAAATTGATCTTCCCTTTGGTGCTGTTTATCTTCCCCGGAATCTTCGTGATCCTCGTTGGCCCGGCGGCGCTTACGATGATCAATGAGATGTTGCCACTCATGTCGGGCCAGTAATTCCCCCTCAGACCGTCCGCCTCTTCGGCCTTCAAAAACCAACAGGAATCAGACCTCAATCGTCAAGCTTCCCCTGTTCGGACTATTCTAAAAATTCCGTTTACACGGAAAAACCAAAGACCTTTCGCAAAATCCGCTGCTGAGGTCTTTATTTTTTCCTGCAAGTTCGTTTCAAAACGCAGCCTTGTGCCGGCAATACCGATATTAGAGTTGTGCGGAAGCCCTCATTGCCTTTCGCACAATACGATAAAGAACTGATCTGTCGCCAAGAAAACACAGACCGGGCGATCTTTATCAAAACTCAGTCTTCAGCTGTCAGCCAAACGTGCCTTGGAATACAGCGAAGGTGAAACCGGCCCCATAAATTGGAGTAAAGTGATGCGAAACCTAAAGACCCTAATCACGTTTGCCACTCTCTCATTAGTTTTGATTGGCCTTTCTGAGGCGCAAGAGAGTTCGGCCTACACCTCGGTCATCAACTTCACAAAAGCTCCCACTGCTCAAGAAGTAATCGTTGTCGAGGAGGATGCCGAAATTCCATGCGATGCGTGCGAATTATCAACCACCAACGCGAGAACAAGCTTTGGTAACGGCAAGCATATGCAACGTTGGAAAAAAATTCACGCCAAGGCAAAAGAACATGCAGCCACAGTGACCGCTCGAAACAATGCTTGGCCAAAACCTTTTGACTGTGCGGATCGACAGTTATACACCTCAATGTGGACTCCAATGATCGACAAAGGATTTGAAGAGCAATGTGTCCTGACCTCCAATCACTTCGATCCAATTACCGGTAAGCTAAACACGTTTGGTAACCATACGGTCGCAGGAATTATGAACAACATGCCGCAGGCTCGCCGGACTGTTTTCATCCATCGAGATACCGATGCCCAACTCAATCAAAAGCGGATGAGCATGGTCAAGGAAACGATCAACACCTTCTATGGAACAAACAAACTGGCCAAGATCGAATTTTCAAACGAACTGCCTGTAAAGCTCCGTGGAGCAGAAGCAGAGAAGATTACCGAACTCTGGTACGCCGGCAAACCAGCGCCTATCATTCCGATAGCCTCGGGTACCGAATCGCTTGACGCGACCGTCACCAACAACTGATCGACTGACTGTTCCCTAATTGACGCAACAGCCGTCTTTCCCGTATAAAAATGAGTCTGGCGACACATCGCTGGACTCATTTTTTTTGAGCGAACGCAATCGTTTGCTTTCTCTACACGCTCCCCGAAAGGCGACGGTTTCAACTGATGGATAAAAAAACAAAAAAGAAGCTCGAAATTCTTCGTCAGCGACTTGAGAAAACCCAGAAACTACTTGCTGCTGCTCGCCTACAAACGGACGAGGCTGACGAAATCCAAAAGATTGAGCAGCAAATCTCCGACATCAAATTGGAAATCTCAAAATTAAAAAGCACGAAATAGTGTGGAATTCACTTCTCACTATTTTATTTTGGTACTCCATCAATACGTCTCCAACCAATTAGCAACAAGTGTTTGGCTTCCTCAACATAAACAAACCGCCCCACGTCACCTCACGCGGTGCAGTTAATGCGATTCAAAAATTGATTAAACCGACTCGGGTCGGGCATGCAGGCACGCTTGATCCCCTCGCCACCGGGGTTCTCGTACTTTGCGTTGGCCCCGCGACAAGACTGACTCGATTCATTCAAGACCAACCCAAAGTCTATCTAGCTGATTTCGAATTGGGAATTGTCTCAGACACCGAGGATCGATACGGCGAAAAACAAGTCGTTCCGTTTGCTCCGGAAGTTTCAGCCGAAGAACTAGCGGCAGTTCTCCCTTCTTTTACTGGCGAAATCCTGCAAAGACCACCAGCGTTTTCCGCCCTTAAGATACAAGGGAAGCGCGCGTACACGCTCGCAAGACAAGGCAAAGATGTTCAGCTAACGCCAAGGAAGATCCAAATCCACGATCTCCAGTTGGTTGGATTTTCGTATCCTAAATTTCAACTGCGAATCCACTGCGGAAGCGGGACCTATGTCCGATCTCTCGGTCGCGACATTGGAGAAAAGCTTGGCTCCGGAGCGATAATGACAGGCCTGAGTCGAGTTTCCATCGGCGACTTCGAATTAGCCAACGCAATCAACTTGGATGACCTTACGAGAGCCAATCTGGAAGAACATTTAGTAAGTGCTGCGGCCCCCCTGGGACAACTTGAATCCGTCCAGATTCCCCAAGAGCAAATCCAGCGATTTGCAAACGGTCACACCTGGTCATTCGATACACCTCGCCCGTGGGAGATGGTGAAAGCAATTGACCCAGCAGGCCGCCTGGTCGCCATCCTCCAGCGTAAAACTGATACGCTATTTACGCCGGCCATTAATTTTGCGCATTATTGGGTAGAACACGGATTGAACTAATCCCTTTTCAGTGGTCGGTCGACTGAAGCAGATATTGATGGCAGGGGTTTTTAACTTGTAAGCCGCCTGCGAAACGTTCGTTATTCAAGGCATTGCGGCCTAGTCCAAAAATCTTGAAATCAAATCCAATCCGAAGTGATCTTTCCCTGCCTTCTCAGCGTCTCGGCGGTTGACAGTAAATTCATGAATCTTCACAATATTGTGCAGTCAAACATCATCTAACAGGCCAAATAATGAGCTCAAAATTTAACGCGTTCGGTGCCCGAGACACATTCCAAACTGACGGCCAAGACGTCGGGATTTTTCGCCTATCAACACTTCAGGATCAGGGCATTGGTCAAATTGACCGCCTTCCCTACTCTATTCGCGTTCTCCTTGAGTCGGTGTTGCGAAATTGTGACGGCGTTACCGTTCACGAACAGGATGTACACAGTCTCGCGACTTGGAATGCGGAATCGCCGGCCAAGGTTGAAATCCCCTACAAACCCGCTCGTGTGGTGCTTCAGGATTTCACGGGTGTGCCCGCGGTTGTCGATCTTGCCGCCATGAGATCCGCCATGGCTCGCCTCGGGGGTGACCCAAAGAAAATCAATCCACTAATTCCAGTTGACCTTGTGATTGACCACAGTGTTCAAGTTGATCAGTATGGAAGCAACGCCGCACTTGACTTGAATGTTGAGCTCGAATTTAAGCGAAATCGTGAACGCTATGAATTTTTGCGTTGGGGACAAAAAGCTTTTGACAATTTCCGCGTAGTACCTCCCAACGTCGGAATTGTTCACCAAGTCAATCTTGAATTTTTAGCCAAGGGTGTATTCACCCGAGAGGATGAGGCTGGGCTGGTTGCTGTTCCAGATACACTGGTTGGAACCGACAGTCACACAACCATGATCAATGGACTGGGTGTCCTTGGGTGGGGAGTTGGAGGTATCGAAGCCGAAGCCGCCATGCTTGGCCAGCCTATCTACATGTTGCTACCTGAAGTGATCGGTTTTGAATTAGTTGGACAAATCCCACCGGGAACCACTGCGACCGATCTCGTCTTGACCGCCACCGAGCAACTAAGAGCTGCCGGAGTGGTCGGCAAGTTCGTTGAGTTCTTTGGAGAAGGCGTCGCGACAATGTCGCTCGCCGACCGTGCCACGCTGGCCAACATGGCACCAGAATACGGTGCAACGATGGGCTTTTTCCCAATGGATCATGTAACCCTTGATTACATGCGACGTACCGGACGAAGCGAATCTGAAGTTGAACTCGTTGAACGTTATACGAAGGAGCAAGGACTATTTAAAACAGACCAGTCTCCCCAGCCGAACTTCACGAGAACTCTTAAATTGGACATGGCTTCAGTTGAGCCTTCGTTGGCAGGCCCCAAGCGTCCGCAGGATCGAATTACACTTTCCGGGATGAAGCAGTCGTTCAACGATTCTCTTCAAGCGCCTGTAGGTCACTCAGGATTTGGGCTCGACGAGTCAGCATTGGAGAGAAGTGCGACGGTAGAGAACGGCGAAGATTCAAGCGAGATTTCTCACGGTGCCGTCGTGATTGCGGCGATTACCAGCTGCACCAATACCAGTAACCCCTCTGTCATGATTGCGGCAGGGCTGCTCGCGCAGAAGGCCGCGGCATTAGGAATGACAGTTCCACAGCATGTTAAGACAAGCTTGGCACCGGGTTCACGTGTCGTAACCGAATACCTCGACCAAGCCGGCCTGACTGAGTCGCTGGAGTCCCTCGGGTTCCATACGGTCGGATACGGTTGCACATCGTGCATCGGTAACAGCGGTCCACTACCGGCCCCGGTCTCCACCGCCATCACAACGGGCGAACTTGTCGCCTCAAGTGTCCTCAGTGGCAATCGAAACTTTGAGGGCCGGGTCAACCCCATGACAAAAGCGAACTACCTTGCAAGCCCACCACTTGTCGTCGCCTACGCACTTGCTGGGACCACTGACGTCGATCTCGTAAACGAACCACTTGGCTCAGGAACTGATGGAGACGTTTACTTGAAAGACGTCTGGCCTTCTCAGGAGGAAGTCAGCAGTGTAATGGAAGCCAATGTCACAGCGGAAATGTTTCAGAAACAATACTCCAATGCCTTCGATTCTAATGAAATGTGGAATCGAATCGAAACGGGCGAAGGAGATCTGTACGAATGGTCGCCGCAAAGCACCTACATTCAGGAACCACCGTTCCTCGCTCAAATGACCCCTGAGGTTTCCAATATCGCTCCTATCATGGGTGCTCGATGCTTAGCACTGCTAGGGGACTCCGTGACCACGGATCATATCTCCCCGGCGGGCGCGATTGCTAAAGACGGACCGGCCGGACGCTATCTTCAAGATAACAATGTCGAACAACGTGATTTCAATAGCTACGGCTCGCGCCGCGGTAACGACCGCGTTATGGTTCGCGGAACGTTTGCCAATATCCGAATCCGAAATCACCTTGCACCGGGAACCGAAGGCGGCGTCACGACCTACGTACCAACGGGTGAGGAAATGTCAATTTACGACGCCTCAATGAAGTACCAAGAAAGTGGAACTCCCTTGGTCGTTCTTGCGGGAACCGAGTACGGAACCGGCAGTAGCCGCGACTGGGCAGCCAAAGGAACGATGATGCTCGGAGTCCATGCTGTGATTGCCGCGTCTTACGAGCGGATTCATCGCAGCAACCTGGTGGGCATGGGAATTCTGCCACTTGAGTTCGCCGATGGAAATAACTGGAAAGCTCTAGGCCTTAACGGAAAAGAAACTTTCGACATTCCTTCACTCAGCGATTCACTTGAACCTCGCTCAACTATCAAAGTCGTCGCGACAAAAGATGATGGGTGCAAAGTAGAATTCGATGCAATCGTTAGAATCGATACACCTGTTGAGATGGATTACTACCGAAATGGTGGAATCCTGCAAACGGTCCTGCGAAACCTTTTATAATTGGACTCGGGTAGGCGTACAACGCTCTCAATCGGCGACAGTTGAGAGCGACCTTCCGATAGTTAGCACCCCAAAATCAAGAGTTAAGTAATGCTCAACTCTTGATTTCTGGCGAGTCGCTTACTATCGTTGGACGGGACAACGCCCTAGGATTTATTCGTTGCCGAATTCCAAATCTTGGGACGAACAGACCTATCCGTCGCTCTTATCATCTCATTTAAAAACGACACTTACTCGTGAGCACGTGCTACCGGCACCGTTCGCAAGAGATCCATGAATACCCCGACCAGTCCAACTTCTAAGCCTTCGGTATCACGTCCACGCAAGCGACTTCATTGTTTTAATTGCAATCGCTCCGAAGGACACTTCCTTGCTCACAAAAACCGGTGGTTCTATTCCTATTTACTAGGACTCACGTTTGGTCTCATCTCGTTCATCGGTCCCTTTCGCTGCCAATGCTGCGGTGCGCAGCGACTGCTTTCAACCAACCGCTTACACCCGCGGACTTGGTTACAGTCCAATGCAATTCGAAACATCTTCAATAGGTAGCGACCGATTAACCGCATCGACTGAAACTGAATCTTACGGCTCACGGCGATGTCTGCCACCGTACAGAATCGGAAATCAACAGCACCGAATCAAAGCGGGAGCCTGCATAAACCGCCGCACCGGCTACCGCTCAAAGTTTAGCAGTCATCTTTTGCAGCGAGTCAGCAATCGTTGCCAACTGGTTCTCAGCCTGCGAGAGACTGATTCGGATTTCATTCGCTAAATCCGGCTTGGCTGCCACAAATTTTTCATTGGACAACTGTCGCTGTTTACTGGAAATGCTCTTTTCAAGGTTAGCCTTTTCCTTTTCGAGACGTTTCACCTCCGCCTCAATATCTATCAAACCATCGAGATCAACGTAGATTTCCATCTCAGCCGTCGTTCGCGTCGCACTCGTTTCGGGTGCCACTGCCTCGGGTCCCAATTCGACTAACTCAGCATTCGCCATTCGGCTGAAATAAACACCAAGTGGCTGAAGTAGCTCGCCAATCTCGGCCGCACATTTGATAGAGAATTTGACCTTCTTCTTATTTCCAATATTCTGTGAATTTCGAATCTCTCTTAAATCACTCAGTGCGGACTGATAGAGCGAGAACTGATTTTCGATCGCTTCATCTCGCCAAGCCGGATTCAATTCCGGCCACGCCGCATCGATGATGCAGCGATTGGCAGTTTCGACTTTCGCCCAGCCTCTTTCTGGACAAATGTGTGCTAAATTTTGCCAAATCTCCTCTGTGATAAACGGCATTACGGGATGCAAAAGTTTCAAAAGACAATCCAATGAATAGGCTAACATTCTCTGGGCATGCGATCGTTTTGCTTCATCGGCAAACCGGTCTTTTAACATCTCGACATAGAAACTGCAAAACTGATGCCAGGCAAATTCATACAGCTCGCGGGTGGCATCAGCGTATTTAAAATCCTCAAGGTAGGCGGTGACGTTCCCTGAAACAGTCGTCAAACGACTTAACATCCAACGGTCTTCTACCGTCAGATCGTCCTCAGAAATTGGCGATGCCTCATACCCTTCCAGATTCAACATTGCAAATCGAGAAGCATTCCATAGCTTATTAACAAAATTTCGTGCCGTTTCAAAACGCTCGCTTATGACGGCACCCTTGTCGAGGCTTTTATCCTCTTCGGACTCGGCCCATTGCGTGGAAAACTCCTTCTTGCAACTGGGACACGAAACTTTGGGAAGTATTCGGTTCTTCTTGGTTTGATCAAATGTATGTTGGCAATGAGGACACTCAAACTGCACCGGCAACCGCACGTCCTGGGTTTCGGTGCAAAGATGTGCCATCCCAAACCTTAAAGCATCGGCACCGAATTTCGCGATAACGTCCAGGGGATCAATTCCATTCCCTTTTGATTTGGACATTGTTTCGCCAAACCCGTCTTGAATTTTGGGATGGATATAGACTTTTTCGAAAGGTACCTCACCGCAATTATTCAATCCCATCAAAACCATCCGTGCGACCCACAGAGAAATAATATCACGACTGGTGATCAAAGTACTGGTTGGATAGAAGCATGCCAGTTCGGGAGTCTGTTCCGGCCATCCGAGCGTTGAGTGCGGCCACAGTGCAGAACTAAACCAAGTATCTAAAACATCCTCCTCCCGTATTAGCCCCATTCCTTCCAAGGCATTTTCAAATTCCTCACAGCCGGACTGAACGCATACGTGAACCGAGGCAAAGGGTAGTTCCAGTTTGGCTCTCTTATCCGCATCCGTTTCTTCACAAGGCTCTAATTGAATCGCCGCGACCGTCTTATCAAAACCGGGAAGCGCTTGAATTGCTTCGATTAAGGGTTGGACTTCCGCTTCGGAATCACAAGCTCTCGTCCATACTGGAATCTGATGCCCCCACCATAACTGACGGGACACCGGCCAATCACGCTTCTCTCCTAGCCAATCAAGATAACCACGTTCGTAGCGTTTGGGTGTAATCGACACCTGACCTTCGACCACTGCATCGATCGCTGATTGAGAGAGCTCACTCATCGCGACAAACCACTGATCGGCCAAGTACGGCTCAATAGGAGTTTTACTTCGATCAGACTGAGGCAACTCAATCTCACGATCCTCAACCGTTTTAAGAAGCTGAATGGCATCTAGATCTTCCACAACCTTTTTTCGAGCCTGCTTCATCGTAAGGCCGGAATAGACTCCCGTTTCGACATTGAGTGTGCCGTCTCGGTTCATAATGTTGATCATGGGAAGATCACATCGCTTTGCAACCTCGTAATCATTAGGGTCATGTGCAGGTGTAATTTTCACACACCCTGCCCCCAGTTCAGGCTTTGCCCAAACATCACACACCAACGGAATCTCTCGATCCATCAGCGGCAACATTAGTTTTCGGCCGTCGGCTGCCATGTCACGCAACTGCTCCAGTTTGGGCAGCATTTCCTTTCGACGTGCAGCCAATGCTTCCAGTTGCCCCTCAACGCTTGCCTTCTCTGAATCGGAACTCTTTTTTAGTTTTTCTCTCAATTCCGAGGCGACGCGATCAAGCGCTCGATCCGGTTCTGGATGAACCGCAACGGCCGTATCGCCCAACATTGTTTCCGGACGCGTGGTGGCAACAATGACGAATTCAGGTTCACCAGGCCGGGGGTCAATTACTGGGTATTTGAAATGCCAGAACTGCCCTTTGACCGTCTTAGAGAAAACTTCATCATCACTCACCGTGGTTTGCAAAAAAGTGTCCCAATTGACGAGCCGCTTTCCTCGATAGATTAAGGACTTTTGGAATAGGTCAAAAAACGTATGCCTAACAGCCCGCGCGCACACATCGTCCAACGTGAACCGGGTGCGTTTCCAGTCACAGCTTGATCCAATCTGCTTTAACTGACCAAGGATTCGAGCTTCGTATTGCTCTTTCCACTTCCAAATGCGATCGACCAGCGCTTCCCGCCCCAAATCGTGCCGTGTCTTTCCTTCGTCCTCTTTTAATCGACGCTCCACAACAGCCTGAGTGGCAATTCCAGCGTGATCGGTACCGGGCATCCAGAGTGCGTTGAATCCCTGCATCCGCTTCATACGTATCAAGGTGTCCTGAAGCGTATTGTTCAAAGCATGCCCAAGGTGCAACGCTCCCGTAACGTTGGGCGGCGGAATCACAACCGTGTACGGCGGTTTCTCAGACTCTGGATCACCCTCAAAATAGCCTCCCGATTCCCACATTTGGAAAATTCGGTTTTGTGCCTCAGCAAAATCAAATCGGCTTGGAATATCGTTAGGATTAAAAGTAGTCATCCGTCTAGGACCCTGAATCAAGTTTGTAATCTTAGGCTTCCAACGAAGCGAAGATAGTGAATGTCGTAACCCAAGTTTATAGGCAAATTCGCTAAATTCCCCAACCGGTTTCCTCGTCGCAATTCCTTAAAAATAAGGGATTTCATGTCAACGTCTTGAGCGAGACCCTTTTTTCGACCTGTTTTCATGCATTCATCGAATCGAGATTACGTTTTGCCCGTCCCAACCGCCGGCAGACAACCTCCTAAAAAAATGCAGGATGGCTTCTCTTCTTGATTCACCATTGAAAATCACCGATGATTAATCCTGTGGAAGCCATGTAGGGCAAGCCCGTTACCTTTCCCAAACCAATTTGAGTTGGATATGCCGAAATGGTGCTCAGCAAAGGTCGTCGATAAAAGAACATGGACCGAAGGGTTGTTTACGTTGCGGGTCGCAACTCACGAAGTGCAACCATTTCTCTCGGGGCAATTTCTCCATCTTGGACTTTATCCAAATGGGTACAAAGGCGACGACTCTAAAATCATCAATCGCCCCTACTCCGTCGCTTCCCCCCACGGTCAAGAACTGGAGTTCTTTATTGTCCTGGTTGAAGATGGCGAACTAACGCCCCATCTTTGGAATCTTGAGAACGGCGACGATATTCTGGTCGGGCAAAAGGCAGCGGGTAGTTTTACCCTTAAAAAAAGTCCACCTTCCGAAGTGCTATGGCTTGTTGCAACCGGCACCGGACTCGCACCCTACATTGCAATGCTCCGCACAAGTGAACCTTGGGAAAATTTTGAAAAAATCTGCGTCGTTCACGGCGTTCGGCAATTTTCTGATTTAGCCTACACAGAGGAACTTCTCGCTTTGGAGGCAAAGCATCCCGGCAAATTCAAAATGATTCAGTCGTTAACACGTGAAGAAGCAATTGGCACACTAAACGGGCGAATTCCCGGTTTATTTGAAAACGGAGAAATCGAGTCAGCCAGCGGTTTTCAATGTCGTGCAGACAACTCGACTGTAATGTTGTGTGGTAACCCAGCGATGCTGGACACCATGGAAGAAATCCTTGGAAAACGCGAGATGAAACGCCATCGCAGCAAGTCACCTGGCCAGATTGTGCTCGAAAGATACTGGTAGAGCTTGCCTCAAACAGTGCCTTATCCACTCCCCTGTCGATTTCCGCACTGCGTCTTTCTTGAATCCAAGAAAGACGATAAAATGCTGACGAATGGCGGGCTGAACTAATTGTTGTTCTAGCCTAAAACAAATAGATACTTTATCCCTTTACATTTTTCGCTTTAGGATTCTCCGTGTCATTGCTATCTGGATACGAACACATCGTTCGCGAAGACGAACCATTGGCTCCCTTTACACGACTTAAGATCGGCGGGACCGCTGAATATTTTGCGGAACCGACTAACGAAGAGGAACTGACTGGACTCGTCAAACAGTTCTCTGAAGCGAACCAACCCGTTCGCTTAATCGGCAGTGGCACCAACCTTCTGATTAATGATACCGGTGTAAAAGGGCTCGTGATTCATCTCGCAGCGCCTGATTTTTGCACAATCGCAGTCAATGAAAATCGTATTACGGTTGGCGGGGGTACTCGCCTGTCCCACTTTGTGGCCACCGCGGTTCGCGAGGGACTCGCTGGCCCCGAACAATTGGTTGGACTACCAGGCACCATTGGCGGGGCACTCCACAACAAC